>Ga0315277_10001270_pt1 | contig 37377 bp, 23 predicted proteins | sample YL17G05_15_MG_FD_203695 | JGI IMG/M metagenome (GOLD analysis project Ga0315277, IMG submission 203695) | Sediment microbial communities from Yellowstone Lake, YNP, Wyoming, USA - YL17G05_15 | ecosystem: Environmental > Aquatic > Freshwater > Lake > Sediment | place: USA: Wyoming | collected...
AAGAATAGAATGTGCAATCCGGCCATGCCCCTCAGGTTCTCCAGACCCGGATCGGTGACCTTGGTACTGTTTAAGTCCAGTAGCGATAATTCGGTCAGACCCTGGAGATGTTTCAGACCCGCACCCACGATCGGGGTATTGCACAGGTAAAGGGTCCGCAGCTTGGCCAAGCCATTGAAATGCTCCAGACCTGCATCCGTGACGCCGGTATTGCTCAAGTACAGGCCCGTCAGGCCCTTGAGGTGCTCCAGGCCCACCCCAATGAACTGGATGTTGCCCTCCAACTCCAGGGTCTCCAACTTCTGCAGGCCCTGGAGGTACTCCAGACCCGCACCCGTGATCTGGGTATGGTTCAGGCGCAGGTACTTCAATTCAGTCATACCCTGAATGTGCCGGAGGCCCGTATCTGTGACCTTCGTGTCGCTTAGAAACAGCGTCGACAATGCGGTCAGGCCCTTCAGGTGCTCCAGACCTACATCCGTGATCTGGGTCCCTTCCAACAGTAACAACTGCAATCGAGTCAGCCCATTGAGATGCTCCAGGCCCGCATCCGTGATCCGTGTCCCGGAAAGATACAGTAATTCTAACCTGGCCAGGCCCTTGAGATGCTCCAGACCCGCATCCGTGATCTGCGTGCCGCGCAAATCCAAGTACTGCAATGCGCCCAGACCCTTGAGTCTCTCCAGGCCCGCATCCGTCAGTTGGGTCCCCTCCAACCATAGCCCCCGTAATCGAGTCAGGCCCTGGAGATGGACCAGACCTGCGTCGGTGATCTTTGTGCTGGGCAACGACAAGTCCTGCAGTCCGGTCATTCCCTTGAGATGGACCAGACCCGCACCCGTGACACGAGTGCCTCTCAGGTCGAGGCGCTGCAATCCGGTCAGGACCGCGAGATGCGTCAGACCCATGTCCGTGATTCCCGTGTTCTCCAGGTCTAGCTGCTGCAATCCGATCAAGCCTTCGAGATGCTCCAGACCTGCGTCCGTGATTCGCGTGCTCTTCAGATCTAGCTGCTGCAATCCGGTCAAGTCCTTCAGTTGCTCCAAGCCTGCATCTGCGATCTGTGTGTCAGCCGCATCGAGTTGCTGTAGTCGGGTCAGCTCTTTGACATACGCCAAGCCCGTGTCTGTCAGTTTTGTCTCGGAGACATTCAGTGCCCGTAATCCGGACAGGCCCTTGAGATATTCCAGGCCGGCGTCTGTGATCTGGGTGTTGTTCAGATCCAGCCGCTGTAGTCCGGTCAGCCCCTTGAGATGCTCCAGACCCGCATCTGTGATCGCAAGCCACCCCACATCCAAGAACTCCAGATCAGTGAAACCCGCCAAGTGCTTCAAATCGGCATCTGTCGTGTCCCGCCCCAATCTCAGACCGGGGATGTCATTTCGCCTCATTTCCGCGAGAAGCAGGTCCCAGTCTTTCACGGAATCTGGGAGCCACACCCTCCAAGACAGGCATGCAGGGATTTCCAGTGGAACGGCGCTGGGCGTCCGCCCAATGGATTTCCAATCGCCATCAACAGTCTCTCTGACTTCCACAGAGAACGTCGCCTTGGAGTTGAAGGTGCGGGCAGCATAACGCGGCTGTTCCGGTTTCTCGGCGGTCGCGGGGGACCTGTTGGCACTCTGGGGTGTTGGTTCTTCTTGCTGCGTTGTTGCAGTGTCTGGTTTTGCCGGGCGGGTTTGGGCGAAGGCGAAACCGACGGCGACGCCGGCCACCACAACACTCACGGCAAAGGCCCATTTCGTTCCTGTCCGGGGATTGCCGCAGGCGTCGTTCAGGATGCGGCGGACCCTGGCGGCCACGCGCGCTCGGCTGTGGACTACCGCGGGCACAAAGGCCATCTGCCTTTGCGGCCGGAAGCGAAGAAGTGACTCGGCGTAGTCTTCCGACGGATGGCCGGTGGCGACTACCCAGTCATCACAGGCCTCCTCACCCAGCCTGATAAGCAGCCTCTTCGACAGCCACATCGGCGGGTTCCACGGCAACAGGCTCACCGCCAATTCCGCCAGCAATCCAGTAAGATGGTCCCAACGTTTGCAGTGCGCCAGCTCATGGGCTACAACGCCCGCCCAGTCTGTCTGGCCATCTTCGCAGTCACTTGGCACCAGCAGAACGGGCGGACGAGTCCAGCACCAGACGACGGGACTGCGAATCCGATCGCTGACACGAGCCTGGAGCCCCCTGGGTAGTCCGACTTTCGAGGCGGCAACATCTGCGGCCTTCTGCAAGGGTTCGCAGGCCCGCCGGTGTGCACGAGACACCAAATGTGTCCCGTAGAGGAAGGTGATTGCCAGTCGTGCCAACAGCACAATCGTTGCCGTAATCCACACGTATAGGAGGAACACGCCCCAGTCAATACTGTCCCTCACGGCCGACGCCGCAACTGACCCTGAGCTGATGCGCTCTATCGGGAAGGCTAATCGATTTTCTTTCGCGAGCGATGCGCCCATAGCATCGAAGGCAGCGGCCTTGAGAGGCGTCCCGGCCGTCAAGAGGCCGAGATGATAGTGCCTGACAACCACGCTCAGGAACGGCACGAATACAGCCGCTACCATGGCGAAGAGAAGCGCCTGATACGCCCTCGACGGGCGCCGCCGCAGCAACCGACCGGCAGTTATGCCCAGCACAAGAAAAGTCGTGCTTTGCCACAGACAGCCCCATAGCGACAGGTCGTGCAGCAGTAGCTCTCGTATCATTTCTGCCTCTCCTTTCGTTTCTTGCTGATCAGTTTCTGGAGCTCCTGGAGCTCCTCGTCACTCAGCTCGCCTTCTTCCACCAGGTGGCGGAACATCAGAAGGGCGTTGCCGTCGAACATGCGCTGGACGAAGGTGCGCACGGAGCTGACGCCCGCCTGCTCGCGGGTGCGTGTGGGCACGTAGACATTGCTCTTGCCCTCGGCCCGATGCCGCAGCCAGCCGGACTTCTCCAGCCGCTGCATCGCGGCCAGAATCGTGGTGTAGGACACCTGTTTCCCGGGGTAGAGCCGCTCCCAGACCTGCCGCACCGTGGCCTCGCCCAGCTCCCAGACGAGTTCCACTACCGCTCGCTGTAACTTGCCCAACCGATCCATGGGTTGCTTGCTCATCGCCGTACCTCGTCAAAAGAATCACAGGTCCTTCCTGCAATATACGTCTATACGACATACGTCATACTGACGTAGATGTCAACGGCAAAATCGGATTTTTCGAAGAAATTTCTTTCCGGCTCATGGCGAAGCCTCCGGCGCCGCACCAGATGGACGTCGCGACAAAACGCGTCGACAGGCGAAGTCACGCGCCTGTCGCGGCGGCAATTCGGTTGACGGCGAGGGTTGGAGCGGGTTACAATCGCTGCTGTTCAGCGTTGGTCGTTGAGGCGAAGGATCCGCCGCCGAAACCGGATCGGTCACGACTACAAACGAGGTAAGGAGCATGAAGACACAGGCAACGAATGCGAGTGTGTCCCGTCGAGACTTCCTGACAACCACCGCAGGGGCAATCGCCGCCGCGGGCATGATGGGGGCCGGCTGTATGAAGGAGAAGGAGAGCACGACCAAGGCAACCACGGGGGCGAGGACGAGCCGGCTGATCCCGGTCGGACTGCAACTGTACTCGGTCCGCAAGGACTGCGAGAAGGACCTGCCCGGCACGATCGCGAAGGTGGCGAAGATGGGCTACCAGGGCGTCGAGTTCGCGGGCTACTACAACTACTCGGCGAAGGACCTGCGCAAGATCCTCGACGACAACGGCCTGGTCTGCTGCGGCACGCACACGGCCTGGGAGACGCTCGCCGACGACAAGCTCGCCGAGACCATCGCCTTCAACAAGACCATCGGCAACAAGTACCTGATCTGCCCGTGGCTCAAGCCGGATGAGGCCAACGCCCGGCAGCAGTGGCTCACGTACGCCAAGCGGTTCACCGAGCTGGCCGAGAAGGTCAGGCCGCAGGGCATGCAAGTCGGCTACCATAACCACGCCCATGATTTCGCGCCCGTCGACGGCACCACCGGCTGGGACCTGCTCGCCAGCAACACCCCCAAGGACGTCATCATGCAGTTCGACACGGGCAATGCCCTCGACGGCGGCGGCGACCCCGTCGTGTACCTGAAGCGATATCCCGGCCGGGCCACCACGATCCACATCAAGGAGTACTCCAAGACGAATAAGAACGCCCTGATCGGCGAAGGCGACATTCCGTGGGCCGAGGTCCTGCGGCTGTGCCGCGCCGGCGGCACGAAGTGGTACATCATCGAAGAAGAGAAAGAGGCCTATCCGCCGCTCGAAGGCGTGGCGCTGTCCCTCAAGAACTTCAAGAAATTGATCCGCTGATCCGATTGCGGATTGACGATTACGGATTGCGGATTGGCGCCCGATGTCTAATCCGCAATCCGCAGTTCGAAATCCGCAATCGGCAACACCTCACTTCTCGATTTCGTCGAGGACGGCCTGAATCCACCATCGCGTGTCGTCGTTGGCGCTGCCAAGGGCCTTCTTCAAGTACGGCACAGACCGTCGGCCGAGTGAAACCAGTCTCCGGGCGGCCGCTTCGCGCTGTCCGTAATCGGGCGAGCGGAGGCCCTCAATCGCGGCGAGAATGGCTTTCTCGTAATCGACTTTCAGAGTGAATCGTGCGGAGGCCGGCGGCGTCTGCACGTACTTGTTGTTCTCGACGGCCCGGACCTCGAAGAGGTGCTCGCCGTCTTCGAGGCCGGAGGGCCTCACCGTAGTTTCCTGCGTGTCGTGCCACGGCCCGCCATCAATGCGCCATTGGAAGGACAGTTTCGAGCCCTGTGCGCGTTTCACGACCTCATACCCGATGGCCACGTCGAGGTCCGTCACTACATCCCGAGGGGCCGACACAATCCTCACCTCCGGAATCGGTAGGGTGACATCGAGTTTCAGGACTGCCGGTGTAGTGTCCAGATTGCCCATCGAGCCAATGGCCGTGACCTCAAATTCGTGCACTCCCGATTGCACAAACTCCAGGTCCGCATAGTTCTGCTCGGAGACCTTCGCCCACGGCCCCCCATCCAGCCGCCAGGCATACAGCAGCGGCTCGCTCTCGCCGCCGGCAGTCGTGCCGGTGAAGCTGACCCGCACGGTGGGAGAGTTGCACTGGGTGTCCTGTGGGGCTGTGATTTGTGTCTCCAATTGCGGCCTCTTCGCGCGGAACAGCGTGTTGTGACGGCGAATCCAGAGGTCGCCGGCGGAATCCTCGAGGATATCGCAGCCGCCTCCGTACAGGTCGCCCGCCACCGGTGTCAGCGTCAGATCGACAGGCAAGAGCAGGCCTTTGTAGTAGCGACGAATCTCGAGCAGGTTGTCATTGTGGGCCCAGAACCCGCCGGGCGCCAGCCAGATATGGTCGAGATACTCTCCAAGTTTTGTCGCCCCGGCTGGGATATTGTCCTCTGTGAGTGCCTGGAAGTCGTTGAGACGCTCAAAGACGTAAAGCGTTCTTTCCACCTGGCGAGCCGGGAAGAGCTCCGCTTTGCGCTCCTCGTATACCTGCTCGTCGAAGGGTTGCAGACCCGATTCGCCCAGAAGGTACTCACGCTTGCGCGTGTGCTCGTCGGTGAACTCCACGACCTGCCCGCGGTCGAGGGTCTCAAATTTCCCGTCGGTGGCGATGAGCACTTGGCCGTCTTTGTGCCGCAAGAGACTTGTGCGGGAAGGATTCGCCTTGACCTCATGCCAGGCTTGGCCGTCATACCGCATCAGCCGCCATATCGAGCTGTCCATGCACCAGATCTCCCGGTCGCCTATGACGAGAGGGCCCAGCGACTGGCGAGCCCCGCTCTTGAATTCGCGAGATCCCGTCCGCACGGAATCGAGGACCATCTCCTTGAAATCCGCGAATTGATCCGTGCGGCCGTTCGCAAGCCGAAACCACACCGGTTTGTACTCAATGAATCCCCAGGCGAGCAGACGCTGGAGATTATCTATCCAAAGACCGTGTAATTCTTCGATGGGGCCAGACCCCAGGCCCACATGTTCCCAGGTCCGGCCATCCCACCGCGATATCTTGCCGGGATGGTCCTTCAGGTAGCACCAGAGCCGCCCTTCGAAATCCTTGAGCATCGGGGCGGTCGCGAGGGGGTACTCCTCCCATGAAATTTGAAACGGCGAGGTCGGTCCCGTGCCTGGAACGCCGCGAGGATCATACACAGCCACGCCCATGCGGCGGGAAGCAAACCAGATCGTTCCATCGGGGTGCTCGTACACCCAGTGGGTCTCGTTGATCGCCAGGCCCTGTCTCCAGTCCATGCGGGTGAGCACGCCGTCGCGGTAGATGTACTCCCCGCTCCTTATACCTCCGAAGTAGATGGTGCCGTCCCTGGCACACAGGACGGGCTTGCGATCGCCGCCCATGCCGGCGCCCCAGTCGATGGCCCCGGTCTCCAGCCTCTCTTCGATCTCATTGTCTGGCGCACGGATCTTGATGTAGTGGTAGCCTGGTGTGCTTTGGTTCCAGGCCAGCACCCAGACATCTCCCTGTCTGTCGCGAAATGCATCATAGAGCGAAGAGCGAGCCAGCAACGGTATGTCCGATGGCATGTTTGCGCGGGGCCCCACGCGACCTCGCTGTCTCCTGCCCATCGCCTCCCGCAGAACGTTCGGCGGCAGCGGCTCGCTGTGCAGGATGTCGGAGGGCGTCAGGGTGTTCAGGTCAATGACCACAGCGCCCATGTTGCTGCCGGAGAAGAAGAACGCCTTGTCCCTCCCCCACAGATAGCCCTTTACGGACGGCTGCTCCCAGGGAAACGACAAGGGCCTGGCATTGGCCGTGATCTGGCCATCCCGGCAGTAGGACAGGGCCTTTCCGAAGAAGTAGACGTTTCCGGAGACATCTTCGATGGCCTGGGTATAAGGTCCGAGGCTTGCCTCGACCCTCTCCCATTGACCATTCTCGAATCTCGCGAGGGACATTTCGCCCCAGTTCCAGATACGACCCTTGCTGTCGAAGAACAAGGGCGGTGGGAAGTGAGCCATATCGTAGTAGTACTCCGTGGTATATTCCGCGCGTTTATCGTCGAGCAGATACAAGGCGCCGAAGTGCGGCTTCGAGGGCATCCGTCCCCTGGCGGAGCCTTCCGGGGCGATCTGGCCGAGGTAGACCCGGCCTGCCGGCGAGACGTGGAACTGGATCTGATAGGGCTCGAAGGAGAATTCGCCGGGGATCTTGTGCCACTGGCCCTCCTGCCAATAGCAGAGTGTGCCCCGTGGTTGAGATAGGGCTGCCCAGGGTATCCCGTCGGCCCCGATGGCGAAGTCGGCGACAATCGTGTTCTTTTCGCCGTCTACCTCGACGGGGATCAGGCGCCATTGCGGCCCGGCCTGTGCATGCAGATGCAGGCAGAACAGAACCAGACTCAGGACCGTCAGACCCGGGCAGTGAAACCGTCCTCTGCGTATTCGCTTCGTCGCCATATCGCACTCGCCTCTCACGATGCCTGTCTCTGGACCCGTCGCGCCGGCAGGCCGCCCACATGATATGGGCATCCACAGCCGCGTGTCAACCAAACGAGCTGTCACGCGAAGGGTAATCGCAAAGGCTGAGAAACAGATGGATTGAAGGCACCCGGCCGATGTCTAATCCGCAGTCCGCAATCCGAAATCCGCAACCAATCCCAGCGTCACCCCAGCAGCTCGATGGTGTGGGTCATGTCCTTGAGGTCGACGATGACGGCGTGGCCGGCGCCGGTGATCCAGTCGGTCGCCTCGCCGGGGTTGACGACCAGGGTCCTGCCCTCGCGGCGGATGTCCGGGCGATGCGTGTGCCCGTAGATGACCAGGTCGTACAACTGGCTCTTGATCGCGTCCTCGGCCAGGTGGTCCGTGTGCATCATGCAGATCTTGCGGCCGGCCAGCTCGCCCTTGTAGCAGTACTCGTGGATTTCGCCGCCGAAGCCCTCGACCGTGGCCTTCAGGCGCAGCTTCTCGCCGTCATTGTTGCCGAAGACCGCGATGAATTTCGCCTCCCGCAGCTCGGCGAACGCCAGGGTCGTGAACGGCGCCACGATGTCCCCCGCGTGCAGGACGTACTCGACCCCGCGACCGCGGAAAATCTCGATCGCCCGCGTGACGTTGTGCCGATTGTCGTGTGTATCCGAAACGATCCCGATCCTCATCTGCGTTCTCCCAATCCATCACATCCCAAACCTTGCGACAACCCTTCATTTTACCCTCAGTCTCCCCTCAAAACCATGTCGGGAATCCCCTGCTGCGGGCCCCATGCCCCCGACCCCGCGGGTTCTTCGCCCTGGGCCAATAAAAACGGGAATACTTCTTGAAACCCCTGGCAACCTGGGGGATTTGCGGTACAATGGGGCCAGGGTATGTGGAAGACCTGGTGTGGGAAACCACATTCGCCACAAAGACCCGCAAACGTGAGTGAGTGCAATGTTCATTTGGCTCGTGTGACTCTGTAGGGGAGTTGTCGTTTCTGCCATTGGCAGAAGGAGGAAGTTATGAAGCGTCGAACCTGTTGCTTGATCGTTGTCTGCCTGCTCGTCGCATCGGGGGTATCGCAGGGGACCTCTATGGTCGGCACTGCGAATATCTACTTCGGCCACCTGCACAATCACACCGGCCTTTCAGATGGCAGCGGCACGCCTGCACAGGCCTACAGCACCGCCAGGACGGCGGGACTGGATTTCTTCGGCCTGGCAGACCATGGGGAGCAGTTGAGTGCGGATGACATCACAGCAATGATAACGGCGGCGGATGCCGCGAACGATCCGGCAACGGCGGAGAATGATCCGGATGCCTTCAGCACCTTCTACGGATTTGAATGGAGCTCCGGCGCCTATGGCCATATCACGGTCGTCAACCCGCTCACCTTCACTTCGACCACCGAAACGCCCACGTTCAGCGGGTTCATGAGCTGGCTGGATACGAACGGCGGCGTGGCGTTCTTCAACCATCCCGGCACCCATGGGGTGCTCCTAAACGAATTCGAGCATTTCATCGGCGCGTCCTCGGGCAAGATTGTCGGGATGGAATTGTGGAACAAGGATAGCTTTCTCTACTATAACAGCGGGTTCACGAGCGACAGCAGAGATCGGTCCGGCTACTATGACGAGGCGCTGTTGAACCACTGGTACATCGGCGCCGGCGGCTCGCAAGACCACCATGGCACGACCTGGGGCAGCGGCAGTTACCGGCTGGCCGTGTTATCCGGCTCCAACACCCGCGACGCGATCTACAACGCCCTGAGCAGTCGATGCTTCTACTCGACGCTGGACAAGAACCTGGAACTGTCATTCCAGGTCAATGGCAGCCAGATGGGCTCCGGGACCGCCGGCGGCCGGAGTATATGCGTGGTGAAAGCCGCAGACCGCGACGGGGAAGGCTTCACCAATGCTGAGATCATCCAGAATGGCTACATCAAGTGGTCAGGGCCCCTATCGGGCACTCCTGCCACCGCCACCTGCGAGCTGTTTACGCAGCAGGGCGATTACATCTACTGTACGGTCTCGCGGGGCTCAATCGTGGCGATCTCCTCGCCGGTCTTCATCACGAGCAACGGGCCTGATGGTGCTCCGCGTGCCGATCTGGCGGTCCCGCTGGACAACGGGCCGGACGACCTCGAGTCGGCCAATGATAAGGTGACCGTCAATACGACCCAGTCCGACTTCCAAATCCAACTGACCGATTTTGACGGTGTCGTTGACGGCACGGTTACGTCAGACAAGGTTACAGTGGCAGGCCAGACACTGGACGAACCGCCACAGCCACTGGAGGTGGCCTATAGCTTCGCCTATGTTGACGGCGCGGATGTCATTACACTCACGCCGGCAAGTGGTTCCTTTGGAAACGGCATTTACACAATCACTGTGAGCGGCATCAGCGACAACGCTGGCTACACGATGCAGCTACCCGCGATCTTGACCGTCGAGATCGACACGTCCATCGTGGCACCGGAAACAGTCCATTTTCAGAACAGCGTCGATACCATGATTCGCAGCGCCGCCGCGGGCGCCAGCTATCCCATCAACGCGATCATCACTGCCGATACGTCCGACGAGAGTGGCGGAGTTTCTCAGGTCTTGCTGCGATTCGATGACATCATCGGCACTGCCGGCCAGATCCCGCCGGGCGCGATCATCAACTCCGCAACGCTGCGGCTCAGGTCCCTCGACACGGGTGGTGGAGGCTCGCTGTATGCCATGCTGCGGGCCTGGTCCGACACGTCAACGTGGAACTCGCTCATAAATGGCGTTCAGCCAGGTGTAGACGCGTCATCCGCCCCCGACGATGGCATTACTGCGAACAGTCCCGGCGACGTGGACCTGGACGTGACCGGCACGGTGCAGAGCTGGGCCGATGGGACCATGGCGAACAACGGATGGGCCGTATTGGCCGGCACCAGTGACGGGTGGGACATCGCATCCGCCGAGCACGGCACGGCCGACTACCATCCAGAGCTGATCGTGACATTCGTTCCGGGCTCACCGATTCATACGGCTCACAATCCGTCGCCGGTCAACGGAGCGTCGGGTCTCCCGGTGGGCATACAATTGCAGTGGTCTCCGGGCAGCGGGGCAGTGGCCCACGATGTCTACTTTGGGCAGGGAAGCACGCCCGTCCTCGTATCGGCGGGGCAGGCAGGCACGACGTACACGCCGCAATTGCTGGAAGGCGGCAAAACGTACTCTTGGCGGATCGACGAGTACACCACGTACCCCGGGGTCCCCGTGGAGGGTCAAGTGTGGACATTTGAGACCGCACCGACCACGGCTGTCAGTGAGTCGGCCGTCAAGGGAGCGGTTACTGGCAGTTACCTCGATACGCGAGTGAGTGACAACACGTATGAGACAATCCAGGAGGTCGAAAGCAACACGAACAAGAACGGCTACAGCACGTTGGAGCACGTCTGGCAGTTCAGTGTTCCGGCCGGGACGTACGCTGAGTTCACCGTCGAAGCCAGCCGCGTCACGGACACTGACGGCGACAACTTCGATTTCTCCTACTCCACGGATAACGCGACATACCAGTACATGCTGACAGTGGCGGACTCGACGGACACCGAGCAGAGCTATGTCCTTCCGGCTGGTACTGCAGGCACCGTCTATATCAAAGCGACCGACACCAATCATGTCAGGGGAGCCAAGGGCGTGGCGACCCTGTATGTGAACTTCATGCAGATCGTCAGCTCCCGAATCCCGATTCCCCAAGCGCCGAAGCCCCCTGTAGCAAACGCCGGACCGGATCAAACCGTGACCGCTGCCGGCACGCCGGGTTCTGCAAATGTGACCTTGGATGGGTCCGGGTCGTACGATCCGGATGGAAGCATCGCCTCGTATGACTGGTATGTCGGCGACGTGAAAATCGCCTCCGGGGTACAGCCGATGCATGTGTTCGGCACGGGCAGTCACACCGTTACACTCGTCGTCACCGACGATGATGACATGACCGGCTCCGATGAGGTGATCATCACCGTTCAGGCGGCGGGAACCAGCATGCACGTCGCCGACCTGGATGGCATGGCGAGCGGCAAAGGCGGCAGCAGTCAGTGGGCCGCGCTGGTTACCGTGACGATCGTCGATCAGGCCGAAATCCCGGTTGCCGGCGCGACCGTGACCGGCGCGTGGAGTGTCGGCGGCATTGGGACTGGCGTCACCGACAGCACTGGGAAAATCATGCTGATGAGCCCCACTGTCAAGGGCAGCAGCTCAGTGACCTTCACCGTGACCAATGTGACTCACAGCACGCTTACGTATAATAGCGCCGACAATACAGATCCTGACATACCGCCAGACAGCAGCGGGACGCAGATCACGGTTACCCGGTAGTCTGGCCGCAGTCGTGGCCATCCTCCCAGGCTAAGCACGCACGGGAGGATGGCTCACGACGGTTTTGCCCCGTAGCCGGCGAACTCAGCGAGCAGGGCCTGGGCGGTCCACTCGGCGGCCAAGCCGACGACCTTGGGGGCAGCCGCCGACGGCCTTGGGCTTGATGTCCCGGCACAGGACGCTGCCGTACTCCTTCTCGAAGTTCTGATAGACCTGCCTCAGCAGCTTGCGCGGCAGGGGGACCTTCTCGAAATCGGCCGAGCCGCAGACGTAGCCGAGGAACATGCCCGCGCCGGTGAAGGCGCCGCAACTGTGCGTGCCGGTCGGCGTCGCGCCGCCGTCGACGCAACAGGCCGCCCGCCGCAGGCCCGGATCGTCCGGCACAAACGGCATCGCCTGCTGCAGCGCCGTCACGATGCACCGTGTGCAGTGACCATGCTGCCTCATCATGTCCTCGCCGCGCTGAGACGCCTTGTCAATCATCTCCTGGGCGTGGCCCCCGACGTCGATACTGCTGCCTTCCTGCAGAGGCGTGAAAGCCGAGCTCTTGCCGCCGGTGCTTCCTGCGGCCGTATCTTTTGGCGATTGCGTTCCGGACGAGGCGCAGCCGGAGGACGAGGCCAGACCGCACGCGGCCGCCACCGCCGCACCTTGCACAACTTGCCGCCGATTCAATTGCTCCATATGCCTGCTCTCCAAAGATTCAGATTGCCTGTCGCGTCATGCCGGCTCTCACAGCCCGGGCACATCCGCCCGCCGCGGCGCCGTGTAGCCATACTACCGTCACTGGGGACGATCTGCAAAAGGTGCGTGCGAATTGCTTGCATGGCCGGCGGCCGGCGGCTATAATATAGGCCTTACGAGGGTCAAGCTCAGTTCAGTCAGAGGAGTACGGCTATGGGTAAACGGCGCGGATTCACGCTCATCGAGCTCCTGGTCGTCATCGCTATCATCGCCCTGCTGATGTCCATTCTGATGCCGGCGCTGCAGCGGGTCCAGCGCCAGGCGCGGGGCGTCGGCTGCAAATCCAACCTGCACCAGTGGGGTCTGATGTTCTCGATGTACACCGGCGACAACGATGGGTACTTCTACAGCGGCTGGCTGCACGGCTCGGCGTCGGCGATGGAGAATGGCGATTGGTGGCGGGAGTGTATGCGGCCTCTATCCAAAGACAAGAAGATGTGGCTGTGCCCCACGGCCGTCAAGAGCCGGGCCGGCGTCGCCCTGACCGCCAGCTCCCCGGCGACCACCCCATTCGACGCCTGGCGGGTTCCCGCTTACCAGGGGGCCGACGAGGGCAGCTACGCTCCTAACGGCTGGATGTGCAATCCGCCGTCTAATCAGGACAGTCTGTGGGGTCGTGGACCCAAGGGGCGCTACTGGCGAACGTGCCAGGTCGCGGGCGCGTACAATATCCCGGTCTTCACTGAAGGCTGGTGGGTGGACGGCTGGCCCAACGACACTGACCCGCCCGCCGACTACGGGGACCAGCGACCAACCTTGGACAGGTATGAACTGCAGCGTCTGTGCGTCAACCGCCACGGCGGGGCCCAGTTCTGTCTCTTTGCCGACTGGTCCGTCCGCAAAGTCTCCCTCAAGCAACTCTGGCAGCTCAAGTGGCATCGCCAGTTCGATACCAAAGGCACATGGACCCGCGCCGGGGGCGCCGAGGACGCCGACTGGCCCCGCTGGATGGCTGGCTTCAAGGACGCCTATTGAGGCGGCGCATGTCACTTCTTCTTCCGAATCGATTGGTAGGCGATGTGTTCCTCCATGCGCTTGCGCCGGGCTTGGTCGATCTGTTCGAGTCCCGCGGAGACCTCCGGCTTGAACATGGCCTTGATCTGAGGCACGCCGGCCCGATCCACGCAGTACAAGAAGTGCTTGAGCAGGGTGTCGTTGAAGGGCCTGGTCCGCATGAAAAGCTCCCAGTACATCAGCCCCGCGTAGCCGTACTCGCCGAGGTCCAACGCGATCTGCGCGTACTTCTCGGAATCTTCCTTTGCTTTGGATTTGTCCTTGAACAACTCCCGCAGGCTCTTCCGCAGGACCGCGTAGTACAAGCCCTCGCCCGTGTCGACGTGGATCGGCGCTGAGGGATATAGCGGATCGAGCGCGTAGACCCGTGCGCCATAATCCTTCACGACATCGTTAGAGCGGGTCATCGTGAATCGAGTGAGCAGAAGCTCATGGGTGGCCCACGCGGAGGACGGATTGTCTTTCAGAATCGCCTCAAATGCAGCGGCCGCCTTGTCATGCTGGCCTTGCTCGAAGAGCCGGATGCCCGCCTCGATTCGCGTGTTCGTCGTGGCCTCGATGCCATCAATGCGAGTCCTCAGTTTCGCCAACGGTGCGGCGGCGAGTTGCTCCCGGTCGGCCATGGGAGGCATGATCTGAAGCAGGCGGCGGGCCTTGCCCAGCTCGCCGTTGGCCGCGAACAGGAGCGCCTGGCACCCGACAATCGTGGCCTTGCCCTGCGCCATCTCCATCGTCGCCCGCCAGAAGCTCGGATCGCGGAAGGTGGCTTTCTCCACGTCGATTGTCCCGGCGGTGTCGAGCTTGAGCACGTCGGCGCCGAAGGTCCTGACGCCCGTGTACTTCGGATCGGCCTGTGACGCCGTCCCCGCCAGCAGGGGGATGGCATGCTCGCGGGACCAGGCCCGCAGCATCTGAATTCTCCGGGGCAGGTCCGCCGCCTGGTACTCGCGGGACTCCCGCCAGGCGGGATACATGGCCGCCGGGATTCCGGGATCGTCGCTGTCCTTCAAGCTCTTGGGCTTGTACACGAATGCGAAGTGGCAATCGATGAATTGCGGGCGGGGCGGGGTCTGCCCGGACAGGAGTTCCGTGATCTTCTGCCGGACTTCCGCACTGAGCTTCTTCGCCGGTGTCACCGCGAACGAAGGCTCGTCCTTGGGACTGAGCGTCACGGCCACGATCAGCGGCTCATTCAGGTCCACCGTGCTGAAGACTTCTTCGAGCGAGTCCATCAGCGGCGACGCCCATGTCCCGAGCGTGGGCACGTCCGGCCCATTGATCGGAAGGATCTGCGTGCTCTCGAGCAACGCCATGGACAGCCGGGATTTGCTGCCGCCCTCAGGCTCCGCCTTGATCGTCTGGCGAATGAACCAGTCCCGGCGCGTCGGATCATAATAGGCGGGCGGATCGCCGGGCTCAGGCCCTGTGCCGCCCCGGTCCGGGCGGACCGCCGGCTGCGAGGACAGCCCGTTTGAGACTTGCAGCGTCAGAATGATGCTCCAGCTCGCCACTGTCAGGATGCGTCTGCGTGCAGCCATCTTCGTTTCTTCCTCCACAAGAGCCTCTGTTATGCAAGCGCCTCCGCCGGCCGAAGTCAGCGTCACCCGACAGTGTACCTCGGCCAAGCCGCTACTGCAATTCGGTCGCGCTTGACTCTCGGCCTCCGCCGCGTTAGGCTTCTTGTATGGGCGAAAAGTGATGAGTGCAAAAATAGGAGAGAAATCATGTATCCGCGAATTGCAGCGGTTCTGAGTGCGATCCTGATGGTTGGGGCCGTGCCGGCTCGGGCCGGAGAGCCTGCCAAGCCGAAGCGGGAGCCGATCTACATGGAGGATGGGAAGGGCCTGGAGCGGGTCGAGCAGGCGCTTGTCGCGGCCAAGAGGGAGAACAAACGCGTGCTCCTGAAGATCGGCGGCAACTGGTGCCCGTGGTGCTACAAGCTCCACGACTTGTTTCGCTCCGATAAGGCGATCGCCAAAATCCTCAACGACGAGTACGAGCTGGTCCTACTGGACAGCAAGATGGACAAGCCCGCGATCGAGAAGTGGAAGATCACGCCGAATGCGTATCCGTATCTGGCCGTGCTCGACATCGCCGGCAAGAAAGTGACCGAGCAGGAGACCGGCTCGCTGGAGATAGGAGATAAGCACGACCCAAATAAAGTGAGGACGTTTCTGGAGAAATGGAAGCCCGCACCCCTGGACGCCAACGACGTCTTCACCTCCGCCCTGGCCCAGGCGAAGAAGCAGGGCAAGCGTGTCTTTATCCGGGTGGGGGCCCCTTGGTGCGGCTGGTGCAAGCGGCTCGACGCGTTCCTTGCCAAGCCCCAGATCGAGACGATTCTGAAGAAGGATTACGTGGTCGTCAAGATCGACCAGGACCGGATGAAAGGAGCGAAGGAAGTCATCGCGAGAATCCGAAAGGCCGGCGAGGGGGCCGGAATCCCCTGGTTCGCCTTCCTCGATATCGACGGCCGGACTCTCATCACCTCCACGAAGCCCGGCGCCGGAAACATCGGCTTCCCCGCCGACCCCAAAACCGAAATCCCATACTTCGTCCAAATGCTCAGAACCACAAGAGCCAGAATCACAGATGCGGACATCGACATCATCGCCGCTGAACTAGCCAAACCTCCGGCAAGTGCCCCCCGTTGACGTCTTGGAATTTGGACTCACACAAAGCCACAAAGGGATGCTCGCAGATGTGATTTGGGTCATTTCTTCGTGCCTTCGTGGCTTTGTGTGAGACGAAACTGCCCTGGATCGTTACGAGGTTGAAGGCGGTAGATTATTGCGGGGATCGGCCATGAAGGCTTTGTAGAGTTTGTAGTGGTCGGTTTGCTCGTAGGGAATGGGGGCGATGGGGATGCGGTCGAAGCTGTAGATCGTGGCGGCGGGGCAGGACAGGAGGATGGGCGAGTGCGTGGCGATGACGAACTGGGCGTGGCCGGCGGCGGTCATCTTCGCGAGCAGTTCGAGCAGGGTGAGCTGGGTCTTTGGCGACAGGGCGGTCTCCGGCTCGTCGAGCAGGTAGAGGCCCTTGATCGCGTAGCGGGCGGTGAAGAAGGACATGATTGACTGGCCGTGAGACTGGGTCAGCAGCGACTTGCCGCCGAAGTATTCGAGCTGCCCCGGATCGGTCGCGGCCCACTCGTCGAGGATGCGGGCGAAGTCCTGGAACACGGACGAGCCGAAGAACGAGCCCGGCACGGTCCCGTCGGTCCACTGGATGGAAATGCAGCGGTGCAGCATGTCCTCGTACGGGTTGACCTCGAATCGCGTCCGCCAGCTCTGCCGCCAGATGTGGATGCCCGCCTTGATTGCCAGGGCCTCCAGCAGGGTCGATTTGCCCGTGCCGTTCTCGCCGACGAACAGCGTCACGGGCGTGCGGAAGTCGAGCCCGCCGGTCCGGCGGAAGATGTCGAGATTGAACGGATAATGCTCCCGCGTCGGATACTGCTCCGCATGAAACGTCACGCTCTTCAAATGCATCACTTTACCTCTTGGCCTGTTCCTTTGCCGCCTGTGCGACCGCCCATAATACAGGAGGGACGGCAGATTGTCTTGTGCATTGGGCCGCCGATGGTAAGATAAAGGCAGTGGCAAGTTTGCTCGTGAGTTCGTCAAGGAGAGACATGATGGCACGAAGCAATGGCACTTTCATGATCGTTCTGATGCTTCCCTGGGTCGCGTGCGTGCTGCTGGGCGGCTGTGAGAGCAGCCCCGATGCCCAGGCGCTGTTCACGAAGCCGGAGCTGTACACCTACGAGCGTCACGCCGTGCTCGGCCTCGATCCGGAGCAGGAGCAGATCTTCATGGCCGCCTACCTCAGGGCCTTCTCCGGCAGGCTCATTACCTTCGTCGAGCGCAGCCGGCTCCGCGAAATCATCAGCGAGCAGGACCTGCTCAAAGGCAGACTCGACGAGCGAACACGGGCCAAAATCCAGCAGATCCTCGGCGTCGAGGCGCTGGTCATGTGCGGCTACTATGCCGGCGAGGACGAGCGGCAGATGAAGCTGCGCGTCCGGATCGTCGACAGCCAGACCGGGGCCATTGTCGGCTCGGTTCTGGTTGACTCATCCGGCGACTTCGACAGCCACGCCCGCGCCGCCGCCGAGGCCCTCAAGGCCGACCTGCTCGGCGGCAGCGGCAAAGGCGCCCGCAACTCAGGCGCCTCGCGGAGCAGCGGCACGTGAGCCATATGGCTCAACCTGTGTGCATCGTCAGCGTATAGTGATTGGAGGCAGGACCGAGAAACTCGATGGAATGAGAAAGGAGTCTGGGCGATGGACAACAAGTTATCGCAATTGCCGTGGCAAGAGCTGTGGCGCACGCAGGGGGAGATCCCGTGGCCGGCGCTGGAGACTTTTGCCGATGCTGTCGTCGCCGAGCCCGGCTTGGCAGACGAGCTTTTCAAAACGTATGAGCAGGCGCGAGGAGTCTCGCCCACCGGGGCTTGCTACGCCGACCTGTACGTGCCGGCGATCTTCGCCCTGGCGGCGCCGAGGCTCGATGAGGAGCGGCGCCGCGTGATCGGCGAATTCCTGGTGAAGAAGCTTGCCGAGGCGGGCGAGGACGATGACGACGTGATGATGGAAATTCTGACCAGCGCGAGCGGGTCCATGGGCCCGATCATCGTGCTGGCCGTCCTCGATGCGATCGCCGCGGAGTCCGACGCCGACGGCGCGTGGTTTCATCTGTGGAACCTGACGGCACTCGCGACCGAGGCGGAAGACCCCTTCGTTCGCGACCAGACCGTCCGGGCATGTGCCGGGCTGCTGGAGCGGGCCGATCGTGGAGAAATCAGGCCGGATGAAGGAATGGAGGCGGCGCACACGCTCGCTTTGCTCGGGCGCACCGAATACACCAAGCTGCTGGAGCGGTTGGGTGCAAAATGCGAGCCGTTCTTCGGCCGTGCGGATTACGAGGAAGCGGTGCGATTGTTGAAGGGATCGGCAAATCGCGAGGAGTGGCCGCAAGCGTGGGAGGAGCCCGTGCGCAAATGGTTCGAGCCTCGCTGGCAGACGATAAGAGACTGGTTCGCCAGGCGCGGCGCCGAAGAACTGGAGGATGTAAGCTCCGACCTGACTGTTCCTGCCAACATGGTCAGACGGTTCATGAAGTCGCAATGGGCCGGCGACCTGCCTCAGGATCTCTTCGAGGATGCGCCGTTCATCACAAGGCGGCTGCTCGAATACGCTGAAACGTACGACGGAACTGCGCCGAACGAGCTGGATGAGCAGACGCTGCGCCATGTGCTTTTGGATCTGTTCCCCCGCACGGTTGCCGGCGGGCGGGGCTTCTTCGCCAAGGTGGCGCCGGCGGTCGAGGCGTTGTTGGAATGGATGGCATCCGAGGGGATATTGGAGAATGGGTCGGCGCTTGCACGGTTGGTGCATGGCTGGTCCGAGCAGATCGTCGATGAGGCCATGGACCCCGAGAACTGGGGGTCGGCCAAGGCCATGGCGATGGAGGCGGAACAAGCCGGCGTGGACATTACGGATGAGGAGGCCCTGCAAAGGTTCTGGTACGCGCGGGCCCTGCACTCCCTCGATGATCTTGAGCCGAATCCTCCCGATCAGACGGAAGAACCCCCTGTCACTCCCACGGCGCCGATAGTGGAACACACTCCGAAGGTCGGCCGCAACGATCCGTGCCCGTGCGGCAGCGGCAAGAAATACAAGAAGTGCTGCGGCCGCTCGGCCAAAGGTCAGGCGGCAAACACGTAACGGAGCAACATCTCATCTTGGACAGAAGGGGAAATGACGATGATCGCAGACTGCATGCGGCATAGCAGCATATCAGTGGCGGCACTGTTTGTTCTGGTGTTCCTGCAGGCGGGTCGTGCGGCGGCGGAACCTATCGGCCTACATGTCTCGACGCAGGGCAATGACTCCTGGTCGGGCAAGCTGGATTTGCCGAATGAGAATCGCACCGATGGTCCTTTTGCGACGCTCGGGGCTGCCCGGCAGGCGATCCGTCAGATGAAAAAGGCCGGTGGTCTGCCGGCGGGCGGCGTGACCGTGTCGATCGCTCCGGGGGACTACTACCTCGAACAGGGCCTTGAGCTGACTGCGGAAGACTCAGGCATAGCGGACTCGCCGATTGTGTATCGTGCGGCGGGGACACAAAGCGTACGGCTGGTCGGCGGGCGGGAGATCGGCAATTGGCGCAAGGTCGAAGACCCGGCCATCCTGGCCCGGCTCGATCCGGCCGCCAGGGACAGCGTCCGGCAGGTCGAGTTGAAGGCGCTCGGGATCACGAACTTCGGCCGGTTGAGCAGCCGTGGCTTTGGCCGTCCCGTGACACCGGCGGCTCTGGAGCTGTTCTTCGCGGGCAAGCCGATGACCCTGGCCCGCTGGCCGAATGGCGGATTCACGAAGATTGTCGGCTACCCGGAAGGCGCCGGGGACGAGCACGGCGGCAAGCTTGGCAAGCTGCCCGGCGGTTTCAATTACGAGGGCGACCGGCCCAGGCGCTGGCGGGACACGAGCGACATCTGGATTCACGGCTATTGGGCCTACGACTGGGCGAACTCCTACGAGCACGTCGCCTCCATCGACCTCGATAAGCGGCTGATCAAGACCAGCCCGCCATACGGGCATTACGGCTTCCGCGCCGGCGGCGACGGCGGGCGATTCTTCTTCCTCAACATCCTCGAAGAGGTGGATGAGCCGGGCGAGTGGTACTTGGACCGCACCTCCGGCATCCTCTACTTCTGGCCCCCGCAGCCAATCGACCAGAGCCGGGCCATGGTTTCCGTCATCGAGAGCCCCATGATTCACATCAACGGAGCCTCACATGTCGCCATTCAGGGCCTGACCATTGAGTGCGCCCGAGGAACCGCAATCCAAATCGCCGGCGGAGACGACAACCGTGTCGCGGATTGCACCCTCGGCGATCTCGGCAATTACGGCATAGCTATCGACGGCGGCACGAATCACCGCGTCGACGGCTGTACCATCTATGAGACCGGCGACGGCGGCGTCTCCGTCGATGGTGGCGACCGCAAGACTTTGAAGTCGGCGGGACACGTCGTGGAGAACAATCATATCCATCACATCGCCCGATGGTCCCGCTGCTACGCGCCGGCCATCCTGATCTCCGGCGTCGGCGTCCGCGCCTCCAACAACCTGATTCACGACCATCCGCACTGCGCGATCCTGTTCAACGGCAACGAGCACGTGATCGAGCGCAACGAGATTCACCACGTCTGCCTCGAAACAGGCGACGTAGGCGCGATCTACACCGGCCGGGATTACACCTACCGCGGCAACGTCATCCGCCACAACTTCATCCATCACACCGGCGGCGTCGGCATGGGCTCCATGGGCATCTACATGGACGATTGCGTCAGCGGCACGCTCATCTACGGCAACGTGCTGTGGAAATTGCATCGGGCCGTCTTCCTCGGCGGTGGCCGGGACTTCCGCGTCGAGAATAATATCTTCGTCGATTGCGACCCCGCGGTCGAGCTGGACGGCCGGGGCCTGAGCAAAGCTCCCGTCTGGCACGACATGGTCTACAAAACGATGAAGCAACGACTTGAAGAGATGAACTGGAAGCAGCCGCCCTACAGCACCCGCTATCCGGAGCTGGCTACTCTGGAACAGTACTATGCTAAGGACGATGGCGTGCCGCCCGGCAATGTCCTCGTCGCCCGCAACATCTGCGTCGGCAGTAAGCTCCTGAATATCACCTGGGGCGCCACGCCGGAGATGGTTGAAAGCCGCGATAACCTGACGGACGCCGACCCGCTCTTCGTCGATGCCGCCAACGGCAACTTCCGTCTCAAGAGCGATTCCCCCGCGCTGAAACTGGGCTTCGACCCAATCCCCTTCGACAAGATCGGCCCCGCGCCTCGAGGCTCGTCAAGCCGGTAGGCGAAGATTGTCGCCCGTAGATGACGGCAGATTATCTTGTCATCCTGAGCGTCAGCGAAGGATCTGGGCCGAGCATGAGGATAGGCGTTTATTGCGTTCCTTGGCCAGATGCAACACTGCGTTCAGCATGACAAATGCGGCCCGTTCCCCTGGGAAAGCAGCGGCCCAGAAGGCTACCGAACGTTCCTGGATTCCCGCTTTCGTGGGAATGACATCGGGTGAGACCGGCTCTCATCTCGTTGGAGGGTGCTACCGCCCGGCTTGTGGGGCCGGGCTGCGGCGGTGCTTGAAGGAGAGGCGGGCGAGGCGGTTCTGGAGCGAGTCGAGATAGACGTAGATGACGGGCGTGATGTAGAGGGTGATGAACTGGGAGAAGAACAGGCCGCCGACGACGGCCAGGCCCAGCGGGCGGCGGGCCTCGGCCCCGGCGCCGAAGCCCAGCGCAATCGGCAGCGTGCCCATCAGGGCGGCCATCGTGGTCATCATGATCGGCCGAAAGCGCAACAGGGAGCCCTCGTAGATCGCGTCGGCGGGCTTGCGGCCCTCGTTCCGCTCGGCGGCCAGCGCAAAGTCGATCATCATGATCGCGTTTTTCTTGACGATGCCGATCAGCATGATGATGCCGACGAACGCGTAGATGCTCAGGACCTGGTGGAACAGGATCAGCGTGACCAAGGCGCCGACGCCGGCGGAGGGCAGGCCGGAGAGAATCGTCAGCGGGTGAATGAAGCTCTCGTAGAGGACGCCCAGCACGATGTAGATGACGAGGATTGCCATGATCAGCAGGATCCACATGCCTGCCAGTGACGCCTGGAACGCCTGGGCTTGGCCCTGGAACGCCGCCCCGAGGTTCGCGGGAAGATGAAGATTGGCGACGGTCCTCTGGATCTCGGTGATGGCCTGGCTCAGGGCCAGCCCCGGCCGCGTGTTGAAGGAGATAGTGACCGAGGGGAGCTGACCGCTGTGGTTGACGGTCAAGGGCCCGACGCCGCGGGTCAGGGTCGCCACGGTGTTCAGCGGGACCAGCGTGCCGCTGGAGGAGAGGACGTAGAGCGTCGAGAGCGCGGACGGGTCCCTCTGGTACTGCGGCTCGACTTCCATGATGACCCAGTACTCATTGTTGGGCGTGTAGATGGTCGAGACCTGGCGCGACCCATACGCGCTGTACAGGGTGCTCTCGATCTGTTCCGCCGTGACGCCCAGGGTCGTCGCCTTGTCGCGGTCGATATTGACCATGAGCTGCAGGCTGGCGAGTTGCAGATCGCTGGTCACACCCACCAGTTCCGGCAGGTTCCGCAGAGCCGCCTCGACTCGCGGGCCCCACTGGTACAGCGTCGCCGTGTCCGGCGTTTGCAGCGTGTACTGATAAAGGTTCTTGGTCAGCCGGCCGCCGATGCGGATCACCGGCGGGTTCTGGAGAAAGACCCTCATCCCCGGAATTTGTGCGAGCTTGGGTGTCAGCTCCTGGATCACCCGGTCGGCACTGAGTTGGCGCTCCGATCGCGGCTTGAGGTGGATGAAGACGATGCCCGTATTGCCGCCGATCACGGAGGACATGAACTCCAGGACGGCCGGGTCCTGGGCGATAACCTGATTGACGGCCCGCTGGTGGCGGACCATGTCGTCGAAGGAGATATCCTGTGCGGCCTCGGTGAACCCGAAGATCTGGCCGGTATCCTGGCTGGGGATGAAATCCTTCGGAATGATGACGAAGAGGTATCCCGTGGCCGCGAGCAGGATCACGAACACGAGGACCATGAGCAGGCCGTGACGCAGAACCCACGCCAGACTCACTTCGTAGCCCTTGAGCATGCCGCTGAAGAACCGCTCCGAGGCGTTGTATAGCCGGTTGTGCCGCTTGCCGGGGGGCCGGAGAAGACGGCTGCTGAGCATCGGAGAGAGGCTCAGGGACACGAATCCGGAGATCAGAATCGCCGTGCTGATTGTGACGGCGAACTCGTGCGGCAGCCGGCCGAGGATGCCTCCCATGAACAGCAGCGGAATGAACACGGCTGCCAGCGACAGGGTCATCGACAAGATGGTGAAGCCGATCTCCGCCGAGCCCTCCAGCGCCGCCTGAAGCCGGCCCTTGCCCATCTCCATGTGCCTGACGATATTTTCCAGCACCACGATGGCGTCATCGACGACGAATCCGACGCACAGTGTCAGGGCCATCAGAGAAAGCGTGTCCAGACTGTAGCTGAGAACGAACATCACCGGCAGCGTGCCCACCACCGAAAGCGGCAACGCCAGCGAGGGAATGATCGTGGCTGAGACGTTCCGCAGGAAGAAGAAAATGACGAGGATCACCAGGACCATGCTGATGAACAGTGTGAACTGGAGGTCGTTGATCGAGTTGCGGATCGCCTGGGAGCGGTCGTAGAGGATGGTCAGGTTCACCGACTCTGGGATTTCAGCGCGGAAGGTCGGCAACAGGCTGCGGATCGCATCGACGACCTGCACGGTGTTCGTTCCCGGCTGGCGCTGGATGGCCAGCACAATGGCGCGGGTGTCGTTGTACCAACTCGCGATCTTATCGTTCTGCACGCTGTCGATCACCCGGCCGAGCTGTCGCAGGTACACGGGCGAGCCGCTGCGGTAGGCAACGAGGAGCGGACGATAGGCGTCCGCATACGTGAGCTGGCCCGAGGCCTTGATCGTGAAGGACTGGTACCGGCCCTGCAGTGTCCCGGTGGGCAGGTTCACGTTGGCGCCTGTAATCGCCTTCTGCACTTCGTCGATTCCGATGCCCAGCGACGTCAGGGCGTCGGGGTTAAGCTGGACGCGGACGGCGTATTTCTGCGAGCCGAAGACCTGGACCTGGGCGACGCCGTTGATCATGGAGATGCGCTGGGCCATCGAGGTCTCCGCGTATTCATCGACGGTCGACAGCGGCAGCAGCGGGGAGTACACCGACAGGTACAGAATCGGCTGGTCGGCCGGGTTGACCTTCTGGAACGACGGCGGGCTGGGCATCTCCGGGGGCAGAAGCGACTGGGCCCGGGCGATCGCTGTCACGACATCCACAGCCGCCCCGTCGAGGTTTCTCGACAGCGCGAACTGCAGGGTAATCTGCGTGACGCCCAGCGAACTGGTGGAGGTCATGGAATCCAGACCCGCGATGGAGGAAAATTGCCGCTCCAGCGGCGTGGCGACGGAAGACGCCATCGTCTCGGGACTGGCACCCGGAAGAGCGGCGGTGACCTGGAGGGTGGGAAAATCCACGTTGGGAAGCTCGCTGACCGGCAGGCGACGGTAGGCGATGACGCCGAACAGGAGGACGCCCGCCATGACAAGCGTCGTCGTTACAGGCCGGCGGATGAACAGCTCCGGGATGCTCATGGCCTTTGCTCCTGCCCGCCGCCAAGAGATTGGACGATTCGCACGGAGCTGCCGGGGGAAAGGCGAAGCTGGCCGTCGGTCACCACCTGCTCGCCCGGACTCACTCCCTTCTCGATGGCAGTTTCATCGCCGACGGTTCTTCCCACAACGACGGCACGATTCTCGACGGTGAGACCGGGCTTGACTACGAAGACGTACTGGCCCTGCTGGCCCGTTTGAATGGCCCGCGACGGAACCACAATGGCCCCCGGCTGCGTCGTCAGGGTCAGGACCACGTTGACGAACTGGCCCGGCCAGAGCGACCGGTCCACGTTGGGGAAGGTGCCCCGCAGTAGGATCGTCCCGGCCGTCGGGTTCACCGTGTTGTCGAGGAACGTGAGCTCCCCGTAGGAGGGGACCTGCTCGTGCCCGGGGATGACGGCCTGGACCTGCAGCTTGCCCGCCGTCATGTATTGCTGGATCTCGGGCAGGTTCCTCTCCGGAACGTAAAAGGAGACATAAATCGGCTGGATTTGGTTGATGACCACCAGCGGGTTCGTCGTGTCGTTGGCTTTGACAATGTTGCCCGCGTCCACCTTGACGGCGCCCGTCAGGCCGTCGATCGGCGAGCGGATGGAGCAGTACTGGAGCTGGAGCTGGGCGTTCTCCACGGCCGCCTGGTCCGCCGCGACCGTCGCCTTCAACGCGCGGGCAGCGGCGACCGCCTGATCGTACTGCTCCCGCGAGACGTAGCCCTTCTCCACGACGGCGGCGTTCCGCTCGAGTTGCGCCTGCGCATTTTCGAGCTGGGCCTGATCTTTGGCAAGATTGGCCTGTGCCTGTTTGAGCTGATTCTCGAACGGCCTCGGATCGATGGTGAAAAGCAGGTCGCCGGCCTTGACGTACTGGCCGTCCTCGAAATGGACCGCGAGCACCTGCCCATCGACCCGGGACCCCACCGATACGGTGTTGTACGCCTCCACTCTTCCGACGGCGGTCACCTGCACGGGCACCGTCCTGGCCTTCGCATTGGCCACAGCCACCGGCACAGGCTGCCCGGCTCCCGGCGGCCCACCTGTCTTGCCGGCCTGAGGCTGACGCGAGCAGGAGGTGAAAACCTGCATCGCCAATAGCAGCCACAGCACCCGCCCGCAGGCCCTCAAGGGCCCAGATGCTGCGAAGTCTCCGGATTTGCAGTGGCGTCTTTTCAAGGTGTCGTTTCCTGTGTCTCGGCTCAGAACTCTCAGTCTCCTTCCGGCGGAATTTGCCAGCCGCCTCCCAGGGCCTTGAACAGAGCCACGAGGGCCGTCAGCGTCTGCTGCTCGTTTTGGACCAGGCGGTCCTCGACCTGGTATAGGGCGCCTTCGCTTTGGAGCACATTGAGGAAGTCCGTCAGGCCCTTTTGATAGAGGTCGTGCGAGATCTGGGCCGCCTGCCGATTGGCATCGACGGCCCGCGCCAGGGCATCGCATGCCGCCTGTGTGTCGGCGTACGCCACGATGGCATTCTCCACGTCCTGCAGCGCGGTCAACACGGTGCTCTCATACGTGATCAGCGCCTGCTCCTGCAAGGCATTCTGGACCTGGATATTTCCGCGAATCCGGCCGCCGCTGAAGAGGGGCAAGGTCAGACCCGGCCCATAGCTCCAGAACTGGCTGCCGGGCCGAATGAATTCAGAGGCTTTCGTACTCTGGTATCCGCCGGACCCCGTCAGAGAGAGCTTGGGAAACAAATCGGCCACAGCCACGCCGATCTGAGCTGTCGCGGCCGCCAGTTGGCGTTCTGCACGTCGAATGTCCGGCCGGCGACGCAACAAATCCGAGGGCAGGCCAATCGGCACACCGGGCGGCGCCGGCGGCATCGCTTTCGGCGGCGACAATTCCTGCAGCAGCGCTCCAGGCTCCGACCCGAGCAGCACGCCGAGCTGATGAATGGACTGCTTGACCGCAGTGTCGAGAGCGGGAATCTGAGATTCCGTCGTCGCCAGCAGCGCCTCCGCCTGGACCACTTCGAGCCGACTGCCCAGACCCGCCTTGAATTTTCCCCGCGCCAGCTCGACCGTTTGACGCTGGGTCTCGATGTTCTGACGCGCGATCTCGATGCGGCGCTGGTTGCCCCGGACCTCGAAGTAGTTCGTGGCCACCTCGCCGAGCAATGTCACGAGCACGTCGTTGAGATTCTCCTGTGAGGCGGCGATATTGGCGTTGGCCGCCTCGACGGACCGCCTCACGCCGCCGAATACGTCGATTTCCCAGCTCGCATCCAATCCGGTCTGGAACAGGTCCAAGCCGCCGGAGCCGGCGCCTCCGAAGAACCCGCTCGTTCCCCCCGTCGTGCCGGCGCCAAAGCTGCTGGAGAACGCGCTGCTGCGTTTGATGCGCGAATAGGACCCGGTGGCGTTGAGCGTCGGCAATCCCGAGGAAGCGGTGACCCGCCGCTGGGCACGGGCCTGGCGAATACGGGCTTCGGCAAGCCGCAAGTCCTTGTTGGAGCGCACGGCCCGGTCCACGAGGCTGTCAAGCTGCATGTCGTCGAACAGGGTCCACCACTGGGCGGCGTTCACCGGCTCAGCGGTCAAGCCGTTCGAGTCTTGTGCCCAGGTTTGCGGGACCGGCGTTTCGGGTCTTCGGTAATTGGGACCGACGGTGCACCCGGCCGCGAGAAGCGATAGCAGAATCCCCGGCCATGCCGCCGGGTGCAGCATTCGCTCGCCTCGTGCAAGGATTCCGTTTTCACCCATGCAGTTTACCGCCGGGCTGCGCGGCCGAATCCGCCCCGCGCTACCGGACGTCCCGGCTCCATGCGTTGAGACTCCTCGCGCTGGCGGCTGTTCAGTAAGCGCTGCTGACGCTGGTGTTCGGATTGAAGGGCCCGGAGCTCCGCTTGCTGGCGCTGTTGCAGTTGGCCCGCAGCCGCCCCCGGAGCAGCACGCTCGGTCTGGTGGTGCTGTTGTACGGCAGCTTGTTCCGCTCGCTGTCGCTCCTGCAATTGTGCTCGCTCCACCTGCTGGCGCCGTTCCACCTCACCGGGCCGGGGCGGTACTGCGCCGGCCGGCGCCGGGAGGACCCTTGGACTGAAGACATTGACGACCCCGCTGCGCTCGTGAGGCAGGCGCAGGGCCGCCACGCTATCGACGTGCCTGACCTGGAATCGTTGCACAGGTCTGCCCGTCACCTCCTGGACCGTCCTCAGGGGGACACCGACGTTCACGATCCGGGCGCCAATGATGTCGAACCTCGTGATATTCCTCGTCTGGCTAAAGATCGTCGCGTTGCGCGCCGGCAGCAGGACGTGCAGGCGCAAGGTCGGCTCGTCGAAGAATCGCTCCTCCACAAAACACCACCGGCGGAAAGGAATGTCGTCGAGGTCAAAGCCGCTCAGGGCCAGTCCTATCCCCGGCTGCCATCCGACCGCCGGAGGCAGCGGGGCCCAGCCGATGAAGCCCGGCCCGGTGCGCCAGGCTACCCACGCCGGCCCCCAGACGTGTCCGGGCACCCAGAACCAGCCGAACTGGTCATCCCAGTCCCACCGCCCATAATGGAAGCATGCCCAGCCCCAATCCAGGTCCGAGTCCCACACCCACCCGAAATCATCCGTGTACACCCAGCGGCCGTCGGTATAAGGCCGCCACTCCACCGGCACGCCGCTCGGGCACCAGACCCAGTTGTACCGCGGGTGCTCGACCCACTCGCCATGCGGGGCCAGTCGGTCGTAGAAAAAGCTCAGGTTCACGTCGATATCGGCCTGTGCCTGTGCCGGTGTGGCGCAGTAGTTCAGTCCGATGCCGCATACGGCCAGCATGACGACGCAGGTCGCTGCCCGCGGGAAAGTCCTATGGTCCATTTGATACCCCCTTTCTTGACAGATGACTGTGTTTCCTGGTTGCACCATTCGGTGTGCATCTATGCCCGTTCTCAGTTGTCAGCGAACAACCGGCAACTGACAACTTCTTTTCGGCATCACCCAAATGCCCTCACCTCAAATCATATCCGCGCCGGGCGGAACGCAAAGAAGTGCAACGCCTACTTGGGGATGGCCTTTTGCCTACAGGCTTATCCCGATTGGGCTGGTACCGGCGAAACATGGGAGTCCCCGCTCGGAGTTCCGGCTTTAGCCGATTCGGTGAGTCCCGCCTGAAGGCGGAACTCCAAGCGCCGGCGACAGCCTGAACGTGCCGGAGGCCGCAAAGCGGCAAACTCCCGCTGCGAAGCGGCGGACTCCATCTGCGCCGTGGAAAACCTCCCTCACTCCCGTTGGCTCCATCTCAAGGACGTGGGGCGCTGCCAACATGTTTCGCCGGCGCCGGGGGCGAGACATTTCTCGCGCGCACTTGGCGGGTCCTGCCGCCTCCGCCGAGGAGGGCTGGAAATTTTTTTGAAGAATTTTGATTTTCCTGTTGACTATTTGATTTATGGCAAATACTATTTCGATAAATCAAACATGGAGACTGAGATATGACTGAATCGAAGCAGCCAAAGGCCGGGCGGCGCAAGAAGGCCGTAGCCGAGCTTACCGAGGCCGAATGGGAGATCATGAAAGTGGTGTGGGAGAAAGAGCCCTGTGCGGCCGGGACCGTCCAGGAGGCCCTGGCCGCCACCAGGGACTGGTGCTACGCCACCGTCAAGCTCACCATGGACCGCATGGTCGCCAAGGGTTTCCTGGAGATCAACCGGATTCGCAACCTGCAGCTTTTCCGGTCCTGCATCAGCGAGGTCGAGGCCCGGCGGGGCGAGCTTCGCAAGATGCTCAAGCGGGCCTTCGGCGGGGCGCTGACCCCCATGCTCAAGTTCCTGATCGAGCATGAAGGTCTCTCGAAAGAGGAAGCCGCAGAGCTGCGAGAGTTTGTGAAAAGAGCCGAGAAGGGGAAAGATTGATCCAGGGGACTCACAGGAGCGGGAGGTCCACTAATGCCACAGATCATCAATGACTGTCTGACTGAGTTCAACAGGGTTGGCGAGGTATTCTGTATTTACGCCGGGGGCGCATTCGTCCAGTCGGCTCTGCTGGTTCTTCTGCTCTTCGCTATCGATCTGCTCTTGCGCAAACGGGTGCGGGCCGTCGTTCGATACTGCATATGGCTGCTCGTGCTCGCAAAGCTCATTCTGCCGCCGACCCTCGCCCTGCCAACGGGCATCGGATACTGGCTCGGAAGCCGCCCGTCCGCCGTCACTCCCGAATCGCAGCATCCTGTGAACGCCGTCGGACTTGAGTCGGCGGCGCAGCATCGCCCAGAGCCTTTACAGTCATCGGATGAGACTTCGCAGAGCCAGTCTCCCGCGCAACTCACGGAGCCGGACAAGCCTGTGACATCGACTGCCTTGAGCTTGACTCCCGTCACATGGCGGCCAATCGTTTTGCTCTTCTGGCTGGCGGGCGTGCTGGCCTTCGCCGTTGTGCTGGCGCAGCGTCTGCGGTTCGTCCGAGGGCTCGTGGCGGCGAGCGCTGCTGCCGGGGGCGATCTGCCTGGCTTATTGGACCAGTGTCGTCGGCAAATCGGCGTTCGCCGGCCGGTAGGGCTGCGGACATCGGACGCCGTCCCCAGTCCGGCAGTCTGCGGCCTGCTGCGGCCTATTGTCCTGATGCCGAGCTCGCTCGTGGAGAGACTCTCGCCCGAAGGACTCCGGGCGGCCCTGATTCACGAGCTTGCCCACATCAAGCGGGCCGACCTGTGGATCAACGCCGTACAGACGTTCCTGCAAGTCGTCTACTTCTACAATCCCTTCGTGTGGTTTGCCAATGCGATCATCCGCAGGACCTGCGAGGAAGCGGTCGATGAGACGGTCCTCGTCACCCTGGGGGGACAGGCCAGAGACTACAGCAACACCCTCATCGATATTGGCGAGATGGCGTTCTGGAAAGCCGATTTCGGCCTGCGCCTGATCGGCGTGGCGGAATCAAGAAAAGCTCTAAAAGGGAGGATCAAACACATGTTGACGAGACCTGTACCCCAAAGCGCAAAAATCGGAGCACTCGGCATGTTCACAATCCTTGTCGTTGCGGCCGTTCTGCTCCCCATGGCAAGAGCCGAGAGGTCGAGCAAGGAGGCGCCTGTCACTGCGCCGGTGACCGCTGCGCAAGCGACTGAGAAGGTGCCTCCCGCCAGCGAGAGCGACACCGTCATCGACCCGAAGACTGGGGTCGAGTTTAGCGTAGCCAAGAAGATCACCGGTGAGAACGACATCATCAAGTACGACAGGCTGAGCCTGTCGCCCAACGGCAAGTTTCTGCTGTGGCGCGGCCGGGTGGTGCCGCTGGACGCCAGCCCAGCATTCATGTTGAAAGAACTCAAGGGCGCAGACATCGCCTCGTGGTCGCCAGATGGGCAGAAGATTGCGTTCAACTCCGAAGGCATTGCAGTACTGCCTGTTTCACCGGAAACGGGCCGGCCCACCGGTCCTGTCCGCAAGCTCCTAGAAGACAACGGGGACTGGTTCCGTGGAAAGATCTACTGGTCCGCCGACTCAAAGCGAATCCTCTTCGTGAAATGGAACAGCCGAATGGAGCGTGAGGTGGGGAGCATCAACCTCCGCGACGGTCGCTTGGACAAACAGCCGGATTATGCCGACTTTGGACTCCTCTCACCTGATGGCAAGACGATTGCCTATTCAATGCCCGAAGACGGCGTCTGGGCCAGACCGGTCAGTGGTGGGGATCCGTGGATTGCCCGAGTCTGCTCCACTAGGTTGTTTGATGACCCCGCAGTCTGGACATCGGATAGCCAATGGGTGGTTAGTGCGGTCGGTGCGTATTGGCGGGAGGAGATTCACTTTGCCCGGGTGTCAGATGGGCAGAACTTCGATGTGTTTCCGCCGCAGAGCGTTGGGACGTTCGTTGGCAAATCGGTGGATGGCAAGAAGCTGTACTTCTACCGTTCTTCCTTCGATTGGCGGATGACTTCCAAGGTAGTGCCTGTCTCAGGGGGGCCTGCTCTGGACGCTGACCCGTTCCCCGGGCTGGACCTCGTCACCCTCGATCACATCTGGTCTTCCGATTCCGGATCGGTGGCTGTGCTCGGGATGGACAAGGAGGGTCATGGGCAGTTGTGGTCCATCCCTCTCAGGGGAGGAGATCGAGTTCGGTTCAAAGTGGAGTCGCTTGGGAAAGATGGGCCTGCGTTATTGTTGCTCTCTCCAGATGGCAGCAAAGCGCTGTACTCGGTAGGGCGCGGCACAAATCAAGAGACCAAGGGATCTGATTTATACGTGGTTCCCATTTCACTGAAAGAGGGCCGGGCAACAGGTCCGGCCACATTGGTTTTTGAAGGATGGCAGTTCCCGAGTCCATCGCTTCCAGAAATAAGGCTCGCTTGGTCTCCCGATGGAACCAAGATTGCCGTGCCGCACAAGAGCGACCAGGGAAATGGGCATTGGGTTCTATTCGCCGACGGCAGCAAGCCCATCCAGATCACCCGGACGCCTGACGAAGCGGAATCCTACCCGCAGTGGTCGCCGGATGGCAAGATGATCGCCTTCTATCGGTTCGCTCCGGATCGTGAGATGCTTCAAGTGATCCCCGCCGCAGGCGGGACAGCCAAGACAATTCTGACCACACCCAAGGGACAATTCTCTTCTTTTGGTTGGTCCTCTGATAGCAAGGAAATCGCGGTGGCGTGCGATGGAACGATCTCAGGTTTCCCCATCACCGGCAGCAATGCCCGAGTGATAGTCAGATTGCAGGACGCAGGCTATGAGGGCGTCTCGTGGCTTGGCTGGTCTCCCGATGGACAATACCTTGCCTTCTATGCCGAGAAGAAAGGCGAGGCCAGCCGGTTGTGCCTGTTTGCGCCGGACACAGGCAAGATCACAACATTGGAGAACAGTCCCGAATCGGCCTGGAGTTTCGCCTGGTCGCCTGACAGCAAGATGATTTGTTGTACCGCTGTAGAGGCCGAAAAGACGCGTCCGGCAGGGGTCATTCGCGAACTGGATGTGGCGGAGGCAGCGCAAAAAGCCCCGCCGGTCGCCGAGACAAAGCCGGCTGAAGCTGCCGCGGCCCCGCAAGCGGAGCCTATCGTCGGCCCGGTCTTCACGGACAACTTCGACGACGGCGCCTCCAAGCACTGGCGGTTTCACGATTTCCCCGATGAGGGGCCACCCCCGGGGCATGCGGTCGAGAACGGGCAGTTGATGTTGTCGGGCAACGCCAGGGCTTGCCTCGATGGCATTGACTGGACCGACTACATCGTCACGGTCCGCGTCTGCGTGAAGGAATCGGTGGCCTCCGGCTCCGGGGTCTTCGGCATCGTGGCGAGGGCGACACCCAGCCAGTTCGGGTCCGGTCGCAAGGATCGCTACAACCTGGTCATCGCCTGCAACAACAACGCCCCCGGGGAGTTGGCACTAACCCTCCAGTACGCGGACGCCTCAGACACATTGCGCACCGTCGGTCTGAGATCTTCTCCGTACAGCCTCGTCCGGGACACGTGGTACACGCTCGAATTCGAGGTCCGAGGCCAGCAATTGCGAGGGTACCTGGATGGCAAGCTCGTGATTGAGGCAACGGATGCCCGGCTGTCCAAGGGCGGAGTGTGGCTCAACACGTGGAGAGCCCGCGCCCTGTTCGACGATTTCAGCGTGCGACAACTGCCGTAGACTGGCGGCACAAGAGTCGGACCAATGGGCTTTGTCTACACGAAACAAGACGAGAAGGTCGTTCTGACGCTGTTGCGGGTGCTGACCGTGTTTTTCGGCGTGTGCATTGTCAGCAAGGTCTGGACGTCTCTGGCGACGGTGAGAGGCGCGAGATTGGTGGCTGAGGCTGCTGTGCATGACAGCACGACCTCGCGGGGCACGCCTCCGAAAGACTCAGTGGGTGGCCCCGGCGTGGTAGAACAACTGCGCCAGAGGAACCTGTTCACACCTGGCCCCCCAAAGCAGAACCCGATTGCAGAGGTGATGGGCATACTCGGCGACGAAGCTTTCATCAACGGACGCTGGTGCAAAGTGGGCGACACGATCGGTGAGGCGCGCGTCCTCGCCATCGAGGCCACCCGCGTCGAGGTTCTGTGGGATGGGCAGACGCTGGTCTATTCGCCGGTCGACGCAGGGAAGCCTCCGACCCCTGACAGCCTGCAGGCCAAGAGACAAGATGCTTCCTCCCCAGGGCCGAAACCTGCCCGGGAAAGGGGCCTCCAGACCTACCAGGCACCGGCCCCGTACGCGGGGACAACAGACCGCGCCGAATCCGCCAGATTCGTCGAGGACCCTCCGCAAAGTCGGATGATGTTCTCGCTTGGTCCTGGAAGGTCATCCGGGCGTCCGCCGCCAGACACCATGGAAAGGATGCGGCGAATGGCAGGGGCTCGGCGCTTGGCCGAAGCCGGGCGAGTACAACAACAGAAGGCGAAGTCGTCTGCCAAGCCCCCATAGTTTCTATGCCGCTTCGGAGAGACGGAATGGACGTGGTAGTTGACCATGCCAACAAGCGATCCCGCCTGAAGACATGAGACTCGCCAATAAGGCATCGAGAGAGGACATGGCTATGGGCCAGGGGCTGAGAGTCATTTATGAGCACGCGGAGCCCGGCATGCCGACCTTCAACGTCTTCTATGGGGGTGGGGCGGATCTCTTGCCTATCGCGCTGCTGTGCGGGCTGTCGGTTTTGCTCATTCTGCTGTGGCTGCTTGTTGTCTGGCAGTACGTGCGCAGGGCCAACATTCGCTCCTCGCAACATCGTTCCTACTGGCGGCTTACTTGACTTCGATCCTGCCCTTCATGCCGAGGGTCGAGTGCAGCGGTTTGTCGCAGTAGAAGGGATAGGTTCCTGCGGTCTGGAGCGGGACCTCAATCGTTATGGTCTGGCGGGCGGGAATATCTTCGTCTTTGATGACCTTTCCCGAGGGGTCTTTCACAGTGATGTTGTGGGCTTCTCCGGTGACGTTGGTCACATTGAGGACGAGGGTCTGGCCCTTCTGTGCGTTGATGATGGCCGGGTCGAAGGCAAAATTACTGGCCTTCATGTCCACCTGCACCTTCTGGCCTGGCGCTGATGCCGTCACGTTGATCGCCTGCTTGTGGCCCCCGCACCCCGCAAGAAGCACAAGCAGCACAGCCGCATAACCTATCACGCGTCCTGACGGTAAGTCGTGCATAAACATACCTCCTTTTACCCGGGATCGCCGGGTTTCACATGCCTGTCGATGTTCGCAGCGTTGGTGTTTTTCACAGCATAGGAGCCGGCAGAACCCTCCGGCAATGCGTCTTTGACTGTATCTATGGTCGCCAAATCCCTATCGGTGCGGAACAGTTGCGTGCTCCGGGCCCGACATGTACCATGGGGCAATCTCAGAATCTCAATCATGTAAGATACATTGGCAGGAGAATGACAAGTGATTGCATTACGCCGTATCATGTGTCCGTTGACCCTGGTTGTCTCGTTGAGCGTATCGGCCCTCGCCTCCGAGGGTGGCTACATCTTCCGCGGCAACGAACGAACGCTGGAGCAGATTCAAAAGGCATACGCAGAGATGCCGCCGGTGCAGTACACGCCGCCGGCGGACCGCTGGCAGCGCCTGCCCCGGACGAGGAAGCTGCTGACCGAGGGCGGCACACTGCGGGTCGTCATGCTCGGCGACAGCATCGTCAACGACACCAGCCGCTCGGGCTGGGATATGCTCGTGGAGCGCCGCCACCCGACGTGTCGAATCGAGAAGGTCACCGGCGTGCGCGGGTCCACCGGCTGCTGGTGGTACAAGGAGCCCGGCCGGGTCAAGGAGTACGTGCTCGACTACATGCCCGACTTGGTCATTATCGGAGGCATCAGCAACCGGAACGATATCAGCTCCATCCGGGAGGTGATCCGCCAGATTCGCGCCAGCTCGCAGGCCGACATCCTGCTGATGACCGGCGCGTTCGGGCAGACCGACCCTCGCATCGACAAAACATGGCAGACGATCAGCGATCCGAACCAGTTCACGCCGTACCGCAAGGGCCTTGAGCAACTGGCCAATGAGATGGGCGCTGCCTTTCTCGATATGGAGGTCGCCTGGGGCCACTACATCCGGCAATCGGGAAAGGACCTCGACTGGTTCAAGCGCGACCCGATCCACGCCAACGAGCGGGGCGAGCAAATCCTCGGCCGCATCCTCGCGAGTTACCTCTCCTATCCGCCGCGCGACAAGCAGTCGCCGCAGGACCGGGAGACCGACCCGCTCGTGCTGGACAGGCTCGACCGCTTCCAGGACTGGAAGTTCGGCTTCATGATGCACTGGGGCATTTACAGCCAGTGGGGTTGCATCGAGTCGTGGCCGCTGGTTGAGGCGGACAAGTGGGCCCGGCCGGATGATCTCAAGGCCTGGACAGATCGTAACAAGGATTTTCCGCGGTTCTTCCGCGATTACGTGGCGCTCAACACGACCTTCAATCCGCAGCGTTTCGATCCGACTGCGTGGGTGACCGCCGCCAAAGACGCAGGCATGAAGTACGTCGTCTTCACGACCAAGCACCACGACGGATTCTGCATGTTCGACACGAAGCAGACGAACTACCGCACGACCGATGTCTCGTGTCCGTTCCATACGAATCCGAAGTCCGATGTCGTCAAGCAGGTCTTCGACACGTTCCGCGCCCAGGGGTTCGGCATCGGCGCCTACTACTCCAAGTCCGACTGGAACCATCCGGGATACTGGGCTCCCGAGTGGCCCCATCCCGACCGCAACGTGAACTATGATACGAGCAAGCACCCGGAGAAATGGGCGACCTTCGTCAACTTTACACGCAACATCGTCGAAGAGCTGATGACGAGCTACGGCCCTGTGGACATCCTGTGGCTCGACGGCGGCCAGGTCCGCCCGCCTCAGCAGGATATCGACATGCCCAAGCTCGCGACCATGGCCAGGAGCCACCAGCCCGGCCTGATCGTCGTCGATCGCACGGTCGGCGGGCGATACGAGAACTACGTCACGCCCGAGCAGGAGGTCCCCGAGAAGGCCCAGCCTTACATCTGGGAGACCTGCATGACCATGGCCACCCAGTGGTCGTACAAGCCCAACGACAACTACAAGTCCACGCATCAGCTCATTCACCTGCTCGTCAACATCGTGGCCAAGGGCGGCAACTTCCTGCTCAACGTCGGTCCCGACCCCAACGGCGAGCTGCCCGAGCCCGCCGTGCAGCGAATGAAGGAGATCGGCCAGTGGATGAAGGTCAACGGCGACGCGATCTATGGCACCCGCCCCGTTGCGCCGTACAAGGTCGGCCAGGTCTGCCTGACCCGCAGGGCCAACACCGCCTATGCGATCTACCTCGCACAAGAGGGACAGACCGCGCCTCCCGAACAAATCCAGGTCCCGCCGGTCCGCGGCGCCAAATCCGTCCGCCTGCTCGGCTCGGACGCCGACGTGGAATGGAAGATCACCGACGACGGCCTGTCCATCACAGTCCCGCAGACCATCCGCCAGTCGCCCCCCTGCGACCACGCCTGGGCCTTCGAGATCACCGATGCGAGCATCGCAGGAGATTAGCGTCAGCGACTGATCCTCATCCAATCAGTCCAGGTCCGCAGGACACGGTCAGGCACGTTCATAGTGACGCCGTGAGGCGTTCCTTCGTATGCTCTCATGGGCACACCGATATGGAACGACCTCTGTCAACAGGTTTTCTTCAATTCTTCATTGTTGTTTTTTTTGAAGGCGGCCTTGGGT
>Ga0315277_10001272_pt1 | contig 37315 bp, 28 predicted proteins | sample YL17G05_15_MG_FD_203695 | JGI IMG/M metagenome (GOLD analysis project Ga0315277, IMG submission 203695) | Sediment microbial communities from Yellowstone Lake, YNP, Wyoming, USA - YL17G05_15 | ecosystem: Environmental > Aquatic > Freshwater > Lake > Sediment | place: USA: Wyoming | collected...
GATCTAAAAGAAGGAGTCAGGAGTCAGGAGTCAGGAGTCAGGAGAAAAGCAAAAGCTCCACTGAAACTGGGGTTGGGAGCGCAGGGGCTTCTACAAGCAGGAGACAGAAGAAGATCCGATGAAACCGGAGGTGGGCGCGCGACTGCTGGAGCTCAGCCGGCGATACGGACGGATCTAAAAGAAGGAGTCAGGAGTCAGGAGTCAGGAGTCAGGAGAAAAGCAAAAGCTCCACTGAAACTGGGGTTGGGAGCGCAGGGGCTTCTACAAGCAGGAGACAGAAGGAAAGCATAGCCCTACTTAAGCCGGGATTGGGAGCGTGAGTGATGGGGCTCGAGCGGCCATGCGGGTGTTCTTAAAGGCAGGAGACAGGAGAAAAACTGATACCGGGCGTGGTGGCGCGGATGCTTTCGGAAGCAGGAGACAGAAGACAGGAGAAAACTAAAATCGGAGCTGGCGCGCGGATGCTTTTGGAAGCAGGAGTCAGAAGCCGGAATCAAAGCAAAAAGCCTCACAGCCGGCGCTTCTGCCTGATGCTTCGGTCCGATCGTTTTTATTCTGACTCCTGACTCCTGACTCCTGACTCCTTTTTCTGTTCGAAAACGGGGGTGCACCAATTCCTGTATTTGGCAACCCGCCCGCGAACGATATCGAAATACAGTTTGCGCAGCGCCTGGGTGATCGGTCCCATGATGCCGTCGCCCACGATGCGGTGATCGACTTTCACGATCGCGGCGATCTGCACTCCGGTGCCGCAGAAAAAAGCTTCCTCCGCAAGATAGACCTCGGTGCGGTCGATCGAGCGCTCCACGACTTCCATGCCCATCTCGTCGCGCAGCAGCTGCATCACCGTGCGGCGAATGATCCCCTCCAGGATGTTGTCGGTGACCGGCGGGGTATAGGCCACGCCCCGGCGGATCATGTAAAAGCAGGCGGCGGAACCTTCAGCGATGTGGCCGTTCCGGTTGAGCACCAGAGCGTCGTCAAAACCGTTGAGGTGGGCCTCGGTCTTGATCAGGGAGGAGTTGACGTACGAGCCTACGATCTTGCCGCGCGCCGGGATCATGTTGTCTTCCACCCGCATCCAGGATGAAGTCCCGATATGTAGCCCTTCCTCTTTGGGCAGGTAGCGGCCTAAGGGTACGGAAGCCATCGTTACATCGGCGGTGAGATCGAACAGACGGACGCCGATGACCTCATCCGTGAAATAGGCCAGCGGGCGTATGTAACAATCGGTGTTGAAATTTTCGGCACGCAGCAGGTCAAGCGTTGCCTGGACCAGGTCCTCCTTTGTGAAGGGAAGCTTCATGCACAGGAGTTTCGCCGATTCCAGAAAACGCTGGTAGTGGTCGAGCGGCCGAAAGACGTACAATTGCCTGGCTTCCTCATTCCAGTAACCACGCAGCCCGCCGAAGGCCCCTGTGCCATAATTAAAGGTATGATTCAGAACCCCGAATTTTGCGTCGCCGTAAGGAACAATGCGGCCTTTGAAAAATGCGAAATTGGGCAAAGCCATAATCATCTCCCCGGTTGCCGGGGAAAGGCCGGCAACCGGCGAACACTTTACCACAAATTGGATTATTCCAAGCTAAAACCACGGCACTTGGCCTTTCATTCGTTTTGGTCTTGAAAGCAGGAGAGGCTGGCATAAAATCAGTAATGCGGCCCGCTGGCGCCGCAGCATCGGATACGGAGAATGGTGCGATGGGAAAAGGGGATATCCGCACAAAGCGAGGCAAGATCTATCGCGGCACTTTCGGGAAAACACGCCCGAGAAAAAAGAAACAGGCTCAAAAGAAGGGATAATCCTTATCTGAAGAGCCTGCCCCGAGTTCCTGGTCCCGGCAATCGGGATCGGTGGGGTGATATGCGCCCCGGAGGATCGGGACACACAACTGCATTCTGGAGGTAAAGATGAATCGAATTCGAGTTACGGCCACGCTGCTGTTCCTTGCGCTTTTCATCCCGGCGGCTCTGCTGTTGGCCGACATCAAGACGGAAGAAAAGAGCCAGGTTAAGTTTGAAGGAATGCTGGGAAGGATGATGGGGTTGTTCGGCGGCAAAGCGGCCAAGGAGGGCGTGGTCAATACCGTGGCGGTGCGGGGCAACCGAAAAGCTTCGATGAGCGACCAGAGCGGCGAAATCATCGATTTGAACGAAGAGAAAGTCTACAGTCTAGACCTGCGCAAGAAGACCTACGAAGTGGCGACCTTCGCCGATATCCGGCGCAGGCTGCTGGATGCTCAGGAAAAGGCCGCCAAGGCTGCCAACGAGCAGCCGGAAGCGCGGCCGCAAGGCCAGGACGTGCAGATGGAGATCGAGTTTTCCGCGAAGGAGTCCGGCCAGACCAGGTCGATCAACGGTTTCGACTGCCGCGAAGTGATCATGACGGTGACCACACGTCAGAAGGGCAAGACCTTGGAACAGGGCGGCGGCATGGTCATGACGTCCAACATCTGGCTGGCGCCTGAGATCGCCGCGATGAAGGAAATTGCCGATTTCGACATGCGCTATTGGCAGAAGCTGAACCTGCCGAATATGGGCGCCAATGCCGAGCAGATGGCGGCGGCGCTGGCGATGTATCCCGGCATGAAGGACATGATGGCGAAAATGCAAACCCAGCAGGTCAACATGCAGGGGACGGCAATACTGACGGTCACGACCATGGAGTCGGTCGCATCGGCCGAGCAGGCAGCCGCCGCTGAAAAGAAGCAGGATGACCAGGGCGGGGGCGGCATCGGCGCCATGCGCGGGCTGGGCGGCCTGATCGGACGCAAAATTGTCGGCAAGAAGGATGAAGGCGCGCCCAAGACCCGGGCTACCATCATGACGACCAACCACGAATTGCTGAAGATCGCGACTTCAGCCAGTGATGCAGATACTGCAATCCCTGCGGGCTTCAAAGAAAAAAAGTAACTGGAAAGGCGGCAAGGGGTCGCCCCGACCCTGAACAACACAGTACCGCAGGCTGGAAGCCTGCGGCGCGGATCGACATCGAAGCCCTGTCGGCCAAGCCGGCAGGGATGCGATCAAGGCGGGCTTTGCGGGCGGGACGCCCGCGCTCCGTCTCACAGCCGGACCGTCGGACGTCCTCTTGAATCCGGATCGGCTCCTGCTCGCGCGACCACCTCGGAAGGGTATCTGTCCATGCCCCATCCCGATTACCCGATCACGCCGGCCGTGCGTTTCCTGCGCGAGCGCGGCATCGACTTCAAGCCCCACTTGTATAAATATGAGGAGCACGGCGGCACGCGTGTGGGCGCCCGCGAGCTCGGCATGCCGGAACACATGCTGATCAAGACGCTCGTGATGGAAACCGATGCGCGCGCACCTTTGATCGTGCTCATGCACGGCGACCACGAGGTCTCCACGAAGAAGCTCGCGCGCCTTCTCGGTGTGAAATCGGTGTTGCAGGCGGACGAACGCAGCGCGACGCGCGCGACCGGCTACCTGTTCGGTGGGACCAGCCCCTTCGGGACGCGCACCCGCCTGCCGGTGTATGTCGAGAAGTCCATTCTGGATATGCCGCGCATCCTCATCAATGGCGGCAAGCGCGGATTCCTGGTCGAAATTGAATCCCGCGCCCTGCGCGAAATCCTCCCCGTCACCGAAGTGGAAGTCGCAATCTGAGGCTGTCCAGAGCGGCGTCTGCCGCTTGTACCAAAGGGCCAAAGGGATAAAGGGGTAAAGGGGCACGAAGTGAGAGCATGGCGCCGAAGGCGCCTTTGGAGTGCGGCGCCCCGATGCTTGCGAGGCTGTTCAACGGCCGGGCCATTTCCCGTCGGCTCTTCGGGCCTCTTCAACAATCCGAGTTGCTGCAGATAACTGAATCGCAGGTATTGCCCTGCGGCCACAGCCGGATACAAACTGATATCCGCAGCCGGAGATAGGCTATAATGGGCTGGTCGCTCAGAAGACCAGCCGGAGACATAACGCCATGACCAATGAGCCAGCACCATCCAATCAGTCGAAACTCGCGATTGCGTTCATCGTCGTGTGCTTCGGCGCGCTCCTGTATTTCCTCTACCGGATCTTCGCTCCTTTCATTACGGTGCTGATCTGGGCGGTTGTCCTGACGGTTGTGTTCTCTCCGCTTCATTCCAGAATTCTCGCGCGCCTGCGCGGACGGCGGGCATTCGCCTCGTTCGTGACCTGCATGCTGATCCTGATCCTGATCGTGTTGCCGATGCTGTCGATCGGCTACCTCGTGACCCAGCAGTCCATCGCTCTCTACCAGAGCATTCGCGACAATCCCGACTCCCTGGCCCAGGTCAACGCGCGGCTGGCAGAGCTTCAAAAACGGCCGGGCATACAGCGCATGCTGGATTTTGCCCGGCGATGGCTGGGGATCAAGGAAGTGAACGTGCAGCAGTACTACCGGGAAGTTCTGAGCGTCATCAGCGGATTTCTTCTTGAAAGAGGGCCCGAATTCATCAAAGACGTGGGCGCCATGGCGCTCCATTTTCTTTTGATTTTCATCACGATGTATTTCCTGTTCCGCGACGGGCCGCGGCTGGTCGAGTTCATCCGCAGCGCAAATCCCTTGCCAAAGGCCTATGAGTCCGAATTGATCCGGAAATTCCAGGACGTAAGCTATGCGACGCTGTTCGGCTCGTTGCTGTCGGCGTTCGCCAATGGCGCCGCCGCGACGGTGCTGTTTCTGTCCCTGGGTCTTCCGGCGCCTTTGTTCTGGGGAGCGATTGTCTCGCTGGCGTCTCTGGTGCCGGTGGTGGGCGCAGGGCTGGTGTGGGTGCCATGGGGTGTCTTTCTGTTGATTACAGGCCAGACTACGCGGGCTATTATCCTTCTGGTCGTGGGGATCCTGGTGGTCAGCTCCCTGGATAATGTGCTCAAGCCGATGATCATCAAAGGCAGGACCGATATGCACCCGCTGCTGGTATTCTTCAGCGTGCTCGGCGGCCTGAATGCATTCGGTTTCCTTGGCCTGCTGCTCGGTCCGTTGATCGTGGCCCTGTTCATTTCGTTCCTCAATTTCTATCGATACGAGTTCCGCCACTCATTGCCGGAAAAATCCGGAGCCCAAAGCTGAAGCCTGTTGTCCCAGCTGAGACCATGGTTTTCAGTAGCGCAGGCTTCCAGCCCAATGCCGCATAGTTTTTCTTTTCCCGATCCGAATAGAACAGATAATCCCGCCTGCTTGCCGATCCGGACGGAGCCGCGCGCGTAAGCAAGCGGATAATGTAAAATCTTCGTTTCGAATGGTTTGCAGCAAAACGGACTTCAAATATCCGCTTGCTTACGCGTGCGGCTCTGTTTTCATTCCCGACCATGTGACCGTGGCCAAATATTAAAAACTATGCGGCATTGGGCTTCCAGCCTGCTACGCGGATCCCGGCGTATGGTGTCGCAGCCTGGAAGGCTGCGCGATTGTTACCCGATCAGGACAAAATGCAGGTCCATGACATTGGTACGCGTGGGGCCGGTAACGATCAGGTCGCCCAGACGGCGGAAGAATTCATGGGAATTGTTGTCATTTATGCAGTCCGCGAGGAAGGTGGCGCCAAACTGAAGGGAACGCGTCAAGGTCGTGTTATCCACAACGGCTCCGGCGGCGTCCGTCGGGCCGTCGGCGCCGTCGGTCGCCAGCGAGGCTGCGACACACGGCGCCGGGAGGTGCGCCAGCTCCCGCACGCAGTGAAGCGCGAATTCCTGGTTGCGCCCGCCCTTTCCGGCACCCGCGACCCTGACGGTCGTTTCCCCGCCGCTGATCACGCAAGCCGGGCGGCGCAGCGGGCGTCCGTGCATGACGATCTCCTTCGCGATGCCCAGGTGGAAACGCGCGGCTTCTGCCGTATCTCCCTCCAGCCGCGAGGTGAGGACGAGCGTGTGGTAGCCGCGCCTGCGCGCGCCGCGGGCGGCGGCGGCGCACGCAAGGGCGTTGCTGCCCACGATCGTGTGAAGTTTCTTGCGGAAAACCGGATCGCCGGTTTTCGGGTTCTCGGGGACAGCACCGTCAACGCCTGCCGCAATCCGTTTTCTGACCGCCGGAGGAACAAACCCCTCGATGTGATACTTGCGCAGGATCCGGGCGCAGTCGCCGAAGGTCGTCGAGTCCGGAACCAGAGGGCCCGAGGCAATGGTGTCCAGCTCGTCCCCGACCACGTCGGACAGGATCAACGAAACCACGGGCACACGGGCAAGGAGCCGCGCCAGCCCACCGCCCTTGATGGCGGACAGATGCTTGCGCACGGCATTGATCTCGCGGATGCCGGCGCCGCAGCCCAAAAGCACACGGGTGCAGAGCAGCTTGTCTTCCAGGGTGATCCCGGGCGCCGGCGCAACCAGCAAGGCGGATCCGCCGCCCGAAAGCAGGCAGATCACCAGGTCGCGGTGGCCGATCCGGTTTTCCGCGAGCCGGGCAATCATCTCGCCTGCCGCCACGCTGTTCGCGTCCGGAAAGGGGTGTCCGGCTTCGATCAGCTGGATTCTTTCGAGCGGCACGCCATACCCGTAGCGGGTGACGACCGCTCCGCCGCTCAACCGATCTCCGAGGATAATCTCCAGCGCCTGGGCCATCGGGGCCGCCGCTTTTCCTGCGCCGAGCACCCAGATGCGCTTTACTTTGTCCAGGTCAAACCGGATGCCGCCCGCTGACAATTCATTGCCGCTTTTTGCGACATGCCGGCGCACCGCCGCGGCTGGATCGACCGCGCGCAGGGCCAGATTCCAGATCCCGGCGACATCGGCACGCAGCTGCTTCGCGGACTTCATGGCTGGTGTGCGGCTCCATGCTGTAATTCGGGTGAGAGCTGACCGACGATTCTCGCGAACGCGGCGACGACCTGAGGGTCGAACTGAGTTTCCGTGCACCGATGGAGTTCGGCAGCCGCCATCTCAGGCGAAAGCGCCTTGCGATAAGGACGGCTCCGCGTCATGGCGTCAAAAGCCTCGGCGACCGCGATAATGCGAGCCCCCAGCGGAATGATGTTTCCCTTGAGCTGGTCGGGATACCCGGCGCCGTCGTATCTCTCATGATGATGGCGGATGTACTTCAGCACTTCGCTGTCGTCGAGAATCGGCTTCAGCACCGTCTCGGCCAGGACGGAGTGCTCCTGGATGCGGCGGTATTCTTCCGGCGTGAGGGAACCCTGCTTCTGCACAAGCAGGTCCTCCATCGGGATCATGCCGACATCATGAAGCAGCGCGGCCAGATGGACCTTGCGGATGCCGTCCTTGGTCATCTTCAGCTCGAACGCGATGTGCCGGGCGATTTCTGCCACGTTTGCCGAATGCCCGGCGTCAAAGGGAATGCGCAGCTCGAGGATGCGGACCAGGATCTGCGTCATGGAATAGAACAGCCGGCTGGCCTGCGCCGCCCGGTCTTCCGCCATTTCCTCAAAGTATTTCTGGAATTCGCGGTCGGTCTGGTCCGCCCGCCTTTTTCCCATGGCCCGGTCGGCGGCCGCCACCACATCGTTCAGGTTGAATGGCTTCACGATGTAGTCGAACGCGCCCATCCGGATGGTTTCGATCGCGGCTTCCGCCGTGTTCAAGCCGGTGATCATGACGACCAGCGTCCGGGGATGAGAGGTCTGGATTTCCTTCAGCAGGTCGCCTACGGACCTTCCCGGCATCCGGATGTCGGTGAACACGAGCTCAAATTCCTGCTTTTCCAGCTCGACCAGGGCCTCATCCACGCCGGGGGCCGTGGTGCAGGCAAAGCCGGAATCCGCGAGCGTGGTCTGCAGAATTTCCCGGATATCTGGTTCATCGTCCACGATCAGCACGCGAGCTCTGGCCCTGGCCATCATTTTGCCTGCCTCCAGAAACGACCGGTTGACACCACCGGAACTTCATAGGATCATGTGATTCAGCTGATAAGGAGACCCATGCCACAGCAGTTTACATCATTCAGAGAAGCTTGTGACTACAAGGTTGACGACAAACAGCTCGAGTGCGGCGATTGCCGGCACTTCATCTCTGAGGCGAATTTCATCAGCTCCCAGAGCAACTGGGGCACCTGCCTGTACCATTCGCACGCCTTCGTGAAGTACCGCCGCGCCTGCTATTCGTTCGAAAAGAAGGCCGAATAGCGATCTTCGCTGTTCTCCGAGGAAGTCCTTGGGACAAAAATTCTATTTCTCTGTGTTCTCCGTGCTTCCAAAGGAGGCCTTATGAAACCTCACAGTCGAGTCATTTCTCTACCGAGTGAGAATGTCGACACCGAGGCCGCCAGCGCGGTAGTGGGTGCGGTGGCGGATCCGAGATGTTTTTGAAGCACAGAGGACACAGAGAGCACAGAGCACACAGAGTTTATAAAGATTTGGCAACCACGAAAAACGCGAAAATGCGGGCTATGGCCTGGCCGGCTGTTGATCTGATCGAAAAGTTCCCCATTATACGCGTGGGGCCGGGCTTCAACCCGCTCCCACTACTTTGCCGATTGTCAATTTTGAATGGCTGCAGCAACATTTGCCGATTGTCAAATCTGAATGGCTGCGGCGACGATGTTGGCGATCAATCCACGCAGGCGGGTCGCATCCCCCTTGCCGTCCGGATGCACGCGGTTGCTCAAGATGACAACGAACGTTGCGGTTGGCGGATGGATCCACAAGGAGGTTCCGGTGAATCCCGTATGGCCGTATCCGCCCTGGAAGAGGTCGCCGCGCGGGGCCGAGTACGACGTATCGATGTCCCAGCCAAACCCGCGCACCGGCAGGCCGGCCGGGGACTGAGGGCTCGTCATGGCTTGAACGGTCAAAGCCGAAAGCAGGGACTTGCCGCGGTAGCTGCCGTGATCCAGAAGCATCTGGGCGTAGATCGCCACATCACGCGCGCTTGAAAACAGGCCCGCGTGCCCCGCGACCCCGTGCATGCGCCACGCCGTCGGATCGTGCACTTCGCCGCGCAGGACTTCCAAAGCAGCCGTGGGGGCCGCGCCCTTCAAATATTGAAGCGAACGGTCGCGCGACTCGGTAGGGGCGATCCGGGGACGCCACTCCGCCGGCGGATTGAAGGTGGTCTCGGTCATTCCGAGCGGGCCAAAGATCTCCTGCTTTGCGAAGGTGTCCAGGCTCCGCCCGCCGATCGCCGCGATGATCTCTCCCAGGGCGATGAAGTTGAGATCGCTGTATACAAATTGGCTGCCGGGCTGATTTTGAGTTGCGATCCCCCACAGCTCCTGAAGTGCGGCGTCGCGTCCCTGCCATTGTCTGGAGAGATCGAAATCAGGCGGCAGGCCCGAGCAGTGGGTCAACAGCTGCCGGACCGTGATGTCATCCTTGCCGCCGCCGGCGAACAGCGGCAGGTACCGTTTCACCCTGTCTCCAATACGCAGCCGCCCGTCCTGGACCAGCTTCATGACCGACGGAGTCGTGGCCACAACCTTCGTGAGTGAAGCCATATCGAAAATCGTATCTGTGGTCATCGGCTCCGCCTGGGGTTGCACGGCGCGATTCCCGAACGCTTTCAGGTAGCCGATCTTGCCGCGGCGCGCGACCAGCACCACGGCCCCGGGCATCTCGCGCGCCGCAATCGATGCCTGCACCGCGTCATCGATGCGGGCCAGCTGCGGCCGGGACAAACCGATGGTCTCGGGCGCAACCAGGCTCAATCCGCGGTCGGTCTGGGACGGTTTCTGAAATCCGAGACAGCTCACGACTAGGCAGGCCAGAATTATCCGATTCTTCATGGAAGCAATTATAACGGGATCTGGCTCAGAAATTGGCAACAGTTTCGTGCAGCGAAATCTAGCCCGCATTTCTCACCAAGTTTCCACTGCGGCGGCGGATCCGGGCATGTCTACTGCGTTGCGCTCGGTCGGTCTCCTCGACGTACTGTCATCAAGTACGCCTGCGGAGACCTCCCGTCGCGCGCCTTGTAGCCATGCCCGTCTGCGCCGCATCAGGTGGATAGTACCGGGAACGCCCGGTGTTTCGGAGCCCTCAGCCCTTGATCACCCGAGGCAGGAGCATCTGGTGCACTGGTGTGATGGAGCGGGGATTCTGGTAGCTGGCGCCGACAAAAGCCGAACAGTATTTCCGCAGGTCGGGGAGAGAGATCACCTCGTCCACGAATCCGCGCTGCGCGCAATAGAGCGGCCTGGACTTCTCGTGGTAGTCCACCATCATCTGGTTCATCTTGTCCAGAATGGGCTGCAGGTCCCTGCCGCTCTCGTGTTCCTTCACGAGCCTCCTGGCATAGGCAGCCGCGGCGGCCGTTTCCCCATGCATGACATAGATCTCGGTCAGGGGGGTTCCAAGGGTGAAAGCATTGTTGTTGTTGGCCTGCGGGCCCCCCATGATGTAGTGGGCGGCTGCTGAGCCCTTTCTAAGAACGACGCACATCATGGAAAGATCGGTCTGTTCGATGGAATAGATCAGCGACTGGCCCAGGGCAAGGAGTTCCGCTTCCTCGGCCAGGTCTCCCACGTCGATCCCGGTGGTGTCCTGCAGCCAGATGATGGGCAGGTTGTCCCGCCCGCAGAGCACGACGAACTCGTTCTGCTTGATGAGGCCCTGCCGGTAATGCTTCCCGCCGGCGCCCTGGTAAGCGCCCTGGGCATACTCGGGGTAGTCGGGGAATATGCCCTGGATATTGGCGATGATGCCCACGGGCAGTCCTTCAAGCTTGGCGATGCCGGTCACGACCTCCGGTCCATAGTCAGAGCGATACTCCATGAACTCGCTGTTGTCGGTAATCCTGGCCAGGACCTGGCAGATGTCGTAGGGGCGTTTCTGGTTTGCGGGGAGCAGGCGGTTCAGTTCCTCTGTGGAGAACTTCGGTTCGGCCGGTTCGGCCACGCGGAAGAACACCGGGTCGTAGGCCGGGAGCGCCTGCATGTATCGCTTAATGCCGTCCAGCACGCCGGTTTCGGTATCGTGCACTTCCCTGAAGTAAGCCGTCTGGTCGAAGTGGGTCTCCACACGGCCTGGGTCCTTGGCCTTGAAGGACTTTGTTGCCGAGATCAGCTTCAGTGCGCCCTCGAGATCGAAGTGACCCTTGGGGTGCATCCCGCCGACGATCCCCGCTCCGCCGACGGCGATGTTAGCATCCTTATGCGCCAGCAGTATCGTGGGGCTGATCCCCTGGTAGCCGCCTCCCGCGGGATTGGTGCCGTAGATTGCATTCAGAACCGGGATGCCCAGCTGGTTCAGCTCGGCGTGGCGGAAGAAGCAGGCCCCGCTTCCCCTGCGGCCGGCGTAGAGGCGCTCCTGCTCCATGAGCTTGACGCCGCTGCAGTTTGTCAGCCAGACCAGCGGGATGTTCAGTCGCTTCGCCAGGTCCGTTACGCGCAGAATGTTCTCCGGCTGGCCGGCAATCCACGCCCCGGCCATGACCTTGTTGTCGAAGGCAATGATGACGGCCCACTTCCCCTCAATCTTCCCCAGGCCATTGATGACGCCGGTGCACCCCTCTTCGTTGTCGGCGGGGTTGTAGAGCGTGTGCAGGGGACACCACGTTCCAGGATCCACCAGATACTCCAGGCGGTCGTGGGCGGTCATCTGGCCCCTCTTGTGAATGGCCTCGGCCGGCCGGCCCGCCTGGCGAACCCGCTCCGCAGCATCGGCGATGATTCGCTCCTGCTCCTTGATCAGGGCAAGGTTCTCTTCCGTGCGCCGGATCTCGGCGTCGCTCAAGGACTTCCCAATGTCCGGCATTTTCTCGAAATATGGACGCAACGGAGTCTGTTTTCTGGGCATATCCTCCAGCCCCTTCCTCAGCAAACGGCGCTGTGATGATTTCAGGCTATTCGATTACCACGAGCACATCGCCAACTTTCACAGCCTCCCCTTCCTTCACCTTGATGGCGGCCACTGTGCCCGCATCCTCGGCGTAGATCGGGGTTTCCATCTTGAGGGCCTCCAGGATGATGAGTTCGTCCTCCACTTCCACCTTGTCGCCTACGGCCACCTTTATGGCCATCACTTTTCCGGGCATGGGTGAAGTCAGATTCGCCATGGTTCTGTTCCTTTCTTCGGATTTCAGTCGGAGAACGGCTGCCATTTTGCATTGTTGCAGATCCCGCTACTTCAGCATGGAAATAAAGATCGCCGCCGCCACCAGAGTTCCAATAACCCCGGCCACGTTCGGACCCATGGCGAACATGAGAAGATAGGTCCGCTTGTTGGCTTCCGAGCCGACCTTGTGTACCACGCGGGCGGACATCGGCACGGCGGATACCCCGGCGGCCCCTATGAGGGGATTGATCTTCTCCTTCAAAAACAGGTTCATGACCTTGGCCAGGAGGATCCCGGTCGCGGTGCTGGCGGCAAAGGCGAAGAGCCCCATGAAAAAGATGAACAGCACACGGGGCTGCAGGAAAGTCTGGGCCGTCATGGTGGCCCCCACGGCGATGCCCAGGAAAACGGTGGTGGCGTTCATGATTTCGTTTTCGGAGGCCCTGGTCAGTCTTTCGACCACCCCCGATTCCTTGAACAAGTTGCCCAGCATGAACATGGAGATCAACGGGGCGGCGGCAGGCACGACCAGCATCACGACTACGGCCGTCACCACGGGGAACAGGATCTTCTCCAGCGAACCGACAGGACGGAGGTTGCGCATGACGATCCTGCGTTCCTCCTTTGTGGTCAGCAGCCGCATGATCGGCGGCTGGATGATGGGCACCAGGGCCATATATGTGTAGGCGACCACTGCGGTGGCCCCGAGCAGGTGAGGCGCCAGCACGGACCCCACATAGATCGTCGTCGGTCCGTCCGCCCCGCCGATGATGGCAATGGCGGCCGCTTCTCTGAGATTGAATCCGGCGAGAAGAGTGGCAAAAAATGTGAAGTACAATCCCACCTGAGCACCCGCCCCAAGAAGCAGCGTCTTGGGATTGGCGATGACCGGGCCGAAATCGGTCATGGCGCCCAGGCCGAGGAAGATCAGCGGGGGAATGATGCCTGAGGCGATGCCGTAGTGGTAAAAGTACCAGAGGAGCCCCTGGTTGGGTTCCATCAATGCGGTGATCGGCAGGTTGACCACCAGGATGCCGAACCCGATCGGGAGGAGCAGCAGGGGTTCGTACCGTTTTTTGACGGCCAGGTACAGCAGGGTGAAGGCGATGGCCCACATGATCACGTGGCCCGGCAGGAGTCTTACGACGCCTCCGTTGTAGATCAGATCCTGAAGGGCTTTCCACATGGCGCTTACTCCTGAGTCCCGGGCTTTTCCGCCGGATCGCGGCCGCGTTTGCCGCGGCTCTCAATGAACCTGACCGCCGCGGCGTTGAGATGGGTAAAAACCTGCAACAGCGCCATGACCACGAACACGCCGATGATCCCGGCTATAAAAATGCGCAAGGCCGTATTCCAGTCCACCACACTCAAAGTCCTCCGGCGCGGCCTCCAAAATCCGCGCAGCTGGACATGCCCCCTTCATGGGCCGGCAGTCCGGTTTATGAACCCGCACCTCGTCTATCGATTGGGCATATCCCCCAGGGCGATGCCCGCGATGATCGTCTTTTGGATGTTGCTGGTTCCTTCCACCACCTGAAGGGACTTGGCGTCCCGATAGAACCGCTCCGCGGGATACTCGGTAGAATAACCATAGGAACCGAAGATCTTCATGGTTTCGTTGGCAGCCTTTACAGCAGCCTCGCTCGCATGGAGCTTGGCCATCGACGTCTGGTACTGATTGGGCTGGCCCTGGTCCTTCAGCCATGCGGCCTGGTAGACCAGCAGCCTTGCCGCCTCGTGCTCCATGGCCATTTCGGCGATGGAACCCTGGATTAGCTGAAAGGCGCCGATCTTCTGGCCGAACTGCTGCCGCTCGTTGGCGTATTTGACGGCGGCGTCGAGCGCTGCGCCCGCGACGCCCAGGGCGCCCGCTGCGCAGCTGATCCGGGTGTTGTTCAGCTGCCACATGCAGATCTTGAAGCCGTCCCCGACGGCTCCCAGCACTGCGTCCTTGGGAATCTTCGCCCCGTCGAAGGCGATATCGCCGGTGGGCGCGCAGTTGAGGCCCATCTTGGTCTCGATCGCCGTCGTTGTGATGCCCTCGGTTTCCTTCAGGTTCACCAGGAAACAGGTCATTCCCTTGTATTTCTTCGGCTTGTCGGTGTAGGCGTAGACCAGTCCCCAATCCCCGACATGGGCGTTGGAGATCCACATCTTCTGGCCGTTCAACTCCCAGTGGTCTCCCTTGTCGGTTGCCGTGGTGTTCATGCTGGCCACGTCGGAGCCGCTGTTGGGTTCGGTGATGGCGAAAAAGCCGAGCCACTCGCCGCCGATCCATTTGGGGATGAACTTCTTCTTCTGCTCCTCGGTGCCGTACTGGCTCACGGTGACGGCCGGCCCCAGGTTCTGCATGTTGAAAGGAAGCCGCCATGAAGCGCTGACCTTGGCGATCTGCTCGGTGATGATCACCGATTCCAGAAATCCATAGCCGTTGCCGCCATATTCCTCGGGGACAACGCACCCGAAGAATCCCAGTTCGCCCATCTTTTTCACGAGTTCGGGGCGGAAACGGTGGTTCTTCTCGTCGTCCTCCAGGGTGGGCAGGATCTCCTTCTCGGCAAACTTCTTGGCCATGTCCTGAAGCATCTTCTGCTCTTCAGTCAAAGAAAAGTGCATGGTGTTCTCTCCCTTCGGGAAATGCCGTTGCCAGCCGCTGCGTGGAGCACGATACCACGGAAAAGGGGGACAGGCTACGGTGTCCCCGCAGCCTGATGGCAGCCGCCGGGACTCCCTCCGCGAGAAAGACGCGCTGGCTCCGGGGGGCGAGATTCATGAATACAGGGTTGACCAGCCCCTCAGACGCTGCAATCCGGCCTTCCTCCAACGTTGCTTCCATCCGGACCACCAGCGTGCTTTCTCCAGGACTGGCAAGGGACATGCCCTCGCAGGCGGATCCCTCTCCGACCAGGGACGGATAGATCCTTTATCCATGATTTCTTTGTTTTTGTGCAAGAAAAATCATGCTGCAACTGCTGATTGACAGAGATCAGGAAACGCAGCAGCCCTTGGCTAGTCCATTTCGAGCCAACGGATTCGGCTCGGGCGCCATGCCTCAGCTTCAGAGACAGGATTAGCGGGACAAGTAGAGGATTTCTCTCTGTTTGATCCTGGAGTCGATCACAACACCGGCCACAGCGCCGATGCCGGCGCCCACCATGGCCGCGCTAAAATAGTATCCTGCGGCTTCCCTGTCCATGATCGGGCCGCTGGCCGTCACGGCTTTGGCAAATCCCAGCAAGCTGAAAAAGCCGGCGGCGGCCCCGGCCCCGGCGCCGATCAACGCGCCATTCCCCAGCCGGTCGCGGACTTTTTCAGCGGTCTCGACGCTCAGGACGGACGACTTGGGCAGCCTGAGCTCCGCGCCGCTCAAATCCTTCACCCGGAGTTCTTCAGGCCACAGGCCCTGATATGCACCCTCGATCCGGTCGCCGGCCTTGAGCTTGACAATGATCCCGGTTCCGGACCTCAGCGCCTCCACCTTTTCCCAGCGCCCGCGCACAATCTCCGCCGCGCTCATTTGCGCAGTTGCCCAAAGCAGCATAAGCAGCATACCGAGAATTTTTCTGATCATGTTTCCCTCCTTACACATACTGAATGCGAAAAAGAGCGGCCGGTTGGATCAGGCAATGGCAGGCGGAGTGATTTTATTGCAAACGGTTCCGGACCAATCTTCCATAAAGCTCAAGGTATTTGCGGGCCGATTCTTCCCAGGTGAAGCGTTGCCTCATGCCACGCATGGCGAGTGCCTGCCATCGCTGCGGATCCTGATAGAGGGCCAATGCCTGATGGACTGCGGTCATCATCTGCGCGGCGCTGCATTCCTTGAAAACGAAGCCGGTGCCGCTGTCGGACTGCGGGTTGTAGGGAAGGACGGTGTCTGCGAGGCCGCCGGTCGATCTGACGATCGGGACCGTGCCGTAACGCATGCTGTAAAGCTGGTTGAGCCCGCAGGGCTCGTACCTGGAGGGCATCAGGAACATGTCGCAGCCGGCCTCGATCTGGTGCGCCAGGGCATTGTCGAACGCCAGTTTCACGGCTATTTTCTGCGGGCAGGCCGCGGAGGCTTTTTCGAACAGCTCGTGATATTTCATCTGTCCGGTGCCAAGCACCACCAGCTGCATGTCTTGGGCTGCAATTTCTTCCATGGCCGCTCCGATGAGATCAAAGCCCTTCTGGTCGGCGAGCCGGGAAATGATTCCGATTAACGGAACTCTTCCCGCGGGGCGGGGCAGCCTCATTTTTTCGAGCAGCCGGGCTTTGCACTCGGCTTTGCCCGCGAGGTTTTCAAGCGAATAATGCGCCGGAATCAGTGGATCGGTCTCCGGATTCCACTCATCATAGTCGATGCCGTTCAGGATTCCGTATAGGTCCCCGGCCCGGCTTTTCAGGATGCCTTCCAGGCCGCAGCCGTATTCGGGATCCGATCGGATCTCGCGCGCGTAGGTGGGGCTTACGGTAGTCAGGAGATCCGCGGTTTCGATCCCGGCTTTCATCAAGTTCACCTTGCCCCAGTATTCAAAGGGGCAAAGCGGATGAAAATATCGGCTCTCGATTCCGGCGCTGAAGAGATCTTCCTTTGCGTACAGGCCCTGATAGGCGGCATTGTGGATGGTGAACAGGCAGGATGTGCGCACGAAAAACGGATCATCCTGGAATACCGTGCGCAGCAGGGCAGGCACCAGCGCCATCTGGGAATCGTGGCAGTGAATCACATCCACAGGTTCGCCAATGCGGCGCAGCAGTTCGATCCCCGCTTTGGCGAAAAAGGCAAAGCGCGGCAGATTGTCGGCATATCCCTCGCGGGTGGCTGGATCGTCATAGAGCGACGGCCGGGGGAAAAAGCCGCCGCCGCCGATAAAAAAGACATCGACCCCGGAAGCCGGCAATCTTGCGCGGGTGATTTCGGCGCGCACCGTTTCCGTTCCCATCGGCACTTCGATCGAGGGGACGGTCGCGCACGGACAGCGCGCCTCCTGTCCGCTCGTCCGGGGTTCAGGAAGGACAATGCGCACCCGCACCCCCAGTTTTTCAAGGGCTTTGGGAAGTGTGCCGACCACATCCGCCAGTCCTCCCACCTTGACAAAGGGCACGGCTTCCGCCGAGAACATGACGACCTGAATGCCAGCGTGTTCTGTCATTTCGCCCCTGCAGGAATTGGCATATTAAACCAGAATTCTAACGAAAAAACAGGTCCGCGAGATGATACGGGAAAGCAAAAGCTCAGCGCAGAGGACCTGGCGCGGCCTGCGGCGGCAGCCAAAAGGGTCGGGGACAGGCTTAAGCCTGTCCCCGACCGCGAAATTCGACTAGAGCTCGACTTCGCGCAAGTATTTGGCGGCTTCTTCCGGCGCCGTGGGATTGATGTAAAATCCCGTGCCCCACTCAAATCCTGCGATCCGGGTCAGCCTGGGCATGATCTCGATATGCCAGTGGTAATCGACCGCGATGGTATCCCAATATGCGGTTCGCTTGGGGGTGACCTTGACGTTGGGAATGGTGTGGATCAGGAAATTGTAGGGGGGATCCTTCAGGCATTTCTTGATGCGCAGGAGCACTTCCTTGAGAGTAATTGCCAGCTCACGAAGCATGCCGCCGCTGATCTCGGCGAAACTGTGCTGATGGTGCCTGGGCGCCAGAAACAGCTCGAACGGGAAACGCGAGGCATAGGGGGCAATCACCACGTACGAATTATTGGCAAGCACGATGCGGTCGCCGGCATCCAGTTCCTGCTCGATCACATCGCAGAAAATGCAGCGCTCCTTGTGGCGGTAGTGATCGCGGGCCGAACTCAGTTCCTCCGCCAGGGTCAGCGGCGTGACCGGGGTGGCGATGATCTGGGTATGCGGATGGGAAAGGGATGCTCCCGCCGCCGCGCCGCAGTTCTTGAAGATCAGGATGTATTTGAAACGGAAGTCGCGCAGCAGGTCCACGAGGCGCTCTCGGTACATCCAGAGCACCTTTTCGAGATGGTCCACAGGCATATCCGCCAGGCCCAGGTTGTGGTCGGGGGTCTCGATAATGACCTCGTGCGCGCCCACGCCATTCATGCGGTCGTGAATGCCGACCCCCTTGCGGTCCAGATCGCCTTCAATGCGCAGGGCGGGAAACTTGTTCGGGACCACGCGCACCTGCCATCCGCGGGAATTCGGGCCGCTGCCGTTATGGCGGATGGCTGCAATTTCCGGCGGGGTCTTACTTTCGTTTCCCTCGCAGAACGGGCAGAAAGCGCTCGCCCGCTCCACTTCAGGCTTGGGGAAGTCCTCGGGGCGGCGCCCGCGCTCGGAAGCGATAATGACCCAGCGCTTCTGTATCGGATCATGTCGTAATTCAGGCATATCTCTAACCCATATCGGCAGCCGACCGCCCGTTCCTGCTACTCGTCAAGGCCACTGCCGGTCGCAAGTCTGACCGATTCCCGATTCCGAAGTTGATGCTTGCTAAAAGCCTCTACCAACGGGGTGGGGTCGGGCTTCAGCCCGGCAGCGGGATCGTTGTTGGCGGGCTGAAGCCCGCCCCCACATCTTTGGGATCAACCCATTTCGACCCAATGGACTCTGATCAAGCAAAGCGTCTCAACATTGGAATTCCAGTAAATGTGAACAAACTTAATATGCTATCACCATTGGTACATCAATTCAACGATTTAGGGCAGGTAATACTTCTTGGTGTAATCCTGAAGCATGCGCCAGGTCGTGAATTTCGGGACGAGCGTAGCCATTGCGCGCCGGATCATTCGGATCCACTTCCTGGGTATTCCCCGGGGGTCGCGATCGTAGAAACATGGGATCACTTCATCGACGAGCACCCGGTACAGATTCTCGCTGTCCACCCGGTCCTGTTCCTCGATCGAATCCGGGTGCGCATCGGCGCCGATCGCGAATCCGTTGGTGCCGTCATATCCTTCGCGGTACCAGCCGTCGAGTATGCTGAGGTTGAGCCCGCCGTTGCAGCCGATCTTCTGCCCGCTGGTTCCCGAAGCCTCCAGGGGGCGCCTCGGGGTATTGAGCCAGACGTCGCATCCGGAAACCATCTGGCGCGCGACATGAACGTCGTAATTTTCCAGAAAGACCAGGTGATTGCGCAATTCGCCATGTTTGCTCAGGTGGATAATCTGCTGGATGTAGCCTTTACCCTCCTGATCCATGGGATGGGCTTTGCCCGCGAAAATGAACTGGATCGGGCGCTCGCGATCCGTTGCCAGCCTGGCGATTTCTTCGAATTTCTGGAAGATCAGGGGCGCGCGCTTATAAACCGCGAACCGCCGGGCGAAACCGATGGTGAGCGCATCGGGATTCAAGAGCCGGTCCAGGTGGATGAATTCGGATTGCGCCCCGTGCGCACTGCCGTGATGGGTTCGCCGGCGCGCATATTCGATCAGCGCCCGGCGCAGCATGTAGCGCAGGGCCCAGAGTTCCTCATCCGAGACGAATTCCGGATTCAGCATTCTCTCCCAGAATGCCGGCGTGTGGATCTCGCGCGCCCAGCGCGGCCCCAGCTTGCGTTTCCAGAAGCCGCGCACCGGGCCTTTCATCCAGCCCAGGAGGTGAATGCCGTTGGTGATGTGGCCGATCGGGACCTCATCTTCCTGCCGGCCGGGATAAAGCGGCTGCCACATCTTCCGGCTCACGCGCCCATGCAGTTCGCTGACGGCGTTGGCGGTGCGCGCGGCCTTCAATGCCAGCACCGTCATACAGAAGGACTCGCCTGCATCGCCGGGATCCACCCGCCCCAGAGCCAGGAATTCCTCGGGCGATCCCGCGATCTCCGGAATGATCTTGTGGCAGGCATAGTTCACAAGTTCCGGCGTGAAGCGATCGTGCCCGGCGGCGACCGGAGTGTGGGTGGTGAAATGGCATTGGGATTTCGTCGCTTCGAGGGCTTGCTGAAACGACGCCCCCGCGGCAACCTTCTCGCGCATCAGCTCAATCGTCAGGAATGCGACGTGCCCCTCATTGATATGGTACACCGACGGCCGAATGTCCAGCGCGCGCAGGAGGCGCACGCCGCCGATCCCCAGCAGCAGTTCCTGCATGATGCGCGTGGTGCTGTCGCCGCCGTAAACGTGGAGCGTCAAGTCCCGGAAGCGCTGCTCGTTTTCCGGGACATTGCAGTCGAGCAGGTACACCGGGCAGCGCCCCACCTTGACGCGCCACGCCTGAAACCACACCCGGCTCAGGTCGATATCGACGAAGCAGGTCAACGGCTTGCCATCCGCGGCCAGGACAGGTTCGATGGGAAGGAGGTGCGGAACCAGCAGCGTGTAGTATTCGCTCTGCCAGTTGTCCTGATTGATCGCCTGCTGGAAGTAGCCTTCGCGATAAAACAGGCTGATGCCGACAAAGCCGATGCCCAGATCGCTTGCCGAGCGGGCATGATCTCCGGCCAGAATTCCCAGGCCGCCGGCCGCGATCGGGAGCGTTTCATGAAAACCGAATTCGGCGGTGAAATAGGCGACCGGTTTTTTCAGCAGTTCGGGAGCCTTTTGCCGGCCCCAGGTGTTGGTTTCATTCAGATATGCCTCGAAAGATCTCAGCGCGCGGCGCACCTGGGAGGCCAATCTCTGGTCCTGCAGCCTCGCGCCCAGCTCATCATCGGACACTTCATGAAGCACGGCGACGGCGTTGTGATAGAGGGTCTGCCAGCCGCGCGGAGAAAGTTCATGAAAGATGTCCTGGCATTCCTGGTTCCATGTCCACCAGAGATTGACGGCCAACCGCCTGAGGCTCGCAATCATCGAGGTGACTTCACTCTGCGAGAAAGTGCCTTTGCTCATCACACGATCCATTCCTGCTGGTCGAGTTCGCACGGGGCCACCGGCACGGTCAGGAATCCGGTTGCCGGAAACCGTTCCAATTCACGCTCATTTTCATGAAGAGCGACAAAAAACCGGACCTCCGCCGTTTCCTGCGCCCCCAGTGCTTTCAACGGGATGCCCAGCTCGAGAATCTTGACACCTGCGGCAACCGCCGTCTGGTCCGGGACGGGGCAAACAAACGAGGAGCAGCCCCATGGACCGCCGGCGCGGTCCATTTTCATGCGACATTCGTTGGGACCTGCGAATTGCAGCTGCACGGAAACCCCCGGCGGCAGTTTTTGAAGCCCCCCGGCAAAGTCCAGCCGGACATAAAAGTGGGTATTATCGTAGCCGAAATAGATTTTTTCAAGCAGGCGCACCACCTGGTGCATGGCGCCTCCGCCGCTCGGAGTGGCAAAACCCGCGGCCAGCCATTCAAAATAGTCGGTCACCTTTCCGTCCAGCTTGGGGGTCACCGTGTGGACCGGGTTGCGGTATTGGGTGCGGATATCCGCACGCTTGATCGGCAAGTCGAAGCCGACCGGATGAGGCTGGCCGAGCTGGCGGTAGATGTTCTTCAGATGGCTCCGAAACAGAAGGTCGAGCTCGGCCGCGTTCTCGGTCTGATGGTCGTCTCCATACCACCAGAACCAGTCGCTCCCCTCGGCAATCAGCACTTCCTGGAAGGCCCGGCTGCGCTTCTGCGGATCCTTGATATCGCGTTCCAGGCGCGCAAACTCATTCCGGGCCGTGCTGAGGGCTTCCCATGCGGCGTTCTTCTCGGGGTGGCCAATCCAGGTGGTGAGGCAACCGTAAATCCAGCTCCCCGCTGCCACGGTCTGCAGGGGCTGCCGGGACGGCTCCAGATCCAGAAATTCCGAAAACGTGACCGTGCGCAGAAATCCGGATTCCATCAGCCGGCGGTAGAGCAGCTGCAGAAAATCCGCGCCGTTCCGGGGATAGTGCTCCCAGGCGTTTTCTCCATCCAGAATTACCGGCACGACATAATGGCGGCCATTGTTGGGCAGGCCATCGTAGGTTTTCCGCAGCCGCTGAATAAAGTCGGCCACCGCCTCTTCCGCGCCCCAGCGCTGGTAGGTGAAGCCGATCAGGTCGGAAAGGGAGTGATCGCGGAAAAACAACACCGGCCCGTCCCCCTGCACCCAGGCGGAACAACGCTGCTCCGCGCTGAGCGCCAGGCCGCCGCGGCCCGCTTTTCTCAGGGAGTTGAGCAACACACCCTCGTCGGAAGCGAGCCAGGACAGGCCCAGTTCTCCGGTCAACCGGCAGACCGCGTCGCTGATTGCGCCTTCCGAAGGCCACATGCCCCGGGGGTTGTGTCCGAAAATTCCCCGGAAGCGGGCCTGAGCCCTGACGACCTGTTCGCGCGCGTCTCCCGGAAAGGAGGCAGGATTGACCGGAAGCGCGATGTCCGGCGTAACTTCGCGCGCCGCACGGCTGTCCATGAGCAGCGGCAGAATCGGGTGGTAGTAGGGGGAAATCGAGAATTCCACGCCGTGGCTTTCCGAGAGCCTTTGGTACAGCGGCAGGATCCGGCCGATGAATGCCGATTGGGCCTCCAGGAGGCGACGCTTGTCTTCTTCGCCGAAATCCCTCCCTTTGCGGAACAGGGCGGCCACTACCGGCTCGCGCCGCAGTTCGTTGCCGCACCAGCTCAAATTGTACCAGACCTGCAGATCCCGAAAGTCCTGCGTCGAGTAACGCTTGAGGGCGGAGTGGTACTCGCCGTCAGGATCAGGCGTGCGGCGCTTGTCGAGCAGATCCTTGTACCGCGGATAGGGCAGGACCATCTGAGCCCAGGTCAGCTGGAAGAAGGTTCTGAGCAGAAACAGTTTGTCCCGGTTATCCAGCTCCGCGGCATTGCGCAGGGTGAGCGCCGCATAGGTTTCCCGTCCGGCGTCCCGGGCATAAACATCCAGCTGATCCAACATGGAGGGAACCAGGTTGAAAGTGACGTGCAGGCCGGGAACCTGTTCTGCCAGGGCCGCCATATCGTAGTAATCTTTTATGGCATGGAACCGCGTCCACGGGAGATAGATTGCGCCGGTCTCCTGGTTGGCGTAATCGGGCTGGTGCATGTGCCAGAGTATCGCGACACATAATGGTTTCTTGGCCATCGCCACTCCTGTCCGGCTCCCTTGCAGAACCAAGGCGCAAGCAAGCTTGCGCACTCCAAGGGCTTCGCCCCCAATCACCAGAATTCCACGACCCAAAGGCGCTGCTTTCGTCAGTTCCCCGCGCCTATCTCGTTTTCCCGAAACGGTAGCTCAGGCCAAATTGAATAATCGGATAGAGGGTATAGTCTTTTGCATCGTTTTTAAAGTTCTGTTCCTGCTTCCTCATGTCGCTCTGCAGCTGTGAAGATGGCGGTAGTGTCGTGGTCAGAGTGAGCCCGGCCTGCCCGTGATACATCGCCCCCAGGTCGAATGTGACCCCCCAGTGCTTCCCCTCCTTGAAAGTCCGGCCGAAACCCAATCCAAAGAAGGGGGCGGCGCGGTTAAACTTGATGGAAGCATCCAGCTCGCCGATCTGGGTGACGGTATAGCGAATCCCGTTGATGGTGATCTGCCCGACTACGGGTTTGGCCACGCCCGTCACTTCATTGAAATTGATGATCAGCCCTCCGCTCAGCCGGAACCAGTTTTTAAAGGGATACACGTCGAGACCGATGGGCACCGTCCCCAGTTTCAGCCTGGCCGAATAACTGATGTCGCTCTCAGCAAAACCTGTTGAATACCTGAAAAACTGCGCGCCGGCCCGGAAGGTCAGCACCTCAGGCACGAGCAGCCTGTGGACTTCGGCGCCGATACCGAGGGTTCCCGCGCGGCCGACAACTGCCCAGCCGCCTTCCTGTGCAACGGCGGAAGATGAAGCCGCGATCACCATCAACAATCCGATCACCAGATGCATTTTGCAGTCGGTGTTCCTCATGAATCTGAAAAAACCAAGAACCATTCCCGAGTTCATATCCTCGATCCTCTTGTATGGTGAAATGAACACAACCGGCCGACCCAGATCATACACCGGGCACCCCCTGGCTCATGACGATTATTATTGTCCGATGCTGGGAGGGCGTCCCGGGTATTCACGATCCGCAGATTTCGCTTGACGGCTCCGCAGGGCAGTGTTTATCGTCGTGGCATATCCAGCAGCTCAAATCAAAAGGAGGAAAGGCCCTTGAATAAAGGAGACTTGGTAGGGAAGATCGCAAAAGAGGTCGCCATTACGAAGCGGCAGGCAGAAGAGGCGTTCAGTTCCATCTTCGGGAGCATTACCGCATCCCTGAAAAAAGGCCAGAAGGTGACGCTCGTCGGCTTCGGCACTTTTTCAGTAAGCAAACGCAAAGCGCGCACCGGACGCAATCCCCAGACCGGCGCTCCAATCAAGATCGCTGCGCGCAAGGTCCCCAAGTTCGCGGCGGGAAAAGAGCTGAAAAATGCCGTTGCCGGCAAGTAAGATTCAGCTCTGAAACAAGAAAAGCAGCAGGCGGAGGCCTGCTGCTTTTCTGTTCATGGTTGACTTGCCGGTTTCACACGGCCATGCGCGGCGTAACGGGAATTTTGTTCCCTCTGGAAGCCAGAAACTGGAATCTCCGCGTCCAGCTCATCGCATCCGCAATTCGAAATCCGCGTTGATCCCTTCCGGCTTCCGGCTCCTGGCTTCCGGCTTCTTCAGTTTTTGCTGACGAAATCGGCGAACTCACGGAGCTTGCTGGAACGATAGGGGCTGCGCAGCTTCAGGAGCGCCTTTTCTTCAATCTGGCGGATCCGTTCACGCGTGACCTGGAACATCTCCCCCACTTCCTGCAGGGTGTATTCCTTGCCCCTTTCGTTCAAACCGTAGCGCATGCGCACGATTTCCTGCTCGCGCGGCGAAAGCGACTGCAGCGCCGCGCTGGTCACCTCCCGCAGACTGTGGCGCATGACGTCATCGTCCGGGGAAACGGCCGATTTATCCTCGATGAACTTGTTCAGGACCGCATCCTTGTTATCGGAAATGGTGGCTTCCAGGGAGATCGGTTCCTGGGCGGCTTTCAGAATCTGAGTAACCTTCGCAACCGGCGTCTTCAGCTCCCGCGCCAGTTCGTGGACGCTGGGCTCCCGTCCCATTCTCTTGGACAGCTCGTTCGAAGTCTTCAGAACCCGGTTCATCGCCTCCACCATGTGCACCGGGATCCTGATGGTTCTGCCCTGATCCGCGATGGCGCGCGTGATGCTCTGGCGGATCCACCAGGTGGCATAAGTCGAGAACTTGTGCCCGAGCCGGTAGTTGAACTTGTCCACCGCTTTCATCAGCCCGATGTTGCCTTCCTGCACCAGGTCGAGCAGATCCAGTCCCGGATAGGAATAGTTTTTGGCAATGCTCAACACCAGGCGCAGGTTTGCGCGCACGAACTCATCCTTGGCGCGCGCCATTTCGGCCTTGTTCTCGTAAATCAGGTTGACGATCTTGCGCAATTCTCCGGCATCGGTCAGGTATTCCGTTTCCAGAGCCTTGCGGCGCGCCCGGGCGGTGCGGACCTTGTCGGGGCTTTTTGCAGCGGCCTTGGAGATGCCGCTCACTTTCGCGCTCCACTCCATCTCGTTCAGCACGTCCTGCAGGCGGCCGACCAGATGATTGATCTGATTCTCGGTCAACTCGATCTTGGAGAGCGTCTGAAAAACGGCTTCGCGGCAATGTTTGATTTTCGCCAGCTCTTTGCTCCGGTTCCGGCTGGCAGCGCTCCCGCGCTTCATGTTGAGCTTCATTTCGCGGTAGCGCTTCTCGTGCCGCTCCAACCGATGCAGGATCCTCCGGATCTCCTGCTCGCGAGCCTGATTGCGTTCTTCCAGAGACACCTCATTTTCGGGCTCGGTTGGAATCTCCGCTCCCAGGGAGGGCGCGGCGGCGCTCTGCACCATCGAAGCAGGCTGTAATTCCGCTCCCAGCTCCATCAGCTTTGCGGAACTGATCGAGGTCAGGGACAGCAGCCGGAGCGTGTTGATCTTGGCCGATTCGATCTTTTTGGCCAGATACACCTCTTCCTCACGCGTGAGCAGAGGAATCTTGCTCATGCTGCGATAATAAATGTAGAGAGGATCCGAGGAAGGCGCCGCTTCCCCCTTTACGGCAGGCCGGTCCTCCGAAGGCACACGGCTGAACCGGACGCGATCCACATAGTTCGCCCGGGTCAATCCGGCGTATTCATCATATCGGTCCTCTCCGTCGGTTTCTCCGTACAGGTCCGCATTTTCCATTTCGTCGTCAAATTCAATCATAGTAGTCTATGCCCCGACTTTCTGTTCTTCCGAAGCTTCCTAAATACCTTTTACCGGAATCATTTAGAGGCAAAACCGAAAAGCCTCTCGCCCTTCCCGAGTCTCGTTTCTTCTTAATAGATAGCTGCAGGCAGGAAATAGTTTCAAAAGGAGAGAATTTTTTAGGTACTCAAACGGGCGAACCTCCTCACGTCCTACAAACGATCAATTATACACAGATACTAAAAATGATGTCAAGAATTATTTTTCAGCATCCAGCATGATCCCGGCAAAAGGGACCATGCCAGCCGCCGCAGCCGAATCTCTAAAAACAAACCACAGAGCCCTTGCGACGTCCGCGTCGTTCATTGACATCAGAAACTCAGTTGCATTGATGAAGCCGCAAAAAACAAAGCAGCCACGGATTTCACGGATCAAAGCACGAATGAAACCAGCGCACACCCGAGGTCCGCGCAGCCATACCCCCCACACCGGCGCAGCGCTGCGCCGGGTTTTCTCCGCTCCGTGAAATCCATGAAATCCGTGGCAGCTTTTTCATTTGCGCCTGTTTGCCAATACACGCATGAGTAAGTTTCCGGAGAGAGACACAGAGAACGCGGAAGGCCGTCTCTTCCTTTCGCTCACGGAGGCGCGAAGCATGAATTTTTCTGTGATCTCTGTGTCTCTGTGGTGATGCTTTTCTATCTGCTGAATCGCAGGATCGCTGCGGAATGTTGACGGGAAGGGCCGGATTCACTAATATTGCCTTTTTCGCCACTCATTTGCGGAGGTCCCGGCGTGATAGAAGTGGATCATTTGACCAAGGTATACAGCGGCCGCAAGGCCGTGGATGATATTTCCTTCACTGTCCAGAAAGGCGAGATCCTCGGTTTTCTGGGGCCCAACGGCGCGGGCAAAACCACGACGATGCGCATCCTGACCTGCTACATGCCGGCCACCGCAGGTACCGCCAGGGTCGCGGGCTACGACGTGTTCGAGGAAAGCCTCGAGGTGCGGCGCCGCATCGGCTATCTGCCGGAAAGCCCGCCGTTGTACCCGGAAATGGCCGTCGAATCCTATCTGCACTTCGTGGCGAAAATCAAAGGCGCGCCGGCGGCGCAGCGCCAGAGCATGGTCGACGACGCCATGCAGAAAACGGCGATCGGGGACGTCCGCGGCCGCATCATCGGCAAGCTCTCGAAGGGTTACAAGCAGCGCGTGGGACTGGCGCAGGCGCTGCTCAACAATCCGGAGGTGCTGATTCTCGACGAGCCGACCATCGGCCTGGATCCGAAGCAGATCCATGAAGTCCGCTCGCTGATCAAAGCCCTCGCAGGCGATCACACGGTCATTCTCTCCACGCACATTCTTCCCGAAGTCAGCATGACCTGCAATCGCGTGGTCATCATCCACAACGGCAAGGTCGTGGCGATGGATACGCCGACCGGCCTGACCAACCAGATGAAAGGCGCCGAGAAGATCGCGCTGACCATCCAGGGGCCGCGGGCCGCGGTGCTGGAAAGAATCGGCAGCATCGAGGGCGTGCTGAATGTGCAGGCCGAGGGAGAGGAAAACGGAGCGCCCGCAAATTATATGGTGGAATGCAGGCTCCAATCGGATCTGCGCGGCGTGCTGGCGAAGGAAATCGTCTCCCGGGGTTGGGACCTGTTGGAGTTGCGCGGCGTATCCATGAGTCTCGAAGACGTCTTCATCAATCTGGTAACGCAAGAATAGGGCCGACAGCCGAATGTGCCGGCGTTGGGCCTCGAGGGTTACACTATGAAAAACATTCTGGCTATCTGGCAGCGCGAGATGAAAAGCTACTTCGTCTCCCCCATAGCCTACGTGGTGCTGACAATCTTTCTGCTGATCGCGGGCTTCTTCTTCTACACGATCCTGTCCGCCTGGATGCAGCAGACCATGATGCAGGCCATGTACGGCCAGGGTTCTCCGCCGGTGGATGTGCCCGGCATGGTGAGCCGCAGCTTTTTCGGCACGATCAGCGTGGTATTGCTCTTCATGCTTCCCATGTTGACCATGGGGCTGTTCGCGGAAGAGAAAAAGCGCGGCACGATCGAGCTGCTGCTGACGACGCCGGTCAGTAACGTGCAGGCGCTGATGGGGAAATACCTGGCCAGCCTGACTTTCCTGATCATCATGTTTGCCGCAAGCGGCATCACGATCTCGGCTCTGTTCATTTACGGGGAGCCGGACTGGAAACCGATCATGGCGGGCTATATGGGGCTGATCCTTTACGGGGCGGCTCTGCTGGCGGTCGGGCTTTTCATCTCCACGCTCACCGAAAACCAGATTGTCGCCGGCGTGATCACGCTCGGGATCATTCTCCTGCTCTGGTTGATCGACGCTCTGGCCAGCGGCGCGCAGGGCGTGACGCGCGACGTGCTGAGTTATCTGTCCGTCATCAGCCACTTGGATGATTTCATCAAAGGCGTGATCGATACGACGAATGTCATTTTTTATGTCACATTCGCGTTCTTCGGACTTTTCCTGACCTATCGCTCCCTTGAATCATTGCGGTGGAAAAGCTAATGAATAAACTTCTGCAAAAATTGGATACCGTCGGGTTGCTGCTGCTGGTGGCCACCGTGATTCGTTACTCGGTCAACAATGTCTGGGACGTCTGGGCGACCGTACTGGGGGTGCTCGGCGCCGCCTGCGCTGCCGCGGGCCTGGTCGCGAACTACAAGCAGATCATGATGACGCTCGGGAAGCGCTCGACGAAGTACTTCTCGAATTATGTCGTCTCGGTCGCGCTTGTGCTCGCGCTCGTGGCCGGGCTCAACTTCCTCGGCCAGCGGCATTCCACGCGGATCGACATGACCGCCGGCGGCCGCTACACGCTCGCACCCCAGACCACCCAGATCCTGCAAAAACTGAGTAACGACATTGACATCAAGGTGTTCTTCCCCGGCGGCGACTACCCGCCCATGAAGGAACTCCTGACGCAATTCCGCGGCGTCAGCCGTCATGTCCGTTACGAATTTGTCGATCCCAAAAGGCATCCTGAAGTGGCGAAGCAATATGGGGTCACCGAGTATCGCACATTCCAGAATCCTCTCTCCGGGGCCACCCTCAAGACCGGGACCGTCTTGATCATGCACAGCGGCCGCCAGGAAAAAATCGAAAAACGCGATCAGGAAGTCCGGGAAGAAGATCTGACCAACGCGATCATCAAAGTCCTGCGCACCGAAACCAAAACCGTCTATTTCGTGCAGGGTCATGGGGAAAAAGACCTGGCGGATACCGAAATGGGCGGATACTCCGGCGTCAAGGCCGGCCTGGAAAAACAGGGCTTCAAGGTGGCGACTGCAAATCTGGCCACCGCGGCGAAAGTCCCGGATGACGCAAAAGTGCTGGTGATTGCAGGCCCCAAGACGGAACCTTTCGCCAAGGAATCCGAGTTTATCAGCGGTTTCTTGAACCGCGGCGGCGGCGTCCTGGTGATGGTCGATCCTTCGCCGGCCGCGTCCATGGCCGGGTTCCTGAAGGAGTGGCAGCTCGCGCCCGACAACAACATCATCCTGGACGTCAGCGGCGCCGGACGCTTGTTCGGCACCGGGCCCGCCGTGCCCCTGGTGGACAGCTATGAATCCCATGCGATCACGGATCGTTTCAGGGAAATGACCTTCTTCCCGCTGGCGCGTTCGATTCAGCCGCCGAAGGAATCGACCGGGGGCATCACGGCAACGATCCTCTTCAAGAGCAACGAGCGCAGCTGGGGTGAGACCGATTTCAAGAACAAGCAGGCCACACTTGATGAGAAGACCGATCTCAAGGGACCGTTGCCCATGGCAGTGGCGGTCACCAAGCAGATCAAGCCCGCGGCGGACAACAGCCCGGCAGTGAACGCCCGCATGGTTGTGGTCGGCAACTCCGAATTTGCCGCGAATCCCTATTTTGAGCAGCAGGGGAACGGCAACCTGTTTATGAATATGGTGAGCTGGCTGGCGCGCGACGAAGATCTGATCTCGATCCGCCCGAAGGCGCCCGAGGACCGGAAGATCCTGATGTCTCAGGGCCAGCAGAGAATGCTGCAGATTCTGGTGTTGTTCCTGCTTCCGGGCGCCGTCCTGGTGGCCGGAATTATTGTCTGGACCCGGCGGAGAAAATAGCATGCGTTTTAAGGGAACCCTCGTCCTGTTCGTAATCTGCCTGGGAGTGGGCGCATTCGTCTATTTTTATGAGATCAAGGGGGGCGAACAGCGGGCCAAGGCAAAAGAGGCGGAGAATGTCGTCTGGAAGTTTCCCGTGGAGGATGTGCAGCAGTTGGATCTGACCACGGCCGGCCAGCGCATCACGGGGGTGCGCGCGGGTGAACGGCAATGGCAGATCACCGCTCCGCGCACGCTGGATGCCGACGCGGATGAGTGGAACCGGCTGGCAAGCTCGGCGGCCGATATCAGCCGGGAAGACGTGGTGGAAGAGAATGCCGCCAGCCTTGCCCCCTTCGGGTTGGATCCCCCGCAGACTGCGCTCGCCATCAAAACCAAAGACGGCAAGGTGCGCGAAATCCGCTTCGGCAGCAATGAGCCGGCGGGCAATTCCACCTATGCGGCGCTCCAGGGCACGAATCGGGTTTTTACAGTCAGCAGCTCGGTTGCCGCCAATTTCAACAAGAAGCTCGACGACCTGCGCAACCGCGCGATCCTGAGTTTTGAGCAGTTTGAAACCCAGTCCCTGGCGCTGCAAAGCGCCAAAGGCAAAATCGAATTGGCGAAGGAGGGGGACCGCTGGTGGTTCCAGGGCAAGGACCGCATCCCCGCCGACAGCTCGGGAGTCAACGGCGTTCTGGGCGATCTTGCCAACGGCCGCGTCAAGGAATTCCTCGACGACAGTCCCGATGCCTACGCCGGCCTGGGATTTGACAAGCCCGCCGTGGATGTGCGGGTGATCGTCGGAAAAGACAAGGCCATCAAACATCTCCAGATCGGACTGGAAAAATCCAAGCTGGTCAAAAAAGGCCAGCCGCCGCCGAAACCGGGGGTGAAGGGAGAAGCCAAAAAGGAGGACAGCGCCGCGCCCGTTCTTTTTGTCGCGCGCGACGAAAGCCGCCCGGGCTTGTTCTTCGTCGAAAAGGAATTCGTGGACAAGCTGCTCAAATCGCCGCCGGATTTGAGGGACAAGGCGCTGGCTGCGTTCCAGCGCTACGATGTTGACGCCATTGAAGTCACCAGTGCCAAGGGGACCGTGACCCTCACCAAAGCCCAGTCCGGCGACTGGCAGGTCGGCAGTGCCAAAAAGAAGGCCAAGTTCGACGCGGTCAACGACATCTTCGATTCCCTGGAAAAGCAGGTCAAGGAATTCGTCGATGCGCCGGGAGCTCTGTCTGCCTATGGCCTTGACAAGCCGGTCGCTCACGTCATTCTCAAGCAGGGCGGCATGGTCAAGGCAGATTGCATTTTCGGCAAGGAAGCCAAGGGCGGGGTTTACGCCCAGGTGATGGGTGAGCCGTTCGTGAAGATTGCCGAGAAGGAGAGCCTCGACAAGCTGGCCAAGGCCGAAGCCGATTACATCGAGCCGCCGCCTCCACCCACTCCCCCGGCCGAAAAAAAGGAGCCAGGAGTCAGGAGTCAGGAGTCAGAATAAAAAGCCTGTACGTCCCCAACCGGTCCGAATAATTATTAGTCTCCGCTTTGTCAAGGAGCATGGGTGTTCCCGCCCAATGCCGCATAGTTCTTGACGCAGGGCACCGAAGGCGCGTTTGGAGTGCGGCGACTCGTCGCCGCTTTCATCTGCCTGACGCCGCCCCACACCGGCAGCTTGCTGCCGGGATTGCCACGGCGCGCCTGAAACCAAGCATTAGTCTCTCCTGAAAACGGCAGCAAGCTGCCTGGTCGTGCCAGCGGGACGACCTCCGGAGCGGCGACGAGTCGCCGCACTCCAGAGGCGCCTTCGGCGCCATGCTCTGACCTCGTGGTTGCGCAAAAACCATGCGGCATTGGGCGGGACTCCCTTCTGACTCCTGACTCCTTCCTTTGCGAACTTGATCTTTTGCCCCGTTTGAGCTAACATTGTTGCAGCTGGCTTTGAAAAAAGTGGGCTTGGTTTGCCCACTTTTTTGTTTTAGGGTCCTTGAAAAATGGCAGCCGGAAACGAAAAGAACCAGACGGAAAGTCTGACTTCACGGATTCAAGATTGCGCGGAGCAGCTCGCGGCTTCGATGGGGATGGAAATTGTCCTCGTGGAAATCAAGGGCGGCGGCGGCAATCGTCCGATCGTGAGGACGTATATCGACAAATCCGGCGGTGTCACCCTGTCCGATTGCGAGCAGTTCAGCAAACGTTTTTCTGTTCTGCTTGACGTGGAAGACTGGATCCCGTTCCATTACACCCTGGAAGTATCTTCTCCCGGCCTGAATCGTCCTCTTGTCAAAGAAGCGGATTATCAGCGGTTTGCGGGGAAAAATGCCCGTGTGCGCACACGTTCCCCGATTGACGGGCAGAAGAACTTCAAAGGGAAGATCGTCGCGGCGGCCGGTGGCAGGGTGGAACTGGAAACGGTTCCGGGGAAAAAGTTGATCATCGCGGTTGGAGAGATTGACAAGGCAAATCTCCTGGAGATTTAGGGGGCAGGCCTGGAGGGTACCATGTTGAACGTCATAGCGCAGACCATCGAGCAAATCAGCAAGGAAAAGAACATCGATCCCAAGGTGATCATCGACGCGCTGGAAAACGCCATGGTGGCTGCGGCTCGAAAGAATTACAAGACCAACGAGGACATCAATGCGCGGTTCGACCCGGAAACGGGCATGGTGGAAATCTTTGCAGTCTATCGCGTGGTCGAACAGGTGGAAAATCCCAGCCTGGAGATCTCTCTGGAGGAAGCCAGAAAAATCGACGAAAGCCTCCAGGTCGACGACACTGTGGAAATGCCCAAGGCGATGGATGTCCTGGGGCGGATCGCCGCGCAGACTGCCAAGCAGGTGATCCTGCAGAAAGTGCGCGAGGCCGAACGGCAGAACATCTTCAATGATTACTCGCAGAAGATCGGCGAACTGATCAACGGCGTCATCAAGCGTTTCGAGGGACCGGACATGATCGTCGACATCGGCAAAACCGAGGCTCTGCTGCCGCTGCGCGAGCAGTCCCGGGCGGAAACCTACAAGCAGGGCGAGCGCGTTCGCGCCGTGATCGTCAAGGTCCTGCCGGTCGCCAAAGGCCCGCAGGTCATCCTGTCGCGCACCGATCCGCAACTCCTGATGCGGCTGTTCGAGATGGAGATTCCGGAAATTTACGACGGCACGGTCGTCGTCAAGAATGCCGTCCACGAACCGGGTGACCGCGCCAAAGTGGCGGTGGCTTCCATGGACCGCGATGTGGATCCTGTGGGGGCGTGTGTGGGGATGAAAGGGTCGCGCATCAATTCGATCATCCGCGAACTGCGGGGCGAGAAAATCGACATTGTCCAGTGGTCGGAAGAGCCGGCCCAGTTTGCCGCCAACGCGCTGAATCCGGCCAAGATCTCCAAGGTGCTGATTATCGACCCGGTCGAAAAACACATGGAGGTGATCGTCGAGGAAAAGCAGCAGTCCCTGGCGATCGGGAAGAAGGGGCAGAATGTGCGGCTGGCCTCCAGGCTGATCGGCTGGACGATCGATGTAAAGAGTGAAGAGCAGAAAAAGCAGGAAGTGCTCAGTGTAATGGAGTCCCTGACACTATCCTCCACAGTTCTTGGTGAACTCGAGGGCATCAGCGAGCGCGTCATCGAGAAACTGCGCGAAGCAGGGATTGAAAACGTCGAGCGGATCCTGGAACTCGGGGAAGGCAAACTGGTTGAGATTCCGGGGATAGGCGAAAAGACGGCCGCCAAGATCATGGAAGCCGCGCGTGACCTGTTCGAGGAAGTGGAAATCGAGGTTCCTGAAGGGATCGAGCTTCCGACCGCCATTCAGGCCCACGGCGCCCAGGTTTCCGGAGCGCACGCCGAAGCGCAGGCTCAGCCGGACAAAGCTTCCGCCGCGGAACCGCAGCAGCCTGCGGCCCCCGGCGGCAAAGAGGAAGATGTCGCTGCCGGGGACCAGGGGAAAGAAGAGAGCGAATAGGCGGATGGTCCACCCGCGCTCCCTTATGGCCGGGGTCGCGGCAAAGTCCCGAGCGGCCGTGAAGAATAACCTCAAAGGCTCGAAGGACGCCCAGAATCTCGAAGGAAATGGGATTTATCACTTCCGGTCTTGGAGATTCCTTGAGTCCTTCGAGTCTTTGGGGTGATATCCGGCGCGACTTTGCCTGCACCGTACTCTTAGGGCATGTGGGTTGAAAAGCGCGGCGAAGTTGTTCTAAGATGGTAGTTTGAGCACTGCTCCGAGAGCAGTGGTGGGTTAATCGTTCGAGGTGTGTAGGTCGAGATGGACAGAATCACAGTCGCAGAACTGGCAACTGAATGTTCGGTTCAGAACAAGGTCGTTCTTGGTGAACTGAAGCGGCTGGGATTGTACGTTTTTTCACCCAGCGCCACGATCGATGCAAGTTTTGCGGAAACCATCCGCAAAAAGATTCTGTCGCAGCGCGAAGCGGCGGAAGCCAAAGTCGTCGAGGCGGAAAAGAAGAAGGAGAAGGAGGCCGAGGCCGCCCGCAAGGCCGAAAAGAAAGCCAAGGAGCAGGGCAAGCCGCCGGAGCCTGAAAAGAAAGCCGACGCGCGCCCTGCGGCCAAGCCTGCAGCTCCAGTTCCCGAGGCTCCCAAAGCCGCCGCACCGAAAAAGGGAAAGAAAGCGGCTCCTCCGGTAGAGGTCAAGAAGGAGATCGAAGAGCCGGTCAAACCTTCGCTCGCCCCGCGCAAGGGCCGGAAGCATTATGACCGCGAAGCAGCGGGCCTGGTGGAGGTGCCGCCGGAAGCCTTGAGGCCCCCGGCACATCCGCCTGCCGCCGCGCCGGGGCAAGAGCTGGTGCTGGAACCGGTGGCTGCGGTTCCCGAGCCGGTGGCTCCATCGATGGAGGCCAGGCCCGAAGAACCGGGACCCGTGCAAGTAGTGGAGGCGGCGCCCGGGCCCGCGGCTCCGGCCGCGGCAGCTTCGGGCCAGCAGACTGTCCAGGCCGAAGAGCATGCAGCGCCTCCGGCCGAGGCCGTACACGCGCCCGGTATGGTCTCCAAGAAGGTTGTGGTCCGGAAGACCAAGTCTCAGATTCTCATGCGCACGAGCACCGAGAAGGTGGTCACGCCGGAGATCTCCGACCGCATTCTCCGCGGCTTGCGCGAAGATAAGGCTGGGGCCGTGCGTCCGCTGGCGCCGGCCAGGCTGCAGAAGAGAAAGCGGCCCGAACGGCTGGAAGCCGCACCCGCCAAAGTGGTGGAGTTCCCGCGGCCGCCGGCTGTGCCGGAGGAGTTCAAGCCAATCAGCATCACCGAAGGCGTGACGCTCAAAGAGCTCGCGGAAAAGATGGACATCAAGTCGAAGTTCATCATCCAGAAGCTGATTGCCAAGGGAATTCTCGCGTCCATCAATCAGACTCTCGACCTCGATGTTGCCAAGGAGGTCTGCGCGGAATTCGGATTCCGGGCGGACGTCATCAGTTTCGAACAGGAAGCGGAGCGGAAGCAGGAAATCGCCGATCTTCCCGAAGACTACGTCGCGCGTCCTCCCGTGGTTACCATCATGGGTCACGTCGACCATGGCAAGACTTCACTCCTCGATGGCATCCGGGAAACCAATGTGACCGCCACCGAAGCCGGCGGCATCACCCAGCACATCGGGGCCTATCAGGTGGATATCAAGGGCCGGGGCATCACCTTCCTCGACACGCCGGGCCATGAGGCATTCACCCTCATGCGCGCGCGCGGCGCCCAGGTGACCGACATTGTCGTTCTGGTCGTCGCCGCCGATGACGGAGTCATGCCTCAGACCGTCGAAGCGATTCACCACGCCAAGGCCGCGAACGTGCCGATCGTGGTCGCGATCAACAAGATCGACAAGCCGGGGGCCCAGTTGGACCGCGTGAAGCAATCGCTGTCCGAACAGGGGCTGCTCGCCGAGGATTGGGGCGGCGATGTGGTCATGGTGCCGGTTTCGGCCAAGATGAGGACCAACCTGGACCTCCTCCTCGAGATGATCCTCCTGGTCGCCGACATGAAAGACCTCAAGGCCAATCCGCGCAGGCTGGCTGCAGGAGTGGTGCTGGAAGCCAAGGTCGACAAGGGCCGCGGCTGCGTTGCCACGGTGTTGGTGCAGAACGGTAAGCTTCATCTTGGTGATGCCTTCGTCGCGGGCGCCGTCCATGGGCGCGTGCGCGCCCTGATCAGCGACCGCGGCGCCCACAACACGGAAGCCGGGCCGTCCGTCCCGGTGGAAATCCAGGGATTGCAGGACCTGCCCCGCGCCGGCGACACGCTCCAGGTTTTCGCGGATGCCGCCAAAGCCCGCCAGGTGGCCGAATACCGCCAGGCCAAGCTGCGCGAGCAGTCCCTGCGCTCCTCGGCGCGCCTCTCGTTGCAGGCCCTGTTCCAGCAGATGCGTGAAGGGAAGGTCAAGGAACTTTCGTTGATCCTGAAGGCCGACGTGCAGGGCTCGGTGGAAGTGCTCACCGACATGCTCAACAAGCTGAGCACGGAAAAAGCCAAGGTCCGGATCCTCCACGGCGGCGCCGGCGCGATCACTGAAACCGACGTCCTGCTCGCATCGGCATCGAACGCCATCATCATCGGCTTCAGTGTCCGGCCCGAACGCAAGGCCCAGGAGCTCGCCGAAGGCGAAGGCGTGGAAATCCGGCTGTATACGGTCATTTACAATGTCGCCAACGACGTCAAGAACGCCATGATCGGCATGCTCGAGGCGACCACGCACGAAAAATATCTGGGGCGCGCCGAGGTCAGGGATACCTTCAAGGTGCCCAAGTTCGGATTCGTTGCGGGATCCTATATCCTCGACGGCGTCATCCGGCGCAACGCCGATGTCCGCCTGCTGCGCGACAACGTCGTCATCCACGAAGGCAAGATCGGATCCCTGCGCCGGTTCAAGGATGACGTCTCCGAGGTGAAATCGGGCTATGAGTGCGGGATTGCGTTCGAGCGTTACTCCGATGTCAAGGTCGGCGATGTGATCGAAGCCTACATTATCGAAAAGGTTCAGCCCACTTCACTCTGAGAAGAAGCCGGAAGCCGGAAGCCAGAAGCCGGAAGAGGTTAAGGAAAGGTTTCCATCGTCGATGGATACGGATTTGACGAAGAGTTTCCCGCTTCCTGCTTCCAACGAGAACGAAATTCAGGTTAAGGGTCTGTCACAGAATAACAGGCCCACTTTGCTGCGGCCCCCAGGCCCGCTGGCAAGACGCGAGCGACGAGCATACCCGCCGCGGTATGTAAGGAGCGAGCAACGCAGCCAGCGGGCCTGCGGG
>Ga0315277_10001275_pt1 | contig 37196 bp, 30 predicted proteins | sample YL17G05_15_MG_FD_203695 | JGI IMG/M metagenome (GOLD analysis project Ga0315277, IMG submission 203695) | Sediment microbial communities from Yellowstone Lake, YNP, Wyoming, USA - YL17G05_15 | ecosystem: Environmental > Aquatic > Freshwater > Lake > Sediment | place: USA: Wyoming | collected...
AAATCAATTTTCCCGCTCCCTGTTTTCGACATTTCGGGTATAACGACGAACTTGCTTGGCAGTGAAATGTTCGGGAGTTGTTCAGCCATTTTCTTCAGGATCACTTTTTCCTCAATTGGTCGCGTGACCGCCGCCATAATCCTGGCTCCCCGTATCGCATCGGGTACTTCGACCACACAACAATCAATATCCGCCGGGAGAAGTTTCTCCAGAACATCTTCGACTTTTATCAACGACACCATCTCACCACCGACTTTCAAAAAACGTTTCAGTCTACCGACATGCCATAGATAACCTTCTGCATCCAAATACCCCATATCACCTGTGTCATACCAGCCATGACGTATGCTTAACGATGTCTGTTCGAAATCATCGAAGTACCCCTTCATGACATTATCGCCTTTTACAAGAATTTTTCCGATTTCTCCTACACGACATTTATCACCGGTTTCATAATTCTCGACTCTGACCTGAACACCTTCAATCGGTCGCCCTACACTTCCGGGACGATTAAATTCCGGCGTATTGACGGTAATTGCGGGGCTCGTTTCTGTGGTACCGTATGCTTCGAGCAAAACTTTGTCATGCTTCTCGAGGAAGCCCTTCCGAAGAGCATCCGGACATTTATCGGCTCCGGAAAGAAAGATTCTTATTGATCTGAAATCACCAGGGTTTGAATTTCTGAGATACCCCCAGAAAAACATGGGGGTCCCTGCCATCAGCGTCACGCTTTCTTCTCGAACAATGTCGCAAATGATTTTAAAGTCAAGTGGATTTGCGTACGTAACGATCGTCATTCCCACCGCGATAGGGACCCAGAGATTTGCCGTTTGTCCAAAGACGTGGAAGTATGGCAGATTTGCCAAAAAGATATCCTCCGACGAAAAGGTATATGCCTTGATGAGGCTTTCATAATTGGAAGTAATATTCCTGTGCGTGAGTTGAACGCCTTTCGGATCTTTCTCGCTTCCACTGGTGAACAAAATAAGTAATGTGTCGTCTTCATTACCCGCATGGATCTTTTTTAATATTTGTTCCACTGGAAGACCCGCAATGATAACCGCCTTAACCTTGTCGATGACCGAAATTGATTTCATAATGTCTTCAAGATAGATCATCCCTTCTATCTTGCCACAATTAATTTTCTCGCACAACGCCTTTGAAGTTATAATCGTTTTGAAATCGCATTTCTTCTGGGCGAACTCACAATTAGCTGTCGCACCCGTCGAATAGTTTATCATGACAGGCACGCGACCGCTCATGAGCGTCGCTAAAATTGACAGAACGGAGCCTGCAGAATTTGGCAGCATGATGCCTAAAAACCCAGGAGGATATTTTTGAAATTTCTTAGTGAGCAAAAGCGCACCAATCAACGCCCGCCTGTATGTTATACGACGGTGAAGAGTCCGATCGATTATTGCGAGTTTTTTCTCATACTGTTTTGCGATTCGTACAAATTGCTGATGTAAGAGCATCGTTGTGGCCTGTCTTTTATTTAGTAGTTTTTTAAATATTTCGAATATGCTTCGCTGTGTACGTCACCGCACGATGCGAAGGAATCATAATCCATGTGTAGCATTCAGTATCTGTTTATTCACATGAAGCAACCAATTCATGGACGATCCGTTATTCTTTTGTTAAGCGAATATCTACCATCGGATAAACACGATCAATCCATAAATGTAACCGGTTGCAAGCACACAGAAATTCATTATGTTCGCTTCAAAGGATACGGATTTAATGTTTATGAGCGCTAAGAAAATTAAAATAAAAAGGAGGGTGATACGGCCGCTGTTAGCTAAACGCTCTGCCTGTGCTTCCTCATTTGCGAGCGCTTTATTAATTCTATGGGCTATATTTTCCATTGTTGTTCCAACTCTCATCTTGCTTAATTATTTCATTAAAGATACGAGAAATAATTTTATAATTATTAACTTCAGGAAGCATACTAATCGGCTGATTCACAAGGATTCATGCTCATTGGCATGCTTTCCATAGTCTTAATCATTCAGTCCTCAATCAGGTACGCATCCTTAATCGGTTCCGACTTCAAGACTTCCTTTACCATCTCCTTCATCTTTTCATTCGGCTCGAAGAAGTCGGTAATCTTCTCTGTAACATCAACCAACTCGACATCTGTACCGCTATAAACCAACTCCCACTTTGAGACAATTGCGGTCAGATTTTCGTTTTTTGCCAGGATTGCCATCTTATCTTTCACGATGTCGATGATATTGTTAATCGAACCTTTACCGAATCCCTGCTCGTGCATCATTACCTGTCGCAACGATCCTTCCCGTTCAATTTTTGCTATAGCTTTCTTGTCGCCTTTTTCCTTTGCGGTTTTCATTTCCGACATCAAAGATTCCACGGGATTCTTAAAATACTTTGAATTGTAGTACACTACTGCAACCGCTCTCGAATCGAAGGTACCAATTCTTTTAGTTGTTTGGGCGTTCGTTCTCTCAGTACCAAAGAGAACCATTGAAATAAGCGCCAAACAAATTACCGTTATAACCGAATACAATTTTCCGGAGATCATAATGACTCCTTCCTTTTTTGATTTATTGAACATTAGTTAATTAGGTTAATTGAAATCGATCGATTATTTTATTACTCCAACACATGTGCGGGTTCCTTCTTCTGCCGCAACCACAAGCTCACTAAGAAGAATATGCCGACAGTAAGGAAAATCCAGACATTTATTCTTTAACCGACCTTTTTCATGTTCATCTGATTTGCAAAATTACCTGGATACACAACTTATTCTGTACCAAGAAACAATAAACAAAATACCCAGAACAAAGAGTGGAAATCCCATGACAACGCCAGCTCCACGATCGGTCTCCACAACAAACAGTGTCAAGCACCACATTCCAATCCACCAGAATATAAAAAGCAATCTTGCCAAACCTTCCTTTTTCAATGATCACACAGATTCTCGTTTTAGATACAAAGCCGGGTCTCTATATTACGTTGTATTTTGCGCAAAAGTAAAAAGCGTTGTCTCTTTTCTCTTGCTCCCTCACGAAATCTGATCTGCCCTTTTCAAGATTTTCCGTCGATTAAAACGACCACGAATGATCGATAGTATACCAATCAGAATGACGGGAACGGCTACTGGATTGACGATGATGATAATAAAGAAAATCAGAGCAAAGATGCAGAGGAGGATACCACCAGAGTAAGGGCGGAGAATCGCATAGATTATAACCAGGCCGGTCAGGATAAACATCACGCAAACGCGCGTGTTCTGGTCTAAGTAGCTGTAGGGTACATCTGGCTTAATAAGGTTTGCCACCCCGAAGAGCAGCAGAAATGAAGCCATAAGGACTCCTAGGACGATTGTAATAACACTAAGTACTCGAGAGGGACCTTTATCTGAAGAATGCATATTTTCTCTCCTAAGCTATGGAATATTGACGATGATATTTTCAAGATCATAAGGATTAAAATCTTTTGATGGGAAAAAATTTTCAATTATAAAGATCAGGTACAATAATGCATATATCGAAGTCAAAATCTGCAGTGTTGTTGGAATTATTTTCTTCTTTACCTGCAGGGTATCAGAGTCATTCTTCATAAGATGGTTCCTTCCTTCATTGATTTGTCATATAAGGAGTATTAATTCATATGTTGAATTTCAATTCCGACGCAAAATAATAACGTATAACAATCTGCGTGTTTGCAAAGTGTCGTAGGCATTTGGGTGAGTCCGCCCGAGACGGGCAAACCCCAAGCATGCTGTTAAACCAAGTTCTCATACACCCTTACCTCAGTTTCCCAATCTGAATGCAAAGTAGCGCTCCGACAAACGATTTCTCTTTATTCAAGTTTGAAATCATTACTTCACTTCTTGTCTAATAATTCTTTTATCGATACCTTGATGACTCTTGCCGAGTAAATATCCATCCTCTCTGCGGCTTTCCTTCCGTTGCAATCGTATGTGATCAGTAGCTCGCCAGTCTCACGGTTGTAAAATTCGCTGTGATCTCTCCCCATGTAGCAGAAATTATCAGGGTCGTACGTCTTCGAACCGGGTGTTTGTTCAGGACATTCGTAGATGAGTTTTTCTTCTGACCAGGGACCGACCAGCGCCGGTGCGGTGCGGACCCGAATTTTATTGGTCAAGAAACCTGGACCACATACCATCATCCATTGTTTCAGGTCACGGTAGTAAGAAACGCTGTTACCGGCATCTCCGTTGAACAGCACTTTCATGTCCTCAGGAGGCAAGGCGGTCTTCCATTCTCCATCTATCCCATAATACTCCGTCCGATTTTCAGGTGACTCCACATATTCGAACGGAATCCGAAGGAGTAATACAGTTTGATTCTTTCCTTTCGTAAACAGGTAAAGATAGTCGCCATCTACTGCAGTGCAACCCCATGCATCGGGATCAAGAAAGTGCGACCATGGAAAGAGTTGAATGTCACACTGGTCTGGCGTTGTTGAATTCGGATCTGAGACTTTTGCGAGCGACATTCCGACGCCTTTGAAGTTGAAAATATCATCAGGCGATGCACCCAGACTGGGACCAATCTTTAATAGCGGTACATACAGATTTTTACGGACCATGAACGCGGCGCAGGGCCAATACTTGTAGCGGTTTGTAAAGCTTTTAAAGAATGGTTCGGGGTTGTTGGTATATGGATTTCGCCAGAAATACTCAATTGCCGATTGTCGATCTGATTGACATGTTGTAATAGCAATGGTGTTTGAAACCATCTTTGCTCCCGCACGAACTTTCTGGTTCTTTTCGCCTACAAACGTATCGCCGAAAATCCAGAGAGACTGCGATGAATCAATGGGCAAGGAAATATCTCCATCACCGCCGAGCCAGCCATCAATATAGGGAAAACTCGGCAGACATATTGGTTTTATTGCTGCAGATGTATCAATCGCAAATACCTCGGTTTGATGCTCGTCGTTTATTGATGGTTTCGTTATCATTGGCTCCGTCTTTTGGCGGTAAATCAAAAGCGGATCTCCGAAAAGCGCTTGATCGTTGCCATGAACCAGCAAGAATTCCTGAAGTTCACTCGTGGTTGCAGTGAGCAGTAACATCTTGTTATACCAGGAGAAGGGTAACGATATGCTTTTGTTTTTGATACCTGCGTGGAACCAGCGGTAATTAAATCCGGAAACAAATATCGTGTCATTTGCTAAACGAACGAGATAGAAACTGTGTGAAGCGATCCGGTGATCAGTGACAAAAGGAGTTTCGTTAGTGTCTGAAAAAACGGGAACCAGATCGAGGATGAGATTATGGCCGATCTGTATGAAGGTTGCTTCAAAGGTTGATTGTGCATTGAGTTCAACGTAAACGAGGCGATAGAAATTATCGCCTGCAGGTGAGAACGTCAAGGTGAGTCCGGAGAAATCAGTTTGCCACGTTCCCATGATTTGAGGTACAAGAAGAGCATCTTTTTCAAGTAAAAGCGGATGCAAGGAATGCACCTCTTCGGCACCTGTCGCTGTGTTGCCGAGCATCCCAACCAAGGAAAAGAGAACAAGCAGAACTTCCCACATGTATTTTTTTCTTCTCGACGAGTCCAATTTAGGACCTCATTATTGATTGACGGAAATACCAGCAAACTCTTATATTTTCTACATCAACTCGATTTCTCTATACCGGCTGTGACATCAACTTTTTCCAATTTTTGTACTCTTGTAAAAACACACCGCTGTTACAAATAACGGCAGTGAAAGTACAATCCCCATAAAGATGCGACTCTCGGTAAGTCCACCTACCGGTCCAAACATTACAAATGTAGCAAGTCCGATGATCGCGAGAATAATCGCGCTGACGAGCGGTCGCTTGATCCCAACCAATCCGGTGATGAGGATAAGCAACCCAGGCGCTGATTCAATGAGTGTACTGATCGACAAGCCATGTGAGAGTGATGCAAAGATAATTAAGGCAAGACCTATGGTTACCGCAATACGAACTGCAGCCACCCGGTAATCACCAACCATTACCAAACCCACTGCCGCCTTGGTACCCAGACCGATTATCAGAAGTGTTGCGAACGTATCCACCGTTTGACCACTCAATTCTGCTTTAAGGGAATAGAGAATGATTGCGACAATCACAAACGTGAAAGCAATATTACCCGAATGATATTGAATGAGCATCTGCCGTTCGTCGGCATACTTTTTTGCAGCATTGAAAGCAAGCAAAGTCGATCTAAGTAGAAGACTCCCGATCATTAGATACAGAAAGAGCTCGTGAACAAATATACCAAGCAGTAATCCAGTAAGAGATATTCCGGTTGCCCACCATGATATTCTATCCCATTTAAACATAATCTTTCTCCTCGAGTTGAAAAAGTTCGTCGACGGTTGTTTCAAGCTTTCGGGCTAATAACAGGGCGAGTTTTACAGACAGATTGTAATCGCCGCGCTCGATTGCAACAATCGTTTGACGTGAGACTTTAATCGTATCAGCGAGCTGTTGCTGACTCAGATCCCCGCGTTCGAATCGGTATCTTCGTAGGTTCGTTCTCATATAGAATATTTCGCTATCATATTATTAATTACAATGTAAAAATTATTTGACATTATGTCAAATATAATTTCCATTTTGTCGCTTATATTATACATATTTATTAAAAAAATCGAGAATCAGGCGCATTTGGAAATATTAAAATATTGTCAGGATGCGATAAAGAGGCAGAAACAATTGAAAATGGAGCGGAATAAAAGTGTAAAAAAATCTTTGCTTAAGTATATTCTTGATTGAACTCCCACCTATCAATTTACCCCCAATGGGAGGGCGGGCAGATTACACAGATCTGACAGATTAACATCTGTGAAAATCTTGTGCTTCTTCAGTGTCATCTGTTTACCCGCTGTATGTGTGGCGGGTGTTCTATTTATTTTACCCGCACTTTGATCATCGTGAAGGAGTGTGGCGGAAATTTGTAAGTGAAGTTGTTCTTTCCGCCCGTCGGAATTGTTTTCTCAACCGTTTTCACATTTTGCTTATCGATGCTGTTGGCAAGATTTATATCGTCTCCATTCACCTCGTAAACTTGTGCCCGCTCTTCAAAGATCGCAGATTGATTGAGGATGTCAGCTTCAATCGGAGCATCCCGGTGACGGTTCACTACATTGATCATCACCACGTTCTCCTTCTCGTCGTACACAGAAGAAACATCAAGATAGGGAACACCTTTTCGTTGACCGACATTGAATGTATCGCATACGACGTGAGTTTGTAAAGATGTGCCGCGGCAGTTGGTCGCGAAAAGCTGCAGGGGATAATAAATGGTCTGCAACCAGAGTTTTCCATCATCGACCTTCATCGGCGCTATTACATTCACCAGCTGTGCCATATTGGCAATCTTCACGATGTGGGCGTTGCGGATAAAGCAATTCAGAAATTGAGCGATGACAAGCGCGTCCTGAAGATCATATACCTCTTCAAGTTTCTGATCGGTCCACGCTCTGTACCAGACATTATATTCATCGAACGCGATGTAAATTGGTGAAGTACGCCGGGTCTTGGTGAGCGTCTCCTTGATTAATCCTTCAACGATCTTTATTCGGTTTTCGACATCGAGAGTCGTCGAAAGAAATTCATAGTAGTCCTTTCCATGATCGCCCACATAGGTGTGTAAGGCAATATAATCGGCGTAATCCTTGAGATGACTGAGAACGGTTCGGTTCCAATCGATCCAGCCGCTGCCGAATGCGCTCGATCCGCACACCACAAGCTTTATATCGGGATCAATCCATTTCATGAGTTTCGCCGCTTCAAGTGCATGCTTGCCGTAATCTTCGGCATTCCGATGACCCATCTGCCAATCGCCATCCAGCTCATTCCCCAATGCCCAATACTTCACATTATGAGGATCGGGACTGCCGTTTTTTATACGAAGATCGGAATAATACGTGCCGGATTTCCGGTTGCAATATTCCACCCAGTTTCTCGCTTCATCCCACGTACCCGTTCCCAGATTGATGCAGATGTACGGTTCCGTTCCAACCTTACGGCAAAACTTGATGAACTCATCTGTTCCGATCTGGTTCGATTCAATGTCTCCCCACGCGAGATCAATCCGTTTCGGCCGCTTTTCACGCGGACCTATACCGTCTTCCCAGTGATATCCGGAAGCAAAATTCCCCCCGGGCCAGCGGAGAATTGAGACATTCAGGTTTTTTGTCGCATCAATCACATCTTTGCGGAATCCGTCCCGATCCGTTTGCGGCGATGCGGGGTCATAGATTCCGCCATAGATGCATCGTCCTAAGTGTTCGGTAAAATTTCCATAAATTTTAACATCGACCTCTCCTATTTTACGATCGAGGTCAATTTTAATGCGAGCCGCGCTCGGTCTGCCATCTTTGCTGCTTTGTGCTGTGGCGAGAGAAAGGCACAGGAGAACCGACAACACTACACCGAGGATATTCCACTTCATAATTTGTCCCCAAAATTATTTAATATAACTTGCATTCATTCTACGTCGCTCATTCTCCCACTTTCCATTCCAGGATTCCGCCGGAGAACTTTTGCTGTAATTGAACTTCAATACGCAACGCAGTTGTCTCAACCGGTTTGAATTTCACGATATTGTATTTATCCCGCTTAGTGCCAAAATCAGTTTCCGCTTCAACCGGCGTCCAGACATCTCCATTTTTATACAGGAGTTTCCATGATTGCGGCACACGGCACTCGCCATCGCCCGTATCGTCATACCAATATACTGAAACACCCGACACTCTCGTTGTTGCTGGAAGGTCATACTGAACCCATTCCGTTGTACCGCGATGATCCCACCATGTAAATTGGGCTATGCTTTCATCATTTGAGCTTGACGGCTCCATCCCATCGGCAAGCGCCTCTTTTGAATTATACCTGTTCATATAAGAGAAGCTAATCGTATAGGGAATTGGCTTTGGTGCCGGCGGTACGATCCATTCGTGCGCATCGGGTCCTGTGCTGACCGTCGGAAACGAAGAAATGCGTAAGCGTGCGGCACCCATGGGTATAAGTGTCAATATTTCATCCGGTTCGTCGGACCGCGCCGGACTCTCCTGAAGCAAGCCAACAAGCCCGAGATAATCCTTCTGCCATGCAGGAATCTTTCTTCCTATGACCTTCAGACGGATAGGAGCATTTTCAGGGGTAAACGGCTGAGTTGTTACCGGTTCTTGTTCCCGAATCACCTCGAATGATTTTGACGGATTCTGGTCATCGAGCCGAAGTCCATAATTCCATGCCGATGCAGGGAACACTTCCCACTCGGGCCAATTCTCATTCTTCCCATAACGCTGCCATTTCTCTTCAATCTTTAATGCGAAGGTGAGGGGGCCATAGTCAACAGATACGGCATTCTTATTCTTCTCCCACGTTTGGATTGCAACCTCCATATTCAATTGCAGTTCGACCTCATCGCCATCCGACCATTTGCGGTTAAGAATGATGTACGATGATGGATCCGTCGTCATCTCTACTTTTTGTCCATTGACGGTGAGCATTGGATGCTTGCACCAGCGCGGGACACGCAGATAGAGCGGGAACCGCTCGGATTTTGGAATTGATATTTTAAATCTGACCAATTCACCAAATGGATAATCGGTCTCTTCTGTAATCGATACTACCGTCCCCTTTCCGACTTTTGCTTTTACTTCCGATGCCGAGTAGAGCGAGGCGCATAGGCCGTTGTCGGCTGTTGCCAGCCAGAGTTCCTCGGCGTAGTACGGCCAGCCGTGTGAGACATTATGTTGGCAGCAGCGGTATACCTCGAACGGGCTGTATGAAAAAAGTGTCCCGCCGTTTTGCATTCCGGGGGCTTTGTTCTCTTTATCGAGTTGAATCTGATTTGCGCAAGTCAGATAATGCAGAGCTTTTTGATCGGGGGTCATCACTGCAGGCAGACTATTGAATGCAATATCTTCACAGCGGTCAGCCCAAACTGGATTACCCGAGATTTTAGTGAGCATTTCAAAGCTGTGCATGAATTCAATGAAGCCGCATGTCTCGAAACCCTGACGTGGATCGGTGAAACCGGAGCGGCAGTTCTCATCGCTTGCGAATCCGCCGCCGGGAAACTGACCGTAGATGCCAGTCACCCTTCGGTAGTTCCGTTCCGCCGCCTGAAGATGTTGAGGATTCCCTGACTGCACATAGTAGACTGCCGGTTCACGGAATCCCTGCGCGATATTTACATTGTGTCCGTTTATAACATCCTCATCCCAGCGCGCCATGTTTTCATGCATCTTCCTTGCAAGTTCCAGTAGCCATTTCTCACCCGTACGATTGTACAACCAGTGAACACTTTCGATGTTATCTCCCATCCTTAGTTTCGGCCAGTAACCGGCGCCGAATGAATTCGCCGGCAACTTGTTTTGCCATTTGAAGTACTCTGTCATGAGAGAGAGGACGCGTTGATCGTTACTGTACGCATAGTACGACTGAAGTACATTCAGCATCACCATGTGGGGCCATAAATCTGGTTGGCCTTGAAGGGAAGTCTGGAGCGCGCGGGGTCCAAACCATCCATCAGCCGTCTGAGAGGCGAACGTCATTTCAATCCATCTGCGCGCTTCTGCTATTATTGCCGAATCACCCAGTACATATCCCAAATCACCATAACCTTTCAGCCAGTACGGCAATTCCTCCCAGCCTCGTTCTCCTTTTCCATCCTTGCTAGCCCATGCGCTCTTTTCCCAGTTCAACCACTGAGAAATTTCTTTGAGGCGTCCGGTCATTCCTTCTTTTTCTAATTCCAGCATATGGCGTAACCATCCGAGCGGCCTTATGCTACCGATCGGTAATTTCATGAGAGGGCTTGGTATTAACGGTTCACGATTACCCACATACAAGATGCCGCGCTTTGTTGGAGAAACCTCTTTCACGACGGATATTTCTCCCACCGACGGAGATAATTTTTGAGGCTGTATAAATACTTTCTTAGGTGCCACCAGCTGTATAAGTCCTGCATCGATGTACTGTCCGCCGTCTGTCTGCTTGCAATGTATAGCTAATATGTTTTTTCCGGCTTTCAGCGCTTTTATTGCATCGGGCAGGATTTCAAAATGTTCGTACTCAGACGTCCACCCCTCGACTTTTACTGCCAATACTCCGTTGAAGTATACTTCCGCGTGTTCGTCGTGATGCATCAGCAGGAAGAGGTCTTTTGTCGGTACGTCATTCAGGGTAAACTCACGGCGCAACCAAATATTCAATGCTGTCCACTCGGTACGGATGGTTGCCCCGGGTGTACCTATTTTGCCAAATCCGCCGATGCCCGATTTCCATGTAGCATCATCAAACTCGGGTTTAAACCAGTTATCCGGCGGCTGATCAAGTGTGTAGCGCCACTGCTGACCTTGTTCCTTCGACGTGGGGAGAATGGTATTCACGTTTGGCGGAGGAGGGAGTTTGGAAAAATCACCCTGATTTGCCGCGGCTATACGTTTTAAATCCGGCTTGATGATTGAGCGGTCATAGGTTAGAAGTCCGTTACATTCCACTTCCACATCGGTGATTTGTGTATAGACTGCCGCGCTTAATCCGGGGTCATCCTTGAATTCATAAACGGTCCTCAGAAAGTTTTCGTATTTGGATGTCAGTTGCTCGTTATCCTTCATCCCCTGGTATCCCCAGTGCTCCTTCTTCCATGTATGACCAGGGATCGCTAGACCTAGACCGCCGAACTCACCGAGAACAATGGCTCGTTTCGGTTCGGCTTTTGGTGATTGCGGCTTCGGATAATTATGAATGTCCATCACGTCACCGGCATTTTTATCGGTCCAGCCGCTTGCATTATTGACGAGCCGCGAAGGATCGAGCTTTTTTACCCATTCACTCAATCTCTCGGTATCATATTGTCCCCAGCCCTCATTGAAAACAACCCACATAATAATTGAGGGGTGGTTCCGATGGGTCTGAACAAGTTGTTCCAGTTCCGTTTCAAACTGTTTCTTCGATTCGGGAGTCTCATTATTCGCACTCGGCATATCCTGCCACACCAGCAAACCCAGTTTATCGGCCCAGTAATACCATCGCTCCGGTTCAACTTTGACATGTTTCCGCGTCATGTTGAAACCCAGCTTCTTCGTAATATCGATATCGTATTTCAGCGCTTCATCAGTTGGTGCCGTATATAGACCATCGGGCCAGAATCCTTGATCCAACGGACCAACCTGCATGACGAACTTGCCGTTCAGCATAATGCGGCGAATTCCTAGTGCATCCTTTGCAAGGCCGATCGTCCTCATTCCAAAATAGCTCATTACCTCGTCGACAACTTTTCCATCATGCAGAAGTTCAACTTTAAGATCATAGAGGAAGGGATTCGACGGAGACCATAATATTAATGTGTCCAGCGGTATGGAAAGCTCCGTTCCGGATTTTCCCTGAGATACTCCAACTTTCTTTTGACCAATAAGTGCGGTGGCTCGTATTTCATTACCACCGCTCGTTGCTGCTATTATTTGAAGAGATTTCCCATCGACATCCGGAGTGGTCACCAAATCGGTGATGTGATGAACGGGTACTGCTTCTAGCCATACTGTCTGCCATATACCGGTAGTTGGTGTGTACCAGATTCCGCCGGGCTTAAGAACCTGTTTTCCGCGCGGTTGATCGCCCGTGTCTGTAGGATCAAAGACACCGATAATCAGCTCCTGCTGACTTCCTTTTGTTAATGCTTCCGTAATCTCAAAAGAGAAAGGATCATAACCGCCGCGATGTTCTCCGATTTTCTTTCCATTGACGTATACATTCGCTTCCCAATCAACAGCGCCAAAATGCAGAAGTATCCGTTGATCTTTCCATTTCCCCGGAAGAGCGAATGTACGGCGATACCACAGTCGTTCTGCGGTTTTCATCACTCCCGATAAAGCAGACTCGATTGGGTAGGGAACAAGAATAACGCCGTCAAGTTGTTTTCCTACAGGCGGTGCTTCCCCCTGCTTCGCTTCGGAATACTGCCATAGTCCATTCAGGTTCATCCATTCCTTCCGAACCATCTGCGGGCGCGGATATTCGGGATGCGCATTCTGTGGCGAGACATTTTTTGCCCATTTCGTAAGAAGCTGGACATCAGAAGGTATCTTCCATGATTTCGACGATTGGCCGGCGCCGAACGAGAAGGTGAGGAAGGTAAAACTTGCGAGGGTGATAAATAGATGAAAATGTTTTTTTATCATTTGAATCTCTCTTTCTGGGTGGAGTATATCAATACTATCTGTTTAAATTCATCAATTATTGCCGGTTTCTTCGTGCAGTTTTACATTTTTTAGATGCATAATTAGCCTTCGACTCTTCAACCCTGAAACCAAACTGACGTTTTTGCTTTTTTTGCGTATCGTCAGGAGCAGAGATTAATTGCCGGATTGCCTCGAACACGACCTTGAATTGCTGATCGTATTTCTTTTCCATCTCTTCTATTTTTCGGGCAAGGTCTTTGTGTGAAGCAAGCAATTCGCGCAGTGCAACGAATGCTCTCATAATCTGTATGTTCACATGAATGGCGCGCTTGCTGTTTAATACGCTGGAAAGCATGGCAACACCAAGTTCCGTAAAGGCGGATGGTAGTTTTCTTGTTCCGCCCCATCTTGATGTTCCAAAATGGAACATCAAGTTTTTGAACTCTTCCTGAGTGAGTTGAAACATAAAATCCATTGGGAAGCGATCTCTATTACGTTGTACTGCTTTGTTAAGATCGCGTGTCTTAACGCCGTACATTTCTGCAAGATCTTTATCCAGAAGAACCTTCTGTCCCCTGATGAGAAGGATTGACTGCTCAATCCTTTTCTGTGGGATCAGTGAATCATGTTGTGCCATTTTTAAAAAATTCTGGTGTTTGGTAAATTTTACGGTCAAGTATAGGGATTATTCCTTAATTATGGAAATTTATAGTTAAGGTTGGAGTGCAATTCTACCCAATCTTGACGGCCTATGCCACCGTAGAAAATTGTGCAAATTTGAGTTTAGCCATGTGGTCACAATTTGTGACCACCTCGTTTTTTTCTTCTTCAGTCAACTCGAACATGAAATCTGAAGGGAAACGTTCTAAGTTCCGTTTCACGGCTTGTTTGAATCCTAATGCCTGTCGATCTATTACTCTTTAGAACATAGACAAGGTGTCTGTGTTGGTGTCTATGTCGTAGTTTGTTTGGGACATCTTTGTTATCTGGACACTTTGTCCAGATTTATGTCCAGATTATTAGAATGATCCGAACCTGCACCAAAAATCGGGACATCAAGTCTTAATTATTGGCGACCTTTTTTATCTATGCGCTTATTTCGTTTTCAAAATTCTACACCCAAAGAGTCGACCTGCGTGTTTACCGGGGAGCGCTTGAAATTTAACCGTGATTTTTTCTTTGCCTTTTGTGAGCGTTTCCGGTACAGAATACACTTGATCGAAGTACTCACCCGGTTTATTATTTTCCAGCACCTGACTTGCAATCTTTTCTCCATCAATATAAATTTCAAATTCTCTATTGCGGTTTTCACTACCCCAATAGGTGGCGCACAACTCCAGCAGTTGATCCGGCAGAGCTTTCATCTCAAATGAGAACCATCCACCATCAGTAGCCATTCGCCATCTATAATCCTGGGTTTGTCCGATATGTGTCTTCTCACCCTGCAGGTTATGGTCACGCTCAGGCTGCATTTCGCCTATTCTTATTACATCGACTGTGCGGGATCCCAATTCCTTCTTGCGCGCCAGTTCGGCAATAAGGGCTTTTTCGCGAGCTTGAAATTCTTCTTCGGAATAAAGATCCCAGTACACTCCATAACGACGATTATGCATCTGATAGAACGGGATTAATGTCACATCTTTTGCCCTACCGACGTTGTCGGTTACAAATGTCAGTTCTTTACCAGCAACAGGTTTCACCCATGCATTAACGGGTTGTGAATTTGTGACCATTACGGGAAGCTCAGGTTCTCCCTGGATATCGCCAAGATCGCCCGCCATTACAATCGGTCCGTACATTACCGCAACTCGTTTGGGATTATCGGGCATAGACTCTAATCTCAATTGCAGAAGCAACACAATTTCAACGATATCTCCATCGTGCCATTCCCGCTCCACGGTCACATAGTTTTGCGGCGGAGGCTGCACATCAAGCACTTTACCATTTAGCTTTATTTGAAAGCCCTCCGTTGCCCAGAACGGACGCCGGATTTTCAGTGTAAGTTCTACCGGCTTCGGGCAGGAAAACTCGAGGAGCGTTTTCCCGGATTTCGGGAAGTTGGTCGTCTGGCGCAGTTGCAAATTTTTATCGTGCCAACTCAGCTCGGATGGAATGAACAGGTTTATATAAAGCTCATTATCTGAATGGAAATATATACTCTCTCCGTATTTCGAATGATTCTCCATGCCGGTTCCGAGACAGCAGGAAAAATCGTCAAACTGACTGCTATACTGTTTGAACGTCCCGAAGGCAAGCGGAACGAAGTAGCAGACCATGCCGTCATCCGGATTTTGAGATGCAAGAATATGATTATAAAGCGCCCGCTCATAGAAGTCGGCATATTCCGCTTTCGGCTCTCTCATGAAGAGAAAACGCGTCAGTTTGAGCATATTATATGTATTACATGTCTCCATTGTATTGTCGCTAAGACGGTCGTTGAGTTTTCCTGGTTCTCCGAAGTATTCCCCCTCGCCGTGGCCGCCGCAGACATAGGAATGTTTCCGGACCACCGTTTCCCAGAAAAATTCGGATGCCGTGCCAAAATTCTCTTCACCGGTAAGCTCAAAGATGCGTGCCGCACCGATGAGTTTTGGAATGTTGGTGTTGCCGTGACGGCCGCGTAATTGATCTTCTTGTCGTGCCAGCGGATCCATGACGGCGTGATGATAAAATTTCTTCGACAACTCAAGATATTTCTTATTTCCCGTAAAGGCATAGACATCAGCAAGAACTTCGTTCATGCCGCCGTGTTCGCAGTCGAGCATTCGCTGGAATTGTTCCTCGTTCAGATTTTTTGTAGTCTCGTAGGCGAAGTCTGCCAATCCCACCATCACTTCTTTTGCTTTGAGATTATCGCACAAGAGATATGCCTCCCGTAATCCCGCCATGATTTTATGAAGAACGTACCACGGCACCCACAAACCGTTCAGATCGAATCCTTTGGATCGGATATCACCTGCCGCTACTTCGGCAAAAACCTTTTTACCGTTTGGTATTCCTGCTACATATCCATTGCCGTTTGCTTTTTGACATTCGGACAGTTCGTCAACGACATAATTCACCCGATCGAGGAACCGCTTATCGCCGCTTGCACGGTACTGAAGCGCGCAGGCTGAAAGATAATGGCCAAGAGAATGAGATGAAATGGTTTCTCTTTCCCATCCGCCGTATGCAGAATCCTTCGGTGTTAAACCTGCATATTCACGGCAGCGGGAAAGAAGCCGATCCGGTTCAAGGGTAAGAAGGTAATCACGATCTTTTTCCATCGCATGCCTGAACGGACTATCGAGCAGTTGTACATCACGCAGATCGAATGATTGGACTTTCGGTTTTACGGCATACTTTACTTTCATTTGTGGTATTTCTTGCTCTTGTCCATAGGCGGAAAGCATGACAATTAAAGGAAGAAAACTTTTAATCAGAATACCGTGCATCCCCTCCATTTTTGCTCCTTTCTTTTCCCTTTGTGCATTACCAAATGACAATATACCTGCTCATTCCACTTTCCATTCAAACATTCCGGTTGAAAAATCGGGGATGCATTGAATCTCAATCCTCATTGCCGTGGTGGTGATTGGTTTGAACTTCAGAATATTGTACTTATCCTTCTCAACTTTGTACGGCGTGGTATTTTCAACGGCTTCCCAGTCATCGCCAACCTTGTAGAGAACTTTCCATGATTGAGGCAAGCGGCATTCGCCGATGTCTGTATCGTCAAACCAGTAGACCGCAACTTCAGAGATTGTTGTGGACTGTGCAAAATCATACTGAACCCATTCTGTCGTTCCTTTCCTGGGCCACCAGTGCAGGAAGGGGATGGAATGATCGATGGAATTTTTCGGTTCGAGCTGATCCTTGATCGGATCCGGATTACGCCCGTCTGATGCCGATGCTTTGCTCAGATAAGCGACTGTTGGCGCCGGAAGGGGGTGAGCATAATTTTTATCGTATGCAGGCCAGACCGTCATCTCACACCTGTCACGATGTGCCCATGCATAATATGGTATTGCCAGAAATTCCTGCTTCTCACCCGTCAGTATTTTTCCATCGAGTGTACGTGAAGCCGGCACTACGATTCCTTTTATTACCTGAACGCCATTCAGGAGATCACTGCGGAACTCTGTCGAGAGTTTCTCGCCATCCGGTATAACAAGACTGGTTGCTCTGCCATCTTTATTATCAACACCTTCGAGACAAAAGACTATGGGTCCCCGTTCCAACGCAATGCGACCTTTATCTTCGAGGAGTTTTTCATTCGCTACCACGCGGCGGACTTCCATCGGGAATTCAATATCCACAATATCTCCTGCTGTCCATACGCGGTTCATTGTCGCGTAGTTCTTTTCGACGGCGTAGGTGTAGGGCTTTCCGTTTACGTAGATCATAACATTTTTGTCCAGGATCTCCTTATACCGATACAGATTACCTGGTATTGGACGGTTTTGTGCCCATCCCGGTATGCGTATCTTTAATGTAAACTCCTCTGTCTTTTCCGGATTGACGGTGAGCTTTACGGATCCATCCCATGGATAGAAAGTTTCCTGCTTCAGATTCACTGTGCGATTTTCCATCTTCACGGTTGCATCGCCGCCGATAAAAAGATTAATAAATATTGTATTCTCGTCGTAGGCATATTCGAAACCGGGTATGGATGGGAGGAAGCGAAGATCGTTCGGCGGGCAGCAGGCACATTCGAACCACTCCGACCGTTGTGCACCGCCTGAGAAAACTTCTAGCCGGTTAGGATAGAAAAATCGGTCGCCGCTCATGCCGATGCCGGAAAGAATATTATTATAGATAACTCGTTCAATGATGTCGAAGTACTTGCCGTCGCCGTGCCAGAGGAACATGCGGTAGTTCCAGAGAGCGTTCGCAATGCCTGCGCAGGTTTCACAATATGCGGTGAGGTTTGGGAGTTCATAGCCGGAACTAAATCCTTCATTGCCGCCCGATGCGCCGAGACCGCCCGTAATATAGAGTTTGGTGTTGACAATATCATCCCAGATCTTATCAAGTGCGCTGATATACGACGAGTCGCCGGTCAGAGCGGCTACATCGACCATACCGGAGTACATATAAGCCGCGCGCACGGAGTGACCGACTGCTGTCTTCTGTTCCCGTACTGGTTTGTGGTCCTGTGCGTAGTCGCCCATCAACTCGTGTCCGTTCGCATTGCCCCGTTCATCGAGGAAGAACTTCGCTAAAGCCAGATACTTCTCTTCTCCGGTCAACCGATAGAGTTTTACCAGGCCGATTTCAATTTCCTGGTGACCCGGGACTTCGCTCCGCTTGCCGGGTCCGAAAGTGTTGCATAGCAAATCTGCGTTTTTGAGTGCAATGTCGAGGAAATTCCTCTTCCCTGTTGCGAGATGATGAGCAACTGCCGCTTCATACATATGTCCGACAACGTACAGTTCGTGACTGCCATCCTTGATACCAATCCACCGCTCTTTTCCTCCAGGCGGCTGGTAGTCGTCACGAATGAGTTTCCGTGGTGTATAGAGATACCCGTCGGGTTCCTGTGCAGCAGCGATTAAGGTAATGATTTGGTCAAGATATTTTTCAAGTTCAGGATCCGGATGCGTGGCAAGATGGTACGATGCTCCTTCAATGACCTTGTATACATCGGAATCATTGAAATGGAGACCAATGAACTTGCCTTTTTTCAATCCGCCTGCTATTGCAAAGTTATCGATTCGGCCCGTCTCTTCGCATTTCTTCAGGTTGTGCGGGATGGATACGGCACGATTAATCTCGAGACGTTTCGACCAGAAATGATCATTCACTCTTACCGATGTAAACGGTACAGGTTGGATGGAATATCCTTTTCCCGCCTGTTGCCCAAAAAGCAGCATGGTACTCAAAGAGAATGAAAAGATGAGGAAGAACCCTGTTCTTGCGTGCATAGGTTAGACCCTTTCATGACCTATTAACAGCTAATTTTTTTTGATTCATAACACTTTTTATTTCCCGCTTGATTTGTGCTTAAAAACGATATCTCCCGTTCGCACCCCGATCGCCCTGCTTACAACATCGCACTTTGCTTTCAGTAAAAAATAGATATTGTGGGGGAAGTCGATGCAGGTCTCAAAATTACCGTGCCCTTTTGCGAGCACGACATCTGCCCGGTTGAGAATATCAATGAACTGCTTACTTGAGTGCTCAAGATTGATGCCGATATCATCTGAACCTGTGATGATTGTCGGAACGAGATCTGGTATTCCGGCTGTTCGCGCATCTTCCATGGTTGCATCATTGATAATCGGACCGGACTTGACACAAAAAGTTACATTAACATTGTTTTTCAGGAACTGCTCAACAAGCACCCGATCGAACACGATCTCTCCGGCATTGTCTCCTAGATAAAGGAGTTTATACCCCGGTCGGAGTTCCTGCCGGAACGCATCTGAGTCATCGATTGCAAACGGTGTAGATGCAAGTGTGCGAACATCTTCAGCAAGATTGAATTCATGACCGATTCCAAGATCGATGACATTTCCTGCAACTGCAACATGGAGCGCCGTGATTAAAGGATCCCCGGATTCGGCAATCATGCGCTTAACGTCGGGAAGGATTCGCAATGCTTCCTGATTGCTGTGTTCCTTTGCCGCGTGATACGGATCGGCGATACCTGTGACATCTGAGACTATCGAATAGATATGTTTTGATAATATGGCAGGAGATTGGTGCAAATTTATATTTTCAATCCCAGCTGCAATTCTGTTCAGAATTTCACGGTGCACCTGAGAATCTGCATTAACGAGACGCGCCGTGTTAAGGCCCTGTTTGAAGAGGCAGAGAATACAATCAAGTTCAGATTTCATAAGCAACGATGTTTTCTTTTTAGCCGATTATGAGATGCCTGGATACTCGGTCGGATAGAATGAACCTTTCGGTAAGTTTGCGGAAAGATCCGTGATTCCGAGCAGTTTCATGGCGTTCCATAACACAGGCCCGTTATGTGCAAATGCAACTGCGGTATGATGCGGAAATCGTTTTTCAAGCAATGCATAACGATAGAACCGCGCCATTTCCTTAACTGCAAAGACCGCGATGCACCCGAACGATTTCGGATCGATATTTAAAATTTCACCCTCGGCAACAAATGCCTTGAGCTCTGCTTCCGCGGTTGATTGCAGACGAAATATGGTCATGTCTCCTGGACGGATCAGACCTTCGAGCGTTCCGCGCGTGATGTTGGGTGGTTTCCCCGGTTCCATCAAACGATGCATGATAATCTGATAATTCATCGAGCACGATGCCATACAGGTTGAAGATGTGTTGCCGCAGTGAAATCCCATAAAAAGATCGTGATGTTCATAACTACCGACCTCCGACTTTGCCTGTTCATACATATCCCTTGGTACCGTGTTATTGATATCCAGAATGGATGCGGGCATGTTACTCGCACAGGTGCAGATATATTCACTCAAGGCGCCGTAGATATCTGACTCGCATGAGATTGGTATGCCATGAGTCGCAAGTCGTGAATTGATATAACAAGGTACAAAACCAAAGTACTTTTCAAACGAGGGCCAACATTTGTTGGCGAAAACCGCATAGCGGGAAGCGCCAATATTTTTCTCCATATAATCTAACAATGAAATTTCAAATTGTGCCAGGGGCTCCAGTAATTCGGGATAGGTGTTTCCCTTGCCGAGCTCTTTAGCCATATCCGCGGTAATACTTTTTATCCGTGGATCCCCTTTCTTTGATAGGAAGATATCATACATATCAAGTTCACTGTTTTCCATTATTTCCACGCCGAGATCGAATAACGGCTTTATGGGTGCATGGCAGGTCAGAAAGTCGAACGGTCGCGGACCAAACGAAAATATTTTGAGGTTTCGTAATCCGACCGCGACTCTGGCTATCGGAATAAATTCCTGAATCATCTCTGCCACTTCATCAGCTCTGCCGACCGGATTGTGAGGAAGATGTACACGCAGGTTTCGTAAGCCCAGATTATAAGAAGCGCTCAGTAAGCCGCAGTAGGCATCACCCCGACCGTTGTACAAGTCTGCTGCGGTTTCTTCTGCTGCCGCTGCGACCATAACCGGTCCGTTAAATTTCTGAGCCAGCATAGTGGCTGGACCCTCCGGACCGAAGTTACCGAGATATACGACCAGTGCATTAATGTTTAGATTTCGAATCTCTTGAAGCGCTTTCATCACATCGGTTTCATTTTCCACAACGGTTTGCACTTCAACGATAGGTATCTGTTTTTTCTTGCACTCTTCGGCGACCTTGGTGCGGCGTTTGAGCGACAGTTCGACGGGGAAGCAGTCTCTGCTGACTGCTACAATACCCGTAGTGATGACCGGTACATTCTTCATTTCTCAGCTCCTCTTTTTCTGCCCGTAATATGATTTGGTTCCATGTTTTCGATGATAATGCTTATCAATTAAGGATTGTTTAAGACGAGGGGTTTTGCCGTCTATCGTTAAGGTAAGCAGCGCCATCTTAGCGATTTCTTCGAGCAACAGACAATGCTCAACAGCTTTCTCGGGAGACTCTCCCCATGTGAACGGTCCGTGGCATGCGACCAGGACCATAGGCATATCCATGTAAGAGAGGCTCGAGAACCGCTTGACAATGAGATTGCCGGTTTCTTCCTCATAATCCCCGCGGATCATTTTATCGCCCATCACGCGCGTGCAGGGGATGTCCGCAGCCGCGAGGTCGGCATGTGTGGTACCTAATATCGGTATCGGTTTCATCGCCTGAGCCCACCCGACGGCATAGGGAGAATGTGTGTGAGCGACCCCGCCGATCAGAGGGAATTCTCTGTACAATACAGCATGTGTTTTGGTGTCGGACGAAGGGCGTAACCTTCCGTCGACCTGCTGCAAGTTCAGATCGAGTACAACCATATCATCGGGATCAATCTCGTTGTATGGAACACCGCTCGGCTTGATGGCGAAGATGCCTTTCTTCCGATCAATGGCGCTCACATTCCCAAAGGTCAGAGGTGCCAGGCCTGATTTGTACAGTGCGATGTTATTCTCCCACGCCCTTTTCTTCAATTCCTGTACGGATCCCATTTCAATTCCTCTCTCTCATTATTTCACCCTCAATAAATTCCCCCAGCCGGCAGTATCGTTCATAGAGAACACTATACATGTCGGCATATTCCCTGCGGGGGCGATAGACAACGGCGGTGCCGCTATCCATTGCTCCTTTCGCTGCTTCCACTGTAGGATACAAATCTGCAGCCGTAGCGGCAAACATCGCGGCACCGAGTGCGCAGGTCTGCTCTGATTTAGGAACACTGATCGGCAAATTCAATACATCGGTCACAATCTGCATAATGAAAGGCGACTTCTTTGCGACTCCGCCGATAGCGATCACGCCATCGATGCGTACACCTTCCGATCGAAATCTATCGATAATTTTTTTCGCTCCAAACGCGGTCGCTTCAACGAGCGCTCTGAAGATCCTCGGTGCATCGCTCCCAAGGTTCAGGCCGGTAAGGGCTCCCTTCAGCAATTGATTGGCATCGGGAGTTCTTCGGCCATTCATCCAGTCGAGAGCCAGAATGCCGGAGATATCGACAGGTATTTTTTCAGCCGCTGCCGAGAGTTCGTTGATAAGGTTATCCGATATCTCGCGCCTCACGGCGTCTTTCTGATTGGCCGGCAAAGTTGAATTCTTCGTGAGGATATGCTCAACGGGCCAGAGGAGGACATCCTTGAACCACGCATAAACATCGCCGAACGCAGATTGGCCCGCTTCGAGACCTATCAGACCGGGAATAATCGATCCATCAACCTGTCCGCAAATACCTTTCACGGTTCTCTCACCGATATCACTTGCCGGAGCTACGAGCATATCACAGGTAGACGTGCCCATGATTTTTGTCAGCATATACGGTTGGATTGCAGCGCCAACTGCACCCATGTGGGCATCGAACGCACCCACACCGACGGTAACGTTTGTTGTCAGTCCAAGGCGGTCTGCCCATTCTTTTGTAAGTTTACCTGCCGCAACATCGCTCGTATAGGTCTCAGTAAATAACCGGGCACGTAATCCTTTTAAGAGAGGATCAAGTTTAAGAAGAAATCCTTCGGCTGGAAGGCCGTTGAATGACGGATGCCACATTGCTTTATGGCCGGCGGCGCAGCGACTGCGTTTGATGGTGAGCGGATTAGTCTCGCCGGTGAGGATAGCCGGGATCCAGTCGCAATGCTCGACCCACGAGAATGCTGCCCCGCGGATTTCCGGAGCGACCCGGAGCAAATGCAGAATTTTTGCCCAGAACCATTCTGACGAATAGACAGACCCTTCATATTTTGTATAATCGATACCGCCCCATGTTCGAGCAAGCTGATTGATTTCTTCCGCTTCCCGTACGGCGGTATGATCCTTCCAGAGGACGAACATAGCATTAGGATTTTCACTGAATTCCGGAAGAAGCGAAAGTGGTGTCCCGTTGATGTCTACCGGTCCGGGCGTTGAGCCGGTCGTATCCACAGAAAGGCCGACAATTTGTTCGGCAATCCCGGTCGGCGCGATTTTTAAAGCCACATGAATTGATTTTTCCAATCCCTCAATGTAATCAAGGGCATGCTGCCGGAATTGATTGTTCACCGGATCGCAATACCGACCATCGTCCCATCGGCGATACGATGATACTCCGCTTCCGACTTCTGCTCCGGTTGACGCGTCAACGATAACAGAGCGAACGGAATCTGTCCCGTAATCCACGCCAATGACATAATGATCTGTCTTCATAAGTATACCGCCCTAATCCTGAAAGTAGTTGATCTTATTTTTAGAAAAGATATCCGACGGCATAATGATATATTTCTCTATCTTTTCACTCAGTACCATTTGGTTATCCGACAAAATATAGATAAGCAGCGAGAATAAGAACAAGTACAAATGCCGATGAAATTACATCGCCTGCTGTCCAGCTTGACCGGGTTTGTTTCTTATGCTCTTCTCCTGTCGTCCCATAAGTTAAGCCGCTGATCTTATCATAAGCGGGAGGTTCTGTGGCATAGCTTACCGCGACCATTACTACGACACAGACAATGAAGATCAGCAAACTGTAATACTGGAAGAATATGTTGTTGATGATCCAGAAAATTGAGCCGTGGGTGTAAGTAAAGCCGCTGATTAATTTCACGGGCGTATCGACGGCGAGGCGGAACAAACCAAGAGCGAAACCTGTGAGAAGTGCGGCGAGGCACCCTTTGGCATTTAAACGTTTATGGAAAACTCCAAGGAAGAACACTACAAAAATCGGGGGGGCAAGATATGCCTGAAGCCCCTGGAGGTAATCATATAATCCCTTCCCACCCTGAATGACCGGGATCCATAAAAGGCCTATCAACACCATTACTCCAGTCGCTACTCGTCCGATCCAAACCAGTCGATGCTCACTCACATTGGGACGCAGGCGGGAATAGAAATCAATCGTAAAAAGTGTGGAACAGGCATTGAAGGCGCCTGCCAATGAACTCATCAATGCTGCCAGCAATCCGGCGACGACAATCCCACGGATGCCGATAGGAAGCACGTAGGCAACAAGGAGCGGGAAAGCCTGTTGCGCGTTATCACGGATCACTGCGCCGTTGGCGCCGATGAGTTGTTGCTGTAATTCGGGAATCTTTCCGCTCTTTGCGAGCGCGAAGCAGATGATACCAGGTATTATAAAAATAAATACCGGTAAAAGTTTGAAAAATGCAGCGGCGATTGATCCGCGACGAGCTTCCCGCTCGTTTGGTGCGCCGAGCGCGCGCTGTACGATATACTGATCAGTACACCAGTACCATAATCCAATGATCGGAGCGCAGAACAGCATGCCGAGCCATGGATAGTTATCATTGAAATACCATGCCATCTTTCCGGCTTCTTTGACCGGAGCCCAGCTTCCCTCAACTCCCGATGGTACCAACGGCTTCCATAGGTTAAACATGTCAGGATCCACGATTGCCCGTAACTCAGACCATCCTCCGAGTGCGTTGAGTCCGAACACCGTGACCAGCGCCGATCCTATAATAAGTATAATTGTTTGCATGGCTTCTGTATAGGCAACTGCACTCATTCCTCCGATTATCGTATACAGACCAGTGATGACCACAATGAGTATTGAGCCGATCCAGAAGCTGTCCATTCCTAAAAAATTCATTTCAGGAAGAAGCACGGTAAACACAACACCGCCGGCATAAATACCGACTGCAATTTTCGTCAGGACGTAGGCAACAAGGGAAATTACCGATAGTACGGTTCGTGATGTGGGCGAGAAGCGGCGTTCAAGAAATTCCGGCATGGTGAACACTTTCGACCTCATGTAGAATGGCACCATTACCCAGCCAAGCACCAGCAGGCACCATGCATGCAGTTCGTAGTGAGCCATCGCGACGCCATCGGTCGCTCCCGACCCTGCTAATCCTACCAGATGTTCCGAACCGATATTGGAGGCAAAGATTGACGCGCCGACGATAAACCAGCCCAAATTGCGGCCGGCCAGGAAGTAGTGGGTCGATGTGTCTTGCTGTTTGCGGATCACCCACCACGCAAGTCCAAGGATAACAGAAAAATATACCGCGATAGCAATCCAGTCGAGGGTATGTAACATCACCATGGTATACTCCTTTTAAAATTAGTGCTGAACATTCATCATAATCAATGCACTGTTATCTCCCAAAGATCGGTCCGAATGGTCTATGTTGATCTTCGAAGAGTCATTCAGGCTAAAACAACCTGATCCCTTTAAATTTGTATCCTGTCATTTCGGTCATCCTTCCGGCAGGGGCGAAATCGTGTTTACAAAATTAAAGTATGGCTATCGTGATGTGAGCCTCCATTCACCTTGATAAATCTGAAGAAAATATTAATTAAATTCGTGCTTAAAGTCAATTATTTAAAGGTGATTTCCAGGGTTGAAAAGGATTGAAATCTACCTCTTTTATTGGTTTAATAAATGTGAAAACCCTTATGTGCATTGAATGGATCACTTTTTCTGAGGTGTCTCACTAATCATAAGAATTTGGCAGGGTAGAGATTCAATCTTAACGTCTGGAATTTGACCTGGGTAGGCACTATTCCCATAGTATAGTATAGGGAATAAAAAACTATCGTTCTCCTTTACTTAAGCTGTTTTCGTGGGTTTTCCGGATTATGCTTTCTTCCCAGAATTAAATTTGACGAATTTTTCCCACAGAATTGCACCGTCTGGGGTGCAGTATTCCTTTGAGAATTCAAGTGTAAATTTGTTTATTACCTTCGCGTACTCTACGAGAAACTCCTCATTCTTCTCTTTTGCTTTGTGTCCCAGTGGTTCGATAATTGAAATGTATAGATCCTCATCTCCGGAGATGAATTCCCAGAATCGTTGCCCACAGAGTTTTAAGTAATCACCCTTGTCGGAATTTTCGTCCCTTCCGTAACAGCAACCATTCACCACAATAATCCGGATGTCTCTTGCATTAGTTCTCCGTATTCTCATTGCCCTTTTAAAGTCGTCTTTCATTCTAGCGATTTGGCGACTATTGCCCCAGTTTGGTCCGGATTTTATTGAAACAAGATATAATGTTCCTCTATTTTCAAATTCCAAGTCAATTCCCTCTGCTGATGATTTTTCCCTCCATATACCCGTTCGCAGATGAAGATTGCAAGCTCTTCAAGAAATCCACCGAAAATGCCTTCCTCTTGAGATGAAAGATGTGCATCAAGGATCGTTTTCACCAAATCATGGGCGGTATTCTGATTCTTGGCTTTGAACAAATAAGGATTCTTCCGGGATAAAATCTTCTTCAGTTGAAGTGATAAAAGATTCTCGAGCCTTCGGGTGTGGAAATGCCGAATGTTCGGCTCGATGAACCTTATGATATCATTTTTTAATATTTTTGCCATATTTCGCTTTCTTCTCAAGCAACATCACTTCAACAGGGAAAACTTTTTTTTGGGCAAGTTCAACATACTGCGGTAGAATATCTATGCCTACTGAATTTCTGTGAAGTTTCTGAGCGACTTCGCATGTCGTTCCGCTACCTAAAAATGGATCAAGCACCCAGTCTCCGTCTTTCGTAAAAAGTTTGATGAACCATTCGGGAAGTGCGTGGGGGAATGTTGCACTATGATTTCGGTTGTCTGTTTCTGTAGCAAGATGCAGGACGTTTGAAGGATAGGCTTTGTCCCTCCCTACCCAGTTTGCAATATTCTTTCCAAATCCGCTACCGACTTGTGAGTCAAACCGCACGATATCGTTTTTTCCGAGGCGCTTCAATCTCGATTCTGCCCATTTCCCCATAGGCACCATAACATTTTCCTGAAACATCTGAAATTGTTTCGTTTTATTGAACTGTAGACATCTTTCCCACGCATCTCTAAATCTGTTTGGCCATTTGCCGGGGTGACAATTGCGTTTGTGCCAGATATACTCCTCTGTCCATAGCCAACCCTGTTTCTGCAAGGCAAGTATAAGCTCAATGACGTAAGTATGCCTTTCACCAGCCACGACTTTTTCCTTTATGTTGAGGATAAAAGTACCGTTTGGTTTTAAAACGCGTAGGAACTGTTCACTCTTTAGGATAAACCACTCAACGTATTTATCTGGCTTTATACCACCGTAGGTTTTTGCTCTGCAATCTGCATATGGGGGAGATGTGACTATCAGATCAAAGAAATTGTCCGGATAGTCCTGCAACACATAGGCGCAATCCCCTGATTTGATAATGCTCTGAATTGTTTTCATGGTTATAGTACTATCACAATCCTTGTTTCTGATTTGAGCGATTCAACATTATTATTTTCGTTCTTTCCATCCACTTAAATATATCGATTCGATATCAGAGATGTTTTATCTCAGCCATCTACACAACATTTTGTGATGGAATGCCATTAAAACGGAAATGAATAAAGCGTTGAAATCTTTCACAGAACTTGCAATCCAAGTTTACAAGAGAATATACAAATATTTCATTTTAAATACCTTTATCTGCATTTACAATTCTTCCGCGTGCTATATCCGTTGGATTATCCCACTCTGCTTCAAATCCCTGTTTTATTCTTAATAAAACATCGTACCTATTTCTTCCATCTTCTAGCTCGTACATATTCGCGGCATGATTTGCCAAGTCGACAAGAAACATTCCCCATACAAATGGATCATCCCATATTTTGGAAATAAAGGAAACATATTGTTTCCCATGTGCCGCCCAAATACGTGCAAGTTCTCGCGCGTTTTTATCGGAAAAAACTTCTGGCGGGATCAATAATTCGTGTTTGTGCATATAAATACCCTCCCTATTTAATTGATGAGCCGTTGTTGAAACGGTGAAAATGACTACATGTGAGATTGAATTCACCTCCTACTAGTTGCGGAGGATGCCTATTAAATTAACCTCCCGGTCGTAATAGATGGTACAAAAATTTTTCGGATTTGTCAAGATTTTCATGACAATATTTCATCAATGTGTACCGGTAATTGCATTTATTCCACTTTCTATGTTATCGACCAATTTTTGCCCTCCTATAACTAATTGCACATCATCATAACATCAGAAAATACCTTCATTCCCACCTGTCAATATCCCTATTGCATTAATCACTTCACCCTTGATTATTATGGCATTTTTTAATAAGTTTGGGCAATTAATTAAAAGCGATGTGATGTGACCGAGAAGAAACACTATGTAATTGGAATTGATGGCGGCGGGACGAAATCTACGGCCCTCCTGGTCGGTATGGATGGTGCCGTGCTCGCAGAATGTACCGGGGGTCCGACACAGATTCAGATTGTTGGCATAAAACAAGCTTCTGTAGCCCTTTTTGACCTCATAAAAGAATGCTGCCATAAAACCGGCAGCAAGCCGGATTCCCTCGAGAGCGTCACCATGGGCGTTGCAGGAGCCGGGAGAATGTCAGACCGGGCTAACCTGGCAAATGCGATTCTTTCCCTCGGGCTCAAAAAGAAATTTCCGATCAAAAATTTACGCGTCGAGACTGATGCCCAAATTGCCCTTGAAGCGTCATTTGCGGGTGGTCCGGGAATATGCGTCATTGCCGGGACCGGATCGATCGCTCTCTATCGCACTGAGGATGGTAAAGTACTTCGGACCGGCGGATGGGGTAGAATATTTAGCGATGAGGGGAGCGGTTATATCATAGCCCGTGATGCCCTTAATGCTATCATGCGGCAGTACGATAAGAGAGGCGAGAAAACGGATCTTACGAAGAAAGCCCTCGCTCACTTCAACGTACCATCCCCCGATGAATTGATTGTCAAGGTCTACCAGGAACAGGCGGATATCGCAACGTTCGTCCCCCGGGTGTTCGAAGCGGCATCGGAGTTCGACCGAGTTGCCCATTCAATTCTCGTGAAAAATGCAAGCGAATTGGTAGAACTGGTCCGCATACTGATCATGCAGTCACGTCCGAAAATAAAACTCCCTGTCGCTCTTCGAGGCGGACTTCTCGAAACGGATACGATATATTCAAAAATGGTGAAAGAAAAAATCATAAGTTCACTCCCGAATCTTGTTGTCCAGAAACCAAAGTTCCCGAACGCTTTTGGCGCCGCAATAATGGGATTGAATGCGTTCAGATAAGCTCTGTATATCATACATTCTCCTCGCTTTCCTGTCTTTGGTACTTGCGTCGATGGAGGGATGCGCCCCGAGCAAGGTACCGGTCACGGCAGAAGTATTTCCGGTCCCGTTCGATTCTTCAGGTGTAACAGAAATTATGGCAACATCAACCGACTGGATTGAAGATCAGCTTGAGGAAATGTCCCTTGATGAAAAAATTGCGCAGTTGGTATTTGCCCGCGCAAACGGCTACTACGTGAGCACCGAGAGTTATCAATTCCGCCGCTTAGCATTCCTTGCCGGAGAATTAAAAATAGGAGGATTTGTTTTTTTTCAGGGGGACATCCATACGTCAGCTGTCATGATTAACCGGCTTCAACGATTATCCCGTACTCCGCTGTTGATCGCATCAGATTTAGAGTGGGGAACTGCAATGCGTCTTCGGAGAGGAACCAGATTTCCGGAAGCAATGGCTCTCGGTGCAACACGCGATACAGCACTTGCCTTCCGAATGGGGAAAGCGATCGGTACGGAATCACGGGCAGTCGGTATTCACCAGGTATATGCGCCAGTTGCTGATGTCAATACCAATCCCGACAATCCTGTCATCAATACACGCTCATTTGGTGAAGATCCTCAACTCGTGGCTGATATGGCATCTGCTTTTTCTAAAGGATTGCAGTCCGTAAATGTGATTGCCACTGCGAAACATTTTCCCGGACACGGCGATACACAAATCGATTCCCATATCGGCTTACCTTCATTAAATGCATCCAGGACCAGATTAGATACTATCGAATTATTGCCCTTCCGCCGTCTGATTTCAGATGGAGTACTATCTGTCATGGTCGCTCATATTGATGTGCCGGAACTCTCCGGCGCCAAAGGCTTATCCGCGTCTGTTTCTCCGAAAGTAACAAAAGACTTTCTCAGAGATACGCTCGGATTTAGGGGAGTGATCGTAACGGATGCGATGGAAATGGGAGCTGTCGCCGGCAGCGTTAACCAGGATCAACCGACGGTTGCGGCGGTCGAAGCGGGCGCTGACATCATAGTTCTGCCTCCCGGTGAACAAGCAACTATTTTTGCGTTGAAGCAGGCGGTCCTTCGCGGCCGGATTTCAGAGGAAAGAATCAATCAATCCGTCAAGCGGATCCTCCTGCTGAAACAATGGGCAGGACTCGATGAGAATCGGCTCGTGGATGTAGAAAAAATATCTGATGTCGTAGAAATTCCGGAACATCTACGGCTTGCAAAAGATATCGCCCGTAAATCGGTCACAGTGTTAAAAAATGAGGATATGCTCCCGCTGCGGGGCAGTGGAAAACAGAATATCCTTACCGTCATTGTAAGCGATGCTGAAGATTACCGGACTGAAGTTCACCGTCCCGGTTTGTCCACGACATCAGAGCGCGTGGGCGATTATATCAGCAGTCAGATCCGACTGAGGGCTACCGCCGCAGTTACGGTGTGGATTGATCCGTCGACAAATGCAATGGCAATCGATTCGATAGTAAATCTTGCTAATCGGGCGGATGTGGTTCTCCTTCCGATTTTTTCAAAAGGCCGCTCAGGCTCCGGGAAATTCGGACTGCCAAACACGATCGTTTCTGCCGTGACGAGAATTCTGGCAGAGAATAAATCCACAGTTCTTATTGCAATGGGAAGTCCTTACATATTGAGTTCATTCCCTGATGCAAGCGCATACGTTTGTTCGTACTCTGATGCCGAGTGTGTAACGGAAGCTACAGTCGAGGTAATATTTGGAGAAAAACCTGCCTGCGGCCGGCTCCCGGTCACTATTCCCGGATTATTCCGGTATGGTAGCAGCACCACTGTCCCTGTGATTACTCTACGAGCCGATAAACCAGAAAGTGTCGGATTTAATGCTGAGCGACTAAACAGTCTCGACACTATCATGTATATGGCAGTAAACGATTCTGCATTCCCGGGTGCACAATTGCTCGTGTCAAAAGACGGAACGATCGTGTACAATAAGTGCTTCGGATCACCTGAGTACGCTCCGGAAAGCCCTCTTGTGAACAGTGAGACGATGTTCGATCTTGCATCGCTGACGAAAGTTGTAGCCACTACAACGGCGATCATGAAATTATTTGATGAAAATGCACTTCTCCTTGATGATTCCGTAGCGAAGTACATCCCTGAGTTTGGAATTCATGGGAAAGAAAAAATTACCTTGCGGAACCTTCTTCTGCACAACAGCGGTCTGCCGGCGTATAAACAATTTTACCTTACATGTACATCACCGCAGGAAATTCTTGATTCTGTCTGTCAGACAGCAACGGTGTACCCCACCGGTGATTCGATACTTTACAGCGATTTGGGATTTATCATACTTGGGAAAGTGGTTGAAAAGGTTACCGGCTTAACACTCGATCGGTACGTGGATTCGGTGTTTTACAAACCGCTCACCATGTTCCGTACTATGTTCATTCCGCCGGAATCGTTAGGTAATAACATTGCGCCAACGGAATGGGATTCACTGTTTCGCAAGAAACTGATGAAGGGGATGGTTCATGATGAGAACGCATACCTCCTCGGCGGTGTGTCGGGGCACGCCGGATTGTTTTCCACAGCATCCGATCTCGCGATTTTTATGCAGATGATCATGAACGGCGGCACTTACGGCGGCAGAAGATACCTGAATTCAGAAACGATTCGATTGTTCACAACAAGAACCGACACGCAGGGTAAACGTGCACTGGGCTGGGATATTAAAACAATGAACGGCTACAGCTCGGCAGGGAATCTTTTCGGTCCGGCATCGTTTGGACATACAGGTTTTACCGGTACATCTATATGGGTTGAGCCGGAAAAGAAAATTTTTGTTATATTACTGACCAACCGTGTCCATCCGACACGTAATAACCCAAAAATCATGCAAATTCGCCCGAAAGTGCATGATACGGTTATAAGTTCTCTCGAAAACTAACTGGTTTATCTTTAAAATAACCTAACGCAGGACAGGTAGAGGTTGATTGTCTCAATCTGATGACGACCTGTATGCCTGCGTGAATCCGCATAAGTTATAACAATTCTGCAACGAGGAATAGTGTATGAAAATACCAAAATTCAGGAATGATATCTATACTGACTGGTCGAAACCTGCTAATCGAAAAAAGCAGGAAGAGGCGCTGAGAAAACTCGAATCTCAGTCGGGGAAGGAGTATCCCCATATTATCGGCGGCGAGAGAGTCTTATCTGTCTCCAAATTCAGCTCGGTAAATCCATCGAATCCGTCAAACATCATGGGGGTTTTTCAGCGGGGAACCACAGAGGATGCTCTCCGTGCTATCGATGTTGCTCTGAAAACATTCGAGGAATGGCGCTGGATTCCTTATGCCATGCGTGCTCAGTTTCTCCTGAAAGCTGCAAAGATCATGCGGAAGAGACGTTTTGAGCTGAACGCTACGATGATTCTGGAAGTTGGAAAAAATTGGGTGGAAGCCGATGGTGATACTGCAGAAGCGATCGACTTTCTGGAATTTTATGGCCGAGAGATGCTTCGTTACGGGAATGCAAAAACCGCTGTTCAACTCCCGGGCGAAAAGGATGAACTCGAATACATCCCCCTCGGTGTCGGCATAGTTATACCTCCGTGGAATTTTCCGCTGGCAATTCTGGCAGGCATGACAACCGCTGCGGTGGTTACGGGAAATACGGTTGTTCTCAAACCGTCGAGCGATTCGCCTCTCATCGGATACAAGTTCATGGAAGTCATGGAGGAAGCGGGCCTTCCCGCCGGTGTTATAAATTATGTAACCGGACCCGGCGGAGCAGTCGGCGATACTTTAGTGCGGCATCCTAAAACCAGGTTTATATCGTTTACCGGTTCGAAGGAGGTTGGCATCCACATTTACCAGGAAGCTGCGAAGGTTCAGACGGGTCAGATCTGGCTGAAGCGTGTTGTGGTGGAGATGGGCGGTAAGGACGCCATCATCGTTGACCACGACACCAACCTGGAAGAAGCTGCAGCTGGCGTTGTTGTCTCTGCCTTTGGATTTCAGGGGCAGAAATGTTCAGCATGTTCCCGCGCGATAGTTGATGAAAGAGTATACGATAAATTTTTAGAACTTGTAAAGGCACGCGTCGAATCGATAACTGTCGGACCAACAAAAATTATGAGCAATTATCTGGGTCCCGTCATTAATAAGGGATCGATGGAGAAAATTCAGCAGTACATCGAAAAAGGATTGCGCGAAGGCGGAAGGTTGATTGCCGGTGGTAAACAAGCGCAGGGCGAAGGATACTTCCTGCAGCCGACGGTCATCGCTGATGTCGGCCCGAAAGCGACCATTGCCCAGGAGGAAATCTTCGGGCCCGTACTTGCCGTCATCAGAGCGCGTGACTTTGATAATGCGCTCGAGATTGCCAACAATACCGAATTCGGACTGACTGGCGCAGTATATTCAAAGAATAAGCGCAAGTTGGAGAGAGCCAAAAAAGAATTTCACTGCGGTAATCTCTACCTTAACCGGAAGTGCACAGGTGCAATGGTAGGTGCTCATCCGTTTGGCGGTTTCAATATGAGCGGAACGGATTCCAAAGCGGGCGGACAGGATTACCTACTCCTCTTCCTTCAGGCGAAATCTATAGCTACGAAAATGAAATGAGGAAGTGCGCAGAGTAAATCTGTATCTTGATGAATAAATACAGTGTAAGGCAAAATATGCTCAGGAGTAGAAATGAAAATTCATGAATACCAGGCAAAAGAAATATTAAAAAAGTTCGGTGTGCCGACCCCAAAGGGGAATGTCGCGTTCTCTGTTGATGATGCCGTACGCGCCGCCGGAAGCATCGGAGGCAATGTATGGGTGGTTAAAGCGCAGATACATGCAGGTGGACGGGGAAAGGGTGGAGGCGTAAAACTCGCGAGGAGTCCGGAAGAAGTCAGATTGTTTGCTTCTCAGATCCTGGGGATGCGTCTCGTAACACATCAGACGGGACCGGAAGGAAGGATCGTGAAACGGCTTCTCATCGAACAGGGTATCTCAATAGCGAAAGAATTGTACGTGGGAATCACCCTCGACCGCGCCAAATCACAGAATGTTGTGATGGCTTCAACGGAGGGTGGAGTGGAAATTGAGAAAGTTGCCGCAGAAACGCCTGAAAAAATTCTCAAGGAAACTATTCACCCGGCTCTCGGCTTTAGAGAATTCCAGGCACGAAAACTCGCTTTCGGTCTCGGCCTCACCGGTGATGCGCTGAAAAATTGCGTCAAGTTCCTCATGGCACTCTACCGCGCCTATGACGAGTCAGATGCTTCACTCGCTGAGATTAATCCCCTCGTCCTTAACACCGACGGGCAGATCATCGCCCTCGATGCGAAAATGAATTTCGATGATAACGCGCTCTACCGTCATCCCGATATCGTCGCGATGCGCGATCTTGACGAGGAAGAACCGCTCGAAATTGAGGCGTCAAAGTATAACCTCAATTACATCAAACTCGATGGAAATGTCGGCTGCATGGTCAATGGCGCCGGTCTTGCAATGGCGACAATGGATATCATCAAGCTGGCGGGTGGCGAGCCTGCAAACTTTCTCGACGTCGGAGGCGGTGCGAACGTGGAAACTGTGTCCAACGGATTCAGAATCATCCTATCGGACAAAAATGTAAAGGCAGTCCTCATAAATATTTTTGGCGGGATTGTACGCTGCGATCGGGTTGCGAATGGTGTTGTGGAAGCTGTTCGACAGCTGAACGTCAGCTTGCCTATCGTGGTTCGGTTGGAAGGCACCAATGCCGAGGAAGCACGCAAGATTCTGGCTGACTCCGTGCTGAATTTTTCTGTCGCGACGAGTTTTCAGGATGCTGCAGAGAAGGTAACAAGTGCAATTACAAAGTGAGGAATGAATATGAAGAAAAAAGCAACACCACAGATGAGAAATTACGCTAAACGACTCTTGCTGTACATTGTCGATAAGGAACCGCTTGAGGTCATGGAATCAACGCCTGCAGGGATAGGACGGGCGATAAGCCGGCTGTCGGCAAAGCAGATGAAACAATCTCCCGCAAAGAAGAAATGGTCGATCGCTGAAATTCTTGCACACCTCGCCGACGGTGAGATAGTTCTGGGATACCGGCTCAGGAAAATTATATCTGAACCCGGATCGAAAATCGAATCGTATGATCAGAATAAGTGGGCAAAAAACCTGACATACCATACTGCTGACGGCAGGGAAAGACTCGCAACGTTTTCTGCCCTTCGAAGGGCAAATGTTCATTTGTTGCGATCTCTCAAATCATCTGCGTGGAAACGCCATGGGATCCATCAGGAACGCGGGAAAGAGACAGTCGAACGTATGGTCCTGCTCTACGCCGGTCACGACATGAACCACCTTAAGCAGATTCAACATATCGCCAACAACTTCAGGCGGTAAGACCGATCTTTCCACTGTGCTTTATAATGCTTGTACAATGGAGGCGGAAGACTTCCATGTAATGCAGGAAATAACAATCCATTTTCATTAATAAAAACTGTAGTCGCACACGTAAGGGAATTGAGGATTTCATATGCGAAAGAAAGTTGTAGTCGGTAATTGGAAGATGAACAAGGATCTTCGCGAGACAGTCGCTCTCATCAGCGAGCTTAAAAAAAGCCTGGGAAGTAAAATTGAGGACATTGGTGTCGTCATCTGTCCGCAATTTCCCTCACTTGCTGTTGCGTATTCATTATTGAAGGACTCGAAAATCGCACTGGGAGCACAGAACTTGTCTCAGCACAGTGACGGAGCGTACACAGGTGAGGTCTCGGGCGCAATGCTCCGAAGCGCCGGATGTCAATACGTCATTGTGGGTCATTCGGAACGCAGACAGTATTTTAAGGAGAGCGATGTTCTTGTGAACGCAAAGATCAAATCGGCGCTGAAGGAAAATCTGATCCCTATTGTCTGTGTCGGCGAAACGCTCGCGGAGAGAGAAACCGGAAGTACACACACTATCGTTACGGCACAGGTAGAAGGAGTGTTCCATGATATGACGGCAGAGGATGTGCAAAAAACCATAGTTGCATACGAGCCGGTATGGGCAATCGGAACAGGGAAAAATGCGACTCCCGAGCAGGCAAATGAAGTGCATCGGCTCATACGGGAAATCATAAGAAAAAAATATTCCAAACCTCTCGCTGAGGGAATGATTATCCTTTACGGCGGCAGTGTGAATGAAAAAAACGCTTCATCCCTCTTTTCACAAGCGAATATAGACGGCGGATTAGTCGGAGGGGCCAGTCTGAAATCCGAAACCTTCGCAGCTATTGCCCGCGCTGCAGCCGATGCAATGCGTCTTTTTGCATAAGGTCATTATCGATATAATGGCTATGTAAGGTATTTATTCATATAATTACTCGAATAGTGTGTAATACCCCATTAGAAATGTCATGAAATAGCCCCAATAGAAATGTCAGTATAAAAGGCGAAATTGCAGTCTGGAAAAATAGAAAGGATTGCAATTGGACCAGGGGATACTGATGAC
>Ga0315277_10001276_pt1 | contig 37142 bp, 24 predicted proteins | sample YL17G05_15_MG_FD_203695 | JGI IMG/M metagenome (GOLD analysis project Ga0315277, IMG submission 203695) | Sediment microbial communities from Yellowstone Lake, YNP, Wyoming, USA - YL17G05_15 | ecosystem: Environmental > Aquatic > Freshwater > Lake > Sediment | place: USA: Wyoming | collected...
AATTTTGAAAATGATCAAGGCGGGTGAAATTGATATTATTATCGGCACGCACGCTCTGGTGCAGGAAGATGTGAAATTTAAAAATTTGGCTCTGGCCGTAATTGATGAACAGCACCGCTTCGGCGTCAACCAAAGAAAAGCGCTGATGGAAAAATCCGGCCATCCGGCTTTAACCCCGCATTTGTTATCCATGACAGCCACGCCGATTCCGCGCTCGCTGGCCCTTGCCCTTTTCGGCGATTTGGACATTTCCATCATCAAGCAAATGCCGGTCGGCCGCAAACCGATTTTAACGAAAATTGTTTCCGAAGAAAAAAGGCCGGCCGCTTATGATTTTATCCACCAGCAGATTAAAGCCGGCCGGCAAGCTTTTGTCATCTGCCCCTTGATTGAAGAATCGGATTTTTTCGGCGTTAAATCGGTGAAAGAAGAATTTGCCAAACTGGATAAAGCCATCTTTCCGGAAATAAAAATGGCGGCTCTGCACGGCCAGATGAAGGCCAAAGCCAAGGAAGAAACAATGCGCGCTTTTCTGGCCGGTGAGCATAAAATTTTGGTTTCCACTTCGGTGGTTGAAGTCGGCATGGACGTGCCCAATGCCACAATAATGATGATTGAGGGCGCGGAAAGGTTCGGGTTGGCCCAACTTCATCAGTTCCGCGGCCGCGTCGGGCGCGGGGCCGAGCAATCTTATTGTTTCTTATTTGCCACCAGCCAGGATCTAAAAACCCAGCACCGCCTGGAAGCGCTGGAAAAAATTTCCGACGGCTTTGCCTTGGCGAAAATAGATTTGAAGCTTCGCGGTTCCGGTGAAATTTTCGGCACCACGCAATCAGGATTTCCCGAATTGAAAATCGCCACGCTTTGGGATTATGAATTATTAAAGCAGGCTCAAGATGAAGCGGTGGCCTTGCTTCTCGCCGATCCGGAGCTTAAAAAAAATCCCGCCCTGGGCGCGGAAATAAATATTTTCGAAGAAAAAATTCATTTGGAATAAGCCTGGCGGCTTTCATATAAAAAAGCCCGACTCTTGGTAGAATCGAGCTTAAGACTTGCTCTGTTTGAAATATCAGTTAAAAATGAAGGAGAAAAGGATTCTCCAGGAGCCGTGCCAGAATTCCGAATACTGGATATCAGCACCCTGGCAAACCTCTGCCAGAGAAACCGCTCCGATGAGAAAATAAACACTGGCCAGGGCGATAAGACCGGAAAAAAAGGCGTTGGCAATCATTTTATACTTTGCCCGCCGCTGTTTGCGCCTCTCGATTGAGCGAAGCTTGAGCATCATGCCGCTCATCGATGCTTTTCCCGAAAGAACCATGTGAAACCTCCTGTTTTTAAATATATTTACAAAGTACGGCAATCCATTTTAATGCTTAAATAATAGCACGTTTTTAGCATATTGTCAACAAACACTCTTGACTTTATGGCGAATATTTGCTATCATATTATATATCAAGATAACGTTCTTTCGACAAACAACCAATCTGGAGGATAAATGAAAAACACGTTCAGCAAGAATGCCCGCGTAGCAGTCTGCCTAAAAACAGACTACATCGCCAGCGATTATTTTCTTCCGGCGGGAACAAAAATATTTGTATTCCCCGGCAGGAACTTCGTTCTTTCTTTCATGTTTTTTATTCCTTTGGGGGAAATCCATTCTCTCCAATGTCCGATGATTGCCATCATGACCGAAACGGAGATGGAGAAAAAAAACAGAATGGGAAAAGCCCGGCTAACCTTCTTGGAAGCCGGCAAGCTCTTCCTCTCGCTTTCGCCCGTCGAGCGAAAAACAATTTGGCCGCAAATGACCAACAAATGACTAAATGTCTATAGGCCAAAACAATACCGATGCTCTTAAAAAAGCACCGGTATTTTTATTTTAAATCAAATATCCAGCAATTCAAAAACGCTTTTCACTCTGGTGATTTTTATAATTCCTGAGGCCACTTTAACATCGGGAATGATGGCGCGCGTGAAGCCGAGTTTTTCCGCCTCTTTCAAACGGTCGGCCAGTTTGGCGACATTGCGCACTTCCCCGCCCAAACCCACCTCGCCTAAAACGATTGTTTTATTATCAACCACCCGGTTCAGCAAAGAGGAAATAATCGCCAGGCAAACGGCCAGGTCCATCGCCGGATCATTCAATTTCAAGCCGCCGACAATATTCAAAACAACATCCTCGCTGGTTAAATTTATTTTCGCTTTTTTTGTCAGGACCGCCGCCAAAACTTGCAAGCGATTCAAATCAAAGCCGGAAGCCCGGCGCTGCGGATAGCCAAAAATTGTTTTTGTCACCAAAGCCTGGACATTGACGATAAACGGCCGCGTGCCTTCCATCACCGCACTCAAAACCGAACCGGCAATATCATCCATGCCGGATTCCACAAAAACCAAAGACGGATTTAATATTTCTTTAAACCCCTCGCCGGTCATTTCAAAAATTCCCAATTCATTAACCGAACCAAAGCGGTTTTTCATCGCCCGCAAAACCCGGTAATCATTGGTCGTATCGGCCTCCAGATAAATAACCGTGTCCACGATATGTTCCAGGGATTTCGGCCCGGCAATCTGCCCGTCCTTGGTGATATGGCCGATTAAAAGCACGGCCACTCCCTCGCGCTTGGCCACTTCCAAAAATTTAACCGCTGCCGCCCTGATCTGGCTTAAACTGCCGGCCTCGGAAGCGATTTCCGAGCAGTAAATCGCCTGGATGGAATCGATAATCGCCAGGGCCGGTTTTTCTTTATTCAGCGCGGCGGAAATTTTGTCCGCATCCGTTTCACTGATGAATTTAATATTTTCCAGCCGGCAATGCAGGCGGTCCAGACGCGACTTTACCTGCGGGGCTGATTCTTCGCCGGAAACGTAAAAAACCAATCCCCCTCCGGCCGCGCCGATTTTATCCGCCACTTGCGCCACAATCGTGGATTTGCCGATTCCCGGCTCGCCGGAAAGAAGGATTAAAGAGCCGGGCACAATACCGCCGCCGACAACCCGGTCAAATTCGCCGATGCCGGTCTTCAGCCGGTTTAAATTTGTTTCTTTTATTTTGGTTAAGTCGGTGATTTCCGCCGGCGCTATGGCGGCAGCAACCGCGCCCTTCATTTCATCCTCCGAAACTGTTTTCAGCTGTAAAGTTCCCCAGGATCCGCATTCTAAACAACGCCCGCTCCATTTGAAGGATTGGGCGTCGCATTTTGAACAAATGTAAATATTCTTAGACTTACCCGGCATACAATCTTCTGCTTCACAAATAAACTTTGAACAATTAAAGAAAAATTATAATTTTTTAATTCTTAGTTGATTTATTCTGCCACTTAATATTATTAACCAGCCATTGCACGTTTTCTTTGACAAAAGAAACCAAAAGATCCTCGGTATACGCAGCCGTAGAAGTTGCAGCTTCGTTTGAGACAACCTTTTGAGTCTGAACTAAAATATCGGCCGTACCTTTGGCATTATCAAAATTTTTAATTTCCGAAGTAATGGCATGAGTTGTCAGGCCCTGATAAACCCCGGAGTAAGGATTTGCTTTTTTAGCAGCCGCTATATAACTATCGGCCCATTTCTGCATTGAAGCAGTCATCTGAATCTTTAAATCCATTATATTGGCATAATTATCTTGATTGGAATAACTGCCAAGGCGCTCCGCAAAAGAAGAGGCTACTTTGGTTAAATACGATTGCGTTACTTCCGCGTTAGTTGCCGGCGGAACGGTTGTAGTGGCCGGTATCTCCGCCTGTTTCACAATCGGCGTCATTACCGCCGGCAGACTGGGCTGATTATTAGTTGTCGTTTCAGCAACCGGCGCCTTTACCGGGACAGGAATAACGCTTCCGGGGAATTTAAAGAAGAAAAAGAAATAAATAATGAGGGCCAGCCATACAACGCCCACGAGCGACATAACTATGATACCTAATTTTCGTTTATCCATAAAAGCTTTATATTACATTTTTCAAAAAAATAATTTCGTAAAAATTTATCCGTCCTATATTTCCATGTCCGCTAATCCAGATGAAGCCGGCGCTTCACCCTGGCCTTCGGAAGCCGCAAATTCTTTTTTCGCTTCCTCAATCGCCAAAAGCTGCCGGGGATCGGAAGTTATCAGCTGATCTTCGGCGTAAGACGCGACAACCTTGATGGCCGCGTGCTTATTTCCGGCAAAAATTATGCCTTCGCCGACGCCACATTCCAAAAGCAGATATTTTTCACCCTCGGTTAAAACGAAAGTTTTCTGAATCAAGTCAATCGCCGCCGGCGACTGCTTAAACAAAAGCTGCAAAGATGAGTTGGTGACGATTGCTTGTCCATAGGGCGAGCGCAGAAAATCGTTAACATCTTGGGTGATCGTGGTCACGCCCAAATAATACTTGCGGCATCTCTTAACCAAGGCGTAAATAAATTTAGCGCTGTCATCATTCTGCATCAGCCACCAGGCTTCATCAATCACCAGAATTCTCTTTCTCATTTCCGAACGGACAATATTCCAAATATAATTAATGATGGTATAGATGGCCAGCGGCCGCAATTCGTCTTCCAGGTCGCGCACGGAAAAACAGACCAGCTGATTATCCAGTTTGACGTTGGTCATATTATTCAAAATACCGGCAAAAGTTCCTTCGGTATATTTCCGCAGACGCATTGCCAAATCCGTTCCGCCTTCGATGCCTTCCAAAACTTCCTGGAAATCCTGCATCACCGGCGGTTCAACCTGGGACAAATCGGCATCCGGCGTAATATCCCGCCTCGCATAAGTCTCCAAAAGCGCCCGGTCAACGATTGAATCCTCGGTATGGTTTAAATCTCCAAGCATCAATCTGACCAGGCCTTTGACCGTAATAACCGCGCCGCGGATTATGTCCGCCGGCTTGGTTTCCCCGCCGATTGACCGCGGCAAATCAAAAGGATTGATTTTTTCCTCGCTCGCCAAGGAAATATTGATATAGGTTCCGCCAACCGCTTCGGAAAGATGCTTGTATTCGGATTCCGGATCGATAATAATCACTTCCGTGCCCATCATCAGCGAACGCAAAATTTCCAGCTTAATCGCATAACTTTTACCGGCGCCGGAGGTGGCAAAAATGACATTATTGGCATTCTGCAGGCTAAACCGGTCAAAAAGAATCAAGCTGTTGTTATGGCGGTTAATGCCGTATAAAATTCCGTGGTCAGAAGTCAGATCGCTGGAAATAAAAGGAAAGCTGGAGGCGGCCGGCGAAGAATTCATATTGAAAGTGATATACAATTCATCATTGCAAAGCGGCGTGGTGGAATTAAAACCCTGTTCAGCTTGAAAAAAAACTTTCTTGGAATAAACCAGGCGCGAACCGAAAATATCTTCCACCTGATTTGATAATTTATCCAAGCCTTCTTTATCGTTGGCATAAATGGTGACATACAAAGAAAATTGAAAAAACTTTTCGATTCCCTGCGTTAAAGCGTCGCGCAAATATTCGATATCTTTAAGCGCTGTTTCCCGCAAAGGATCGCGCGCCGCTCCCTTTTCCGCATCGGAGATTATTTGCGCCTCAAGTCCGCCAACTTTCTTTTTCAGCTGTTTGAGAATGATCGCCGTATTAACCGGATAGAAAAACATCGCGACATCAAAGACTTCGTTAAGATTAATAATCGGCGCGAACCAGCCGACGCTGATATAGCGGGGATAACCGATAATAAACATCGTCCGGACAAATTTATCTCCCAGAAGCAAGTGATCAGGAAAAACTTGCATTGCCGCCGGAGAAATCAAATCCAAAACCGACAAAACGCCCCGGCGAAAAGCCTTTTCTTCTTCAATCAGCTCCTGCACCACCTCAATTTCTTGTTTATCAACATCAATGCCGGCCGCAAGTTTCTTCTTATCGGCCGCTAAATGCTTTTCTTCTAAATCTAATTTTCTTATATCAATCATTTTTTTAGTATTTAGCTCATCATATTTCGCAAGTTATATACGAAATACCAAATACGAAATACGAATTTTATTCCGTTACGCGCAATTTTTTCATTTCCGTTAATTTTTCATTTTCCGAGGTCGTTGGATTATAGGTATTATAATATAATTCAATCAGTCCCTGCGTATCAAGCTGAGTGGTTTTTAATCCGGCCGAACCAAGACCGCTGACAATGCTTTCAACGCGGCGAGCCAGGTCGTTCTTGTATTTATCAAATCTTTTTCCTTTCATCCGCACTAAAGTCGCCGGCTTAAACACCTCGGAAACCGAAGAAAAAAAGCCTTTGTGCTTGTCAGAAAGCGGATTGTACGGGATAACAACATAAAAACTCTTGCTCATGATATCGCCGATGGAAACCAGCTCTTTAATGTATTGGATATATTCTTTTGTCTGAATTTTTAACAACTCGTTTAATTGCTCTTTCTCTTTTTGTTTTAATTCTGCCATGTAAGCTTCAATATTAAGCTTGCGGGATTGAATGACAATCTGCACCGGAAAATTTATATTATTCAAAAAGCCGACATAAGAAGCAACAATCGCTTCCTGCTCTTCCTCGCTTTTCAAGGCAAAATTAATGCTGGAAGCCAATAATACGGCTCTTAAGGTGCCGTCGCGCATTACCACGACATCGTCCTTAATCTCCGCAATATCCAAATATTGCTGAGTGGAGGTGGTAATTCTTCCCTTGGCTAATTTATTTGTTTTTTCGGCCATATATTAGTATTTCATATTTAGCGTCAAACTATTTCCTTCCCTTCTTCCCCTTCTCCCTTATAAACACCCTTGGTATCAACAATCAGCGATAGCTCTTTCAGCCGGGAAGTGACCGGGTGAAATTTGATGGCTGTGCGCTTAGTTACTTTTTGCGATTCTTCACCGCCAGTTTCTTCTTCGGACAATAAATCTTTCAAATAATTTTTATGATTCCAGATCCGCAGATTTGGTTTTTTGGCAGTCTGAATGATATTTAAAATAAAATAATGAAAGGGACGGCCATTTATCTTAATAAAAGCCAGCGGAAAAAAAATAACAAAATCAAATAAGCCAACTACCACAAAAACCCCAAAACTACATAATTTCCAAGCCAGGACTAAAACACCAAGAGCAAACAGGCAGATAATGAATTGCCTGACTGTGATCGGCCCGATAATTTTATCCTCAACATCAATGAATTGAGGAACGGTAAACATTTGCATATTTTCTTACAACTCTAGAACCTTAAATTATTATTAAGATCCAAGATTGCCTCAAACTCTTCTTTGGAAAGACAATTTAACCCCTGTTCTTTTCTTTCTTTTATTATATCATCTATATTTTTTCCGTCACCAATGCTTTCCTGGCCCATGGAAAGATAAGTTTTACTGACTGGACTAGAGCGCCAGGCCCCGATGCCCTGGATTCTTTTATCAATTCCTTCTTTCTCCAATAAATTTATTTTTTCTTCTATTTTCGCAACGCGGCGCGCCGGGATTTGATCCATCCGGCGGAAATTAACCAAATCCATATAAGCCAGCTCTTCAATCGGACCCATTACTTTTGGCACCGATTTAATATCCTCCATTCTTTTTTTATTTCCGGCTATAGCGGCTATTCGCTTCACATCTCTTCCTTCCATTACTTTGGCGACAGGGCTAACCTCCTTGGCTGCAACCGCAGGCAAAGGCGGTTTTTTCAAACCTATTGGGAAAACCGGCGCCGGCTGTTTAATCCCGGCAATACCGGCAGCTGGCGGCGCGGAAACAACGGGCGGAAGAACCGCTTCGGCCCTTTTTGGCATAATCACCGGACCCCTCTTGCTTAAAGCGGCTAAATCAATTACGCCCGCCTTTTTGACTTCAGCCTTTTCGCCAGGCGCTTGTTTCATCTCCTTCTTACTAAGAATCTTTATTTTAGCCCGCACATTGCGCAGATAAGTTGAGATTGTTTCTTTAAACTTTTTTACAAAAACAGCGACGGGATTAGCCTTCTTGGCTGCAACCGCGGGCTTGCCTGCAAGTGCTGGTTTAGCTGCAGCTATGGGCAAAGCCGGCGTCGGCTGTTTAATCCCGGTAATACTGACAGCTGATGGCGCGGCGACGACTGGTAAAGAAGCCGCTTCGGCCTTTTTTGGCAGAGCCGCCGGTTTCTTTTTACTTAAAGCAGCCTGCACGTTGCGCAGATAAGTTGAGATTGTTTCTTTAAACTTTTTTACAAAAACAGCGATAGGATTAGCCTTCTTAGCTGCAACTGCAGGCTTGGCTGCAACCGCGGGAAAAGCTGGTTTTTTCAAATCTATTTTTTCCGGCTCTTTTTGCAAATCTATTTTCGGGAAAATCGGCGCCGGCCTTTTAATTTCAGCAATACTGACAGCCGGCAGCACGGAAATGACGGGCAAAGAAACTATTTCGGCTTTATTTGACAAAGCCGCCGGGCTCTCTTTAATTAAAACAATTTTTTCTCCGGGCGCTTGTTTTATCCCCTTCTCACCGCCAGAAATTCGCGGGCTTACTTTTTTAAGCAAATTATTTTTAATTTTTCTTGCCTGAGCGTTATGCGAATAAGTTGAAAATATTTCTTTAACTCTTTTTACCAGAACAGCGATAGGATTAGCCTCCTTGATTGCAATCGCGGGCTTGCCTGCAACTGCAGGCTTGGCCGCAACCGCGGGCAAAGCTGGTTTTTTCAGATCTATTTTTTCCGGCTCTTTTCGTAAACCTATTTTCGGGAAAACCGGCGCCGGCTGTTTAATACCGGCAGCTGGCGGGACAGAAACAACGGGCGAAGGAACCGCTTCGGCCTTTTTTGGCAGAACCGCCGGACCCTTTTTGCTTAAAGCGGCCAAATCAATTACACCCGCCTTTTTGACCCCGGCTTTTTCTCCAAACACCTGTTGTATCTCCTTTTTAACCCGCACATGGCGCAAATAAGTTAAGAAAGGTTCTTTAAGCTTTTTTACAAAAACAGCGATAGGATTAGCCTTCTTTACAACCACAGGTTTAGCTACGGCTACGGGCAAAGGCGGCTTTTTCAGATCTATTTTTTCCGGCTCTTTTCTCAAATCTGTTTTTTTCGGGAAAACCGGCGCCGGATGTTTAAGTTCTGCAATCCTGGCAGCTAACGGCGCGGAAATAACAGTCGAAGAAATCATTTCAACCTTTCTGGGCAGAACCGCCGGACCTTTTCTGCTTAAAGCAGCCAAATTATAATCCGCTTCGTGAACGGCTAAGCCAGCGATATTCGTCCTTTTAACCTCAGCTTTTTCTCCGGGCGCCAGTATTTTCTCCCTCTCATTAAAAGCAAAAATTGTGCCCTCCTCAGTAGTTCGCATGCTTACTTTTCCGGGTCCGGCTAAAAATTTATTTTCTTCAGCTAACAATTTTTTTTGAACAATATCCAAAACCCGGTCAGCGTCCGCTTCCTCCATCTTAACGCCTCCCTTAGCAACTTCTTTGAGCAAGCTTTCTTTAATTTCTACTTTAGTCCGCACGTTGCGCAAATAAGTTAAAATTATTTCTTTAAATCTTTTCATAAGATCGGCGCTCGCAAAATTAATATTCGCTTCTTTGATTATTTCCCCGAGCATTATTTCGTTTTTTTCGGCAGGCGCTGTCCGGAACGAAGCAATCATCTTTCCTGTAGCGTTAATATCTTTCCTGTCTTCTTCCAAAAAATTCCTGGCCGGCGCCGGAGAAACCTGGCCTTTGCTGACAACTGGCCCGGCGCTTACTATTTTTGGCAATTCTTTTTCTCCGCCAACCGGAGCATTTTTATTAACCTGAAAAGATGAGATCACTTCCGGCGTAACCTTGGCGCTGGCAGACTTAACGCTTTCCAAATATTCTATCGCGCCGGCAAAAATTTTTCCTTTCAATTCTTTTTCTAATTCCTCGGCCCTCGGGACGTCCAAATTATATTCAATGATTAAATTAGCGGTAATATTTTTATAATACAGGTCGCCGGTCATTACCCGCACAACGAAAGACGCCAACGGCACGCCGTATTCTTTTTCTAAAGCTTCCATCTGCGCTAAAATCTCGCCGGAAGAAATTTTCTGCTTTATAAATCTAGGGAGGCTATTAAATTTTTCAAGGTATTCCAGCATATTAAATTTTTGCCATTATAAATTTATCGTCATGGCAATATTCAAATTATTTATTTTTTATTTTTCAACTTTTGCATTTCTTCTTCCACGACTTTCTTTTCCAAACTGCCGGAAGGATAACGACCGGATATTTTTTCCAGTTCAGCCAATCTAATCTTTCTTCCTTCTGCCTGCCTATCAATTTGAACAGTGCCAATATCAACGCGTTTTGGCTTAACAAGAAAAACACCTGATGGTCTAATCTTTTTTTCTCCCGCCGAGCGATCAACAGAAGGCGCAACTTTTTTTTCTGTCCCTACGAATTGTTCTGGCAAATTCACAATTTTTTCTTTAGCCCGTTCCAATTTTTCCTTCGCCGGAACTTCAAAAGGAAAAATTCTCCACCCAATACCGGTGTCATCCGGCATGCTCTCGGGAAAAAATTTCAAATTCCGATAAATCGATAATATTGCATTAACTTTTTCTTTTTCTTCCGAGCTTAATTTCGCCGCAATCTTTGAACTAGACAAATACTTAGACAAAACAATGCTGTCAAAAATATTACTGCCGTTAACTTCAATAAAATTTTTGAGCCAGTTTCCAATAGTGGCCCGCAATGATTTCCCGCCGATTAAAACATTTCCGCTAGTCAAAGCTTCTTCATTAGCCAAGAGTAATTTAACCAGTTGATCGCGGAATTTTTGATCATTATCAAGAATATAAAAAATTTGATGATTAATCGCGTCCAAAATAATTGGATGATTTTTTAATTCTACCAGCAAATTTCCTAAAAACATCTCTGATAAAATATTTTTTTCTTCGGCGATAGTCATTTTTTTATCAGGATTAAAACTCAAGAATTCAAGCCTTTTTTTCAAAGGATTAACTACTTCGACAATAAAATCAGCGGCAATTTTTTGGGCAACAGCAGATGAAGTTTCCAAACGATCTTCCAGATAAGAAGCTATTTTGGGGGGAATCAAATCGCCAGTAGCCAAAAAAATTAACGCCATGCTTAAAGGGCTGGTATCAATATTGTTTTTTTGCGCGACCTTGGCGATATTTTTCACGGCTTCGTCGCCATCTACTGTCAAAATTATTTCCGGTTCAAGGTCGATGAATTTATTCAAACTATCCCGTAAATATGGCATAAATTAAGATTTTGCAATAACTAATTCTTTAAAACTTTCAACTGATGTATTCTTATCATGATCATCGGGCGCTCCTTCGGGAATACCGTTTAACTCAGCAATTATTTGGCTGAAATGAGAAGTATCGCCTCCGCCTTTTCCAAGAGCAGCTATACCTTGTTTTAAATCTTTAATAGACTTCTGTTGTTCACCGCTAACATGACCGCTGTCTTTTATAGCCTTAAGTTCTGAAAGCATTTTATCCAGGGCCTGAGGGTTGTTACCGATACTTTTAAGTTTTTCCTTGCTTTTTTCACTTTGGCCGTCAGTGTTATAGAAAGGCGTTTTCCCTTGGAGAAAATCTTCGCCCGCGGCTATTGCCGCAGCAAAGGTTTCGGCTGCTTGCAAAAGTTGCATGGTTTCCTTCGTTGCATCCATAGTCACTTTATTCGGATGATAATCCTTAATAGCGCTTTGCAATACTTTGGGCAAATCGGCAACGCCAGCAGCTGAAGCCGTGTCTTTTTCCCCATACTCTTTATTTATTTCTGCTGTTTTCTTATTTTTCTCTTCAGAGCTCAAAGAAGCGTCAGCAGTAACGGCCGCCAGCTTAACAGTTTTTTCATTTTCTAATTTACCTTTAGCTGTCTTGGCATAATCAGTTTGATAGGCTGCTTTAGCCGTTTCCAATCTTCTATTATGATCATCATTAATTGATTTTGTCTGATTATCAAAATCGAGCTTAATCGGCGCAATCTTGGCAGAATATTCTTTATCGGCAGTTTCAATTCTTGCCCGATGCTCTTCGTCAAGATCTTTTTTAGCGCCAATAAAAGCGGGGTGCTCTTCAACTTTACCTTTATAGTCGGGAAATTTAACATTAATATCAAGCTTGGCTTTTTCCAAAGCATCATTCTTTATTTTTGTTGATTCTTGCACAGCCCTGACTCTTTCAGCCTCCATCGGCTCTATTTTTTTATTAAAATCTTCTTGAAAAGGTTTTATTTTACTATCGCGATCCGCACCAGACTCTGCGATCTTCGCATCTCTTATTCTAGCATATTCCCGCGGTTCATTTTCATACTCTTCTCCTTTTGTCTTTGCCCGGCCAGATATAAAATCCCTGGAGGCTTTAACCAAGTTTTGGGCGCCAAAGGCCGCCAGGCCGCCGCCGACAAGACCCCCTGTCGCCACTGCAGCTACCGCACCGTAAACGCCTTCACCGGCATGCAAAGCAGTTTTTGCGCCTCTGCCCAAACGACTATCCGCCACATTCCGGACAGCAAGTTGCTGGTCTTTACCGCCCAAACCAACTTTTTTCAAAGTCTTTGACCAATCGCCAGCTCTTTCTTTGGCCATATCCTTCATTATGCCTCCTTGCCAAGCAGTGCCAAGTCTTCCCACGGCCTGCATGCTTTTGCCGGTTCCGATTCCGGTTGTTGCTTGCAATTTTCCTATTCCACCAGCCAACAATCCGGCTCCACCCAAGCCCGCCGCGGCCCCCACTTTCATAGTATCCGTAGCGCCTTTTTTTATCTTACCTCCAAGCCATTTTCCGCCACCCTGAATCTTGGCCATGCCGGCGCCGGCAATTTTACCGATTTGGCCACCCATCTGCTGAGAAATAATCAAGCCGCCCATCAACATGCCGATGGAAATAATAAATTTAAGCATTGTATCCGGAGTGCCAAAACTGGATAAACCGACTGTCGGACTTGTTAAAGCAGCGTCTGTCCCCATTCCACTGGTAATTTTTGATCCCGTAGTTACCGCTACCGTACCTTGGGCAGAAACAAAAGCCAGCCAAATGAAAAACGCCAAGATCGGACCAATGATCACGTTTTTGGTAAAATCGTCCCACCACTGCGAAGCATATTTTTTCCCTTGCGGAAAAGTTGACAAAAGATAGGCCAAAGGAGAAAGAACAATATAAATCCAAATCATCACCATCCTGACCACTAACACTGCCAGCAAAACAACCGTTACCACTAAGGCTATTAAAGAAAAAATCAAGGCCAGAATCAAAGAACCGGTAACGTTCACAAAAGTAGCTTGTGAAGATTTGCTCGCGTCGCTATATGCGGAAAAACTCATGAGATCAGGCAAGCCGAGCATAGCTGTCAAGTTCGCACCGACCATGCCCTGAAAACTGTTGACAAAGGTATTCATGATAATATTCGCGGCATCGAGAATCAATCCGCAGATAGTTTTGGAAAAATTTATCAGCACGGCCATAATAATCAATTTCGGAATCATCTTTTTGATATCATAACCTTCCACCCGCAAAATCGTGGCAAAAGCGATAACCAGCAAAATCAAAATAAAAAACATGTTGCAGATATCGCGGACTATCACCCAGCCCGCGACTACCGGCGCAGCATTTATAAAATCGTTATACATGAAAACATCACGCAAAAGATAAAACAAAAGAACGATCAATTTAGTGACGATAAAAACAAAAGGGTAAATAATCCAGCCTAAAAGCATCGCGACGGCACCGCCCGTATCCGCTTTAGCCTGGCTGCCGGCGATAAAAATTCCTACCGCTAAAAATAAAACGAAAAATAAAACAATTTTCTTGTTTTTGAATAATTTTTGAAATATTTTTTTTACTTTCTCCTTCATCCTATTTGAATAAATTAAACAAATCCATAACCGCCCCCCAACCTAAAGTTGTAATTGCTTTGAAAACATCCCCGACCTGTTGCAGAATATTTTTACTCATAAAAGAAATGATCGTGACAATAATTGCCAGAATTCCGAGCAACGCCAGTAAAACAACCAAATCAAGAAATATTAAAACAATTTTTTCCAGCAAGCTAACGCTTGGTATTTTATAAGGAAGCCATTCCTCGCCCAAATCGCAAAAAAGTTTTTTCCCTAAAATCCGATTACCCAAAACGTGAATATTTATATAAATTAAAGTCCCGCCAAAACTATCGATTAAATTAAGCCAGGATTGCTTGAGAAACTTGGCAGTGGCTGTGGAGGCTGGGTTTGAACCCGCACCGGCTGTCGCTCCGGGCATTCCTGTCCCCGGACTTTTACTTGCCTGGCGCGCCTGATTAATCATTTGCCGAAGCGTTCCACCGCCTTTTTCTTCACTTTCATTACCAGCGCCTCCAACTCTGGCCCGTGCTGTTTGGGCGCGCATTTGCGTAGCCGCCGCTTCTTCGCTTTTTTTGCTTCCGTCCAAAGTCTTGCGATTTAGCAAAGCTTCGTTAATATTTTCCATACATTTTTGTTATTGAAAATACAAAAAATGTGGTAAGTTTATGATCGGGCCTGTCGCTGAATGCTCTTTGAGCATAAATTTTCAGATTTTGAGGAAATTTTTTTAAAAAAATTGAAGGTGATATGGTTATATCAGCTGAAATATTTTTAAAAAAATTTACCAAAATATGAAGATTTAGGCCAAAACGGCATTCGGCGACAGGCCCGTTTAACCTGACTTTATTATAACATAATCTTAAAAAATGTTGAATAGCGTCTAAAGTTAAAAAGGTTGGTTTAAAATAAAAAAACCGGGAACTCAAACCTCCCCTAGCCCCTCCTTCGTAAGGAGGGGAAATTTATGTCCCTCCCCTTACGACCGCGTGTCGCCATAGCTTTAGCGGTGGCTCAAGGGGAGGATATGTAGGGTTTTTATTCAGCATTACACGATTATAACCACCCCCGTATAACCACTCCCCTAAAAAGGAAAGTGAAAAAGAAAAAAGCTCGCAATTGGGATATTGCGAGCTTTTGAATTTCGGGCGGAAAAGGTTTTATTTCTTAATAAGAACCTTTTTAGCCATGAGACCTTGGGGCGTCTGAACTACGAAGAAACGCAGTCCAGAAACCGAATGAGCGGAGAGAGAATTCACGATCTTCCGGCCCTGGGGGTCGAAAGTACCGATAACCTTGTAATCGCCGCGGGGAAAATTGCGGGCAACGAACGGATTGCGAACGGCGCTGCCGGTAGCGATATTCTCAATCCAGGCATAATGGCCGGAAAAGATAACCGCACCCTTGTCAGTGATGGACAGCGCGACTGAAAAGTGATTCCCATCTGCCGGCGCCCAAGAATAAGTACCTGCCGGAATTCTATCCACGGTCATTGCGGACAAATCTACTTTGCCAAGTCCGGCATCCATACAAGAAAACCAAAGAGTATTATCTTTGTCAATTCTGATCGTGCCAAAATCTCCGGTCCTCTTGGTCCAATCATCTCTCGTGACCAGGTGTTCCGTCCAATTTTGGCCATCAAATTTCGCCAGTCCGCAATCAGCAGAATCCCCGGTATGCCGGTAGAAACTCAGCCAAAAATTACCATTGCGATCAACATCTCCAAAGCCAGGAGCAAGAAACTGAGTATACTCAACCCAGTTTCCGGAAAGGCAACGATAAACCTTTTCGGCGCTTAGCGCCCAAACTTCGCCTTTCACAACAATAACCTGTTTGATAGGAACACTTAAAGCTTTTACTACCCAAACTGTCGGTTGATTGCTGGCATCCAGATTTGTGAGGCAAACTCCGCCGGAGGTCCCGATTATGATACGGTTACTGTCCGCATCATAATAGACGTCAGCAACCCATTCATGCCATTGGCCTGCCGGACCGTCATGCATGTAATACACAGTCGTGTCAGACGCGCTTTGACGGTAAAGACCAGAGTCAGTCGCAATCCAGGTATTCCCAGCTTTGTCAAAAGCTAAACTTGTAGGACTTCTTCCCGGGCAAAGAAACACACCAAACATTACATCGAATTCATCGTTAATCATGTCATTAATATACACTTTGGTATTCCGCTTTTCAACAAAAACCGAATAATCATCTGAAGTAGTTTTCACTTTCCATATTGTCGAATCTGAAAAATTCAGACCCGCTGACACGGTCGCGAAAGCAAACAGAACTGCGAACATAAACAACACTGTCTTCATTGAAGACCTCCTTGGTTTGATTTTTTTCTTTTTTTGTAAAGGACCCTCTTAAAATACTGCCACAATAATAACATATTTTTAGAAAATAGTCAATAAGATAGTGATAATATGGCTAAAAATAAAGAAATAAATCACCCCTCATAGAAACGCTAAAAAGAGCTGATTACTTTTCAATCATTATAAGTTTTTAGAAAATTCTCGTGACACAGATCCTCCTTTACCCTCCGCTCAAAGCGGACAAGCGGGCGAATCAGAATGACAAAAAAAAGAACGGAGATATAAATCCGCTCTTTTTTATTTCCAAATTTTTATACCTTATTTTATTCTATTGAGTGCCAGGCTCATAAACAATTACCTCCCCGGCCGGCTCCCACCAAGTATCAGCACAAATCTTAAAATCCGTTCCTGTGTCAACGCATCTTTTATTAGTTTTGCAAGTTAACGTTGATGGCGTTTTATCTGCTTTCACGCAAACACCAGACGGGCAGGGAAAATTATTTATTCCTTCTGAACACCAGCCCCAGTTATCCATTAATTTAACGCGCGGCTTAACCTTACAAACATTGGCATCACAGGTCAACGTTGGAGTTGGGTTATTGGTTAACAAATGATTTTTTTGATACTTGCTTAACAGGTCATAATAATCATAAGAATGATAAACCGAGTGCGGGTCATTGGGGTTTGGGCGGGTGGCCATGCCAACGCCGGCGACAGCCAAAGTGTCAGTATCGCCCCAGTCAATTTCATAAGAAGCGAGCGGAGCTTGCTGGCTGTCAATCTGGGAATTAAAAGTCAGGTTGACAAACCCGCGGCCAAAAATATGGGCGTTAAGAGCGGAATTCAAATTTATATTAGAAACAACCGGCGCCACCGCGCAATTGCTGGCAACAGTATAGCCGGACGGGCGGGTATTGTTTGAACACAGATTTTTCGGGCCATGCCAATCTTCATCAGTTGTAACATAATATTTTTTGCTTAAATCCCACTTCCAAACTCCATAACTTTCCGCAAAAAGGTAAGGTAAATATGCTGTTGACTGTAATTGCCCCATCTGCCCGTTTACAGTGTCATCAAGAGATTGATATGGCAACGGATTCAGCCAGAGAGAAGGATCGCTTTGAAGGCTTGGAGTGCCGGCCGGCGGATTGGCCGCGCCGAATGGAGCGAATTTAGTGGTTGAAGTGCATGTATCCCCGGGCGCAGGATCAATTGTCGCCGTTGAACCGCCAATTATTGTATAGCTAAGAGGCATTCCGGCGTTACAGGTAAGCCCTGGGAAATCGCTCCCCTGCCTGACCCTTTCCGCCCAAACTTTGTTTTGGCCGTAACTGTCAACGACTTGAGCTATTTTACCGCAGGCAGGAGTTGGAATATTAAAAGTAAGAGTCATATCAATAGTTTGATTATCTCCGCAAAGAGTATATCTTTCACAACTACCACAAGTAGGAACACACAAGGGTCCTTGTATGCAGGCCGGAACGGGCAAACAAGTGTTGGGATTTGATGCACAAAGTGCAATTATGCCCGCACTGCCATTAAGACAATAATCGGGATCCACATTTGTTATAAACTCCGTATTTCCCCAAGTATCATCATTAGTCCCGCCATATTTTCTTTCATCGCATGTCGCAACGCCGACATGTCCGTCATGATGAGCATCTCCGCAATGAAAGTCTACTTGAAAATGCCTTCCATCGCTTAATGTATAATTAATTCCGTTAGCATGCGCGGTAGACTTAAACATTTGCACAAAATCAAAATTATCAATAGTTGTAGAAAGATCAGTCTTAAAATAATGATATTTACCGTTGATTCTTAAAAACGTATTTCCGCCTTCAGTAGTAGCACTGTAAGTAACTTTAATCGTGTTTGTACCGTATTGCAGAGGTATTATATTTCCATTTATTTTCCCATAAGCCGGTGTGCCAACCAGGGTTCCGGTAGGCAGTAATTTTCCAGCCAAAGTACCTCGCTGATCAATTCTCCCCCCAATACCGCCTGTCAATCCGCCGCTCTTAGTAACCTCCTTGCCATTGACAGTAACCTTCAAAACCTCATCAACGGCATAACTAACTTCAGAAGCATCAATATAAGGATAAACTGCCGTTGTTCCGCTAACAGTCGTTGCGCCAACATTGGCGCCGATACAATAATATAGCGGCTCGCGGCCGGAATAGACTTGAGCCTGGCTTTCTTGAGTACCGGAACCTTTCACTTTATCAATGGGCCACCATAAAAGACAAGTATTCGGATCGCCCGGGGTGCGGTCATATTGCAGGCAATAACCGCGATCACCTTTCTGCGTTATTCCCGTATCGTTGGTGTAATCGCATGACAAAGAATCTTCCTTAGGATAAAGCCGGCAGGTTTGGCGGTCATAGAAATTATTATTTGGATCGGTTTTGATAAGCAGTACGGGCGTAATCTGGATATCGTCAATATAAATATCTCCAACCGAACCATCGGTCGCGCTTAAAATAATGTTTATCCTGTTAGTGGCCGGAGTGAATTGTTGTGTTTGCAAAATCCAGCCGTTAGCCGCGCTTGTTTTAAATTCTAAAACGCTATTATCGGCATTCAAAATCTTGATATCGGCCTGAGCATTGGCGCTGCCTCCAAGCCCGGAAGTATTGATGTAATAGCTGAGATAAAAAGGTTTATCCGCCTGAACAAAAACTGCGCTTGATTTTGGGAAATTCTTAATGTTAGAAGTTACGGTGCCGTGAACGACCGTAGTCACGGAAGGATTGGCGCTGTATTTCAAAAATGATTTGCCGATCATCGGATAGCCGACATTAAGATTCTGCGCCGTTTTAGGATCCATAATTACCGAGTAAAGAGAACCGACTGTACTGGTAGACCAGGGAGTGCCGCCGGCGGTTGTCCAGCCGGCAGGATTAGCAATCCAAGTTAAGCCTTTATCGGTAGTAGTTGGCACAAAAGCTTCAAAATCTCCGTTTGAAACAACAACATTTTTCCCATCTTGCTTCATAACACCGAAATTCAGCAAATCGTTGGGAATAATTTTTAAATCAACGCTTGAGGTGGAAACCAAACCGACTTTAACATAGCCGGTAAGATTTTTAATCGTCTCGGGCTTTTCTGAATTCTCTTCGGGTGGAACAGCGTAGAAGCGATTATTTTCTTTCTGGACATCGGTTAAGACCGGAAAATTAAGGCAATTGCCGGAATCATCCAGATGATCGCAGTTGGCAACATCAAAACAGACATTTTTATTATTTTCATCTTTAATATAGCTCTTACAGGCCAGCCATTTATTACAAACGCGGTCCGGATGCACTTTAAGAAGCAAGTTGGCGTTTTTATCGTTTGTTAAATCTATGCCAAAGCTAGCCCAAGCCTCTATTCCCGGATCAAGAGAGGCCATGATTCCGGAAGAATTAACCGCCCGCTCATTGAAATAAACACAGCCATCGGCCGGCTTGGCCACGCCGTTGCAGGTTGTTTTGTCAACGCTGGCAGCTAATTGGTAATCAACGACTGCTTTTCTAAGAATAATTTTACTGTTTTGCGGCGGAGAAACTTTATTATTAGTGACAGAAATCACACCGTCCTTAGAAATACTTCTGTCAACATAAAAAGTTTTGCTTTGGTTGGCATTTACAGAAATTCCCTGGGTGGCGAGCGGATAAAAAGTATTAGTCGTCGTCCTCAATTCGTGAAGAGGAGCGTTACCGGTTGTGGTAATTGTTGCCATATTATTGCCATCGCTTTGTACGGTTAAAACATACAAGGTATTGCCTTCCAAAACTATATTTTGCCGGCTGGCAGCGTCACTCCAACCATCAGCATAAGTAGCACTTCCAATGTGCTGGCTGAAATCGGAATTATAAATTATGTTGCTGGAAAAATCGCTGACCGGATCAATATATTCCGTACAGCCGGATTGTTCAATCGGACAAGTTCCCGCCCAATGATAAACACCATCGAAGCCCGGCTGCAATACTTCATTGCCCGCGCCGCCCATTCCGAGAGTCTTTAACTTTTCCGTCGGGCAGGGAGTATCGGCTGTTTCTAATTGGCAAGAACCGCTGCCGCAATCCTTATTGGAAGCGCAAACGTTTCCGGTGTCGATACCGCCGCAGCGTTTAATTTTTTTCTTAAACCAATCCCAGCCATTATTTTTACCGCCCCCAGCCCCTTGGCGCCATTCGCAAACCATATTTTTCGGATCTTTAAAATAACTTGAACCTCCATCGGCGGAAGTGAAAAGATTACAACCGACGCCAGCGGCCGTGCAAAGAGTTGAGCCGTATCTGTCCGGATCATTTTTTAGATAGGTGTCCTGGTAAATTGATTCGCCGGCATAATCAACGGCTTTGCCCAATCGTTCACAGCCCTTATCGGTTGCGCTGCAAAGCTTATCCAAATCATAAACGGCATAAACCACGCGGTCAGCCGGAACGATTGTCGTTGCGCCGCCGGCTTTAGTAAAGTTTTGCTCTTTTGAATTGATTGAATTTTGCGTATCCACCATCGCTTCGCAGCCAACAGCCGAAAGCTGGCAAACACGGTCAAAATCATGAAGATAATGAATATTGCTCAGCCGGTCGGTATATTCCGCACAACCCAGCATATATAATGGAGAAGGATTGCCGTTAAGATCCTTGTCGCAGACGGCCGGCGTATTCCAAGAATCCTCTATTAAGAAATAGCGGTCGGTTATTTGCGTCAATTTTATATTATCAATGTAAATCGCTGTCGGCGATCCGCTGGTCTTCCAGATAATTAATTTCTCATTATCAGAAACAACATGATTCAATTTGGGTAAATTAAGGCTGTACATTTTCCAACCGGTATCTTTAACGGTAACCGTGCTAAATTGGTTTAACTCATATGGACTGCCGTTGCCGAATTCTGCGGATATTTGCGCATCACCATTCTCTGTCTTGGCTAAGAAACTTAAATTATAAGAAGCCCCGGTAACAACCGACTTGCCGACAACCTTATCAATGGAATTCGTGCTGGAAAATTTAAAAGAATGCGCGCCAGCCACATAAGAAGCCGTAGAATTGCTTCCGGTAGACCAGCCATCCGCAGGATCAGCAGTATTTTCAAACTCACTGTCCAGAACAACTTTAGAATTGGCGCCGCTATTTCCGTTATATGTCGAACAGCCGCTGTCAGCCGCTTCGCAAGTTATGCTTTCATTAATATAGGCTTTATAAACGCAATTTTCCTGAGCATCATCCCAGACGCCGCCGTTTTTGCAGTAAACGCAACCATTCTCAACGGAATCCCAATGATACATATGCTTGCGGGTATAGGAAAAAACTCTACTGTCTGCATAACTGCAAATGGAACTGTTTGGAAGGGATGAATCAATATTTTTTCTAGTCAAACGATAATCATGGCAATCTTCGGTGCAAGTGACTGTTCTGGAATATAAATGATAAGAAGTTCCGCCTTGTTTATCATAAAATTGCCGGCAATCAGGATTATAAGCGGGATCGGTCGGCGGAAGTTTGTAAATAGCTTCAGTGCACAAACTGTCATAATCGCTATAAGGGCCGGCAGCACCTTGTTCTAAGCTGTATTTAACCAGCTGCTGGCCCTGCGTCTGACTTCCCTCCCAGGAATAAAACTCCCCGCAAGTTGCCTCGCCCGGCTTAACGCATTGGCGCAAATAAGAATAATACTCTTTTTGTTCGCCACCAGAAGTGGTGGAAGCCAAATTAGTAAACTCTTCGCAGCCAACCGAGGCGGCCGCACAAGACTTGGCCGTGGCCGGAATAAAATAATTAAGATGGTTGGACGAAAAATTATCTTCCGACTGGATAAAAGCGTTGTAGCCAACGCAAGACTTATCACAATAATTTTTATCCGTGACCGCCGCCGGTATCTGACTTCTGTTTTCCGTATTAGTGTAAAGTTCGCAATTAGCTTCCTCACGGCTGCAGGCGCGGGCGAATTGAGAACAAGCGGCCGGAGCATTGTTTTTTAAATTAAAGTTGTTGGCGCCGGGATTAACATAACAGGCATCGCGCAAATAAGCCGGCATAAACTTTTCATAGATCAAATTGTTTAGAGTATAACCGCTGTAATTGGTTGTTTTATTGCCGACTTCAAACTTTACATTATCAATATAAAACTCTACATTACCGCTTGCGCTCCAGCCAAAAATTATCGCCTCATTCGCTAAAATATCAGGATTATTATTGATAGTAACCGATACCCTCTCCCAAGTATTTTTACTTACAGCCGATGCCTTTACCCAAGAATTAGTGCCGCGGCCCATCGTTAAATCCACGCGATCGGCGCTAACATTATAAATATCGGCGCTAAAAGTATAAGAAACTTCTGGCTCCATTACGAAACCTTCTGGTAAAACAGAGATTCTGTCGCTGGAAGACCTGTCTGGAATTAACAAGCCAGCCGGCGAAAACGAAGAATTGATATGCAAAGTATTGCCATTGCCAGCAGGAACGGCGTCAGTTATGGAAGCGTTGCTGCTCTGAATTTTCCAAACTTTTTCCAATTCATAAGAATTTCCAGGATTCCAGCTGGCCGGGACCAAATATTTTATTCCTCCGCCCACATCATTAAGCTTATCACTAGCCTCATTTTGCTCAAACCCGGAATTGCGGATCAGGTTAGATCCTAATCCGGAAGCAATCCGATAAAAACCATGGCAACCTTCGCTGGATTGTTCGCAAACACCGGCGCCTTTATTCAAATATAAAAAGCCGGAATTAGATCCCCAAATATTCAAAGGATCTTTATTATAGCCGATAGCCGAAGCAATGGCATATTTTTCACAACCGGCCTCCGATTGATCGCAATATTGGAGAGAATTTTTTAAATAAGAAGCGGTTTCTCCGGCCTCGGTCTTAAAAGCCTGGCAAGTATTATATTGAGCATCGCAGGAATCGTTGCCGAATTTCCAGAGCCGCTTATCCTCAGTGCAATAACCGAAATATTTGCAAGAACCATCGTTATTTTCCTTAATGCAGGATTGCTCGTCGCCGCAATAAGAGTCGGTGCGAGTAAGCATTAATTTTGGCGGCAACTTGTTTTGCTGACCATCAACACCCTGATCAACCACCGTACTGTTTAAAACCTGCGAGCCAAAACCCTGTTTAACGCAATAATTCTGGGGCGCTTTCAAAACCCAAGTCGGATCAATCAAGCCCTGGCACCAATCCGCATAATATCCGTTGCGGGCTGATTCGTTCTTTTGCCCATTTTCAAAACAAGCCAATAAATCATTTAAATTATTATGACCGCTCACATCCTGACTGTTGGGATGGCTCTGAATATATTGAGCGGCAATCTCCCAACCCACCGGGATAATCCGGTATTTTCTTAAAATAATCAAAGACCGGTAAGGATAGCCCTGATTCCAAGCCGGCTCAATCGGTTTATTGTCGCCACCCATCACAAAACCGAACGGCGCCTCGCCTTTCAAAGAGCCTTCAGCCAAAGCTTCGGCCACGGTTTTTTGATTAGCAACCGCCTGGCGAAAATTCTGGTCAAGAACACAATCAGTCGGCCCGACGCCAAAAACTCCGGTATTACAAAGTGTTAATTGATTAAGAATATCATAGTCGCCGCGAGAATTAAATTGCGGTTCGATTATTTTACGCAAAACTCCTTGCGCGGCAGCGATGCCGCCACTCTGCGGAGCGCTGGTAGGAGAAGCCAAGCTGCTTTCTGAAGAATCGCTTTTATTCAAAGATTCGGTTAGCGTTCTCATCCCATTCTGAAAAGCGGTGATGGCTAATTGATTCAGAAAAACATTTAAAGCATCGGTTAAAGCATCGCCGGTAAACTTACCAACGGCATTAAGCTGGGCATTTTGCGATGCTTTCAACTCCTCTTTCGCCTGATCCGGAGTGGTTTTTATCTTACCGGCAATATTGCGGACATCCAGCCAGTTACCCTGCCCGGCAAATCTTGTCTGCTCATTTATTTTAGCGGTTGACTCCTCCTCTAAAAGATTAGTTTGCAGAGAAAGGCCGATGCCCAAATCGTTCTGCTGGACATCAAAATAACCGCTAAATTTCTTTAAAAAATCTTTGCTGTTCACAGAACTGATAGCCGTGTCCCAGTTTTTTACCATTTCGCTGGCCGTACAATCCGGAGCCGGCGGCTTTGTTTGCGTGGCCAATCCCAAACCGATTTTTAATTTAACATCCAAACTCGGCGCGCAAAGATTAACTCCAAATTGCTTATCTATTCCGGAAATAAATTGTCCAGCCGCCTGATCGCCAACATTGGCCAAAGTGGAACCGACATCGCCCGTAAGCCATTGCGGTTTTTGACCGGCGTCTCCGGAACCAGCCCAAGTGGCCGTGTCATAAGCAATGGTATTCAAGGTATTGCGTACAGCTGATTGCAAAGCAATAGACGCGGCCTTGTCCCATAATATTTTTAAGATCGCCTTAATTTTAACCCAAACAGTATCTGTAGTTTTTAGGGCATTGCCCATAAGATCAATTACCGGCAAATCTGCCCTTGCCGGCGCCGGATCGATAATCAAAAGAGAAGTAGAGACAACCAAAAGGCACAAAAAAACGGACAAAAGTTTCTTTACTCCCAACCGCTTATTATTTTTTAAATAGTCTTTAGGAAAAAACATGTTTATATTTTAATATTTATTTTTTTGTGCTTGAGGCGACCATGTCTTTATAAGTTTTTAACAAAACCTCATCGCTGATCTGATCCAAAATTGCTTTGTCTAAACCGGCATCTGACAGCATTTTTCTTAAAGCCGCGGCATCGCTTTGGCCGGCAAGCAAACTAGTATACTCTGTTTGATTAGCGCTGGTTTGCCCGACATTCAAATTAATCGGATTACTCGTACTTGCAACCGCGCTATTGCCTACTGTCGAAACTGTAGCCACAGAACTGCAATCCTTCCCTTGCGGGCAATTTGGATTGGTGCCATTGTTGATTTCCACGCCGTCAGAAATACCATCACTGTCTGAATCTGCTAAATAGGGCGAGGTGCCATAAATATTCAACTCATCCCAATCAGAAAGGCCGTCACCATCCGTGTCTTGAGTTTTTTGTTTTTCTTCCTCGCTAGCTATGGCCGCGGATTGTTTGGCGTTATTTGCGCTGTTATAAGCCAAGGGAGATTTGATTTGCTGATTCAAGGTAAACCCCCATAAACCGAGGGTAAAAATGCCAAAAATAGTTAATCCGATTAAGGCTAACTTTTGATTTCGCGTCAGATTATTTTTCGTTTCAGCCATGTGGATATCGTTTTCTTTTTCTGTTTATAATTATAACATAAAAAGAGAAAAAACGACAACTAAATTTAAAGCTAAAAACAGTTCTTCTTATCCTTGTCATTGCGAGCGCCACGCGAAGCAATCCTGCCCCTGCTTCGTCTGCCTTTGGTGGAGCGTTCAAATCACCAGATTGCCGCGTCGCTTCGCTCCTCGCAATGGCAAAAAGATTATTTAAATTCAAAAGTTAAATTTTTCCAATCCCCGATTGCCAATTCTTCGGCCCGCGCTTTGGGATTTAAACCGATTTTAATAAGCGTTTTTTCCACTTCGGCAGGTGTGGTGTGCAAACCGCCAGCCAAATTATTTTTCAGCATTTTACGCTTGGCCGAAAAACCGATCTTGGCCAGGCGGAAAAATTCTTTTTCATCTGTCATCCCAGGCTTGACCCGGGATCCAGAAACATCACCGTTAGCGCTCTTGACTGGATTCCCGCTTTCGCGGGAATGACACGTGATTCTGATGATGGCACTGTCCACCTTCGGCATCGGCCAAAAATTTTCTTTCGGCACATAGCTGACAATTTCCGGCTCGGAAAAAAACTGCACGCTCAAAGCCAGAAGCGACATCTCGCCGGGCTTCGCGCAGATCCGTTCAGCCACCTCTTTCTGCAACATTAAAATCATCTTCTCCGGCTTATGAACAGCTGTTAAAAATTTACGGATAAAAACCGAGGTTATATTATAAGGAAGGTTGGCGACGATTTTATAACCTCCCCCAGCCCCTCCTTCGCAAGGAGGGGAATTTTTTGTCCCTCCCCTTACGAAGGGGAGGATAGGTGGGGTTTTAATATTGTCAACGGTTAAAAAAATTTTTTTAATATCAAAGTCCAAAACGTTTTCGTTAAAAATTTTCACGTTATCAACTTTGTCAGTGGAAATTTTTTCGCGCAAATATCCGGCTAACTTATTGTCAAGCTCTATGGCCGTCACCAAACCCGCCTTGGCCGCCAGCTTAGCGGTTAAAAACCCCAGCCCGGGCCCAACTTCTAAAACAAGGTCATTTTTTTTTAAATCTGAGGCCGCAATTATTCGCTCATAAACATCTTCGGCAATTAAAAAATTCTGTCCTTTGGAGCGAGAGGGATAAATTTTATTAACCCGGCAAATTTCTTTTGTTTGTTCCAATAAATCCATATGGCTCGTAATCTGCATCACAAAACACACCGCCTGGTGATTATAAAATATTTTATTTTACTACCATATTTAATAATTTTCCCGGGACAAAAATAATTTTGACAATTTCAACGCCCGAGAGCCATTTTTTTACGTTCTCGTTATCTTGAGCCATTTTTTTGGCCTCGTCTTCGGAAATATCAGCCGCAACTTCAATGGTCGCGCGCAATTTGCCGTTGACCTGCACAATCAAATTTATTTTTTCATCTTTGATTAATTCTTTGTCGTATCCCGGCCAAACGGATTTAAAAATGCTTTCAGCGCCGCCAAGCTTCTCCCAAATTTCTTCGGCCAAATGCGGGGCGAAAGGTGAAAGAATTTGAATAAATTTGGCAAAATCTTCTTTAGTAATCCCCTTGGCTTCAATCGCATTGGACAAAATCATCAGCGCTGAGACGCAAGTGTTAAATTTAAAATTATCAATGTCTTCAGAAATTTTTTTAATTGTTTTATGCAAAAGCGATTTAACTTCTTTCTCGCTTTCATCTTTCAGATTTTCTGACAAAAGCCAGGCCCGGTCTAAAAATTTACGCGCGCCGTTCAGGCCATTAGTACTCCAAACGCAAGCCTGGCCGAACGGACCCATGAACATTTCATAAACGCGCATCGCGTCTGCGCCGTGCGAGGCGATAATATCATCGGGATTAATCACATTGCCCCAGCGCTTGGACATTTTGCGCCCATCTTCGGCCATAATCAAGCCGACATGCTGCAAGCGCATGAACGGCTCGTCATAATTAACCGTACCGATATCAAATAAAAATTTGTGCCAGAAACGCGCGTAAATTAAATGCCGGGTCGCGTGCTCGGCGCCGCCGACGTAAAAATCTACCGGCGACCAATATTTTTCTTTGGCTTTATCAACCAAGGCGTTGTTATTTTTCGGATCAATATAGCGTAAATAATACCAGCTGGAACCGGCCCACTGCGGCATAGTATTAGTTTCCCGCAACGCCCGGCCGCCGCATTTCGGACAAGTCGTGTTTACCCAATCGGCAATATTGGCCAAAGGCGATTCGCCGGTTCCGGTCGGTTCGTAATGTTCCACTTCCGGCAGGCGCACGGGTAAATCTTTTTCCGCCACCGGCATAGTACCGCATTTAGCGCAATGCACCATCGGAATCGGCTCGCCCCAATAACGCTGGCGGGAAAAAACCCAATCATTTAATTTATAATTTATTTTTTTCTGACCCTTGCCTTCTTTTTCCAGCCAGGCAATCATTTTCTTTTTTGCTTCGGTCGTGGACAAACCGTCCAAAAAATCGGAATTAATATTTACACCTTCTTCGCAAAATGCCTCATTGCCGTTACCATTGCTTTTACCGCCGGCCCGCTTTGCTTCGCTCGCCACGACAACCGTTTTAATCGGCAAATCATATTTTTTGGCGAATTCCCAATCCCGCTCGTCATGCGCCGGCACCGCCATAATCGCACCCGTACCATAATTGGGTAAAACATAATCAGCGATAAATATCGGCACTTCTTCGCTGTTCACCGGATTAACCGCCATTACGCCTTCAAGTTTTACGCCGGATTTATCTTTATTTAAATCCGTTCTTTCCAGATCAGATTTAACTTTTGTTTTCTTTATATATTCTTCAATTTCGGCGAAATTTGAGATTTGAGATTTAAGATTTGAGATTAATTTATTTTCCGGAGCCAGGACAACATAAGTACACCCGAACAAAGTATCCGGCCGGGTTGTAAAAACTTTTATTTCTTCTTTCGTCCCCTTTATTTGAAAATTAACCTCCGCCCCCTCGCTCCGGCCAATCCAATTCCTCTGCATTTCCTTAATAGAATCCTCCCAGCCGGAAAGTTTATCCAAACCAGCCAATAATCTGTCGGCGTAAGCGGTTATTTTTATCACCCATTGCCGCATCGGTTTGCGTTCAATTTCCGAACCACAACGTTCGCATTTCCCATTTTCCAAATCTTCCATGGCCAAACCGGTCTGACAAGACGGACACCAGATAATCGGCTCAAAAGATTCGTAAGCCAAACCTTTTTCCCACATTTTAATAAACGCCCATTGCGTCCATTTATAATATTCCGGGTCGGTAGTATTTATTTCCCGCTCCCAGTCATAAGTCGCGCCGATTTTTTTCAGCTGGCTTTTGTAAGTAGCGACGTTTTGCGCAGTTTGAATCGCCGGATGAACTTTATTTTTCAAAGCAAAATTTTCCGCCGGCAAACCAAAAGCATCCCAGCCCATCGGATGAAGAAGATTATAGCCCTGCATCATTTTCATTCTGGCCAGGATATCGGTAGCAATATAGCCCTTAGGATGGCCGACATGCAAACCAGAACCGGATGGGTACGGAAACATGTCCAAAACATAATATTTCGGTTTGGATTTATCAACACCCGTGCGGTAAATATTTTTCTCATCCCAAATCTTGCGCCACTTAGTTTCTATTTCCTGATGATTGAATTTTTCCATAAATTTAAGCGCTGATACCCTGACATCCTTAAGCGCGCTTTGTGGATATTTTACCTGAAAAAATGCTAAATTGCAAACGGATTTTTATCGGCACTCGCTCAAAAATAATCTCCGCGAGGCGCGGGATTATTTCACTCACTCGCTTGATAAGCGAAACTTTATCGGCACTCGCTCAAAAATAATCTCCGCGAGGCGCGGGATTATTTCACTCGCTCGCTTGATAAGCGAAACTTTATCGGCACTCGCTCAAAAATAATCTCCGCGAGGCGCGGGATTATTTCACTCGCTCGCTTGATAATGAAAAAAGCGGCCTTAAAAACAAAGCCGCTTAAAAAATAACTCCAAATTACGGATGTGCCGCCAGCGACGCTGCCTGTTCTTTTTTCTTTTGTTCCCGGAGAAAAAACGGCAAAGTCAGAAGCGACCCGATACCGCAAAAAATATAAATTAAGGCGAAACCAAAAATTATCAGGATCGCAAACAGAACACGCCAAGCTTTTTTAAATGGCCAAAGAACAATCTCCAAAATTTCGTTAATTCCTTCCATGACTTCGTCAATTACTTCCATTTTCTCCCCCTTCATTTGTTGTTTTCATTTCAATTCCAACCGGGCAATGATCAGAACCAGTTATTTCATCCATGATAAAAGAACGTTTTAAGTATTTATTAAGATACAACGAAATACAAAAATAGTCAATACGCCAGCCGACATTCCGCTCGCGGGCCAAAAAACGATAAGACCACCAAGTAAATTGGGTTCTATCGGGCTGTTTTGTCCGAAAAGTATCAATAAATCCGGCCTGCAAAAATTTATCAAACCAAGTCCGCTCCTGTTTTGTATAGCCGGGATTGCCTTCGTTTTCTTCGGGGTTGGCCAGATCAATCGGATTATGCGCCACATTAAAATCGCCGCAAATAACCACTGGTTTTTTCTTTTCCAATTCTTTCAAAAATTTCAGCAAACGGCCGTTAAACCTCAATTTAAAATCCAGGCGCGACAACTCATGATTAGCGTTCGGGAAATAAACATTGACCAGATAAAAATTTTCCAGTTCCAGGGTCTGCACCCGCCCCTCGCCATCAGCCAAAAATTTTTTTTCCCTCAGAACTTTAATTCCGTCTTTCACTAAAATCATCGTGCCGGAATACCCGGGTCGTCTTGCCGGATGCCAATATTCCTCGTAGCCGGCAAAATCAAAAATTTCTTTATTGCGCGCGTCCGCCGATATTTTAATTTCTTGCAAACACAAAACATCCGGTTTGACGCTTTTTAAAAAATCAACAAAACCTTTTTTGACTATGGCGCGGATGCCGTTAACGTTCCAGGAAATAATTTTCATAATTTTCAATTTACAATTTTCAAACAAATCAAAATTTTAAAATTTAAAATTGAATATTTAAAATTGTTTGAAAATTAAAAATTGAAAATTTATTTATCCGTTTTACCTATAATTAACCTTTGGAGATTTTTTACCCCCGCCCCGGATACCCGCATTTTCGGCCTTCCCTTCTTTTTTCGCGCTTCCGAGCGCCGTTCGGCCAGGGACTGCAAACTCTCCAAATTTTTTATAGCCATATTAATGATAAAATGCTATAATAAAAACATCTTAAACATTTATAGTTTTGAATATAATTCGTCAGCAACCGCTTTTTAAATTATAGTTCAAACACGGCTTTAAGGCAATGAAAAAAAGAGCTTGTTTGATAAGTTATTTTCGTAACGAGGGTTTCAAATTTTGTACAGAATTTTTTATAAATTTTTAAGCTTATACGGTGTATAGGCGAAAAAATTTAGAAAAAATTATGACAAAATTTGAAAACCACAGTAGAAAAGAGCTTGTCAAACAAGCTCTGAGCAAAAAAACAGCGGTTCTCATAGCTTTTATTGTCTTTATTCTTGTCGCCGCGGTAATCGCCGGCAACACCAGGCCGGCCGAGCAAGAACTATCAGGCCAAAAATACGAAGTGCCAACTGAAAACGATTATTGGCTTGGCACCAGCACGCCGCGCGTCACAATCGTAGAATTCAGTGATTTTGCCTGCCCTTATTGCCGAAATTCCTACACCACCATCCGGGAAATCGGCATTAAATATGGAAATTCGGTAAAAATAATTTTAAAAGACTTTCCTATTCATGAAAATTCCCTGGATCTGGCCATGGCTGCGCGTTGCGCGGGCGGGCAAAAAAATTCGGCAAAGGGAGGATTATTCTGGGCGATGCACGACAAGCTCTTCAGCTTGCAAGGACAATTTTCCACCAGTTCCCTGCCAGACCTGGCCGTTTCCATCGGCGCTGACGCCAATCTTTTCAAAAATTGCCTAGATAGCCGGAAATATTTAGCCGATATCCAAAAAGATTATTTAGACGGGGAAAGCCTTGGCCTTAAAGGTACGCCAACCTTTTTCATCAACGGCTACAGAATTGACGGCGAAATACCAAAAGACCAATTTGAAAAAATAATAAACCAATTTTTAAGATAATCTTGTCATTGCGAGCCCCTGGCGAAGCAATCTCGCCCCGGGCGCTTAAACCACCGGATTGCCGCGTCGCTTCGCTCCTCGCAATGACAAAAAAATATGAAACAAATAAGATTACACGGCCGCGGCGGACAAGGAGTTGTCACCGCCGCCGAACTTATCGCCATTGCCGCCTATCACGACGGCCATCAATCCCAAGCTTTCCCCTCTTTCGGCGTGGAGCGCACCGGCGCTCCGATTCAGGCCTTTGCCCGCATTGACGACAACTTTATCCGCAATCGCGAACAGGTTTATAACCCGGATATTTTAATAATTCTTGATCCGACTTTAATCGGCCTGGTTGATATGACCAGCGATTGCAACCAAGACGTAAAGATAATCGTTAACACGGCACAATCAGCCGCCGAACTTAATCTGGCATATGGCGCAAAAAAAGAAAAAATTCCTTTGGAAAATATTTTCGCGGTTGATGCCACCAAAATCGCTTTAGAAATTCTTGGCCGCAATCTGGCCAACACCACTATTCTCGGCGCTTTAGCCAAGGCGGTTGATTTAATCAGTATTGCCGGCTTGCGTGAAGCGATTAAAGAAAAATTTGAAGAAAAAGGAGAAACTGTTGTCAAAAAAAATATTGAGGCGATTGAACGCGCCTATAACAGCTAATTATTTAAAAAGTAAATATGCCCATAGATATAACCGTCAGTCCCGGCTCTACAATTATAAATAAGACCGGCGGCTGGAGAACCTACATTCCTAAAACCGACAAAGAACATTGCATTTCTTGCGGGACTTGCGCGCGTGTCTGTCCGGAAAACTGCGTCAGAATGATGGAAATGTCCGATGGCAAACAAAAACCGGAAACCAATTATAATTTCTGCAAAGGCTGCGGCGTTTGCGCCGAGGAATGCCCGGTAAAAGTAATAAAAATGGAATTAGAAAAGAAATGACAAAACATCGGTTTTGTCATCCCCGTGAAAACTGGGATCCAGAATTTTCAAGTACTTACTAATTAACTGGATTCCCGCCTTCGCGGGAATGACATGGTAAAAAATATGTCCAAAGCACAAATCCTAGAGGGTTCTCGCGCCATTGCTCTGACAATTAAAAATATCGGTCCGGCCGTCGTCTCCGCTTATCCGATTACTCCTCAAACGCACATCGTGGAAGATTTGGCGCGCTTTAAAGCCGACGGCGAATGCGATTTTGAATATGCGCGGGCCGAAAGCGAATTTGCCGCCGCCTCCATAATTTTGGGCGCTTCCGCGGCCGGCGTGCGCGTTTACAGCTCCACCAGTTCGCAAGGATTATTATTGATGACCGAGGTTCTCTATAATATCGCCGGCATGCGCCTGCCCGTGGTTATTACTTGCGCCAACCGCGCCGTTTCCGCGCCGATAAATATCTGGAATGATCAGCAAGATGTGATGACCATCCGCGATGCGGGCTGGATTTTATTCTTTGCCGAAAATCATCAGGAAGCGGTTCAACAGCATATTCTCGCTTATAAAATCGCTGAAAAATTACAATTGCCGGTAATGGTTAATATCGATGGCTTTATTCTGACCCATTCTTACGAGGAAGTGGCGATTCCAACGGCTAAAGAAATAAAAAAATTCCTGCCGGATTACAAACCAAAAGCAGGCACTTATCTTGATCCGGCCAATCCGCGGACATTCGGCTCTTTTGCCACGCCAGCCGATTATCTGGAAATCAGAAAAGAATTGCATGACGATTTAATCTCGTCTTTGGAAATTATAAAATCAGAATATGAAAAATATAATAAAATTATCCCAATACCAAATACCCTGCTTACCGGCCAGGCAGGCAAATGCCAAACGCCAAATTCCATTGACAACGGCTTGCTTGAATATTACGGTCCCCGCTACGCTAAAAACATTATCATCGCCATGGGCTCGGTTGTCGGCACAATTAAAGACATAATTGATGAAAAAAAATCCTCCAGCGGGCTTTTTGGAACTGGCGTCGGCGTTTTAAAATTAAAAACTTTCCGGCCCTTCCCGGCTGATGAAATAATCAAAACTTTAAAAATAGTCGGCGCCAAAAATATCGCCGTCGTGGAAAAAGCTATCAGTTTGGGCAATTCCGGACCGCTCTATATTGAAATTAAGTCAGCGTTGCAGGGTAAGCTGGCGGCAGGCGTCAAAAATTTTATCGTCGGCCTGGGAGGAAGAGATGTGACCAAAGAAATGATCAGAAAAATTATTGCCAGAACGGCGGCCAAGGAAAAGGAAATTGAATTTATCGGAAAATAAACCTATTATTCGCCAGGGGCAGGATTGCTTCGCCCGGGGCTCGCAATGACAAACAATGGTATGTTAAAAAAATCTAAAAAAATTTACTTTCTTCCCCGCATTTTTCTGGCGATTCTTCTTGTTGCCATTTCTTTGCAGACGGCCAGTTTGGCTTTTTTAATCTGGACTCCAAAAATCGCCCAAGCTGAATCAATGGAGATGAAGCTACAAGTGCCAATTCCCGGCCTACCATCGACAATCAACTTTGGCGACAGTACCGAACCGATTGCCAAATATATTCAAGCAATTTATAACTACGCCATCGGCGTTGTCGGCATTCTGGCTGCCGTGGTCATGATGATTGGCGGCTTAATGTGGATTACCGCCGGAGGCAACACTTCCAATATCGGCGAGGCCAAGGCAATGATTACCGCCAGCCTTACCGGCTTGGTTTTGGTACTGGTTTCTTATTTACTGCTCTTGCAAGTCAATCCGGCACTGGTAAATTTACAATCGAGCATAATCAGCCCGGTAACCCCGGCTGCCAAGACTATAGGTCAAAACGTCTGTACCTGGTACGAAGCAGCAAAAACTGTTTCCGGCGGCGGATTTTCTTATGAATGCCAAACAGGCAAAACACAAATGTCAGATGCTTGCGATCAAAACACTAAACCGCAAGTAACAACAGCTGGCAATCTGATTATCTGCTGTTGCGAGAAACAAACATTCACCGCTTCCGGACAATGTCAAAAAGGCGTTGGCAGCTGTTCGCCAAGTAATCTAAGTATTTTTGGCGGCGTAGCGGATCAAGCATCAGCTATTTGTCAGGGAGAAAGCGGCGGAACTCCGGGAATCCCCAGCGGAACAGATATTTGCGCTGACGGAAAGTCAGCCTCCTGGGGACTTTTTCAAATAAACATCTCGGCGAATCCAATCGGCGGGCTTGATTGCCCAAGCGCCTTTTCCAGCCCCTACACCGCCAACGATCATTCTTGCACTGTAAAAAACCAAGCTCTTTATAACCAATGCGTAACGGCGGCCAAAAACCCGGGAACCAACGCCGAACAAGCTTACTTAATCTATTCTAATGCTGGCAAAAAATGGATGCCCTGGGGTTTCTACCAACGCGCCTGTTCCCAATCGTTTTAATTAATAAGCCGTATTTATGAAAAAAAATTACATCTATTTAATAATCTTGATCTTAATAATTGCAGTTGCCTTGCTGGCGTTTTATTATTTTAAAACAAATTCTGGCAAATTAAACATCAACACCAACGGCGGTCAGGTAAAAGTCAGCAATATTTATAAAAATCCGATCCAAATATTCCCTGATTCTGATGTTTCTTATAAAAAAACGGCTGACTACTCTCTTGATTATTATGCCAAAAATCAATTATTCATCATAACAATCACAAATACAGATATTAAAACCGCCAGAATAAATGCGGAAAATGATTTTCTTAGCACTTTAAAAATAACAAAAGAACAGGCCTGTAAATTAAATGTGCAATTATCAGTGCCTTTCAGTGTTAATGAAAACGCCGCTGGAATAAATTTTGGACTGAGTTTTTGCCCCAACGGCAAACCATTTTAAAAAAATATGATAAAAAAATCTGAAAAATCAAATTTTATCTTCCGCCTTTTCGCCATAGCCCTTCTCGTTTTCGTTTTCTGGCAAACGGTCAGCTTGGCTTTTTTAATTAGCACGCCGAAAACCGCTTTAGCCACCGACATGTCGATGAATCTGCAGGTGCCGATTCCAAACCTTACCGGCGGGGAGACAAAAATAAATATAAAATTTGACTCAACAACCAAACCAATCGCCGATTATATCATGAGTATTTACAATTACGCCATCGGCGTCGTCGGCATTCTCGCCGCCGTGGTCATGATGATCGGCGGCTTAATGTGGATTACCGCCGGAGGCAACACTTCCAACATCGGCGAGGCCAAGGCAATGATTACCGCCAGCCTTACCGGTTTGGTTCTGGTACTCACTTCCTATCTGATTTTATCAAACGTCAACCCGGCGCTGGTGAATTTACAGTCGAGCGTGATAAGCCCGGTAACGCCGTCGCCTTCGACTACGACTGCACCCTGTAACAATTGCACCAACATTGCAAACTCTGGTTTTAATATCTCAGAAAACGCCTGCTGCCATGATCAGTTAAAATGTGAAATTAAACCATGCGAAGCGGATAAGGATCTGCTAAACAAATTAAAAGGCTTTAAAAGTCAATTCACTATAACCGGGGCTTGGCCGCCAACGCCTGGCGCCCATACTGCCGGCAGCTGCCATGATTCTGGTTCTTGCGTTGATCTTGTCCCAACCGGAGGAAGCACGGCAGATCTTTTGGGGCTGGCTGGTAAATTAAAATCAGTCAATGCAGTCTATATCCAGTTCGAATCTTCTAGATGCTCTGAATTAACGGCCTACCTTGGGGGCATTACTTGCAAAAATAATCCTCAGTCAAGCGGAGAGCATTTTCATGTCCAGCTTCAAGGCAGTGTCGTTCCAGAGGCTTAAGCGCTATGGTGTCCGAGTGGCGCTAAATTATCAATAATTATAATAAAAATTATCATGGCAAATTTAATAAAAGAAAAATTAGTTTTGGGCGATGTTTTAATCGCCCCCGGCCACCGCGCCTGCGCCGGCTGCGGGCAGATGATTTCGGCAATAGCCGCTACGCGCGCCATGGGGCCGAACGTAATTATTGCCAACGCCACCGGTTGTTTAGAGGTTACCACTACGCCTTATCCGGAATCATCCTGGAAAATCCCCTGGATTCATTCTCTGTTTGAAAATCCGGCCGCGGTTGCTTCCGGCATTCTGGCCGCCTTGAAACAAAAAAATAATAGCAAGACTAAGGTTATCGCCCAGGGCGGAGACGGCGCTACTTTTGATATCGGCCTTGGTTTGATTTCCGGCATGTGGGAACGCGGGGAAAATATTATGTATATCTGCTATGATACCGAGGCTTATTCCAACACCGGCATCCAAGCTTCCGGCGCAACGCCCCGGGGCGCTTCCACAACCACCACTCCGGCCGGAAAATTTTCGCTCGGCTCAACCCAAAGAAAAAAAGATATGCTCACTATCGCTCTCGCTCATGGCGTAAAGTATGTCGCCCAATCAACCGCCGGATATCCGCAAGATATAACCGCCAAAGTCCGCAAAGGCTTGGAAACAAATGGTCCGGCCTATATTCAAATCATGGCTCCCTGCATTCCCGGCTGGGGCATAAAAACTTCGGAGGCCATGCAAGTCGGCAAACTAGCCGTCCAAACCGGCCTTTACCCGCTGCTAGAATATATTGACGGCCAGCTAACCAATGTCTCCAAAATCTCCGCGCCGGTCAAAGTGGAAGAATATCTTAAAATGCAAACCCGTTTTAAACATCTCTTCGCAACCGATGCCGGAAAAAAAGAAATTGAGTATATTCAAAGCCTGGCGGATAAAAATATTGAAAA
>Ga0315277_10001277_pt1 | contig 37117 bp, 43 predicted proteins | sample YL17G05_15_MG_FD_203695 | JGI IMG/M metagenome (GOLD analysis project Ga0315277, IMG submission 203695) | Sediment microbial communities from Yellowstone Lake, YNP, Wyoming, USA - YL17G05_15 | ecosystem: Environmental > Aquatic > Freshwater > Lake > Sediment | place: USA: Wyoming | collected...
TTGCCGGACAAATATAATGATAGATCAATACCGATATGTTATGGCTTTTCCTCCATATCTCGCTCATCCCTTTATCTTACTTCTTTTCGCAGCAAGCTGCGGGGAAATGCCCTCCTTTGATTATAATCGGGTAAATCTTTCTCAGGAGCCTGAGATAGAAAAAGAACGCTTTGTTGAGATCGGCAGAGTTTCATTCTTTAGAGATTATCTGTACGATATCATTGTGCCCGAGGGTCATTTTTTGCGCATACTAAAACCGATCACTGGCGGTTTGTCTTAAACCGCTCCAACACCCCCACAAATACCTCCACCATCCTTTCCAGATTGATCTCCTCGAATACAATCCGGTACGACTCGGCACCCATTTTTCGCAGGCAACCTACATCAGTTAGTGCCGTCTGTAAAGTCTCAGTCAGGGCTGGCAGGTCGTCGGGTGGTATCTGCCAGCCATTCTGCTCTCGCACCAGGTCATCCTGCGTCCCGTCTCCCCTGGCGACAATGACCGGCAAGCCATAGGCCATCGCTTCCTGCACCGCCAGCCCGCCCGTTCCAGGCAGAACGAAGAGGTCGGCTGCTGTAAAGTATGGTGCCAGCTCCGCACCGTGCTGCTCACCGGCGAATTCGACATGGGGATAGACGATTGTTGCCAGGGCTTCCAGTTCCGCCCGTACGGGACCATCTCCAACGATCACCAGAGAGGGCTGGATGGGCTTTTGCAGGGCTGCGCAGGCTCGCAGTAGATTATCAACGCGCTTTCGTTCTTGCAGGCGACCCACAAATAGAATGCGTGGCATTCCACTAAAACTTGCCGGGCGGGCGGGCGGCTTGGTTGCCGGCTTGGATGCTGCGGCATTCGCGGCAACAAAGATCCTCTCGCCTGGATAGCCAAGGGCTGCGTACTCCTCCGCTCCCCGCTGGCTGTAGGAGATCAGCGCCTCGAATTGTTTCAAGTATTGCCTGCGTCGCTTTTGGCGTACACCAGCCAGGGTTCCGCCAGAGGCTGGTGCTCCCAATCCCCAGGCGATGACTGCCCTGCCGCGTTCGTGCATCCATCGTACGGCTGCGGGTGTCGCCAGGTAGCGCGGGTTGGCTTCCACGATCAGGACATCCGGTTGCCAGGATTCCAGCCAGCCAGTCACTCCTCGCTGCCAGCACAGGTATAACGCACCACCCAGGAGATGGACATTCTGCGCAGGAGTATATTGCGCAACCATCAGTGAGTCCCTCGTGGCAATGGCTTCGCCAGGACGGGGCAGCCCGGCAAACAAACTCATCCCGCCTCGACAGGCTTTTGCCAGGGCATCAAAGAATGGGATTCTGTAGGCAGGCAGCACCCGCTGCTGTAAACCCAGCCTGCCTGAAAAGTGGGCTGTCTCTGTCCTGTTCACATTGGACATCCTGCTTTCTTAATCAGGGACATGCGGCGCATTCCAGGCTGGCGACTTATGGACATGCACCACCTTCCACTCACCGTCCATTTTGACCATGATCCGGCTTTCGTTGTGCGCTGCCACCCGAACTCCACCTTCCAGTGAAGTGCTGATGAGAAGGGTGTAACTGGCGATGGCAGTCTCACCATACCGCTGGATATGCAGGTTTGCCAGGTCAAAACGCGCAGGAGTATTTTGCTCCTCCTTCTGCCGCTCGGATCCGAAGACTGTCCCCCGCCTGGAATTTTCCGTCATCATGAACTCGTGGAAAGGTACCCCCTCGATACGGTGCGGTGTGACCCACCACTCGTAGAGGGTCAGGTCATCAGCCGTTGTCTTTTTGTAACCCTGGATATCATTTTCCTGGATTGCCTGCAAATGTCGCATTAGGAACTCGTGTACCTCACTCTCGAGTGTCATCAATCACCTCCTGAAGGGAAGAGTGCTTCAAGATAGCCATCGACCATCTTTTCCAAGCCCAGCGCCGCCTCAGCCTGCGCCCGTGCACCCGCCTGGAACCGGTGCAGGTCACCCAGCACCTCTGCTGCTGCCTCCGCCAATGCGGGAATATCCGGTGGCTCCAGCTTCCATGGATCACCCCCGTATGGAACGATGCGTCCGGCGGCAGGGGGAACCAGCTCGCTTAACGCACCGGTATCAAAAGCCACCACCGGCAGACCGCATGCCAGCGCCTCAATCACTGCGTTGGGACAGGCTGGATTGATATCCGCAGAGAACAGGATGTGGGCAGAGCGGTCAATTTGCGGGATCTGGTCACGCGGCACTAGTCCTCCCCAGACCAGAGGGGTGCGACTCTTCGCCTGCCAGGCAGCCTGCTGATCAGGCTTGACCTTACCGACGACCATCAATTCCATAGGGTACCTGTATTCATCAGCCAATTTCTCTGCCAGGTAAACCGCGTTCTCCAGCCCCATGTCATAACCGCCTCCCAGACTGCCCTCCACAACCAGCATCCGGATCCGGTCACCCGGTCTGTTGTGAGCACCATTGTGTGAGTAGATGCCCAAGTCCACTCCATTGTGAACTACATGGCTCGGGGATTCCTTGTCTCCATACCAGTCTTCCCACCAATTACGGGCGAACTCACTTTGATATACGATCCGCCCGGCAAGGTGTTTCCGTATCAAAGATAAATTCCAATTGCCGTATTCTGCTCGCAGGAAATGCCTTAACGATGTGCTCCGTTTACGCTGAACCCAGTTAATGCCGTCCAGGCGTTGTACGATAGGTATCCCACGTTTCTTTGCACGCCACAAACCGATCAGATCGCGCCTCCCCCCCAACACCAGGATGCAATCACAGGCAGGATCGTTCAGGTCGTGGGTGATCTCCACACCGCGCGTTGCCAACCCGGCTGAGAATTTAAGCATGAAGGTGCCCACACCCCCCATGCTGATCACTTTTGGCACGATACAGATGCGCCCTTTCATTACATTATTATAACCCTGCGGCATTGCTTCATGATTATATGGTATCCTTAACCAACAACCAGCTCTGGAGTGCACACATGTATATTGCCATCGAGGGAGTGATCGGGGTCGGTAAAACCACACTGGCACGGCTCCTGCAACCATCTTTTGAGGCTGATTTATTGCTTGAGGTCTTCGAAGAAAATCCCTTTCTTTCAGATTTTTACGCTGACCGCGCCCGTTATGCTTTTCAAACCCAGATATTTTTCCTGCTCAGTCGTTACCACCAGCAGCGGCGCAGCGTCCCGGTCATTCTGGAGGGTGGCAAATCCCTGATATCAGATTACACCTTCGCCAAGGATGCCTTGTTTGCCTCCATCAACCTGCATGGAGATGAACTGGAAATGTATCACCGCGTGCATGCAGCCCTGGCTGAAAAAATCCCATTCCCTGACCTGATCGTATTTCTGCGGGCTGACCTCGACGTGCTTATGCAGCGCATTGCCATGAGGGACCGTTCATATGAGCGAAACATGGAACGGGCTTATATCGACCAGCTCAACCAGGCTTATGAAGATTTCTTCTCCAAACCCTACGATAACATACCAATCCTCACGCTTGACACCAACTCACTGGACTTCGTCCGCGATCAGGACCATCTGAAATTGGTCGACAATCGCATCCGCCAGGCTCTTGGCACGCCTCCATTCCAGCCAGGATTGCCACTCGGCGAATAATCCTGGAAGATCGATCCAGCAAAGGAACCTTATGCGCATCACGCGTGCATCGCTGATCAGGATAGCCAAAGAGACCGTCCAGCAGCGCACATATAACGACAAAACCATCATCGCTGCATACCTTAGCGGGTCACTTTTATCCGCAGAGCCTTTTTTAGGCGGCACAACCGACATTGACCTGGTTTTTGTCCATAAAGAAAGACCGTCATTCCGGCGGGAGATCGTGGGACTCAGCAGCGATCTTCACCTGGATATCTCCCATCAAGCCCAAAAAGATTACCTGCCGCTACGGGAGCTGCGCCTCAATCCGTGGCTGGGTTATGAGATCTACGATCCCATGCTGCTCTTTGAGACAGAGCACTTCTTCGAGTTCACCCAGGCTGGCTTGCGTGCCCAGTTTCTCGAATCTCCCATTGTCATCCAGCGTTCCCGCAGGCTGCTCGACCATGGACGCCAGATCTGGATGGATTTGGAGGATAAATCCAGGACCAGCCCGAATCAGCTCGAGAAATATCTGAAATCGATCTATCACGCGGTAAACGCCCTCGCCGAATTGACCGGTCCTCCCCTCTCAGAACGCCGCCTTTTGCTCGATTTCCCCGCCCGGGCTGGCGCACTTGGGCGTCCAGGATATAGCGCAGGCTTACTCGGTCTGCTCGGTGCGGCTGATATGAACGCAGACCTCCTTTCCACCTGGTTACCGGAATGGCAGGCAGCCTACCTGGCAGCGGCAGGATCTCCCAAGGTCGATCCACGCATCCACCCCGCCCGGCTGGGTTATTACAGGAAAGCTTTTGAAGCCATGAACGGAAGCGAGAACCCTGGAGCGTTCCTCTGGCCGATGTTGCGAACCTGGACCCTGGCTGCAACCGTCCTGCCCAGGGAAAAGAACACGGACTGGAAAGCGGCTTGCCAGAATCTATCTCTTACTGGTGAACACTTTCAGGAGCGCATACAGGGTCTTGACCAGTACCTTGATTCTATCGAGGAATTGCTCGAAGGAATGGCTGCTGCGCAAGGAGATTGATCGGTAGATAGCTATAAAAATTCTCGTATCTGGGGGATCACTATCGGATCGGATCCAATGTATGCTCTCCATACCTTTGTGTATGTCTTCCTGTGGGTATCGTCCTGTGGAAGCCCGCAGGGCGTATCCTGTGGAAGCCCGCAGGGCGTATCCTGTGGATAACTGTCCAAAATCTGTGGATAAAGCCCTTTAACTGTGGAAAACTCGCTCAATTGTTCGAATAATCCCTCGGGCTCTCCATGAGACCTCCTCCCACATATGGGGGTCCATTGAATGACCATCCAATATGTTGGTTTAGGAAAGAATCCTTGCAAATGACATCCGATTCTATCCTTCCCTTTATCCACAATCCTCGCATGGGTCATGTTCCGCGATTACCCCCATATCTTGGTCTTGAATTACCTTAACACGCATGGCTGGGCAGGTTAGGTATCATTTTAGATTTATCCACACAATCCACAATCCCTGCTACTACGACTAAATATCTATATATAAATAATATATGTTAATATATGGAAAGACTGCCTATGAACGAGAAGGATCGCCTATGGTACTATCAGGGACTTGTATTTTTGCTTCGATTGTTATAAAATATTATTGTATATACAAGCCCCGTGATATCGTCGAAAGGGAGGCATCCAATGAACCTGATTAAAGTAGCCTCAAGCTCCCGTACCGCTGCTGTAGCTGGGGCGATAGCAGGTGTTGTACGCGAATTCAAACGGGCGGAAGTGCAGGCGATCGGCGCTGGCGCAGTTAACCAGGCGATCAAGGCTGTAGTGCTGGCGACCGGCTATCTTGCCGAGGATGGCATTGATGTCGTGTGCATTCCGGAATTTGTGGATGTAGAGATCGAAGACAAGGTGCGGACTGCCATCAAACTGGTGGTGGAACCTCGCTAAGCGTCTATTCAAAGATAATAGTTATTTAATTACCGTTATCCAGGACGGGCATTATTTGATATTGGCGATAAGGGTTATTTCATTCTTATATCAAGTCCTTGATACTCCGATGTTTACACCCATTCTTGGGAAACCTATGGCAATCATGGGCGGGCATTCCATATTATACAAAGATCAGCAATTGACCCATCTAGCCGGCTGCAGGGGGAAGTATAATTGTCTTTGTCAGGCAGAATGAAGGAAAATATTAATCACATGTGGCGTAAGGATAATTCCTCCGGCAGAGTTGCTGAAAGTACACTCATGCAACACACAAAAGGAAGAACGATCTCCCGTATTTTCGGCGTGACCCTGTTCCTGGCAGGCATCCTATCCGCGGCATTGTTCCCAGCGCTCACGGATGAGACGAGGGGTGTTGCAGGTGCAGCTCCACCGGCAGCCTCGCTGAGTCACGTCGTCATCAGCGAGTTTCGCACAACTGGCCCGGCAGGGCCAACGGACGAGTTTATCGAGCTATTTAATCCATCCGGGAATCCTATCCTGCTCGATGGCTATACGATGAATGTATCATACAGTGATGGAAGTATTAATCCTACCCCCTACTCTTTCCCTGATGGGATAATCCTGCAGCCAGGCCAGCATTTCCTGCTGGGTAATTCAGGGTATTCGGGGGTAATTCCCCTTGATGATGACTACAGCGCAGATATTGCTGACGATGGCGGTATTGCCATATTCCTGACATATCCCTCATCAATAGTTGATCAAGTCGGTCTGAGCCCAGGCTCGGCATATAAAGAAACGCCGCAGATTTCCACCCTGACAACTAGCCCGGCCCAGGCGTACGAGCGCAAGCCAGGCGGCTCGCTTGGCTCGTGTAAGGATACAAACAAGAATAACAGTAATTTTGTCATTATCTCCCCCAGCCAGCCGCAGAACATGTCAAGTGGCCTGACGCTGTGTGAGGTACCGCCATCAACCCTGGTGATCAACGAAATTGCCTGGTCCGGTACCAATGCCTCCCCGGATGATGAGTGGCTCGAGCTCTATAACCCCGGCACCCTGCCTGTGGACCTCACTGATTGGCGGTTGATTACCGGTGACGGTTCCCCACTGATCAGTCTGGAAGGTACGATACAGGGTAAAGGTTTTTTCCTGCTCGAGCGGGGCGATGACAATGTCGTTTCGGACGTCCCTGCTGACCTGATCTACACGGGAGCTACCCTGTCCGATGAGGGCGAGTCCTTGCAGCTGCAGGCGCCGGATCGCAGTGCCGTGGATACCGCAAATCAAGACGGCGGTTCCTGGACAGCCGGCAGCGGGGCGCCGGATTATGGCTCCATGGAACGCTATGTTAACGGCAAATATACTCCACCTGTCTGGATCACCAATGAAGGCACGAAATCCAACGGTAAGGATGCAGCCGGCGATCCCATCCGTGGTACGCCGCGACAAACCAATTCAGACAATCCACCGACAGCCACCCCAACCCACACCCCACCAACACCTTCGCCAACAAACACCCCACCAACACCTTCGCCAACAAACACCCCCGTAACACCTTCACCAACAAACACCCCGGTAACCCCTTCACCTACCAGCACAGCCTCGAAAACAGCTACTGCCGTGCCTGACTTGAGCCTGCTGATCAACGAGGTTGCCTGGGCGGGCACCGCTTACTCCGACACTGACGAGTGGCTGGAGCTGTATAATCCTAAGTCAAAAGCGATCAACCTCAGCGGCTGGTACCTGGTCGCGGCGGATGGCAGCCCGGATATCGCTCTGGTCGGAACGATCGCGGCTCATGGCTACTTCCTGCTCGAGCGGTCTGATGACACGACCATTTCTGACATCGTTGCCGATCAGATATTCACCGAAGCGCTCTCGAACGATGGCGAGATCCTGCGGCTTAAATCGCCAGAAGGCGAAGTTGTGGATACAGCCAACAAGGATGGCGGGAGTTGGCCGGCTGGGAGTGTAAATACCAGAGGCAGTATGGAGCGGGCTGGAGTGATCGCCGACAGCCCGATCGCCTGGATCACCAACACTGGCGTGGTAGCCAATGGGCTGGACGCCGACGGTCACCCGATCAAGGGGACACCCCGCCAACCCAACTGGGCGTACAGTATCACTGCCACCCCATCCCCTACCGCTACTCGGACGCTTACCCCCACGCTTACCCGCACCCCCACGCTTTCACCGACGCCTACCATCACCCGCACCCCCACCCGCATACCGGTCGTCGTCCCTTCACCGGTCGTGATCATCAACGAATTCCTGCCGCGTGCCGGTCACGACTGGAACGCCGACGGGGTCGTCGATGTGAATGATGAGTTCATCGAGGTCAAGAACATCGGCTATGTGGACGTTAACTTGTATTATTGGAAACTGGACGACGAGTACAACCTCGGCTCCAACCCCTACACCCTGCCCAGCAAGGTCATCAAGCCGGGTCAGTATGCCGTTTATTACCATGCAAGCAGCGGAATTTCACTCAGCGATGGCGGCGATACGGTGCGCCTGTTGAACACCTCGGGCAAGGTGATGGATGCCTACACCTACACGGTCTTCAAATATGCGGATAAAAGCGGCTGCCGCCTGCCCGATGCCTCGGTGCGCTGGAAAATGGACTGCTTCCCAACCCCGGGCATGGCGAATCTATCCGTTGGCACCTTCCCTGCCAGCATCCCGGGCAGCGAACGCTATTTCTGCTCCCTGCCCGATACCGCGCCGGGCGGCATCATCCAGGCGGAATGCTATTCACCCGGCAAGGATGTCTGGAACCCGGCCTACTGGCAGGCCCTGGCGGGAGAGAAAGATACCTTCTGGTTCAACGATCTCTTCAAGTGGGCTATCTGGATGAGGTGACAATTACATTAGAAACACCCCTTGCCAGGATTTGAACCTAGAACCGCCAGGTTAATAACTCACCACTCACCGAAAGTTCAGGGTATTGAATTGGATTGGGATTTGCTCTATACTACTATTAATTCGCTATCCGATGCTTATATTAATTTCGGTGGTTAGACCGCAACGGCTCATAAGCTGTTGAGCTGCCAACCGGCGGTTGAGCACATAGTTGAGCCGCTCGGAAAGGAGATTCTAAGCATGAGAGTAAACCTGGGGAGTAACATCATTGTAAACTGTGCCGCGGTTTTGTTCATCAACGGAACAGAAGTATTCCGACTTCGACACAGAGACTCGGACGGCAGGCTAATATGCGACTTTGACGTTCGCGGCAAAGAGGACTCCCGAATCGCTAAAGTATCCAAGAACAATGTGGTCTATGCCGCCGATGGATACGAAGTGCATAATTTACCTAGAGAATCCTACATTCAGGATTCGAATGGAAATGTAATCGCCCGCGTGCAGGAGATTGGACAAGACGAGATAAAGATAACCGGAGAATTCTGGGTAGCTGGGTATCAAGTGTCGATATCAGATGACGCCTTGGTATCTGGCGGCATCACTATGTCTGGGAACTACATGAGCGGTTTCGGCAAAGCCATATCAATCGAACCCAACAGTTTCTCAATAGGCACAATGTGAGGATATCCAACCGATAGATGTGGAGTGCCAAACGGTGGCTGAGCACTTAGTTGGGTTGGTATTCTCACAAAAAAGAGACTCTTCGATATGAACAAGTTTGAGTACAGTGATTTATACAAATTCATTACATCGGTGGGAATCGCTTTAATCGCTCTAGCCGTATTAGTACCCTGGTTATTTCTTAGAGAACCATTTGATTTACTCCAGCCAACAAGTGATCTTACACAATTAACACCTTTGGCTCAAGAAATCATTGCGGTAAGACAAGCAACCGTTCAAAGCATACTAACTAAAATCCCTGTTTTTTCAGTAATATCATTCGGGGTAGGTTTATTGGGATTAATTGCAGGTGGGATAATGTGGTATCGAAAGACACAAATGCCATTAGAAAGAATAACAGGGTTAAATATAAAGTTTTTGGAGAAACAACTAACTCCATTTTCACATGAAGAAATTAAAGTGCAAAAGGAAGAAGAAATAAAAGCACAACTAGAAGTTGAAATTCAAGAAAGTCATGAGCAAGAATATACACCTGAACTTGAGGAAGTATTGAAACCAGACAATGTAAACCGATTGGTTGAAAGTGCCATCCTAATCGAGAAAAGATTAACAGGATTATTGACTTCGTGCTTTAGCAATTCACATACAATACTCCCGCACCGTCGCTTAGGACCAATTGCTCTTGATATTGTAATGGCATCAAAAACAACAGCATCCGATTATATTTTTGAAGTTAAGTACATTAGAAAAGGTTTTAAGTATTTTTGGCTTCGTGACAATATTTTAAAATTCATTTATGCAAATAATTCCTATCAGAAAGAAACTAATAGAAAAGCTATACCTGTACTTTTTATCGTTGGGAACGAAAAGATGACACCATCTTTGGTTGACGTAAAAAAGTATATTTACAGATTACAAAGTGAATTAGATAACTTGGAATCGCAAGCCTCGGTTGTGTTTGTTCCTGAAGCCGAATTTTATAGTATGGATTGTAGTAAACTGAAATCGAAATTGGATTTTTAAAAAAGTCCAACAACACGTTTAGGCAGATGTGAAGGGCTTCGCTCACACATGAAGGGATTCAGCTCCGAAAATATTTTTTGCATTGTGGCTTTTTCCCGCTAAATCAAGCCCTTGCCGATAACACAATCAGTTAAGAATCGCTATTCATGAGTATATCAATGCGATAAGGAATCTGAAACATTGAGTTCATCGCATTAACGGGAGCTGAGCAACCAGTTAGGCGTCTCCCCCTCAACCCGAGTATGTACCATGCCCATAAGTACAAGTAATGTCTTTCACTTCACAAGTAGCTCCGAGAATATCATCAGCATTCTCGAGCACAATTTCCGTCCTCACTTTTGCCTAGAGGACTTAACTGTCATCATGCCTGACTCTAGCAACCAGGCAGACCTAGTATTTGCCATCCCAATGGTTTCTTTCTGCGATATTCCGCTCTCGCAAGTGTCACCACATCTAAAGCGCTATGGATACTACGGCATTGGTCTTTCCAAGAAATGGGCTATCCGAAGCGGTCTGGCTCCTGTAATATACGTGGTCCGGGGCTCACCCTTAGCATCGACTTTGTATTCAATCATATTACAGCTAAGCACCCTGCCGCGCGACCGCAACGGCAATAGCCTTGCGATAGATAGCTTCCATAATTTATCAACCTACCTGAAGCCTTACGAGGGCACATCACCTCATGATGTGACACATGCGAGTCAAAGGTTCTTTGACGAACGAGAGTGGCGCTTTGTACCAGACCTAACTGGTCGACCCCACCTCTATGGTTTGACAAAGGACGAGTTCCTCGACAAAGATAAGCGCACCGCTGCAAATAGTTATCTATGGAACAAATCTAAACTTTCCTTTTCCCCGAATGACATCAAGTATATTATAGTTAGACGAGAGGACGAAATTCTCGACATGATCTGTAAAATCGGATACATCAAGGAACGCTTTCCGGATAAGCAAGTCCAACTCCTTGCATCGCGCATCATTTCGTACAGCCAAATACGAAATGACTTCTAGCTCATGCACTTGTAGCCTAATACCGGCTCCATCTGGTCGCCTTCGTCGTGGGTATGCTGCAGCACTTTACCATCCAAGAACATGAAGGGTTTGTAACCGTGCTATCACGGCGGCAGGTGAGCCACACCGTCAGCCCGCTGTTGCGGCGGGAACGATAGGAAATATCACTAATCTATTCATTCGCAATCTCCACCGACATTAGTACTAGCATCGCACTCAGTGTTCTGACCCCATGGCAGGATGTTTCCCAGGTGTGTGATTGTAAGAAAGGATCCACCATGAACCCTCTAAAATTTCTCGGCACGTTAATTTACATGACCGGCGCTTACGGTGTAGCGGGCTTGATATTTTGGTATATTCTTAAATTTAGTATAAGTTTTTCAATTTCACCAAAGAAGTTTTTCATTGCTGGTGCAATTATTGGATTCTTAATTACCCTTTACAACTATAAAAAAATCGTGAATACGCCATCCGATTGAAACTAAGACTGTCCTAAAATGCCAAGATAGATATTTGGTGAAAAATGTCCGTACAGCGATTAGAAGATTCAAGATGAGGCTATCGTTTGCAGATATTGCAATTATGATTTGGTACAAAAAACTTTCAGTACCGCAAAGATAGCCCCTTCGAATAAGGGCGAAATTGCCCAAGGCGCAGGATTTACAAACAAAGAGTCGGGAAAAGCAAGATTAAGCCAAACAAGTATTCGAGTTGTGTAACCTTGGGTAAATTAAGTTGTCATGCAACGGTGCGGCATAATAACCACGTGCCGTCAGATGTTCAGGGCGTTTAGAAAGCGGCTGAAGAGTAACGCCAGTAAAATAATTTATGTAAGACCGTAATTCTATGGAATTTGATTTTAGCCACTAGGTTAACAACCCCAATATAAATCAAGCAACATTGTGGCCAAATTCGATTAGAGCTAAAATATGCTTGGTTATAGGTTTATTAAACCTTAGCCTATTGCAAGCGTGAATTTAATTCAATTGTTTATATATCAAATATTACAAATTTCGTCTAATGTACGTTTTGAAACGAGGCGAGATATTACCTTATCTGGCTCCAAAAATTTACAAGTTAAATCCAGGAAGGGATTAGCCGGCTTGGTGGCCTGTGTGTATCGGGTAATACGGGCTGGTCCTGCAGATTTAGATCTGATTTACCTGGAAGCTGGAAGGACATCGACGTCGCACCACAACAGGAGTACAGGGGATCGAATGATGATCATTACACAAGAAAAGTGATTTTTTGCTTTTAATCCTGCTGGTGCGCCTATTGTCAAGGAGATTGAAGTGGAAGAGTTGGAAAGGTTTATAAATTTGAAATTAACATTCAGGGACAAGTTGGATGGACCGGGTATGCTGGTGGTTAAAGTTTGTTTAAAAATGTGGATTGAAGAATTGATGACAGAATCCGAAAAAAAAGAATTAGTGAAAGGTAAGAAGCGAGCATGCTTGGTTGTGGCAAAAGTTTTAGAAAGAATAGCTGAGAGTATGGATGAGTAGGAAGGAAAAACATAAATGTGGTAAGTGAACGGTTATGGAAGTTGGATTTGAGCAGGTAGAGTGCATTAATCGTTTAGCTTGTAAAATTGTCGGGTGTAACTGGGGCTTGTCCCAAGTAGCGGGAGTGTTCGGTAAAGTTACTGTGGCGCGAGCAAGTGGACAGCTAAAGGCCGTTATTGCTCTCCAAGCATGAATAATGCACCCCGGTAGTAATTGAACTGCAATTCGTCAGGTACATAACCGCTATTAAAAATTGGGAAAATTGCGACCGAATTGGAAGTGAATCTGAATCCGCTTGGTTGCAGGTTTATATAACCGGTACCTATTGCAAACATGAATTTGACACAATTGCCTATATATCAGAAATTGAAAATTTCCTCTAAAAGCATCTATATTGAGATTGCCAACCTAGTATGTGGTTGAACGGTTCTCTATAATAGCTAAGTAGCTAAAGGTATTACTATGGTGTCTAGTTTTTTCGATGGTAAATGGTGGATTAAATCATCGGCTTCACACTACTTTAGTAAGGAACTACACAAATATTTCGTACAACTTTATGTTTCATGCAAATTGGACAATGAAACATTTCGATATCCATGTACTGGTATTCTTGTGGAAGTGAATGGAAAACTATTATGGTTTTCAGCCGGACATGTAGTTGAAGCAATTGTTGAATATTATAAGAATGGTTCGATTATAGAAATGCGATGGATAGATAGATGGGAAATCCAAGGAGCTGATACACTTCCATTTCAGAAGAGAAACATCAATTATTATTCGGGATTACCCAAAAATGCAGACTATGGCGCAATATTATTGTCAGTATTAGAAGCTGAAAACTTTAGGCGTAATAAGAATCTGAAACCTTTGATAATGAAAGTTGGATCGGCAAATAGACCAATAAAAGAACCAGAGGGCTTTGTATTAGCCGGTTTTCCATGGGAAGTGACTAATATTGAACATAAACCGGTATCATCTCGTAAGGAATTGATCCATTTCTCCTCAGTATTGGTTTGTTTACCTTTAATGAAGAAGCCGTGGGAAGAGATTTCATGCCATGAGCAGCATTGGAATGATGGCGCTGCATTTTATGGGCAAATACTGGCTTATTCTGATAAAGAATATTCACAGCCAGATGAATTAAAGGGGATGAGTGGCGGCCCAATATTTTCTTTTTATCGTGATCAAGATTACCTTAATATAGAGCTTGAAGGAATATTCGATAGTTATCACAAGAAAAGTCGTCAAATAAGAGCTGAACCGACAGCTCGCATATTGGCAGCTGTGGAGCCATGGGTAAACGGGATGATTGAAAAGGAAAATAAACCGCCCAACATCATCTCCAGCGGACCCTAAAAAAGCTGGGGCAGGCAGCGGTTACCCCAAACGCTGCGCTACGTGGACCCACCCTTCCAGGGCGCTGCGCGGCAGGATACGCCCTTCGGGCTTGCTATGCGAAGCATCTTGTTGGGCGGCGGAGGAGAGATTGATTATATGAAAAAACAGACGTTCTTAGAAAATGTTATGATCATAACAGGCGCATCATCCGGGATCGGTCAGCAATTGGCGCTGCGGCTTGCCGAGCAGGGGGCATGGCTTGCTTTGGCAGCTCGTAATGCTGAGCACCTGGAAGAAGTTTCAAAACAATGTCAACAACGAGGTGGTAAGGCTTTCGTCATACCCACGGATGTTGCTGAACAATCTCAATGCCAAAACTTGATTGAGCGAACTGTCGCGCAATATGGGCGGATCGATACCCTGATCAATAATGCAGGTATCGGTATAGCCTCCAGGTTTGACGCAATGCATGACCTGACTTTATTTGAGAAGGTCATGCAGGTGAATTTTTTCGGCAGCGTATATTGCACCCATTATGCACTACCCTATCTAAAAGAAACCCGTGGACGATTGGTAGGCATATCCAGCCTGCGCGGCAAGTTTCCATCCGGAAAAGCAGATGGCTATGGAGCCAGTAAGCATGCGATGGCTGAATTTTTCGAGTCCCTCCGATTTGAATTAGCTGGCAGTGGTGTCAGTGTGACGATCATCTACCCTGGATGGGTCAGCACAGGCATTACCAGCCGGGTAATCAGAGCAGATGGCAGGCCAACAGGCGAGATCTCAAAACATGAGAAAGGTGCAATGCCAGTAGAGACCTGTGCTCAAATGATTATTAAAGCGGTTGCCAAGCGCAAGCGCGAAGTTGTGATGACACTTCAAGGCAAGTTGGGATTATGGCTGATGTTGATAGCGCCAGGAATTGTTGATCGAGTGATCAGAAAAGAATCGGAATAATATTTCAAAAGCATTTGCGAAAAAGCCGCCCAACAGAGAGTGAGGCGAAACTTCTCCTCTTCGCTCCACAATGCACCTGACACCAGCCATAAGTGGTAATTGACGAGAAAATTGTGCTCGTACAGGATTTGAACCTGGAACCACCAGGTAACATCTGACGACGTTTTGAAAACCTGGTATGACACCAGATGAACAAAATCTTGGGGAATCAGGTGAGCAACGAGTTATTAGTCATTGTATTTGTCCAACTTGTATAATGCTTTACATCGTCTGTTATACAGCAATGTGCTGTACAACACCCCGTACGAGGATAAATTGCGGCATACTGCTGTATAAACCATAGTTGGGCCATCACCATTCAATCTTAATACTAGGCAAGGTGACCTCTTCCACCCAAACGGCACAAGAAATTTGCAGTTAGAAAAGGAGTATAAAAAATGGGCCGGGAAAAAAGACAAAATAAGATACAAAATTGGCGCTCTATCAGCGCGACAAAAGTGGTCACCTCAAGCATCGGCGTCATTGGAGGGGGTCTGGCCGGTATAGTACATGGGTTCTTTGCAATGCTTCAAGGAAATGTCACGCCTAGCAGTATTGTAATAAATCCCATTGGTCCAGCGCAGAGGTTATGGCCGGAGGCAGCTTTACATGCTATCTCAATTATCCCCAACTTTTTTATTACGGGTGTCTGTGCAATAATCGTTGGCTTAATAATCATAATATGGGCGAGAGTATTCATTGATAAGAAATATGGTGCTCGGGTTCTGCTACTGCTCTCGATTATTCTGTTACTGGTTGGAGGAGGTTTTGGGTCAGCATTCTTGGGAATAATTGCCAGTCTTACCGCAACCCAAATAAATAAGCCGTTATCGTGGTGGCGCTCCCATCTCCCTAATCTCTTAAAGAACGTCCTGGTCAGGTTATGGCCATGGGCTCTCATTACCTACCTACTCTTCTTTTTGAGTTCTGTTGTAATCGCAATCTTTGGAATTCCCTTATTGTGGTTCTTTAGTGCAGACATCACATACGGCATTTTATTGAATTTAGGTCCGATATCAGATGTGTTTTTACTGGTTGCTATACTTACAGCATTTGCATACGATATTCAGAGTCAAACTGGTTTCACTCAAGCATCTTCGCCGCAAGGAAGGCTTGAATAATATCAGGAGAGAGTACCTGAAAATAAAGTGGCCCAACAACGGCTCCAGCGGACAGCGGCTCCGCCGCTCGCGCGCAGGCGCGTTTTGCCAGAAATGCGCGGTAATTGAGAAGTCGTCTCGCCTGTTCCCCGCTGCCGCTGAGCCATGCCGTTGGACTTCGCTCGAAAGTGATCGACAAGTAATTCACAGATTCAGGTGATGATGAGAATCTGCGGATAGTTGCCTGTATAAATTTCCATGGTGTTTGTGTTGAGTTCAGGTGAATTGCGTGCTATGATTAATCCAGGGATGTAACAGAGGCTCTTTCGTTTCAGATTGGAGGCATAAATGACAGCTCATTCGAGTTCTTCTTTATGGCAGCGCCCCAGCACGAGATTGGGTTGGCGGGCTGTTGGCATGGTGTTAGCATTTGTAGCAATGTTCGTCATCAATGTCACTGTTATCGTCCCCGCGTCTGAAAATGCTCCAAACGCATGGTGGAGGCAATCTTGGTTGCCCTTTTTTTGGATTTTCATGTTGTTATGCGGGATCGCGGCTGGAGTAGTTGGTCTGATCGCAGTGATTCGAAAGAATGAACGTTCATGGCTAGTATGGCTGACCATCTTACTCGGGGCATTTGCGTTATTGGTCACTTTGGTCGAGTTATTGGTGCCTCATTAGTAGAGTGAAGTACTCGAAACAATAGCGAAGCCTACCGATTATTGGAAACGTCAAGGCCTGTGAAGAATCAAGGAACAGAATAGCTTGAAAACTAGAAGTCGGGTTGGAAAACGATCGTGGAGCAAGCGCTTCCGCGGTCGTTTTTCATACCCTGGTTAACCCTCACAATCCCCGCCAGCCCATTCCTGGCGGAGTCGTCTCTTTTCTCATAAAAAGCCTTTGAGCCTTGTTCACATTTATGATAACATGGGGAGATGCGGACAGCAGAATATTTTATCGTCTACATAGAAAACACAAAAGACCCCACCTCAGGAAATTGCGCTCGCTTTTCGCCGCAAGGATGACTATCTGGCAAGGAGTCGAAAATCATGAGTGATGTAAAACGTTATATTCAAAAACGCGCTGAACGCGACACAGAATTCGCAAATAACTTTGAAGAGGGCTATGCCGATTTCAAGATTGGTGTCATTTTGCGTCAGGCAAGGGAAGAAGCAGGATTAACTCAAGAAGAAGTGGCTCGGCGGATGCGAACCAAGAAGTCTGCCATTTCGCGCATTGAAAATCATGCCGATGATGTGCGTCTTTCCACGCTGCGCCGTTATGCTGATGCAGTTGGAGCTAACCTCCAAATCAGGTTAGCCCAATCGTTGTGAGTTTCATTTTTTTCAAAGGGGACCTTGCTGAAAGATCCAATTTCCTTCCTTCAAGGCACAGGCAAATAAGATTGACAGGGGTGGTCGGAATAGACAAGAAGAAACTGATCGGCTTGATAAAACCAGGCGCAGTTAGGCGGATCGTGATGCTATAGTTTTCGGCGAACTTGCCTCGATGGTCTACAAAACAATCGCCGCCGCCGGCAGCGCATCGCCTGCGTTGATTTTACAATCGAGCTGTTGTTGTGTGTTTACGCAACCGCTGATAGTGTCTGCGTTGCTTGGCCCGGTTGCCGCAATCATTGATGTCGCACCAGCGGCGGCTGTGGTTCCTGCTGGTGTCAAGGAATAACCAGCCGCAGCCGCGGACGTCGGCGCACTGCCCGACGCGCTCGCGCTCATCAGAGATCAACAAGTCCGCCGCCGAAAGCGCAACCGGCCCGATCAGCCAGTCCAACGCATCTTCATCTACGTCCCATTTCCAGGCATATCCCCTCGCTGTCTTGACGACGCGCCCGCCATTGGTCAGATTCGTGAGCATGCTGTTCAGTTCAGTCAGGTCGGCATCCGTTGGCGCTCCCTTACGAATGAGCGCCACAAAGATGCGGTAGATGGTCTCGCGCAGGGCGATTGCCCGCATGAGCACCAAACGGGCTTCGGCAGGCTGGTCGGCTGCCTCGCGGAGCAGATTCCGCGCCTGGTGGCCTGATACCAGTCCCATCCTCTGAGCCCATGTCACCAGGTCCGCATATGATTGAAGAGTCTCCATCGGATGCTCACTGGCATGCCAGTGTAAGGTATTGGTAAACGCCAGGCATTGCGGATTGGATTCCCGATCAGAGCCAGCGAATTGGGGCTTGAACAATGCGACCTCCTCATAACCTATAAAACACAATTGACAGGTTATACGTGCTACATTACAATATAACCACCTAGATAATTATAGCAGGTTATGGACATAATGTAAACACAGGCATGCAGGAGGCCACCATGGAAAAGCATCTCACCGGGTTGTGGCGTCACCCCGATTTCCTCAAACTATGGGCGGGTGAGACCATCTCCCTGCTTGGCTCTCAGGTCACCCTTTTGGCGATACCACTCACAGCCGCCATGACGCTCAAGGCGACCCCACTCCAAATGGGGACCCTTGGTACTGTGCAATACATCCCCTGGCTTTTGGTAGGGCTGTTTGCGGGCGTGTGGGTAGACCGGATGCGCCGCCGCCCGGTCATGGTTATAACTGATCTCGGGCGCGCCGCGCTGCTGGGACTCATTCCGCTCGCCGCGGTGGCAGGCATTCTGCGGATGGAACATCTATACTTTGTAGGTTTTTTGGTTGGCATCCTGAACGTCTTTTTTGAAGTAGCCTATACCGCTTATCTACCTGTGCTTGTGCAGCGCGAACGTCTGGTGGAAGGGAACAGCAAGCTGCAGGCAAGCGCTTCTGTTGCCGAGATCGGTGGACCAGGACTGGCAGGTGGTCTCGTTCAACTGGTGACTGCGCCTATCGCGATTGCTGTGGATTCTCTATCCTTTCTCGTGTCGGCGTTATCCCTGACATGGATTGGCACGCCAGAACCAAGGCCGACCCCAACCGATGATTCGCGCAATATTATGTCCGAGATTCGGGATGGGCTGCGGCTGGTATTTGCCAATCCGATATTGCGTGCTTTTGCTCTCGCCAGCGTGACGACGAATTTTTTCGTCGATGTGCACCTCGCCGTTTTCGTGCTCTACGTTACACGTGAACTGGGGATTTCTCCGGTGATCCTCGGCAGTATTTATGCAATAGGAAGCATCGGCGGTTTACTCGGCTCGCTCTTCGCAGAACGTCTGGTGAAACGGCTCGGCTTGGGACGGGTCATCATCGGAGCGCAGATTCTCGTCACTCTCGCAGTATTGGTAATTCCGATCTCGGGTCGACAGTTCTGGATCGCCCTGCCGCTCATTGTCACTGCAGAAGCGCTGTGGGGATTCGGCGCAGTCGTGTATGTTGTCAATACTGTCAGTCTGCGTCAGGTTATTACGCCGGATCGGTATCAGGGGCGGGTAACGGCGAGTCTGCGATTTGTGACATGGGGTATCGCGCCTTTAGGTTTCTTGTTTGGCGGCGTATTGGGAGATTTCATCGGATTGCATTCAACTCTGCTGGTTGCCGTGGTCGGTCCACTCCTGAGCGTTGTTTGGCTCGTGCTCTCACCTGTACCACGGTTGCGCGAGCCACCTGTTCCGGAGTCGATTTCGGTCCCACCTGCGACGATGCCCTGAATGGACCCGCGATCAGGCTCATAATGAAGAACCGACCAAACCCGCGCAGCCGGCGCTGCTAGCATACCGCCCCAGCGAAGGTTCGTGTACTTCTAGCGAGTCTTGCCCGCGAAGGAGTCTTTGACAGCCACCCCGCGCCTGATGCCCACCGTTAGTTTCAATATATTGGTAAAATCCATACATAAAATGTATCCGCTGGATTTGAGCCTGCATACACCTGATCGCAGGTTCCTTTCCAGGGTCCACAGGATACACCCTGCGCAGCATAACTAGGACGAATAATGCTTTGTTTATTGTGGGAGTTGAAAAGGCCTCAAGGGTTTGGTAGTTCATACATCCTAGCCTTCAGAACGGGTAAAAACCGGGTGATCCAGTCAGTAAGGGACTAGAAACCCTTGAGATCTGAGGAATTCAAGAGATGGATAATACCCTCGTTTTCTAGGTCTTGCATCGATGGTGGATTTGTTCTATACTTAATATTAAATTTTCATTCCGACGCAAATCATTTATAAATAAGGAGAAACGGATATGCCTGATAAGGGAAGTAAAGATAAAGGTAGAAAGGAACAAAAGAAGAAACCCAAGCTTACTCAAAAGGAAAAAAGAAAATTAAAAAAAGAAAAGAAGAACAAATCCATAATCAGTTCAATCGGTTGACCTGAAATCAAGCAGGGAAGTCATGCGCCAACTGCCAGAAGAGACAATTCAAACGGTCGCAAATGGCGGCATAACCAGTCTTATGATAAGCTTTTGGTTTGAAACTTAATATGATGACTTACTTATTTTGTTATACGGAGTATTTGCAGTATATCCACTAGTTGGGCGGTCTCGAAAATAGTCACAAGAGGTTACCATGAAACATGCCGTTGAAATATTTTTTAGGATTGCGCTTTTGGTGCTCACCTTGTTTATTTGGCTGTGGGCACTCAATCAACCGCTTTCAAATACAATGAATCTGATCCTCATTGCAGGAAGTGTATTGTTGGTATTCCCAACCGTTTGGCTCGGGAGGATGATCCTCGACAGACAGCCAACAACGAGCGCCGCCGCCTGGATAACCACCTTTGTTCATTATGCCCTGGGGATCCTATTTGGCATTGCCATCATTCGAGCAGTAACCACTCATCAAGATTGGTCTGGCTGGGTACTCCCAGTACCAACTGAAATCGGCTTGTTGTTAGTCATTATTACCGGGGCAGCCGGGCTGTTCTCCGTGATAAACCTTGCCTTAAAAGGGCTCGGTGCGCCCTTTGCGATTGCGCTCAGCAAGAAATTGGCGGTAGATTGGATGTATGCCTGGACGCGTAATCCCATGGTGCTTGCAGCTCTGGCCCTTCTGCTGTCTTTGGGGATTTGGTTCCAGTCAACTCTGTTTGTGCTCTGGGTACTCATCCTGTTTACACCGGCATTACTTGTATTTGTGAAAGTATATGAAGAACGAGAGCTGGAAATTCGATTTGGAGCATCCTACCTGGAGTACAAAACCAGAACGCCCTTGTTGTTCCCAAGAAAACCAAGGGGTTGAACACCATCCCCAGGTTCATTCTTGGATATAATATCGTGATATCTGTACCGAATAGGAAATGAGCTATAATCCGCTTGGTCGCAGGTTCCCTTCCAGAGCCCACAGGGTACGCCCTTCGGGCTTCCACAGGATACGCCCTGCGCGACGGAACCGAGATGAATCACACTTTGTTTAATGTGGGAGTTGAAAAGACCTCAAGGGTTTGATAGTTCATACATGCTAGCCATTCAGAACGGGTAAAAACAGGCATTATTCAGTCAGAAAGGGGCTGGAAACCCTTGCGATCTGAGGAATTCAAGAAATTGATAATCCCCTCGTTTGATAGGTCTTGCATCGATGGGGGATTTGCTCTATACTTGGTTATAAATTTTCACTCAGGGTAGTGCCAGGGGACGGACAGGAAATCGGCGTGCGTGACGCCCAACGACCTCATATGCTTACCTAATTGACCAATTGTAGGGTATTCGGCGCCACAGTCCAGCGCAAATCATTTTCAAGCAAGGAGAAACGGATATGGCTGATAAAGGAAGTAAAGATAAAGGCAAAAAGGAACAACAGAAGAAGGCTAAGCTTAATCCAAAGGAAAAACGAAAATTGAAAAGAGAAAAGAAGAATAAATCAATACCCAGTTCTATCCTGTGACCTTAGATCAAGCAAGGAAGTAGTGCGCCAGCTGCCAGAAGAGACAATTCAAACGGTCGCAAATGGCGGCATAACCAGTCGACGCACCCAACCGGGAATAGCGGGCTGGCGACTAACGTGAAATCAACCCGGCTCGATACCGGAGATGTTACTGATTAAGGGTGTCTGAAAAGAAGGGAATTGTGAATTATATAGAACATTAGTTCTATTATAGCTTTAAAGAACCCCGTTTTCTCGAAGAGAAGAAAACGGGGTTCTTTGCTTTACATATTCGGCATGCTGCGCCGGCGGCGTTCGCTGGAACCCAGTGGGCGCTTGGCCACGATGGTAACCTTGGCGCTGTTGGTGTTGTTGAGATAGACATTGACAGCTTCCCAGCCTTCCTCGCCCCATTCGTTCAATGTGGCTTCGATCTGTTCGTCTTTCGTGCTGAAAAAGCCGCCGATGGTTTGCACACGGTATTCCCATTGAATTTCTTCAGCCATATAGTTTTCCTCTCTTGCTTCTCTCGAGATGTTTCACGTGAAACGCAAACCCGGCTGGATCAGGTATTCTTGTTCTCGCGCTGGTAGAGGACGTAAGAGTAAACGAGCAGGAAAAGACTTGATCCTATCAGGGGCACCATGATGAACCAGACGGCATATGGGCCGAAGAATGCTCCGATCAACGCCAGGATGCCCGAAGCCATGAACAGTTTTGCCCCGATGCGATGCGTCTCGGCCCAAACCGTGTTGCTGCTCAATGTCCAAGGGGTACGGATGCCAATGAACCAGTTGCGTTTGGCTTTTCCTATCAGGACACCGGCATATATGAAGAACAGACCCAGCGCAGGCAGCATCGCACCGCCCATGTCGAACCGGTATCCGAGATTCCACGCCAGGGTCAGGCCGTGAATGTAAAGAAGGAATACAACGAACAACACGATGAAAGTGTTGAAGTACTCACGGAAGGCGGCGATGTTGGCTTTGAGCGGATCGATCAGAGGAATGAGCAGGAATAAAAGGAACATACCTGTGGCGACCAGCGGCATCATCCATACTCCCCAGAAACGTGCCATATAACCGTCCACAACACCCCTCTCGTTCCAGTGTGAGGCAACAGGATCGGGCAGCCGGTTATATAACAGGGCTCCAGCGATTACCCCGATCAGGATGAGGATTACTATAATGATGATCGAAGTGCGGGTATTCATTTACAACTCCTGTCAGACATCTTTATACATATTTTAATCTCTTCACTCAACCAGGCATTCTGAGCAGTGGTACGGAGAGGGATCGCCATAAACAAGGGAGGTTACAGCTTTTAATGTGAGTTCCTGCGCTCCCTGCTGTCGACCAGAATGAGGCTCGGGACATTAATTGAACAGACTCGCAGTGAATGGGTTGATCCCTCTCCACCTCAGGTTTCACGTGAAACATGCCCGAGGCAAATGAAATTATTTCTGATCATCCTTGGGCAGGTTGGATTGACCCAAAGCGATCATTCCGCTCAACCCGCCCAGGTTCATGGTATCCACCGCGCTGCTGGGGACGATGACCAGGGCGCCCTTCTCCTTCAAACCCTCGAAAAGCATGTTCATGGCTCGCAGGTGCAGGGCGGTAGGGTTGTCCTTATAAGCCAGGGATGCTTCAGCAAACGATGAGGCGATCTGTTTTTCCGATTCGCCCAGGATGACACGCGCCTGGCGTTCGCGCTCTGCCTGTGCTTGGCGGCTCATGGCATCTTCCAGGTCCTGCGGGATGACGATGTCGCGGATCTCAACCGACTGGACGGTGATGCCCCAGGGGGTGGTGCGCTCGTCGATGATCTTCTGCAGGTCAGCATCCATTTTGGCGCGTCCCACCAGGATGTCAGCCAGGGTCATCTGTCCGATGATCTCGCGCAGGGCGGTCTGGGCAGACCAGGCAATTGCAGCCCGATAATCCTCGACCTCCAGGGCGGCTTTCTCGGCGTCCCACACCATCCAGAACAGGACCGCATCCACGTCCACAGGTACTGTGTCCTTGGTCAACGTCTTCTCAGCTGAGAAGGGTGTGACCATCACGCGATGATCGATCCAGATCGGCAGGGTATCGATGATGGGGATGACCCAGAAAGCGCCTGGTCCGGACAGTTTGTGGAATTTTCCCAATCGCAGGATGACTGCCTTCTCCCATTGGGAAGCTACTCTCAATGCGTACAGGATGTAGGTGCCGATCAAGAGATTTCCGATTACCCAGGCTCCAATCAAGCTGTCATTCACCCCGCGCTCGGAAAAGAAGATGGCGCCCCGCAGCCCGGCAAGCAGGAAGATGGCGAAAAGAAAACCTGCTATGCCGGCGATGTGCTGGAGGTCTTTCTTCATCCGCAATGGACGAATATTTTGATCTTTGGAATATTTGGACGACATGTTAACCTCTCTTTCATTTATTCGGTATCGGACAGGTCACCGGTTTCCTGCCAGTTTGTGACCTGTTTTTGCACTGTCTGAACGATCTCATCTGGAGTGCTGCGCAGCCGCAAAGCCTCACGCAAATAGTGGTGGGCAAGCGCCTCCAGGGATTGCTGGCGTAGTTTTTCCGTGACCTCCGGTGGCGGTATTTCCAATATATATGTCCCGCGTCCCTGTTGCGTGGAGATCACATCCGCTTCATCCAGCAGCCGGTAAGCCCGCGCGACCGTGTTGAAGTTGACCCGCAGATCCAGCGCCAGGGCTCGCACCGTGGGCAGCTGGTCGCCGGGTTGCAGTGCACCGTTGACCACCTGCTGCTTGATCTGCTCCATGATCTGTATGTAAATGGGGAGGCCGGAGCGGAAATCAAGCTGGATACGAGAAGAGATTGGTGGTGAGGAATTCAAGTTCATTGTATCATTGTATTATAGAACTAATTGTATCATTGTACTAATTGTACACAGTTTCCCTGATTTGTCAAGGTTTTTCAGGGTAAATGCTTCCTGCCGCTCCACCTTTTTGCGAATCACCCTTGCAGCGTGGTAGAATAGATTCAGAACATGTAGTGTTTTAGTTGGAGGTACGTATGGAAGGACAGGTTGGTACATTTGCCGTCAAGAAAGGACTGGCACAGATGCTCAAAGGCGGCGTCATCATGGACGTCGTTACTCCAGAGCATGCCAAGATAGCCGAGGATGCAGGCGCCTGTGCAGTAATGGCTTTGGAGCGTGTCCCGGCTGATATCCGGGCGCAGGGTGGTGTGGCTCGTATGAGCGACCCCGAATTGATACTTAAGATCATGGATATGGTCACCATACCGGTCATGGCGAAATGCCGCATTGGTCACTTTGTTGAAGCGCAGATTCTGGAGTCTTTGGGCGTGGATTATATTGATGAATCCGAAGTACTTACGCCGGCTGATGAAGAACATCACATTTACAAGCACCCGTTCAAGGTTCCGTTCGTCTGTGGCTGCCGCAACCTGGGTGAGGCTCTCAGGCGCATCGGTGAAGGTGCAGCCATGATCCGCACCAAGGGCGAGGCTGGTACGGGTGATGTGGTGGAGGCTGTCCGCCACGCCCGCACTGTGCTGGGCGCGATCGGCCGACTGCAGAACATGCCTGATGAAGAGTTAATGGCTTATGCAAAAGAGCTCGGCGCTCCCTATGAGTTGGTTAAAGAGACCAAGGAGCTCGGACGAATGCCGGTCGTTAATTTTGCCGCGGGCGGTATCGCTACACCGGCTGATGCAGCCCTGATGATGCAGTTGGGTGTGGACGGCGTCTTTGTCGGCTCTGGCATCTTCAAATCCGGTGACCCTGCCAAGCGCGCCGCCGCCATCGTCAAGGCGACCACGCATTACAATGATCCGGCTATCCTGGCTGAGGTCAGCCGCAATCTGGGCGAGCCGATGGTTGGACGACAGGTCTCGGCGATGCCCGAGGCAGAGAAGATAGCTGGCCGCGGTTGGTAGTGCGCTCATCGAACACTTGCAGATAAAATTTTCTGAGCAAATGCCTCATAGCGTTAAGTTATGAAAATAGGTGTCTTGGCTTTACAGGGCGATTTCGCCGAACACATCGTCATGCTCAAACGCCTGGGCGCCGAGACGGCCGAGGTCCGGCTACCTGCGCATCTGCTCGGACTGGATGGGCTGATCATCCCGGGAGGGGAATCGACCACCATCGGCAAGCTTGCCGTGGATTTTGATCTGCTGGAGCCGCTGCGTGATTTCGGTCAGTCGCATGCCATCTGGGGTACCTGTGCCGGGGCGATCCTCCTTTCGAAGGATGCCCGGCGTAGCCAGCCGCTTCTCGGCATCATGGATATTACCGTCATGCGCAATGCCTTCGGTCGCCAGGTGGACAGTTTTGAAGCCGACCTGGAGTTATCCTGGCTCGAACCGGACACGGATTCTGGTCGTCCCTACCACGCCGTCTTTATCCGTGCTCCGATTATCGAGTCGGTTGCTGGAAACGCCCGCGTGCTGGCTTCGCTGCCAGATGGTCGTATCGTCGCTGCCCAGCAGGGACGTTTGCTGGCGACCTCATTCCATCCCGAATTGACCGGTGACGAACGGTTCCACAGGTATTTTCTCTCTCTAGCCGGCTGATGGTGTCCTCTTTCCAATGACTATCCGCCCCCTTGACCTGCTTGATCTGCCAACCATTTACCGTTACCGTCAGGCTTCGCTTACGCTCGACAGTGCCCGGTCGCTGACGTTCGGCGATTCTCTTGGTCCGGCGGGATTGTTCGCTTATCTTGACCCGAGGCGGCACATATATACGGCAGTATGTAAGAATAACGATGAAGCGCCCATGCTGGGTGGTATTACACACCACATCGGTGATACTTTTGCCCGCGTGTCCTTCATCGCCCCGTGCGAGAACCTGGATGAGGATGAGTTGCCTGCGCTCCTGGAACACCTGGCTGGGCAGGCGGGAGCGTGGGGTGTTTTTCATCTCCAGGCTGAGGTGGATGAACATTCGTGCGTCTTTAAATCGCTGCGTAAGGTGGGTTTTTCGGTATACGCCTGGCAGCGCATATGGAATATCAGCGAGCTGCCCGCGGATGAGTCTGCAGATTTGATCTGGGAAAAGGCTCACGCGGACGACCTGCTCGGGATCCAGATCCTCTACAACCAGATCGTACCGGCTTTGGTTCAGGCAATTGAGAGTTACCCGAAACAAGCGAAAGGCCTGGTCTGGCGCACCGAGGGGGAGATGAAGGGGTACGTAGGGACGATCTATGGTCCGCAGGGAATTTTCTTGCATCCCATGATCCACCCGGATATGGGTCAGGTCTCTGACCAGTTGGCGGATTTGATCGGTACGCTGCCTGCCCGCAGCGGCCGCCCGGTCTACCTGTGTGTGCGTTCATACCAGGCATGGCTGGAACCGGTGCTTGAAGAGCTTGGAGCTTCTGTCGGCTCCCGGCAGGCGGTGATGGTTAAACATTTAACCGCATCCAGCCGTGCTGAGCGGGTGATATCTGCTGAACGGAAAAAGGTCTGGTCAAACCCTGCCTCGCCTGTTGCAAACTCGACCGGCTCGAATGTGAAAGCGCTGGTCCGCGATACTATTGATGGAACCTATCCAAACGAGCAGACAAAATCCGGGTAAACCCCATCCAGGATGGATGAGTGCTTATGACCCAATTACGCATTACTGATGACCTGGATGCCCTGCTGGGCATCCTGCCTGCACCTGTAACGGACGCGGTCCGGCAGGCAAATGACAGTGACAATCTTCTGGAGGTCATTCTCGATCTGGGACGCGTGCCAACCGCCAGGTTTGTCGAACGCGAGATCGTGCTCAACAAGAGCGAGATCACTCCCGTGGAGATTGATTACGTCGTCAAGCGTATCGGCGATATCGATGCCGATAATCGCGCCGGGCTGGAACGCACCCTGCATCGCATATCTGCCATCCGCAACCGCCGGGGCTATATCGTTGGTCTGACCTGCCGGGTGGGGCGTGCGGTCTACGGAACGATAGATATTATCGAAGATATCATCAACTCGGGCAAGAGCCTCCTGTTGCTCGGGCGTCCCGGCGTGGGCAAGACCACGATGCTGCGCGAGGCTGCCCGCATCCTGGCTGAGAGCAAGCGCGTGGTCATTGTAGATACCTCCAACGAAATTGGGGGTGACGGTGACGTGGCTCATCCCGCTGTCGGCAAGGCGCGCCGTATGCAGGTGAAGACTCCCTCCCTGCAGCATGAAGTGATGATAGAGGCTGTTGAGAACCATAACCCTGAGGTCATTGTAATTGACGAGATTGGCCGCGAACTGGAAGCAGCTGCGGCGCGTACCATTGCCGAGCGTGGCGTTCAGTTGATCGGGACAGCCCATGGCAACACACTTGACAATATCCTGCTTAACCCGACCCTCTCCGATCTGGTCGGTGGGATAGAAGCGGTCACGTTATCGGACGAGGAAGCCCGCCGCCGTGGCACACAGAAGACGGTTCTCGAACGCCGCGCTCCACCCACCTTTGATGTGCTGGTGGAGATCCAGACCCGAGACCGCCTGGCTGTCCATAAGGATATCGCCGCTTCGGTGGATGCGCTCCTGCGCGGCTTCCCTCTGCCACCCGAGATCCGTACCCGTGATACTGACGGTCAGATACGGATCGGAAAGGCGCCTGCGGCACCCTCGTACAGGCTTGATCCCAATGCAAAAGGACCTCGCCGGGGTATTCGCCAGCCGGTAGAGGCGGGTGTTGCCGCTCAACCTGATACGCAAGCTGAGCCTGCGCGTGGTCCGCTGCAGGTTGTGCGCATCTACCCGTATGGAGTTGCCCGCAACCGCCTGATGCAAGCAGCCAAACGGGTGGGGGTACCTGTCATTGTGGTGCGCGATGCCAGTGAGGCCGACGCCTTGGTCACCCTGCGTACATATTATCGCAACCACCAGCAGGCGGTCGTGGATGCCGAGCAGCGCGGCACGCCGATCTATGTCCTGAGAGCCAATACGGTTAATCAGATGGAGCAGTTCCTGAGCGACCTGTTCAATCTGCCGGCTGAGCAATTTGCACCCGACAGCGCGGAAGCTGTCCAGTTACAGACTCGTGCCGCCATCGAAGCAGTCCTGAACGGTGAACGCTGGGTGGACTTGCCGCCCGGCTCGTCCACCATCCGCCGCCTGCAGCACGAGATGGCTCGCCAAGCTGAGCTGGTCTCACACTCCTACGGTAAAGAACCACGCCGGCACGTGAGGATTTTCCGGGAGTAAATCCTCAACCACTCATTCGCTCAGCTCACATAATCGACTGTTCCCCGTATCCCTAATTACCTTATCCTTGGCTGCCCAATTACCTGATACCTGATCACATGATCCCTGCTGCCAATTCAGTCTTGCCAGGCAGAAAAATATGATGTATCATCAATGTAGATACATAGGAGATCTTTATGAAAACCCGTGTGCAAAAATGGGGCAACAGTTGTGCTATCCGCATCCCTAAATACATGATTCGGGAGGCTGGCCTGGAGTATAACGCTGAGGTGGAAATGCGGCTCGAGAAGGGAAAATTGATTATTCAGCCTGTAAGCGATATTAAATTGGATAAAATTCTGGCGCAGGTCAATGAAAATAACCTGCATCGTGCGGTAGAAACCGGCACGGCGGTTGGCAATGAGGCCTGGTGATGGACTATATTCCCGCTCGCGGCGATGTGGTCTGGCTTACCTTCCATCCCCAGGCAGGTCACGAGCAGGTTGGTCGTCGCCCTGCAGTGGTACTTTCACCTGTTGAGTATAATAGTAAAGTAGGTTTGGCTATCTTCTGTCCTGTTACGAGCCAGGTCAAGGGTTATCCTTTTGAAGTGAACCTGCCGCAGGATTTTCCCGTCAGGGGTGTCATTCTTTGCGACCAGGTTAAAAGCCTGGACTGGCGGGCGCGCCAGGCTGAACGGATAGGTCCTCTTCCACCTGATGTCATCCAAAATGTGCTGCGGGTGTTGGGAACGCTATTATCATGACACGGGAATCACATGCAATATTCGAATAACCACATGCTGATCTCCTTATCCCCGATTACCTAATCACTCGATTACTAATTACCCAATCACCTGATCCCCAATTGCCCAATTACCTTATTCCTAATTACCCACCATGTTCATTACCCTCGAAGGTCCGGAAGGCTCCGGAAAGACCTCTCACATCCCACCGCTGGTTGACTTCCTGCTCCAGCGCGGCTTGACTGTTTTCCCGACGCGCGAGCCGGGCGGGACCTCGATCGGTGAGCAGATTCGAACGATCCTCCACGACCTTAAAAATGTCGAAATGAACCCGCGCACCGAAATATTGCTCTTCCAGGCATCCCGGTCCCAGGTCGTCGAGGAGGTCATCAAGCCGTGCCTGGCAGCCGGTGAGATCGTCCTGTGCGACCGCTACGGTGACTCGACAATGGCTTACCAGGGTTATGGACATGCGCTTTTTGACCTGGATGAGCTGGGCCGGTTGATCCGTTTTGCCACCGGTGGTCTTGTCCCCGACCTGACCATTTTATTGGATGTGGATGTTGAAGTTGGTTTGCAGCGGAAGAATAGTTCAGGCGAATGGAACCGCCTGGATGCATACAGGCTGGAATTTCACCAGCGCGTCAGGCAGGGGTATCTGGAGATGATGAAAGCTGAGCCGGGTCGCTGGGTGCTGGTTGATGCCGGTCAATCCTGGGAGAAGGTGCAGGAGCAGATCCGGGGGGTTATCTTGGAGCGGTTGGACAGGATCCATAAATAGTTGACGCAATATCCTGCGGGGAACTATATCAGAGTTAACTACACCCCCGTTATTATCGGTTCTATCAAATCAATGTTAGGTGGTTCATAGCCGTATTTACCCCCACAGGTTAAAAATCGTCATCATCGCCCAATCCGCTCCCCATCCCGCCGCCCATACCGCCCATACCGCCCATACCACCCATACCACTTCCCAGGTCGGGTATCTCCTTCTCGATCTCCTGTGGGCTTTGACCCTTCTCCAGCCGGTCTACCACCTCGTCGAATTCAGGGGGCATCTCCTCGCCAAGCTCTGAACCCATCTTGCGCATCATCTTGCCCAGGGCGCGCGGGTTTTCCTCCAGCCCCTCCAGGGCAGAGGGATCAGCCATATCTTCCAGGTGGCTCTCCTCCGAACGCATCAGGCGTACGCGCGGGATGCGGCGCTTGACGTTCTGAGTCCCGCAGTGCGGACAAGAAACCGATTTGCTGCCGTACTCGCTGAAACTTAGGAAAATGTCAAAACGCTGGTGGCAGTCCAGGCATTGATAGTCATAAAGGGGCATACGTCCTCCAGATCCACATGCAGATTATACTCAAATCAACAGGTTCCATGCAAATATATCCATATTACATATTCGGGTACAATTAACCCATGCTTTCAGACCCTAATTTCGATATCTATCATCCCCAGCCTTTATTGATCATCATCTCGGGACCTTCCGGGGTAGGCAAGGACGCGGTCCTGCAGCGTATGAAGGAGCGGGACCTGCCGTTTCATTTCGTTGTTACCGCGAATACCCGTCCCAGGCGTGAAAATGAGGTCCACGGGGTGGATTACTTCTTCGTCTCGCAGGAAGAGTTTGCCCGCATGATAGACCAGGGTGAATTGCTCGAGTATGCCCGCGTGTATGACGATTACAAGGGCATTCCCAAACAGCAGGTACGTCAGGCTCTCGCCTCCGGCAGGGATGTCGTCATGCGTCTGGATGTGCAGGGTGCGGCAACAGTCCATAAACTGGTTCCGGAGGCTGTTCTTATCTTCCTGACAACCCGGAACGAGGCGGAAATGGTCAACCGGCTAAAAAAACGCCGCACTGAAAAGCCGGAAGAACTGGCTTTGCGCATCTCTACAGCTCACCAGGAACTCAAGCGCTGCAGCGAATTCGATTATGTGGTGGTCAACCGGGATTTTCTCCTGGACGAAGCAGTGGATACCATTCAGGCGATCATCAAGGCTGAGCACCACCGCATCCACCACCGGAAGGTCTCCCTGTGAACGATCATCCATCCCAGCCTTATCCCCAAGAACCACGTTCACCCAAGCCCCAGCCGGCCAGCATTGCCCTGCCGTCGGTCACACCCCTGGTCACCTATGTCACCCTGGGGGTCACGGTCCTGGTCTTCCTGCTGCAGGCAGGTAGTAATTTTCTTTTCAAGGTGGACATTCCCTTGCAGCTTGGCGCCAAGGTCAATAATTTGATCCGCCTCGGGCAGCTCTGGCGCTTGATCACCCCCGTCCTGCTGCATGGCTCGATCCTGCATATCGGCTTCAACATGTATGCCCTGCTGGTGATTGGAGTAGGTCTGGAGCGCCGCATGGGGCATGGGCGTTACCTGCTGCTCTACCTGCTGGCTGGTTTTGCCGGAAATGTATTTTCTTTCCTGTTTTCGTCCGGTATCTCGGTGGGTGCCTCCACCTCCATTTTTGGGCTGCTGGCGGCTGAAGGGGTCTTCCTGTATCACAATCGTGCCTTGTTTGGTCAGCAGGCGCGGCGTGCCCTGGGTAATATCATTTTCATCGCCATGATCAACCTATTCATCGGTCTTCAGCCTGGAATTGACAACTGGGGTCACGTGGGTGGTCTGCTGGGCGGGTTGATCTTCAGCTGGATCGCAGGTCCGCGCTGGGAAGTGGAAGGCGTTTATCCCTTGTTGAAAATGGTGGATCGCCGGGAGGGACGGGATGTCATCCTGGGAACTGCCCTGGTGCTTATCGCCTTCGCTGCGCTGGCAGCCCTGGGGGTTGGCTTCCCGATCACGCGCTAGCATTTTGACTGTTTTATACATCCACACACATCTTGTCAGGGTTTAACCAATGGGAGGAGTTACATGAAAGCGATGGTCTTGAATCAGATCGGCCGGTTGGATGAAACCAGGGATCCCATGCAACTGACCGAAATGCCCGATCCTGTTCCTGCCGGGAAAGAGCTGTTGCTGAAGGTTTCAACCTGTGGGGTCTGCCACACCGAACTGGACGAGATCGAGGGTCGCACCCCTCCCCCGCACCTGCCCTGTGTGCTTGGTCACCAGGTGGTTGGGTGCGGTGACGCAGCAACCAGTTTTCCGATCGGTGAAAGGGTCGGCGTAGCCTGGATCTACTCAGCCTGTGGCAGCTGTCATTTTTGCCTGCAGGGCAGCGAGAATCTTTGCCCGGACTTCAAAGCCACCGGCAGGGACGCCCATGGAGGTTATGCCGAATACATGACGGTACCTGAGGATTTTGCTTATCGTATCCCGCCCATCTTTTCTGACCTGGAGGCTGCTCCATTGCTGTGCGCGGGTACCATCGGGTATCGTTCTCTCAGGCTGACCGGCCTGCAAGACGGCCAGGACCTGGGCTTGACCGGGTTTGGTGCTTCGGCTCACCTGGTGTTGATGATGGCAATGCATCGTTACCCTTCCTCACGGGTGTTCGTGTTCACCCGCAGTCAGGCTGAGAGGGCTTTTGCCAGCGAGCTGGGTGCCGCCTGGGCAGGTGATATTGGGGATGAGCCGCCCGTAAAATTGGCTGCCATCATCGAAACAACACCCGCCTGGAAGCCGGTGGTCGAGGCTCTCAAGCACCTGAATGCCGGTGGGAGGTTGGTGATCAATGCCATCCGCAAGGAAGAGCTGGACAAGGATTATCTTTTAAGCCTGGATTATGCCGCTCACCTGTGGATGGAAAAAGAGATCAAGAGCGTCGCCAACGTGACCCGCAGTGACGTGCAAGAGTTCCTGGAGCTGGCGGCGAAGATCCCCATCCGGCCTGAGGTCCAGGAGTATGCTTTAAGCGAGGCGAATCAAGCCCTCGTTGAAATGAAAATGCGCAAGATCCGCGGCGCCAAGGTGTTACGGATCGGCTGAACCGGATGGTTTTCAAAGCCGCGATGATATGATTCGGGCGGGTTATTGTTGTGCTGGGATCTGCCCGGTACATTTACTTCTTGCATTCCACCATGTCACCCTGCCTGCCCCCGTTTCACCCCGGCGGGTGCACTTCCCGAACGGGGCGGCGGTTTTCCCTGGCACCGCCCGCCACATCGTCCCGATGCTTTTTCGGGAGGGCAGGTGTGTCAGGGAGCGACCGGAGGGAACGAAGAATCTCCTCCCGTAGGTGCGGCTCTTTCGCCGCCAGCCGTCGCGTCACGCTCTTATGGAGTCTCCCCTGCTTCCGTATGTCATCGCGAGTAACCTCACAGCGCCAGCGGTCTTCAGATTGGACTCTTCTTATGTTTGCCTGACTTCGAATCCGAATCTTTTCTACGGGTAGGATATTCTTTCTTTGCATCGCGATAATCATTGGGTCTATGTCACTGACGAACGTGAGGATCTCAATGTGATAAGCCCTTGATAGAGTATACTTATTTTATGAGTAATGGAGAGTCATATTCAACCTGGGTGGAAATTGATCTCGAAGCGATCCGAAATAATATCCGCTGGTTCCTGGATAACACAGGTGTACAGGTGATGACGGTTGTAAAGGCGAATGCCTATGGGCATGGAATGATACCGGTTACCAATGCTGCCTTACAGGCCGGGGCAAGCTGGTGCGGGGTGGCCAGGATCGAAGAAGCGCTTGAATTACGTGCAGCCGGCTTGGAATGCCCAATTCTTATAATGGGATATACACCAGTGGGTCGAATGAAGGAAGCTGTTGCACAACAAATCTCGATGGCGGTTTGGGATACCAACCAGCTTGATCTGGCGACAGCAGCGGCGCAGGAGATTGGGAAGTCCGCCAGACTGCATCTCAAAGTGGATACTGGTATGAGCAGGCTGGGAATCCAACAAGAAGAGGCTTTTGCATTTGCCCAGAGAATGGTAAACACAAGCGGTGTGACCTTTGAAGGTCTATTTACACATTTTGCCAAAGCAGATGAGGCAGATGCGGGTCCGACTGATTTGCAGGAGGGTCTTTTCCTGAAAGTGGTGGCGCAACTGAATAGTGCCGGCATCCGCCCAGCTTTCGTGCATGTCGCCAACTCAGCCGCCAGCCTGAAACGACCCAGTGAACATTTCAACCTGCTGAGGGCAGGCATAGCTATTTATGGCTTGTACCCGTCTGGAGAATGCCCCTTGCCGGCAACTTTCTGTCCCGCTATGACCTGGAAAGCCGTTCTAAGCCAGGTAAAGGTCCTGCCTCATGGACGAGGGGTGAGTTATGGGCACGTATACACGACGCGGACCAACGAGCGAATCGGCACGGTCTCGGTGGGATATGCAGACGGACTGCGCCGAATTTTGGGCAACCAGGTTCTTCTCCGAGGACGACGAGTACCGATCGTTGGGCGGGTGTGCATGGACTATATCATGGTGCAACTCGACGAGGTTCCTGAAGCCAAGGTCGGAGATGAGGTGGTGTTGATCGGGAGCCAGGGAGAAGCCCGGCTCAGTGCTGAAGAGGTGGCGGCTACTTGGGGGACCATCAACTACGAAGTGACTTGTGGGATTAGTTCAAGGGTGCCGCGCGTTTATTTGTACAAAACAGATTGAACGTCCTGGGTGAAACGAGTGTTGTAGAATTAATTGCAAACATTGCCCAACCATGGACGATGTTGAGTTTATTATCTTCCCCAGTTCAATATCAAGGAGTAGATAGTTACAGCGTGTGATTTATTACTTTCAACAGTAGTGGCTTGGGTCACCCATCTAGATAGGCAGCTTTGACACTCGGATTATCCATCAACTCCTTTGCCGTTCCCACAATGGTGAGTCGACCGGTTTCGAGCACATAACCACGGTGCGCCAGTTTCAGAGCTTGGCGGGCATTCTGCTCCACAAGCAGGATCGTCGTTCCGGCGGCGTTGATCTCGCGCAAAGTCTGGAAGATCTCTCGCATCAGCACGAGCGCCAGCCCCATCGAAGGCTCATCTAACAGCATACGTCGGCCGGGTGGTATTGCTGAAAGCGGGGGGTCTCTCAGGAGTTGCCATGCGCAGTATGGCAAAAGCGCCGAGGTACCAGAGCCTCCGCGCTTTTGATATGTTCATCTTTCAAGAATATGCACCAGAGATTAATTTGCGCCTAGGTATGATTTCTGTATCATGGGGTCTTCTTTCAACTTTGCTGATGTATCGTGAAGGATGATCTCGCCGGTCTGGAGCACGTATCCGCGGTGAGCGATCGAGAGCGCCATACGGGCATTTTGCTCCACGAGCAGAATGGTCGTGCCCTGTTTGTTCAGCTCGACGATGGTCTCGAAGATCTGTTCCACCAGGATCGGGGCCAGACCCATGGAGGGTTCATCTAGCAGCATAATGCGCGGGTGAACCATCATGGCGCGCCCGATCGCCAGCATCTGTTGTTCCCCGCCGGAGAGGGTGCCGCCTTTTTGATTGATGCGTTCCTTCAGGCGCGGGAAAAGCTTGAAGACCCATTCAAAATCCTGCGCAATCCCAGCTTTGTCCTTGCGGGAGTAGGCGCCCATCTCCAGGTTTTCCTGGACAGTCATACGCGGAAAGATCAGGCGGCCTTCGGGGCTTTGTGAAATCCCTTGTTCGACAATCTTGTGCGGAGGAAGTTTCTCCAGCGCTTCACCTTCGAGCAGAATGGTACCCTTTTTAGGGCGAAGAATTCCCTGAATGGTGCGCAGCGTGGTGCTTTTACCCGCGCCGTTGGAGCCAATCATGGTGACGATCTCACCCTCGGCGACCGTCATGGAAATGCCTTTCAGCGCATGGATGTTGCCGTAATAAGTGTGAACTTCTTTTAGTTCGAGCATCTTATTTCTCCGCGCTTCCTTTTCCGAGGTAGGCTTCGATCACCCGTGGATTCTTCTGCACTTCGGCGGGTGTGCCCTCGGCAATTTTCTCGCCATAGTCCAACACGGTTACTCGGTCCGAGATGTCCATGACCACACGCATGTGATGCTCAATGAGCAGGATGGTCAAGTCCAGTTCGGAACGCAGGCGGTGAATGAAGGCTGTCAGATCAGCGGTTTCAATGGGGTTCATGCCCGCAGTGGGTTCATCGAGCAGCAGGAATTTCGGTTCGGTGGCCAGGGCGCGGGCAATTTCCAGACGGCGCTGCAAACCATAGGGGAGGTTTTTTGCAGTGACCTCCGCGTCTGTCCGCTTCAGGCCAACGAATTCCAACATATCTAGGGCTTTAGCCCTTGCGTTGGCCTCTTCTTTCAGCATGCCAGGAGTGTGAAGAATCTGGTGGATGAAGTTGGATTTTAGACGGCAATGCTCGCCGACCAGTACATTGTCAACCGTGGACATGTTTCCGAAAAGGCGAATGTTTTGGAAGGTACGGGCAATCCCCATCGCGGTGATCTTGAAGGACTTTATGCCGGTCAGGTCAGTGTTGTCGAAGTACATTTCACCTTCGGTGGGTGGATAGATGCCGGTGATCATGTTGAAGAAAGTGGTTTTGCCTGCGCCGTTG
>Ga0315277_10001280_pt1 | contig 37065 bp, 34 predicted proteins | sample YL17G05_15_MG_FD_203695 | JGI IMG/M metagenome (GOLD analysis project Ga0315277, IMG submission 203695) | Sediment microbial communities from Yellowstone Lake, YNP, Wyoming, USA - YL17G05_15 | ecosystem: Environmental > Aquatic > Freshwater > Lake > Sediment | place: USA: Wyoming | collected...
ATTAGGTTTTTAAATTTAATGGAGTTTTTACTTAAGACTCTTTTTCTTTTGTATTATGAGTGTGAAATATTTTATCTCGCACTTTATTTTATGAAAATTAAACAAACTGTTTTATAATTGGCAAATAGATAATCTTCATAAATTTTTAATGATAGATTATTGCATTACAATAGACCCGAAAATATCAATTAATAATTGAAGACTGAAAAGAGTCCAAGGTGCGGAAAAAAATGGCATATAAAAATCATGTTTGGGAATATATTCAAAATAAAATTGCCACAGATAAAGCCCTTCACATGAGCCTTATAGATCCAGATTTAACATTTCAAACACTTAATAACATTAAAAGAATGGTTAAATATGCACACGATGCAGGAACCGACGCATTCATGGTAGGTGGCTCTACGATTGCAGATCAGATTACAATCGATAAAGTCATTCTTGGAATAAAGGAGGCATCAGACCGCCCCGTTATTATATTCCCGGGTAACATAAATGCGTTCAGTAAAAACGCAGACGCCACTTTCTTTATGAGTTTAATTAATTCAGACAATTTATACTATGTTATCCGGTCTCATGTTATAGGAGCCCCCACCGTCAAACTCTGGAACTTGGAACCCATCTCGCTAGCTTATATTATTGTCGAGCCGGGTGCTACTGCAGGGTTTATCGGGGAAGCTCATTTGATACCTCGAAATAAACCAAAAATTGCTGCGGCTTATGCGCTGGCTGCACAATATATCGGATTTAAGTTAGTGTATTTAGAAGCCGGGTCGGGCGCATCAGAAGCGGTACCCGTTGAAATGGTGAAGGTAGTTACCAGTTTCGTAGATGTCCCCGTCTTTGTTGGGGGTGGTATTGTCACCAAAGAACAAGCTTCTAACTTTGTGAAAGCCGGAGCCAAAATTATTGTACAAGGGACCTATCTTGAGAAAGTGGTTCCCAAGGATAAGGGCGCTGGTCTCGCGGAAATTATTCAAGCAATAAAACATCCGAAATAACCAATTGTAAGATAATTCAATGCAAGATTGAATTATTGAAAAAAAAGGAATAGATTTGTCATTCACTGCACTGAATCTTTGCGTGGTGTGCCCTTTGCGATTGAAAAACCAAGGGCAAGCGTACCGACCGCCAAAATGATGCTCCCGACAATTATAAGCGCCAGCAGGATAATCATGTTATTCAAATTAAGCGTTATATGACCCAACCAGACATCCGTAAGGTGCCTTATCACTTGGGTAGCCAAAAAAATTTCAATGACAATTCCCACGCCTGCTAAAATCAAACCAATGATACCTGTCTTGTTAAGTTTCAAAGTTCTGCCTCTACATTTAAATAACCAATATTGTTCTAATAGTGTTTTTAAACTTTCCTTCCTTCCAACGGGTGTTCCTATCCTGTTATTAGATTAGGTAAGAAGTCTTGTTATGATTCAGCACTATTATTTTTAAAAGACCCCTCCTTAATCGGTTTCTTCAAAGTATCCCAGAAAATTTTCAAACCATTCATGGAATTCAACGTTTTGAGAGGTGACCCGTTTTTCATCCTGAAAATAGATAAAAAGTTCTCCAAAGCGAGAGAACTCCTCAGGGACATTTTCCGCGTCCTCCGTAGCAGGATCTAAATTTAGACAAATAATATTTCCTCCCATATTTGATCCAAAAGGGATCCATTTAGGATTCCATTTATATTCATTACTGAAGTCATCGGAAACGCTCAACTTTTTACAGTACGTCCAAATCTCCTTAATCTCTTTCAGAGGGAAAAGTCTCCAATAGTCGATAAACCTGCTTTGGGCGAGTCCATTATGAATGAGATAACACTCTTTGAAGCTAATAGGAAATTCGATGCTCAAAAAATCTTCAATATTTTGGATTTCCTCTAAACTAGCACCTGGAAGAAGATGCGTCTTCAATTCAGGTTGATTCTTTTTAATAAATTGCCATAACTCCTGCATCGAATGCATAGAAAAATACCTTATGTTCTTGATTAAAATAGCAAATTATAACTTAAAATAGCAACTTAAATGATTTTTGATGGAATCTACGCTTTTTTGTAAATACTTGCCAAGTCAATATTGAGCGAATCACGTCCGGCATTCATTTTTCATGCCTCTCTAAATTCAAAAATAATTTATCGTTAGAAAATATCTTTTATAAAAGTTATCTGATCTTACACTTTTTGCAGTGCTATATACTTGTAAAATATTCATTGCCATAAAATAAGGCAATTCTTAAATTCATAAGTGGTCATCATTCTAACCAATAAGATATATATCGAGAGTAGATAAGGTTCTACCTTAAATTTCACTCGATGTTTTCTTGCATTGAGGATTAATTTTTGATTTACTTAAATGCGTGAATCAACCTTAAATGATGAGAAGGAAAGAGAAATGGACCTTTGGTTAAATATTTTAATAGGCTGTCTAGTTGTCGGATTAATGGGTGTCTTCTCTGTTAAAGCGAAGATCGTTTCTACCTCCGGATTAATTGCGGGTGCGGTCGTGGGGTTAATAGTCTGGATTTTCGGCGGCTGGGCCTGGTTTATGCTTATTCTCATCTTTCATTTATCTGCGGCTATGTTTACGAAAGTGAAGTACGAAAGAAAGGCACGACAGGGATTGGCGCAGGAGAAAGGGGGTGCCCGTGCCTGGCAGAATGTGATGGCAAATGGCGGTTTTCCGACCATCTGCGCTGCAATAGAAGGCATTCTCGTTCTTCTCTCTATTGGTTTCACTCTTGATATCTTCCTCTTTGGCTTCATTGGAGGCATTGCCACCATGTGTGCTGATACCATCTCCACCGAGGTCGGGCTTTTATCAAAGACGCAGCCGCGCCTTATCACGCATCTTGGGCAAAGCGTTCCTGCCGGGACTTCTGGAGGTGTGACGATCTTAGGAGAATTAGGGGCCTTGACCGGATCAGTCCTCATTGGAGCCCCCGCCTGGCTACTTGCGGGTGTAGGATTACTGACGATCCCTTTTTCGAATATTCCCGTAACTTTCACCTACCAACTACTTATCGCCGCTGTTGGCGCCGGGATGTTCGGGTCCTTTATCGATAGTATTTTCGGTGCCACTATTCAAGGCATCTTCAAATGTAAGGTGTGCGGGAAAATTACTGAAAAAGCGAAACATTGCGGGGAGAAATCGATTTACCAGAAAGGAGTTGCCTTCTTTGAAAATAATATGGTCAATTTCACGGCGGCAGTGGCTGGCGGCCTCTTTGCCATGGGGTTGTACTTCCTTTTTTAATGTAAACTATGATATAGGAGCGATGAATGTATGAATGATTTTCTTATCTTAGGGATAGCATTTCTGTATGTAATTCTCGTTTTGGTCATTGGTCTAATTTTGAAGAAACAGTTCAATAAAGAGACGGCGTTTACGCGCAAAATTATCCATGTTTTCGCAGGATTTTCGATCTATACCGTTTTATTTTTCGATCATCCTTGGGTTGCCAACTTCGTAGCACTTACCTTCGTTGTAATCTTATTTTTAGCAAGCCCCTCCAGCCCCGTTACCGCGTTACGTGAGATGTTCGGGACGATGGAACGGACCGAAGAGGGCAAGAAACTCTGGGGTCCTTTTTACTACGCGGTATCAATCTTAGTGCTGACAATGATTTTCACGCTTTCCGGGCTTGATATATATTATTGGCTTGCGGCGGCACCCCTTACAACAATGTATCTAGGGGATGGCTTAGCTCCGATTATTGGGAAGCGCTATGCAAAACATTTTTACACAATAATCAAGGGTGCTAAGCGGTCAGTTATTGGAACCCTTACAATGTTCGTTGCAGGATTCGGCGGTGCCATTTTGGCAATGTGGTTCAATGGAATTCTGGCTATTGACATCAATTTCGGTTCAATTTTTGTTACATTAACTTGGGACTCAATTATCATTTACTCCTTAATTGCTGCTGGACTTGCCACAATCATTGAATTCTTTACTCCCTTGGGTCTAGATAATCTCTCTGTGCCTATGGGCACCACGCTGGTGCTTTCCTTGATCTTTTTTCTATAGGTGGTTTTAGTGGAGTCTTTTCATCGTATTGAACTGCCGCGTGAAATTATTATTGGACACAACGTCCTTCCAAAAGTTGGCGACTTTTGTCAGAAATATGGCTTTCATGAGAGCGCCTTGGTGGTGACAGACCCCATCACCTACCAAATTGCCGGGTCCACCGTTGTTGCGTCTCTCCAGGAAAACGAGTTTAACAATGTCGATTTCATCGATATTAAAAGTGGCGATATGGATTCAGTTAAACTCGTGAAAACTCGAATGAAGGAACTCGCTCCCTCCATTCTTATCGGCGTGGGGGGTGGAAAAGTCATTGATGTTACGAAACTAGCTTGTTTGGAGCAAGATACTCAAAAAAATCTCCCTTACATCAGTGTTCCCACCATTCCTTCCCATGATGGTATTGCATCCCCTCGCGCGTCAATAAAAGGGCTTGAGACGTCTTATTCCGTGATGGTCCAATCGCCGATTGCCGTCATTGCAGATACAGACATTATCAAAAACTCCCCCTATCGGTATTTGGCAAGCGGATCTGCAGACGTACTAGCCAAGATAACGGCGACTGCAGATTGGGAGTTAGCCCACAAGTTGAAGAATGAGTATTATGGCGAGTTTGCAAATACGCTCTCCAAAATGTGCGCCGAATTCGTAATGAAGAATGCTCGAGTGATTGCCAAAGGGCTCGAAGAGAGTTATCGAATTGTATTAGAAGCCCTAATCAGCAGCGGCATTGCTATTAGCATCGCAGGAACGAGCAGACCAGCAAGTGGAAGCGAACATGCCTTCTCCCACGCCTTAGACCTCATTTCTCAAACTCCTGCGCTTCACGGCGAACAAGTCGGCGTCGGGGCTATCATGATGGCATATCTTCACGGACTCGATTGGGAGAATATCCGCAACACGCTGAAGATTATTCGGGCGCCGATAAATGCAAAACAGCTAGGAGTAACCGATGAGGATATCATCCAAGCTTTACTGCAAGCCCATAAAATCCGCGGGACATCCCGGTATACCATCTTAGGTGAAAACGGGATTACCCGAGACGCGGCTATCAATCTTGCAAAAGTATGTGAAGTAATCGATTAAATACTTTTTCTATATTGAATGGTTGTGAAATCGAAATGAGATACGATCTAATTGTCGTTGGAGCAGGTTCTGGCGGGGCCTTAGCGGCGAAGACTGCTGCAAAGCTCGGCTTGAAAGTCTGTTTACTCGAACGGAAAAAAGCTGCTGAAGTTGGGGACAAGGTCTGTGGCGATGCCGTTGAAAAAAAGGATTTCGATGCGTTGCACCTCTCGCTCCCGAAAGGGGAGGAGCTAGAAAACAATATTAAAGCCTCAAATCTGTACTCCCCCGACCAGCGGATGGTTCGGTCGTTGTCTGAAACTGGGAGCGCCGGCTACATAATAAACCGGCTGAAATTCGGACAACGGCTATTAAATGAAGCCAGAGATACTGGGTTAGACTTTTATGATGAAATAATGGTTTTGAATCCGCTTTTTAGTCAGAAAACGGTAGTCGGCGTTGAAGCCAAGGACCTGAAAACGGGTGAAACAAAGCAATTCGAAGGTAAAGTAGTGATTGATGCCAGTGGCTTTCATTCTCCTCTGCGTAAAGCGATGAAAAGCCCCTATATCGAAACTGAAATAGATCCCGGTGACTACATTATCTGTTACCGCGAGATATTACAAGTGGGCGGGTTCGATTACGATCCTCATTGCATCCACATTTTCATATCCCAACAGCGCGCCCCTGGCGGCTATTTGTGGTTATTCCCGGAATCGGAGGGTCATGTCAATCTTGGGGTGGGCGTGTATGCGGACCCCAAATACAAAGTGAAAGAATATTATACGCGCGAATGCCTGCCCATGGTGCGCGAACCGATTGAAACGATCCATCAGGGCGGGGGTGTTGTTCCAGTCCGCCGACCACTTTGGTCCCTTGTGGAAAGTGGCATCATGTTCGTGGGCGATGCCGCCTGCCAAGTCAATCCCTTGCATGGCGGGGGCATTGGCAGCTCGATGCGTGCGGGGATATACGCGGCAGAGACCGCTGCAAAAGCAATAGAGCAGAGCGATTGCTCTATCGATGGTCTATGGGCGTATAACAAGCGATACGCGCAGGATCAGGGTGGCGACTTTGCCTCTCTAGATCTTTTACGGATTGCCCTCCAACGATTCACTGACGCAGAACTTAATTTCGGACTTCACCGAGGTCTCCTCTCAAATCAAGACATCATGGATATTGCTAGTGGTCGAGTTGTACGACCCGAACTTTTTGATCTCATCGGTCGAGCGATCCGTGGCATCGCCAAACCCGACTTACTCTTAAACCTCAATTTCATCAACAACCAAATCAATCGCATGAAAACCCTCTATAAAGCCTACCCCGATCGCCCTCAGTTTGAACCCTGGAAACGCTCTATCCTCAAAATGTACGATAAAGTCAAACGTTTGATTCATTAAATACACCATTTAATAAAAAAAAATAAAAGAAATTAATTTATTTAGAGCCGCCAGCCACCACAAGTATGCCACCACCGAGCATTAAGAGGGACTCTATGGAGATTCCCAAGTATAAATGGAACGGTGGTGTAAACAGGTCCAATGTTGATGTAAAAAAGGATAAGGGCCAAACTACTTCAGTGAAAGTGATAAAAACGGTAGCTAATCCGAAGACAATTGCAAGTTCCCCCGCTATTATTGGGAGTATTCCTCCAGCCCTTTTGCCTACGAGCCCTAATATACCTCCAACTATTGCTAGTCCGGTGATCTCCAAATTTACTACTAAACAAGTGGTGTAATTTGTACTTAAAAAAAACATAGGCCAGGAAAGAAAGATCTGAATTAAAATGAAAACGCCACCGACCAGTGCTAATATTCCACCAATAATTTTTAGCGCACTCATTTTTAGTTCCACCTTTTTTTTTTCAAATCATTTAATCTTATATTTCAGAATCTCTCAGTTAAATATTTTTATTCATCAATAAAGCGTATATTTCAAATGCTTATAGTACTTAATGAGACATGATTCTTTCAACAGGATTATAAATGAAATTGAGACCTGAAGGCTATGAAAATCCCAAAGTTATACATGAATCTGAGTTCGCCAAAATTAATTAACAAACATAAGAACCTGCCAATTGAGGGTATAGGGCTATTTCGGATTGAATTCATGATTGCGACCTTTATAGGTCAACATCCGGCGTGGTTGATCGCACAGGATAAGAGCAATGTTTATTATGAGAAACTGATGGAGGGCATCAGTATTGTATCTGAGGTGATTTATCCCAAACCCGTGGTTATTCGATTCAGCGATTTTAAGACGAATGAATATCGCAGTTTGGCAGGTGGTGCTAATTATGAACCCCAAGAATCGAATCCCATGATGGGGTTACGGGGCGCCGCACGGTTCATCTCTGAGAAATTTCAGGGGATTTTCCGTATAGAATGTGAAGCTATTCTCAAAATCCGGGAGAAGTGGGATAATGTCTGGGCGATGATCCCCTTCGTCAGAACGGTCCCCGAAGCCCGAAGATGCCTTGAAATCATGAAAGAGGAAGGGTTAGCAAGATCTCCCACTTTCAAGATCTGGTTAATGGCCGAGACCCCGTCCAATGCCTTGTTAATCGAAGATTTTAATAAATTGGATATTGATGGGTACAGCATCGGCTCAAACGATCTCTGCCAATTCATTTTGGCGGTGGACCGGGATAATTCAGACTTGAGGCAGATGGGCTATTTTGATGAGGAAAATCCCGCGCTCCTCAAAGCACTGGAAATGATTATCAGAGGCGCACACAAAGATAATAAGACATGCTCTATTTGTGGCGAAGCCGTCTCACAGTGTCTGGGGTTGATTGATAGATTAATAGAGCTAGACATAGATAGTATGAGCGTAAACCCCTCCGAAATTCTAAAAGTCAAGGAGTATTTGGATAAAAAAAGATAATTTAGTCCATTACAATTAAATAATTTTAAAAAGAATAATAGAATATACCATTTGTATTAATTAAACAAAACAATTGATAGATAAAATGTAACAATTCCCATTAATTATGGCGGGGATTTTTTGGACGACACAGAAAAAATTCGTAAAATTTTGATAATGGGATTAGATCAAGCTGGAAAAACCTCGATCCTCAATATCCTTAACCAGAACTACAATTTAATGGACGACCTAAAACCTACCATTGGTATTGAGCGCCATGAAATAAAGATTCTTGGCATCCCGGTAATTTCGTGGGATTTAGGGGGCCAAGAACGTTTTCGGGAAGAGTATCTCAAAAACCTAAAGATTTTCGAGAAGACAGACACGCTCATGTTCGTTATAGATGTACTCCACGCAACAAGATATGAAGAAGCCCTTGAATACTATTCTAGTGTACTTGCATTATTTGAGAAAGTTGAAATCAAACCTAAAGTAGTATTACTTTTTCACAAGGTCGATCCGAATCTTATCGATGAGCCAGAAACCCTTGAAATGCTCACAGAGGTAAAAGAGCTATTCCTCGCCAAATCAGAAGATTATTCACCTTCTATTTTCCTTACTTCGATTTTTGACCGAAAATCCATCATCGAGGCATTCTCAAAGAGTCTACAAGAAATCATATCCGATTTGAAACCGTTCAAAAAGATCCTCGAATCAATTAATCTCCTGTTAAAATTAGACGCTTCGATAGTTTTTGATGAGAACTTAATGATTCTAAGCGATGTCTACAAAAGTAAGGATATTGAAGACCTCTGTTTAAACACCGTTTATAATAGCGTTTACTACATTTTGAATACGAATCCCAAATTGGCAGAGAACTTCACCGCAAATTTCGAACTTGTGTTGAACGTCAAAAATCAGCAGAGAGTCTTCAGTTTCACGGATATCACATTTCGTGGATGGAACCTCTATATACTAACTATGTGTGATAAACCGGTCGAGCACCAGATGCTTATCTCCCGATTCAACTCCATGAGTCATCTCTTTGAGAACAAATAACCCTAAGCAAATTTTAAAAAGTTAAATAAATTGGTGACAACCCGATGTTACACTCCGTTATTTTAATAAACAAAGCTTCAGGCGTCTGTCTCTTCAATAAAAATTATACCTTAGACTTTGATTCACAACTCTTTTCAGGATTTTTGACGGCCGTTCAAAACTTCGCGGAAGATCTGAAGATCGGACGGCTGACGAATTTTGTCACTAATGATAAAACAATAATTCTATCAGCTTCAGAGCATGTGGGGGCTTCTTTAATATTAGATTTAGAGGACAATATTGAAGATTGGTTTGATAAAGCCTATAAGATAATGGCGAAATTTGAAGAAAAATATAATCTCGCAAATTTCGCAGGAAATGTTTCGGCGTTCCAAGATTTTGATGAGGACCTATCACAAATTCTTGCCTCGAAAGAGAAAGATATGATGCTGGAAATAGCAAAATGGGCTAAAAAAGAATTCGGAGGGGAACTACAATTAAATGTTTCCCTTAAGCCGAGTAAAAGTAAGCCGGCTGTGAAAATTGATGTTCTCTTGGATAGAGGCGATATAGATAATCGAAAAATACAAGATAAAGTGGCGTTACATAAATTTGGATGGTTGAAAAGAGATCTGATATTTATCCGTGTAGTTGATGGAATCGTTGGGAGAGGCGAAATTCGGGATTTCATGGAAAATTTACAGAATTTCGGAGGCGAAAATCCCGAAGAAATAGAAGCTGGTATGTTTCCATATTTTCCCAAAATGGCGGTTATTGTAGGACGAGATTTTTCAGATACCGTCGGTGACTTAGACGATAGACTCTATAAAGCAAAGGGGGAACGCCATTTCATCCAATCAAAACATTCAATCGTAGGTCCTCTTATAGACCGGCTAGATATCTTTAACTGCTGGGTCGAATATTGGAAATGGAAAGAGCCATATCCCGAGCGCATATTCAAATAAGAATAGATCAAAATGGAAATTCAAAGTATCTTACGTGATCGGCAGAATTCGCTATCTTATTTAAGATTAGGACAGCGTTGCGAAATTGAGACCGAGCCCCCTCCTGAAACTATTGCCCTAGCAAAGAAAAAGGGTATTTATTATACACCCAAAGAAATTACGACCTATATCTGTTTTCAAACGCTTAATTCTTATCTATTGCATTACCTAGGGAAATCAACTTTAGACATTTCTAAGTATATCAACCAAAGTTCTACTGAAGAGTTATTCAACCTTTTTCAGCTTCTTGGTACCTTAAAAGTACTAGATCCCGCATGCGGGGCCGGTGCTTTTTTAATAGAAATGGCAGAGATGTTATTTCAACTCAAAACCTCGATTCAGAAGAAGTTAAATAATTTTTTTAGTGATTTCGAGTTAAAAAAGAGCATCCTGCTAAATAATATCTATGGCGTAGACTTCTTTGAAGATGCCATCGAGCAAACCAAAACAAATTTACTGAAATGGCTCAATCTCGGTGCCAATTCGAGCGACAACCAACGCTCGCAACCTCTTTTGGACTGTAATTTGCGGGTTGGAAATAGCCTAATAGGGTGGCTGGACGAAGCGATAGACCCGATTCAAATAAATTCAGGCATCATTGATGCGATTTTCGGTAAGATAACAGAAAAGCAGAGAGAACTCCTGATAAATCAGCTGAAAGAGTCTAGGCCCCTCCATTGGAAAGTCGATTTCGGAGAAATAATGAGCAAAGGTGGATTTGATTTAATTATTGGAAACCCCCCGTACATCTTTGTACGAGGGATGAATTTCTCCTCTTTTGAAAATTCATTTTATAGAGAAAAATTCTTAATGGATTACCAATCCTTAGCAAAAGGGAAAGCACAACAATCCCGTAAAATTAATTCTTTTTCATTGTTCACTATGAGAAGTCTATCTCTTTTAAAAGATAACTGCTTCTTGGGTTTCATTGTTCCAAACACCCTTCTGAGAACCACAACGAACGATTCAATCCGACAATTCATTCTTCAAAAGGCATTCATTCAGGAAATTACTGATTTAGAGGGCGGTATTTTTAAGGGTATAACCGCGGCCACCATCTTGATTTTTCTCCAGAAAAGGTCGAATTCAACGGATTTAACCTTAATAAATTATAATGTGAGAGATCTGCTTAATTTTCAATTTGAATCTCATTATCTGAATCAAACGATTTTCGCTAAGAATCCAGTTTTAGCTTTTAACATTCATCTCGATTCAGAATTCGAAAGCCTCTTTCACCTCATGAAACAAAATACAGTAGAATTAGGACAACTCACCAACGAGATTATTGAAGGCATTGTCTGTCGAAAGAGCGACAACCTTTTTACAGATGATAAGTCCCATCCGCTGGCGAAAAAACTGCTGCGCGGCAAAGATATTGATAGGTATCAAATTAAGTGGAAATCCAATCAATACATTATCTACGCTACGGACACAACACTCACAAAAACGAAACTCCACCGTCCTAGACCGCAATGGGTCCATGAAGCCCCTGAAAAATTACTTACGCAGCGCATTGGTGGAGGTGTGTTTCCCTTGCGCGTGGCATACGACAATTCCCAATATTACACTTTTGCGTCCATCAATAATATTATTTTAAAAAAACCGCTTCTCTTTGAAAATAAAACCTTCTTAAGCAAATATATTCTGGCAATTTTGAATTCCAAATTATTGAATGCGTATTATCTTCTAAATTTCAGTAATAAATCCGCTCTCACCGTAAATATTTCAAAAACTTATCTGGAATCCCTTCCAATCAAGGAATGTCCGTTGGAAATCCAAAATTCTATCAGCACCCTCGTGGATTATCTTCTATTCCTCAACTCAACTGAGGTTGAAAAAACCGCAGAACATACCCAACTTTGCAAATTCATTGATTCCTATCTGCTCGATTCTCTAATTTACGCAATCTATTTCCCTGACTCGCTAAAAACCGATTTATGTAGACTGACATCCGACCACATTTTTCCCTTACCGGATTCCTCTTCAAAGGAAGCCAAAATTAATTTTCTCTCAGACTTTTGCCACAAGCTACAAGATAATTCCCTTATTACTCAAGCAATAGAAAAAATACGAAATCAGGAAATTATTCTAAAGGTTGAAGCTTTATTGCAAACGCGCGGTAATTTAACCTTCTAATTACAATGATTAACTCCGTTCCAAATGAGTTAAGCATTATACGGGTCAATTCCACTCCAAATCGAGCCAGGCGATCCTTTAATTATATGTTCAATAATGTGACCATTTGCTATTGTATATACTTCAAGTCGGTTACACTAGTTTAATATTGAAAAAATAGTATTATTATGCATCAAAGAAGAACTGGGTTTTTTATGAATTATTGGGCTATGCTTTTACATATTTATCAACCTCCTTTTCAGTCGTATGAGATCCTCAAAAAGGTGGATGATGAATCGTATTCAAAACTATTCGATGTGTTTCTCAGGTTTCCTTCCAGCAAACTCACGTTGAATATTAACGGAATACTCACCGAGCTTCTCTCCAACTACAAGATGTCCGAAACAATCGAGAAAATCAAAAAACTCGCTGAGAATGGACAATTACGATTTACGGGATCTGGAAAATATCACCCGTTATTTCCCTTAATCCCGTTGTCTGAAATGCGGCGTCAGATTCACTTAAATGAGGAATATAATAGACAGATTTTAGGGCCCAAGTATTCAGATCCGAAAGGCTTCTTCCCTCCTGAACTTGCTATTTCCAGAAGTCTTCTTGAGCTTCTGAAAGAAATGCAGTATAAGTGGGCGTTAGCCACGGGTGTTGCGTGCCCTGCCAAATGGCCTATCCATTGGTATTACACCTACAAAGGGCTTCCGATATTTTTCAGAGATACCGTGATAAGTGATCAGATTTCCTTTAAGCAGATAAAGCCATTAGACTTCGTAACCAAAATTCAAACGCTTTTTAGCGATGATCATTATGTGATTACTGCCAGTGACGGCGAAACTTACGGGCATCATATTGAAAATTATGAAGAGGACTTTCTAGCAACCGTTCTAGCCAAATTAGAATCTACTGAAGATGTAAAAATGATTTTTTTGGACGAGATTCCCGATCTTTTTGAAAGCCAGGGTGAAGTCATTCCGATCAATAGCAGCTGGAGTACTTCTGCTAACGATTTGACTGCCAAGAACCCGTATCCCCTTTGGGCAGATCTAAAGAACGAGATTCATACGATTCAAGGCGTGCTCCAAGAAAAAGCCTTGCGATTATTTCAAATTTTGGACCGGAACGCCTCCAAGATTCCGGAGGACCAGCTTGAATTCTACAAGAACGCCCGGGTCAATTTAGATAAAGGTGAGCAATCCTGTCGGCTCTGGTGGGCTAGTACCTATAATTACAACGAAGACCTTATTATTCGAGGGGTTCAATTTCTGGTAACCTCTACAGTAAATGCATATCGCGCATTGTTTTCAATTCCGCTTAAGCGAAAAGAACAAAAGGACGTTCAGAATCTCCAGAAAGACTTCCGGACCGAATATTCTGACCTCTTACAGGCACTTGCCAAAGAAACCGAGAACCGCTCTCGCTATAAACCTTCCAAATACCAAGTTCCTATAGAATAATTTCTTTTTTTTGGGGAACATTCAATTATCCAATAGTAATTGAAACAAAGGCGAATCTCGGATTCAAAAGCCATTTTGATAGCCGAACCATTTCTTTAGTAATAAGGATTCAGTCTATCAATTAGATAAAAAAAAGAAAAAAAGGGAAAAGAATTTCTAAAATTTCATCTGCTTTTTCAGGAAAAAGAAGCCAACGGCAATAATAGCGCCTAATAGTATAAAAGGCATCATGAAAACGGGTATCTGCTGTCCGGGATTGGCAGTTAGGAGATCAATTGGCAGACAATAGAGTTTGTAGTCAAAACTACCTACATACACACGTCCATTCGCCACGGCTGGTGAAGACTGCACAACCCCTCCTGTAGTATAGCTCCAGAGGGATTCGCCCGTGGTGGCATTCAGGCAATAGAGCTTGTTGTCGTTGCTGCCCACATACACGCGTCCGCTCGCCACGGCTGGTGAAGAATACACACTCCCTCCTGTAGTGTAGTTCCAGAGGGATGTGCCTGAAGTAGCGTTCAGGCAATAGACCTTATTGTCGTTGCTGCCCACATACACGCGCCCGCTCGCCACGGCTGGTGAAGACTGCACACTCCCTCCTGTAGTGTAGTTCCAGAGGGATGTGCCTGAAATAGCGTTCAGGCAATAGACCTTGTTGTCGTTGCTGCCCACATACACGCGCCCGCCTGCAATGGCCGGAGATGAATCCACCAGCCCTCCTGTAGTGTAGTTCCAGAGACGTTGGCCCGCAGCAGATTTCGCAGTAGCATTTAGGCAATAGACATTGTGGTCCCAGCTGCCTATATACACACGCCCGCCCACGACGGCTGGGGAAGAAAGCACGTAATCTCCTGTAGTGTAAGCCCAGAAGTTCCAGCCATTGGAGAGATTTAGGCAATAGACCTTTTTGTCGTAGCTGCCCACATACACGCGCCCGCCCGCGATAGCTGGGGCAGAATTCACAGCCTTATCAAAAGTAGTCATGACGTACCATTTTTGAGAGCCCGTTATAGCGTCAAAGCAAAAGACATTGCCATCTGCGAAGCCTACAAGCAGTCGTCCCTCTGCAACGGCGAGGGCATATATACCACTTAAAAAGCCTAAGCTCCAGCGGAATGCTTTCGTGGTAGCATTTAAGCAATAGAGGGTATTGTCATAGCTGGTCACATAAAGGCGTCCATTCGCCACGACTGGAGAACACCACACAGCAGCTCCTGTAGAATAGCTCCAATATGGACTTGTGCGGTTGGTAACGGTTGTATACGCTACGCCGGTGTGATTGAGCTGCCCGCGGAACATGGGCCACTCATCTCCATTGGGATCGCTGGTCCCTGGGACGGTGGCGATACTTACTACACTCGAAGGGGCAATAGCGATGCGAGGTGCTGAGGAACCAAAACTAGCTCCGACGCAGAAAAGCAGGAAAATGGACATAAGAAATAGGGCTTTTAAGAATACACGATGCATCATGGCGCATCCCTCGAATTTCGGTATTGTAGGACTTGATGGGAACATTGCTGTTTGGATATTTTGCAGATGATTTTATCAGGTTGAGGAAACTCTCTTAGAATCATTGTATTTTACCTCTTTTAAATTTACGTTTAAAGATAATTTATAATTTTATTAATATTAACTCAAAAGGATATTAAAATACTGTTAACTCAAAAGATAGTGGCTAGATGCCGACCTCACGCCGCGTGGAACATCCTCAGAGCCATAACTTTCCCCTTGGTAGAGTATATCGGGCAGATGCCCGTTCTCACCCAAAGATATGGCTCACCTACAGTCGTAAGTTGGCAACTTTATCCAACTTTGTAAGACCGGGTACATATAAACATAGAGATTTTTAAGTTAAATTACATATAAACCTATAAATATAGTGATTTTATGGTTAGACATAGTGATTTTATGGTTAAAATTATCTTTCTCCATCCCGATGATAATGTGGCCACGGTTCTCGAAAAAGTAGAAGAAGGGACCGAAATACAGATTGAAAAAAATCCGAATAACATCCAAACAGTGAAAACAATTACGAAAATCCCTTTTCTTCACAAGATCGCACTGACGGATATTGCAGAAGGAAGTCCTGTTATAAAATACGGGCAAATCATTGGCAAAGCCTCCCAAAATATCAAGGAAGGCGAGCACGTCCATACACGAAATCTAAAGAGTTGGTTTTATTAAGAAGGTGGATTTGATATGAATTTTTCTGGATATGAACGAGAGAATGGGTCGGTAGGAATTCGAAACTACATCGCTATCATTCCTTCCGTTGTATGCTCCACTAATCCTGCCCAAAAAATTGCCGATAAGATACCTGACAGCGTCTGTCTCACTCACTCCTATGGTTGCGGACATTTCGGCGCCGATTGGAGGCGGATTGTAAATATTCTATCTGGATTAGGGAAAAATCCGAATGTGGCTGCCGCATTAGTAATTGGGTTAGGCTGTGAAAATGTCACCGCGAAGGGACTTGCCAAAGAAATCGAAAAAACGGGGAAGCCCGTCCAATTCCTCGATATTCAGAAAGCCGGAGGTACTCAAAAAACCATCCAAAAAGGAATTGAAATTGCTTCGGAGATGCGAGCTGATGCCGATAAGCTCCAGAGAAAATCTTTCGATGTGGAAAAACTGGTGCTTGGCCTTGAGTGTGGGGGCTCAGACGCCACTTCCGGAATTATCACCAATCCCGCTGTAGGTGTAGCTTCGGATGCCGTTGTGGCGGCGGGTGGAACTTCCATCTTGCCTGAATTTATCGAATGGGTTGGAACAGAGCGCGAACTCGCTAAACGGTGCGTAAATCCCGTTGATGGAGAATTGCTCATTGAACTAATAGATACCTTCGTTGGGGAAGCTAAGAAACTCGGTTTTGATCCTCGGCTGATTGCTCCTGGAAATATAAAGGGAGGATTAACGACTATCGAAGAGAAGGCGTTGGGCACCGTTGCCAAGGGCGGGAAAGCACCTATTCAGGGGATACTCTCCTATGGCGAAGCGCCCCCAGGTCCTGGTTTATGGCTTATGGTAGAACCAGGCTTAGATGTAGAGTCGATGATTGGGATGGCGGCAGCTGGCGCTCAAATCTGCACATTCACAACTGGGCAAGGCACTCCTACCGGATGTGCAATTATGCCGGTCATTAAACTCGCAGGTAATCCTGAGACCATAGAATCTATGGGCGATGATATCGATATGGATGCCTCTATTATCTTATCAGGGCAAGAGACAATCGACTCATTCGGACAAAAAATCCTCAAAGAAATAATTGATGTCGCCAACGGGAAACCCACCGTCGCCGAAAAGTATGGTCATCAAGAATTCGCCATTTGGCGGATGCCGCTGATGTTTAATTTAGGTGGGGTCGCTGGAAAATTTGCACGGTTCTTCGAATGAAATCCTACTTTTTTTAAAATTAAACGATTACCGCGAAAATACTGTCTGCGATAACTTTTAGAATGTAGAGCGTTACAGGGATCGTCAGAAGTGCCAAAAAGTATAGCATAATCCCGAAAATGACTCCTCCGATGAGATCCGTCGGATAATGAGTACCCAAATAAAGGCGACTATATCCTACAAACAGGAGTCCAGGTATTGTGAAAATGAGCAAATATGGATTATAAAAATAATACACAAAGATTAAACTAACGAGTGTAAAGGTGGTGCAATGCCCTGAAGGAAACGAGGGTCCTCCATTCCTAAGTAAAAAATCGCGTTTTTCAATTTGATCTTTGATTTTTTCATTTTTATAGGGGCGCTCCCGCCGAATCACAAGTTTTATCAGGAATTGAATAATCCCAAACTGGATTAGACTCATACCCAATATCGCAGCTAGAATGTTTTGATCGAAAAGGAATAGAATGATGCAAACAATAATCCATGGAATTACAGAGCCAATGTGCGTGAAATAGACGAAAATATTATGGAGAATTGGAGTAAATCTCTGTTTATTGATACGACAGACCCAATGTTCATCCCATTCCTGAATCCTTTCTAGCACTCTGCTTCAAAACCCTTTATCGCTATATAAACATTATTTAACTATATTTTTCATTTGGATTTAGATGCGTATTAGTAACGAATTAAAAAAATTTAAATCAAATCTTCAATAATATGTGCTGTTGATAAATTTTTGTTTAGAGGTTGTTTTTTATGATAATTGGAAGATTTTCATTTATCCTTCATACACATTTGCCCTACGTTATCAATCATGGGATGTGGCCCCATGGGATGGATTGGCTGAATGAATGTGCAGCGGAAAGTTACGTCCCGCTTTTAAATACCCTGAATCGGCTGAAAAACGAGGGATTCCATCCGCGTTTGACCATCGGGATTACCCCAGTCCTTACGGAGCAATTGCGGGATCCCATTTTCGTTGATACATTTCTCAATTATATTCAAATCAAAATCGATGCAGCGCTCCATGATCGGGATATCTTTACCCAATGGAATCGTCCCCATCTCATCGAATTAACTCATATGTGGGAAAATTACTATAAAAACATTCAAACGAGTTTCATCGAAACCTATAAGAAAGATCTAGTAGGGGGATTCAAAGATTTACAAGACCAAGGATTGATTGAAGTGATTACCGGCGCCGCAACTCATGGTTACTTACCTTTGATAAAGACAGATGCGAATATCCAAGCGCAAATCGCAATAGGTGTTCGTGTCTACAAACAGCACTTTGGTCGCGATCCGATCGGTATTTGGCTCCCCGAATGCGGCTATCGCCCCGGATACAAATGGAAACCGCCCGTAGGAAAAGATCAAAAATCCTATCCCCGGAAGGGCGTTGAAGAGTTCTTGAGCGCGAACGGCATCAAATATTTCATGGTTGATACCCATCTTCTAATGGGTGGTGAAGCTATTGGCGTCTATGCCGCTCGTTTCAAAGCCCTTCAAATGCTGTGGGAAACTTTTAAGAAGCAATATAAACCCGAACCCGTTAAAATAGACAAATCTCCGTATGATGTTTATTTAGTTGGCGGAAATCCCGCGATTGAACCCACAGCCGTTTTCACTCGCGATCCTAAGACATCGGTCCAGCTCTGGAGTGCCGAACATGGTTATCCCGGTGATGGATGGTACTTGGAATTCCATAAGAAGAATTTCCCTGGCGGGCTCCGTTACTGGCGTATTACCAGCAGAAAAAGCTCGCTAGGTGATAAATGGGAATACGAACCCGATAAAGTCGCAGCCCGCCTAGATGAGAATGCGGGGCATTATAAAGACGTAATTAAGGGGGTACTTCAAGATCATTTCAAGAAAACCGGGCAACCGGGAATCATCGTAGCGCCCTATGACACCGAATTATTTGGACACTGGTTCTTTGAAGGGAATGAGTTTCTTTATCGGGTTCTGAAATGGATTGAGATGGATCCAGAACTGGAATTAACGACTTGTGGCGCATACCTGGAAAAATTCCCGCCCTCCACTGTGATAAAACTCCCTGAGGGCTCTTGGGGCGAAGGAGAAGGGCATTGGATTTGGTTGAATGAATGGACTGTCTGGACTTGGGAAAAAGTCTATGAGTGCGAAGAAATCATGATAGATCTCGCCAATAAATATTCGAATACCACTGATCAAAATCTCCAAAACATATTAAGACAAACTGCCCGTGAAGCACTACTACTTCAATCGAGTGATTGGCAATTCCTCATTTCTACTTGGAGCGCGCGTGATTACGCGGAAAACCGATGCGCTGAACATTATAACCGATTCAAACGCTTGGCAACGATGGCTACCAAATATGCGAATCGAGAAAAGGTCGATGAAGGCGATTGGACCTACCTTGGCCAGCTCGAACGCGAGGATCGCCTGTTCAAAGACATTGACCTTTCCGATTGGCGAACTAAGTAGTATCCTATACTGAGAAAATGATATTAGTTTTATATTCACCACTTTTTCTTTTAAAATCATATTTAAGAGGTAAAGATTATGCCAAAACTAGTATCCCCCTTTGAAGAAATATTTGCGGCTCAAAATATAGCTATTATTGGGGCTTCCAATAACCCGACCAAATTAGGTTTTGCCTTGGTTAGAAATCTACTAGCACAGGGCAAGAATGTCTTTCCTATTAATCCGAATATTAAAGAAGTCCTTAAAGTAAAAGCCTATCCTTCTGTTACAGCGGTCCCGGACGGCCTTACCTTAGCCGTAATCATTATTTCGCCTCAACAAATTCTAAATGCGGTAGAAGAATGCGGGACTAAAGGGATTAAATATGTCCTAATTGTCTCGGAGGGATTCCGCGAAACCGGGGCTGAAGAGCTCCAAGAACAATTGAAAAATTCACTGATAAAACATAATATTCGTGCCCTCGGTCCCAACACCATGGGCATTTACGATACCTATACTCCCTTATTACTATCATTCATTGATATGCACCTATTGAAGCCAGGAAATGTTTCTATTTCCAGTCAAACGGGCATTTTGGCGGGGGCCCTCCTTCAATATATTAATTTGACCAAACACATTGGTATCAGCAAAGTCATCGACCTCGGGAATAAAATCGATTTGGACCATGTCGATGTTTTGGATTATTTACGAGATGAGGAGAAAACCGCAGTCATCGGGATGCATATCGAAGGAATAGCAGATGGACAGAAATTGGCTGAGGCGCTCAAGAAAACCACATCCCGAAAACCCGTGATCATCTTGAAGGGGGGCGTGATGGAAGAAACAAAACGGGTTGTGGCATCCCATACTGGGAGCATCGCTGGCGATGCCAAACTTTTTGATTCTATCACGAAAAATGCAGGTGCGATTCGAGTCAATGACTTCGAGGAATTCATTGACGTCGTCAAAGGATTTGCCTACATGCCGCCCCCGAATGGGAATAAAATAGCCGTTATTACAGGAAGCGGCGGTGCTGGAGTCGTTACCATTGACAGTTTATTGCGAAATGGACTCGCCCTAGCTAAACTTTCACCCGAAACAGTTGAGGCTCTATTTAAGTTTATACCAGAACCAGGAAAAATTCTGAACCCAATCGATATTTGGCCCAGTGCCATTCAGCAAGGGCTTAACGTAGTATACGGGCAAACGATCTCCCTGCTTGATGCGGATCCGAATGTCGATGCCATCATAGCGTTGCTCTTCAAAGTTGAAGATTTTAAATATGACCCAAAGGCTGTTATTAAAGCTGCCAAGAACTGTACGAAGCCCGTCTTCTTCGCCGTTCAAGGGCACGCTACCACACAGATGCGTGACGAATTTGAAAACAATGGACTCCCCACTTATAGCTTTGGCGAACGCATAGCGCGAGTTCTAGGTCACATGTGGACCTATAAAAAATTTCTAAAATCCTCCAAATCTTCCTAAGAGAAGCGCCTCTCTTTTTAGAATTATTTATAAACTCACCTTATAATAAAGGTTAACAACTACTTAGAGGTGATTTGAAATGTCATCTATGGAGACTCCTAATTATAAGATGGTAATGATTACCTCCGCAATCGTGATTGGGTTGAGTGCCCTGATTTTGATTCTCATTAATGCATTATGGATTGCTGCAGATTGGAGCAGAAATGAATTATTGTTCCTCTCGCAATTAGTAACCATAATCGGCGGAATGGTCCTTCCAGGCGTGGTCCTATTGCTAAGCTTCTTAGGTCAAAGAAAATATGCGAGCGATAAAGCGAAAACCAAAATTATTGCTTTAATCAATGTCACAACAATCGGAGTTGCTTTGGCAATTGCTGTGATGTGGCTAATTGCTACGATTAACTTAATCGCGGAAACCTACATCGGTTTTTACATCGGAATCATCGTTTGCATCGTGGGGTCCATCGCGATGTTAGCATACAGCCTGATACTCGAAATTCAATATCTGCTTCAAGCGAAATCTTCTAAGTAATTCCTTTCCCAGCGACGCATTAAGCCAAACCTAATTCTTTTTTTTTATTTTAATAAAGCGCAAATCAGTCTTTATACTACAATGATGATTTATAATTTAGTCCCAAAATCATAGGCCCTTTTTAAGGCGCCTTTATCATTTTCGATTTCCTTCCGTTCATACGCTTTGGCTATAATCGCGCCGAGATATTTGACTCCTAAATACTTAAGCGACATACGAAACATTTCAATTAAAGGTCCGCTCGCCTGAGTTCCTTCCGCCGAAGGGACAACTACTGCGCCTCTCTTCCCTTCCAACTTCTTGTTGGCGATGAAGGGGCGCAATCGATCAAGGAAGAGTTTCATTTTCCCTGTCGGACCATACCAATAGACGGGGGTGCCGAAAATGATGCAGTCGGATTCCTCTAATTTCGGATATATTTTTTGCATATCATCCTTCAAGGCACAGCGGGAATCCCCCTTTTTACAGGCACGACAGTCTAGACACGGTAAAATCTCGAGATCATACAAATAGATTTTTGAACTGGTGTGGCCCTTACTCTGCGCACCTTCCAGAAGCTGATCTACTAAAATATCCGTATTGCTCCCTTTTCTTGGACTGCCAATCAATGCTATAATGTTCATGGTTCTATTTTCTCCAATTAAATCAGTGTAATACTCATTTTCCAGCTCAAAGGTTCCTTCGGTTTTAAGTCCAGAGGCGTTACGAGGGAAAGGACGGTTCCTTGATAGACGGAGTCGTAGCCGCCATCAGTTCTTGCGTACGTTTCAAGGGGATATTTGAAAATTTTATGCGGTTCCATCAGATTAATCTTAACCATAATATCATTTTCTCGTGCATGGACATCAATCGTTTTAGTGAGAAAAGTCTCTGGTTTCAAGAAATCTGATTCCGCATCCTCGCTTTTGAACAAAATCGATTTTGTATCTCCTGTAAGATATAGTGGGATTTCCATCAAATGATTCACATGAACAGGGTCATTTCCTAAATTTTCGATAGTATAGGTTATTTTGATTTCATTTTTACCCTCAATGATCTCAAAAATTTTGCTAACTTTTAATGGATTCAATCTCCCTTCTATCATTACCTTACCATCAGTCCAGAGTTTTACCTTTGCAAGTTTTTCTCTCTGACCTACTTCGGATTTATATTGTATCTGCAAGAAATTCCCCAATTCTTTGTAAGTATCTTTGATTAATTCTTCGAGCGTGAGCTCATCTGCCACGAAGTGGTCATAGAAAGCATAACGGCGCCATCTATCGACGATGAATTCCAAGGTATCTTTATAATAAGCCTCTTTTCGCCGTTGAAAGGTATTTTGAATGTTGAATCCCTTCTCCTTAGAATCAATCTCAAATACCGAGCCACCCCTGAAGGGATGGAAATAGAGGTTGATCAATGAAGTCTCCATCAGGACTTCATCTCGCCCATCCTTATCAATGTCGTAGAGGCTCACTTTAGGTGTGAGTTTCTTTTTATCTTGGCAAAACTCTTCTAGAATTCTTTCAGCATGTATCAAATAATTGTAGATATTCCGTCGCATAAACCCGAAATAGATTCCTCCAAATTGACCGTGCCAATACGCATCATTGCATTGCGCCTTAAAAATTTCCCGCAATGCCCTTGTGGTTTCCTCAGTTTTCCCCCATTGTTTCTCCACTCGGCTTAACTTCTCTCGGACATACATCATTTTTTTGTGCATATTATTTGATTCATAGTATTTCACGAGGAATTGACGCCAAAAGCCGCCCCGAAGGAATTTGATCAAATCCTCCGCATACTCGATTTTCTTATTTTTAGCGAGCTCAAGCAAGCGTTCCAAGGTAATTCTTTCAGGAGTTGGGAGCACCCAATAGGACATTTTATCGTAGGACGCGGTAGGCATATACACGAGTCCCCTCGGCTCATACTTCTTGAAGTATTCAGATAAGGTCAGGTTGTGAATCCAAGGGTTTTGTTCAATCTTGGTAAATAATTCTTCCATCCATGGCGTCCCATTAAAGCCTTTTTTATAGCAAATTTCGTGCGTGGTGCCCCAGACGCCAAACTTCTCGGCATCATCAATCAAACAGATCAGCCGATCTGGTTCGGTAGATGCATTGCGCACTAGATATTGATAAGCCTCTTCCACGGGTTTCCAAGGTGTAAGGTAGCGTAGAGGCTCATTGATTGAAACCACCGTCACCTTCGCGCCCTGTTCCTCGGTGATGTATGTGTAAAAGGTCTCTTCCTCTGTTAACCCATTCATCCGCAGATGATAATCATCAATAAATATATAATTAATTTTCGCCTGATTCAAAACTTTGGCAAGAGTAGGTTCCCATACCCGTTCTGCCAGCCAAAACCCCTGCGTTTCCAACCCAAATTGTTCCTTAATATAAGCTCTCAGTAATTCAATTTGTTCGAGCTTATCCTCGTCAGGGATCATGGCGATGATCGGCTCATAAAACGCCCCGCCGACGATCTCAATTTGCTTCTTCGTTGCCAGATTCCTCAACAGATCCATATATTCCGGATGCTGCGTTGATAAATATTCCAATAAAAAGCCAGAGAAATGGAGGCCCACCTTCAATTTCGGAAACTTTTCGATCGTTTCAATCAACGGAAGATAGGAGAGCTTAAAAGCTTCCTCAATGGTCCATCCAAAATTTCCTACTGGTTGATGAAAATGAAAGACAATCGGGAAATTTATCATTTTTTCGGAATCACTCGCTTGATCCATTTCATCAGCTCACTCAATTTCATTTCTTTTATGAAGTCAATTTTGATATTATAAATTAATGAAAATCTGATTCCCTTTTTAAATTTATTATTATCTTTTAGTCCAAGCTTCTGGCAATTTGAATCTTATTAGTTGGAGGAATTTCCCGAAATTATGATACTTCCAGGAAATCCCAAATTCCCAGTATTTCCGTATTTCCAGTACTTTCCGAAAAAGCACCTTAGGCGATTTACTTGGTCAAACATCAAAGAAAAACGAGTCCATTATCAGATTGCAAAAATCAATACTAGAATGTAGACCATAACTAAATTACCGATAATAATCCCAACATCTTTGACCTGTTTCCTTGGAATTACTGGCTTTCGATAAATATACATGGGTCCTAGCGGAATTACGATAAATGGGAAGAGAAGGTAATTGTTGATGAGTATTATGGCGCAAATACCCGTGATAATCGTGACGACTGATGCGACCTGAACAATAATCTGAACTTTCCGCTGCGAGAAAGATGCTATTGCCTCTTTATCAATAGCCTCATGAATAACCTGCCCACTAAACGAAAACACGAGGAATGTCAAGAGAAGCATAATCTCTCCCAGCGTAATTGGCTTCAGCGGTTCTTGTATTCTGATCATTAAATAGGGGAAAACGATATGCGAAAAAACAAGGACAAATTTATTTATAATAGGGTATTGTTTAATCTTAATACAATAGCCAATAACGAGAAGAATGGAGCTGAGTGCAAGTACAATAGTTCTCCAATCATTCATAAAAGATTCCATCAATAGCGCAATACCTAATATAAAAGAAATCATAGCAATTGTCCCTAACTCCTTTGTGGTATAATCTATCCCGCGATCTTTATCAATAGCATCATTCAATAAATTTCCGGTAATCCCGATGAAACTCCACCCGAAAATGACTCCTAGATATTTAAAAAAATCCAAATCAGCTATATATATCGCTAATAAACATGGAATTACCACGGAAAACAAATAATCTAATCGTAATAATTCGATTCGGTTCAAATGCACCATATCCTTCTTTCATAGTCAATATTTGATAATTAGCGTGTTTATTTTTAAGAAGCTATGCCTTTTTTTCAAATGTATAAAAATAGGCAAGAAAGTTTATAAAGCCCCAATCACGTAGAATCCTATACTTTTCTGTGTATCTTGGTGCACAATATGTTGGTCAAACCTGTGGTTAAAAAATTCAAATGCCACGTAATTACGCCCGTAGATGTCTATCGGGCCGTGAAGCAGCAAACGCGATCAAAATTCACGTATTTATTAGAGTCCTGTGAGGGAGACGAGAAAGTAGCGAGATACTCTTTTGTGGGCTATACGCCAATTGGAAGAATTGCTATTAATAACTCAGAAACTTCAATTCATGGGAATCTATTTGGTGACGGAAAAGCTCAGGGGAAGGATCCAATCGAAATTATGAAGAATAGCATTGGAAATGTGTTGCTGGTGAATGGGAAAGAGTCGCCGAGATTTCTAGGAGGCGCGGTCGGGTACTTTTCTTATGATTTGATACGATATTGGTTACCCTATCTTGAAGAGAAAAGCACCGAATTAAAGACGCCGGATGCTGAATTTGTTTTCACAAAAGATAATATTGCATTCGATCACAAGACCAAGGAAATCGAGATTGTGAGTTGCGCGTTTGGGCGAGATGAACAGGAGTTACGCGATGATATTGGTGCGGCAGAAAATAAGGTTGATGAGATAGAGGAAGTTATCTTAAGTGCAGAGCACCAAGACACTGCTTTCAAAGCTCCCAGACAAATTGATTCTAGTTCAAATACATCCAAGGATGAGTTTGAGCGAATGGTCAATAAATCAAAGGATTATATCCGGGCAGGGGATATTTTCCAAGTCGTTATTTCGAAAAGAATTAGTACTGATGCCTCAGATCCCTACGAAACGTATCTAGCCCTTAAAACCCTGAATCCGTCTCCCTACCTCTATTATTTAGAATTTGGGGATTTAATGATTGCCGGTTCGAGTCCTGAAATGTTGGTTCGGGTGGAAGGCAAGCGGGTTATTACACGCCCCATTGCGGGAACTATTCGTCGCGGCAAAACCGAACGCGAAGATAGATTATTTGCAGATGAAATGGTAAATGACCCGAAGGAAAGAGCCGAGCATATTATGCTGGTAGATTTGCACCGAAATGATATCGGAAAAGTCTGCAAGTTTGGCACCGTTAAAGCTAGTGAATTGATGTGTATTGAGAAGTTTAGCCACGTACAGCACATAGTTTCCACCGTCGAAGGCGTTTTGAGTGAGAAACATGATGCATACGATGCCCTACGTGGTACCTTCCCAGCAGGCACCGTTAGCGGGGCCCCCAAAGTGAGAGCCATGGAAATAATAAACGAACTCGAAAAGGAAAGGCGGGGGCCATACGCTGGCGCAGTGGGGTACTTCGGATTAGATGGAAATATGGATTTTGCGATCACAATCCGCACGCTAATTCAAAGAGGCAAAAAGGCTTATATTCAATCTGGATCAGGTATCGTAGCAGATTCGGTGCCTGAGAACGAGTGGAACGAATCTGAGAACAAAGCGAAAGCAATGATGAAAGCATTAACAATGGTGAGCTAATGACGGATATTTTGGTGATTGATAACATAGATAGTTTTGTCTATAATTTAGTTCAATACATAGGCGAGTTAGGCGCCACTCCTAAAGTAAAAATAAATACCATTAGCGTACAAAAGGTTAAAGAACTGAACCCTGACAAAATTGTAATCAGTCCCGGACCTGGGAGACCCGAGAACGCTGGGAATTGTGTAGAAATCATTCAACAACTCGGATCAAAAATTCCCATTTTAGGAGTGTGTCTCGGGCATCAAGCGATCGGCGTGGCCTTCAATGGGATTGTGAGTGCAGCTAAACAGCTTATGCATGGGAAAGTCAGCGTGATCAAACATAACGGGGAGGGCATCTTCCAAGGGATAAAAAATCCATTTGAAGGGACGCGATATCATTCGCTCATCGTAGAGAAGGCATCGCTGCCGGATTGCCTTGAGATAACCGCAAAATCCGTCGATGAGTTCGAAGAAATTATGGCCCTACGACATAAAGAATATCCGATTTTCGGCGTTCAATTTCATCCGGAGAGTATTTTGACCTTGGAAGGGAAAAAAATTATTAAAAATTTCTTGGATATGGTCTTAAAATGATAAAGGAAGCAATATCGAAACTGTTAGAGCGAAAAAACTTGACGAAAGACGAAATGGAAGCCGTAATGAAAGAAATAATGAGTGGAAATGCAACTCAGGCTCAGATAGGCGCGTTCTTAGTAGCGTTAAGAGCGAAAGGTGAAACTATTGAAGAAATAACAGCTTGTGCCAAAATTATGCACGAATTTGCTACGAAGATATCTCCGAAGGCAGACAAAATAATTGATACGTGTGGCACTGGTGGAGACCTAATTAAGACATTCAATATCAGCACTGCGACCGCATTTGTCGTTGCAGGCTGTGGTTTAGCCGTAGCAAAGCATGGAAATAGATCCGTGACTAGTAAATGTGGGAGTGCGGATGTTCTAGAAGCCATTGGCTTGAAATTGGATAGTTCCCCAGAAGAAATCGAAGATTGTATTAATAAATATGGAATCGGATTTTTATTCGCACCTAAATTTCATCCTGCCATGAAATATGTAATCGGACCTCGAAAAGAGATAGGAATTCGGACTATATTCAACGTTTTGGGTCCTCTGACAAACCCTGCTTCTGCAAATCGCCAAATTATGGGTGTTTATGATTCCAATCTCACTGAAAAACTGGCAAAAGTACTCCTGAATTTGGGTGCTCAGCATGTGATGGTCGTTCACGGGTTAGATGGGCTCGATGAAGTCTCGACCATTGGAAAGACCCAAATCTCTGAGGGAACCGATGGTGCAATACACACGTATACGGTCACTGCTAAAGATTTTGGCTTATCTCAAAGTAAGAAAGAAACAATTCTTGCCAATGAATCGATAGACCAAAATGTAATGGATCTATATAAAATCCTCACCGGGGACAAAGGTCCGAAAGCCGATATTGTGTTAGCGAATTCAGCAGTGGCTTTAAAAGCAGGCTTGGACATTTCATTCAAGGAGGGGATAGAGCTGGCAAGAGAATCAATCGAATCCGGGAAGGCTCACCAAAAACTGAGAGTTCTTATTAAAGAAACCTCAGGAGACCTTAGTAAGCTAGAAAGCTTGGAGGATAAGCTTTGAATATTTTAGAGAAGATCGCCAGCGAGAAAAGTAAAACAATAACGGTGAGAGACAGATCTAAAAAAGTCATCTCGCTTTCTCAGGCTATAAATAATAAAAATAAAAAAGGACATTTGGCACTGATTTCAGAAATTAAACCGAAATCTCCCTCTCAAGGCGAACTCAGAAAGATTCAAGACGCCGTATCAATCGCTACCATTATGCAAAATAATGGTGCCACGGCCATTTCTGTTTTAACAGAGGAGAATTACTTTGGCGGACACATCGAAACTTTAATCGATCTCTCTGAGAAAATCAAGTTACCTCTTCTCAGGAAAGATTTTATCACATCCGAAGCTGAAATTGAGGAATCTTATAATTGTAATGCCGATGCGGTGTTATTAATCGTGGGATTATTAAAAGAGAGAACAGGAAATTTGCTTAATAAATGTAATGAAAGAGGGATAGAGGCGCTTATAGAAGTTCACAATGAAGCAGAATTAAGAATCGCGCTGGAAATTGGCACAAAAATTATCGGCATCAATAATAGGAATTTAGAAACTATGAAGGTTGATTTAGAAACAACGGGACGATTGATAGAATTAATTCCCGGAAACAAGATAATTATAAGCGAGAGTGGAATCCAAAATAAAAAGGATGCAGAATACCTCGCGTCACTTTCAGTAAATGCGATTCTGGTTGGCACTACCCTAATGAAATCACCGGACCTTGGAAAGATGGTGAAAGAACTATCGGAGATTAAGACTATATGACAAAAATAAAAATTTGTGGTCTAAAAACCTTGCAAGATGCATTATTTGCCCATCATGCCGGTGCAGACGCTTTAGGGTTTGTGATCGATGTTCCTGTAAATACCCCACGAAAAATCAGCAGTCAGGAAGCGCAATCAATAATTTCTAAACTTCCCCCTTATGCCCTTACCGTAGGGGTAGTAATGCCTTCAGACCTCCAATCCAGTTTACGAATAATCAAGAAAACCGAAGTGGATGCTCTTCAAATCCATGGAAATAGCCCTGCTACTATGATTCGCGAGCTTAAAGAGAAAACCCGCATTAAAATAATCAGATCTGTTCCAATAGCGATAGACATAGACGTAACTGCATCCATCAACGAAATCGAAAAATATATTGAATCCGGAATAGGGGCTATTTTACTAGATACCAAGGGCGAAGAGAATGCCGGTGGCACAGGGCAAAAGCACGATTGGAGTAAAAGCAGAGAGATTAAAGAATCGATTAATTGCCCCATTATTTTAGCAGGTGGATTGACCCCTGAGAATGTGGCAGAAGCAATTAGAGTTGTGGAACCTTATGCCGTGGATGTGGCAAGCGGGGTCGAATCCAGTCCTGGCATAAAAAACCATCAAAAAATCATAGATTTTATACAGAATGTGAGGAATTCTTAATGTCTCCATATGATTTACCAAATAAAATGGGCAAATTCAACGAATTTGGCGGTCAGTTTGTCCCGGAAGTGATTATGCCTGCTTTGCAAGAACTAGAAGCCGCGTTCAATAAAGCTATTAAAGATAAAACTTACCAGGAGGAACTGAATTACTATTTGAGGGATTATGCCGGCAGACCAACTCCGCTCTATTTCGCAGAGAATTTAACGAAAAAATGCGGGGGCGCCAAAATATACTTGAAACGAGAAGATCTGTGTTTAACCGGCGCTCATAAAATAAATAACACACTAGCACAAGTGCTGCTTGCCAGAAATATGGGTAAAACACGGGTTATTGCAGAAACTGGAGCAGGACAGCATGGGGTCGCAACTGCGACTGCCGCTGCCAAGCTGGGTTTAAAATGCGAGATTTACATGGGGAAAGAAGACATGGAACGACAAAGACTGAATGTCTATAGAATGCAATTACTGGGCGCAAAAGTGACTCCTGTCACCTCCGGATCAATGACATTGAAGGATGCCATAAATGAGGCAATGCGCGATTGGATCACAAACATTGAAACAACCCATTACTGTATTGGCTCTGTTGTGGGGCCACATCCCTATCCTACCATAGTCCGCACCTTCCAAAGTGTTATTGGGAAAGAAATAAAAAAGCAAATTAAGAAATCTGAGGGGCGCTTACCCGATTATATGATTGCCTGCGTAGGAGGAGGGAGCAATGCTATGGGCAGTTTCTATGATTTCATCGATGAAAAGGTCGAATTGATCGGAGTACAAGCGGGTGGCAAAGGTTTGGAAACTGGGCTCCATTCTTCGCCTTTAAATGTTGGCACCCCAGGTGTTCTACATGGCGCTTACACGTATTTGATGCAAGAAGAGACAGGGCAGATTAGACCGTCGTACAGTATCTCTGCTGGATTGGATTATCCAGGGGTAGGACCGGAACTAGCCAATCTGAAAACCATTGGGCGACTAAAAGTTGTCAGCGTCCTCGATACGGAAGCGCTCGAAGCTTTTAAGCTCCTCTCGGAGGTGGAAGGATTGTTGCCTGCCCTCGAGTCTGCTCATGCTGTCTATCATGGGACTAAACTCGCCTCGCAGCTAGGGCCTGAAAAAATCATGGTCATAACGCTCTCGGGGCGAGGCGACAAGGACGTCGAAATAGTATCAAATATTTTGGGTGGTAAAAATCAATAGAATCGAAAAAACCTTCCAAACTCTGAAGGAGGATAAAGAAGGGGCGTTGATCGTCTACATTGTTGCAGGAGACCCTGACTTTGAGACTAGCATCGCCATTGCTGAGGAAATAATCGAGGCGGGTGCCGATATTTTAGAACTGGGCATTCCCTTTTCAGATCCGATAGCCGATGGTCCTACCATACAAGTTGCCGCCCAGCGTGCGTTAAAGGCAGGAAACACTCCGAAAAAATCGATGGAAATAGCTTCCAGTTTAACTAAGAAAATACCGTTAGCCTTCATGACTTACTACAATATACCACTTCAATACGGGTTGGAGCACTTTGTTAAAGATTGTCAAAAAAACGGCGTCGATGGCGTTATTATCCCGGATCTGCCGATCGAGGAGGCTACCCCCCTATTAAATAATTGCAACAGATCCAATATCGATCAGATTTTCTTTGCGGCACCAACGACCACTGAAGAAAGAATCAAAAAAACATTGACTGCTGCCAGGGGCTTTCTCTATTTGATTTCCCTTCTAGGCGTAACAGGCGCGCGAACCAAATTATCGCACATCACGAAGGACACCATCACTAAAATACGGAATTATTCGATAGACCAAATTCCGATTGCCGTAGGTTTTGGGTTATCTGAACCCCAACATATTCAAGAAGTACTTTCCTATGGTGCTGATGGTGCAATCGTAGGTAGTGCAGTTATCAATAAGGTGAATCAACTTGATAAAATTCCTATTTCCGAAATTGGAAAATTCGTAAAACAATTAAAAAGTGCCACCACTAAGGTTTAGCTCATTTTAACTCTTGTAGATTCAATTTCAAATATAAACCTAAACCGATCCACATGCAAATGGCTCCAATGATGCCGATATCAAATCCAACAAGTGGCTGCATAATGGATTCTGCATCTAAGATTATCCCTAATGTGAAAACAAATAAGCTCACAATCATCAAAAGGGCTTTCGTCCGAATTGTTCCGGGTGATTTAATGGCGACATAGACATAGAGCGAAAAAATCTCTACGCCTATGATTAAGTAGAACGGCATCAAAAGTTGTCGTGCTAATGCGATATCCGCAAAGATGATTGCGACTACTCCGAGCGCTGCAATGACTGTAAAGATGTACCTCGTTTTAACGAAATAGGTCTCAATTAAGATTGCAATGAGGATCAATGCTGCTAAACTCGCAATGGTTGCCAATCTCCAAAACAGGTCATAGATCCCAGAAAATTCCACTTGGAAGTCCGTTATAAGGAAAAAAATCCTTGTCAAACTTGACATGAATGCAAAAACGGCGATGCCCACCAAAAAATAGCGTTGTTCTTGTTCTTTTTGCCTTGAGTTCCTGATCGCAAGTAATCCCATGCAAATTAAAAATCCCGCGAAGGCTGCTTTGACTCCAACTTCTGCCCAAAAGAGCTCATCGGCCATGTTGCATCCCGCTATAAAATTGAGATAATCATTCAAATATAGATAACCTCATTAAATTTATAATGAGCTGTTAAATTTGAGGGATTATGATGGAGTCAAATGAGAGTAGAAGACTCGTTAATAAAATTGTTCTGATTACAGGCGCTGGGTCTGGTTTTGGGCGCGCTACCAGTTTACGATTTGCGAAGGAAGGCGCCTCTGTAATCGCTGTCGATAGGAATATAGCCACAGCCGAAGAAACTGTAAGTATGATCAAGAAGGATTTCACAGGAATTAAAGCCATTCCGCTAAAATGCGACATTAGTAATAAAGATGAGGTCAAAGAAATGGGGAAACAGGTCTTTGAAAATTTCTCTCGCTTAGATATCCTCATCAATAATGCGGGTATTGGCACCTTCTCCTTCGGCGAATTATCTACGCTCCCTGAGAAAACTTGGGATGAGGTGATGAATGTTAACCTGCGCGGGACCTGGCTTGTGACGAAAGAACTCGTAAAACGCATGAAGAAGCAGGATCTGGTGGGTGAGATACGCGGAAAAATTATTATTGTGTCTTCCTTAGCGGGGAAAATACCCTCCACTCCTCTCGGGGCTTATTCCATCAGCAAAGCAGGGCTCATCGCCATGACACAGGTTCTCGCCCAAGAGTTAGCCCCCTCTAAAATCACGGTCAATGGCATTTGCCCGGGATTTCATGTCACAGCTATCTATCTGAATGATCCGGAGCTCGTGAAGAAAGCGGTTCAGTGGTGGGGCCGCAAGATTCCTTTGGAGCGGATCGGCACCGCGGATGATGTCGCCAGAGTCCTGTTTTTCCTGGCTTCTGACGATTCCAACTATATGACGGGGCAATCCCTTAATTGCGACGGCGGTTGTAGCGCAATATAAACCCCAGATTTATCAAATAAATACTTTATTTATTAGAAATTTCGTGGGTCGAAACATTCCAACATCGCCTTTCCAAGATTCTAAGCTATCTGCAAAAAGGGCTTCAAATTCTGTAATGAACTCCTGCAATTTATAGCGGATCGTCTTCAGTTCTTCTTGACAGATAATTGCACAGATTACGAAGCGCCCATATTCAAAGAATATTTTCACATCCTGATGATCAATTATCTGGAGCTTCTGATGACTGGCCGTCATTTCCGCAAGCAGTGTTTTGATTCCGATGAATCCTCCGGCAATGAGATCTTCTTGATCAGGGGAAGAAACTACCTCAGAAAAAGCATAATGATACATTAAAACCCCATTATTATTGATGATATAGAGATCCTTAATTTTTTCTTTCCAATCAAATTCGCCGAAACTGGGCAAATTATATAAGCCAATAATAGCGATCACTAAGCCGCCTATCTTTAAAAAGTCTGCCATAAGACGGATATCTATTCCCAAGATATCAATAGCTACCTTAGTGGTTGCCAGAATTCCCAAAAAATAGATTATTAATCCACCTAAGAGGAGCGTGACATATGTTTTGATTCCGCCTTGCGCTTTTTTAGCGAGGAGATAAAAAAAGTAGACGGTTAAAAGAGCCAGGACAAAGGTTAATGAATAATTGATGATTGAAAACCAAAAACCGGGCAATATATAAAAAATATTAATTATATTAAACCCAAACAAACCCAGTGTAACGTATGTTAAGATAAAACGGGATTTAGTCAGAAAAATTCTTTCAAAAACAAAGATTAATAAAACCAGCGCTCCCATTTGAATTGTTTGCGCAATATACTTGTAAAGGGTATCCGTCAGGTTGTAATCAATAGGATAATAATAAAAATCGTTAATAATGTAAAAGACCCGGGAAAGTGCCAAAAGAAACAGCATTACCCCTAATACAAGCAAGATATTTGCCCCAAATCGTACCTTCCTTTGATACTTCCAGTGGTAAATGAGAAACCCGAAAAGAATTAATTTGAAGAAAATAACTGAAATATCAAATCCTATCATGAGCTCTCTCGTTACATTATATGCCATGCTCCTTGCCTCACGCTCTTTTCGCTAATAATACCTTTCTGGTGTTAAATCATTTTATAATTAACTACACACTGGAGGATTAACTAAAGAATTTACTATTGATTTCGTAATCACCGATACCTTCATATAACTAATGAAATTATACCCATAAACAAATATAAAAGGAATTGAGGTGAAGGAGCAACTTGATAAAATGCTCTAAATGTGGATATGTTTCGTCTCAATATGACGTAAAAGGAGACAATAGATATTGTGTGAATTGTGGAGCAGAACTTGAAGAAGATCATTTATCACAATCAACTCAGCCCGAGATTCCAGAGGAGGTAACCCCTTTTGTTCGTATACCTGAGAGACCTATTCCAACAGCACAAGCAAGTTCTCCGCCATCCGTTCAAGCGCGAGATCTGCTATCTAGTTCTTCGCCAACCGTTCAAGCGCCAGCACCGCGACCAAGTTCTCCGCCAACCGTTCAAGCGCCAGCACCGCGACCAAGTTCTCCGCCAACCGTTCAAGTGCCAGCACCGCGACCAAGTTCTCCGCCAACCGTTCAAGTGCCAGCACCGCGATCAAGTTCCCAACAACTAACTCAAACCTCAACTGGACATACAGAAACTCCGTCAGAATTCATTATTCCCCCCGTAGATGCCGTTTTAGATGAAGCCAATCTAGAAGAAGATGAAAAAAAACTCTTATCCAAACATTATCAGCAAATTGGAGCATATTTTCATCCTGGTGAAACACTAATTACGTCAATCCCCGTAAATTTAGACGTCCCGAAAAAAGGGATGTTGTATGAGCTTAAAACAGAATATGAGATTAAGAAAGCGGCGACGTTTAAGGTACCACAGCCAGAAGCAGAAGCGGCAGAACAAAAGAATGCAGCGGATAAAAAATTTCATGAAAAGTTAACAGGGGAAGTGTTTGAGTACGGCAAGCCAGACAAATTCGTTGCTGCACTTACCAATGACCGACTTCTGCTCTCACGATATGAAAGTAAGGAACTCAAAGGTCAATATCAATCAGGTAATGCTAAATTCGATCTGATGATGGAAATTCCTCTCAATCTACTGAAAACAACTGATTTCAACTCGTCAATGGTTCAAGAAAACCGGAAAGTTCATTTCCTGGGATTCCTAATTACGGGCTCTTGCCTTCTTGCCGCCGGGCTCATATTCTTCTTCATCGGTCTCGTAGCCTACTACATGTTTGTCTTCGGCCTTCTCCTACTGTTTGGAGCTGTACCCCCTGGCGTTGTCCTGCTCATTATCGGATTAGTCAGGCTTTTTAAACCCGGCTACTTCTTTGCGGCTAAAGAGGAATCTCTTCGAATTCGATATGCTGACCCTGTTCTCGATAAGGACTCATGGGTGAAACTATTCAGTGAAAGAAAATATACCGTCAATAAGAGACAACTCAGCATGGAGCCAAACAAATACTGGAAAAAAATTAATGCCGTCTATCTAAATAAATTCTATAAGGTTCTTGTCTCTACGAGACAAACTCCTTAGTAGCTGCAACCGATTTAAATTCTTTTATTTTTCTTTTCTCTTTTTTAGTTTGCTCTTTTAAAAGCTTATTTTCAGTGTTACTGTTATTATTAAACATACCTAAAAAAAGAAGATTAACTATAAGAAATATGAGGTTGTGAGTTATGACCGAATTAGAAGACGAGATTTACCGCAAGCTCCAGCGGCATCTGGATTCATTGCCCGTAGGTTTACCTGTTTCGGACACGGGGGGCGATATCAAGGTTCTGAAAGCCTTCTTCACTCCTGAAGAAGCCAGATTCGCAACATTTTTAGATTTTTTCCCAGCTACTGCGAGAGATATCTGGCGTCGCGTGAAACGAAAGCTCGGGATGTCCTTGGAAGAAACGGAAAAAATGCTAGAATCTATGAGAAATAAAGGTCTCATATACCATGGTGAAGATCCTGATACTGGAACGCTACTATATTTGAATGCGCCTCTCGCGATTGGCTTTTTTGAGTTTGCGATTAACCATTTAAATAAGGAGAAGGTCGAGGCTCTCGAGGAGTACCTGGGTACCTTTCTGCAGGAGTTTTTTTCGACAGGAATTCCGCAAGTTCGTACCATTCCTATAAATGCTGCGGTCACGCCAGATTTGAATATCATGCCCTACGATGAGGTATGGAATCTGGTTGATCAAATGAAAGGTCCCTTCGCTATCGCGCCCTGCGTCTGTGTACAAGAACAGGAACTTCTCGGTCACAAATGTGCCCATAAATTAACTGAGCGGTGTCTAACCAACTCAAAGTGGTATGTTGAGCAAGGCAATGCCCGTGAAGTGACTAAAGAAGAGGCGATTGCGCTCATCAAGAAAGCACAAGAAGATGGCTTGGTGATTCAGCCTGGCAACTATAAGAAGGGTGAGTGGCTCTGTCTGTGTTGTGGTTGTTGCTGCGGAATTCTCTCTAATGTCAAAAAACTGGATAAACCTGCCCAGCTATTAGCCACAAACCATTATTCCGAAATAGATCCAAATGCCTGTGTCGCATGTGGGGTCTGCGTGGATCGTTGTCCTATGGATGCTATCACCTTGGAGGAGGTTGCTACCATAAATCGGGACCGGTGCATCGGGTGCGGCGTTTGTATTCCGACCTGCGACGCTAAAGCCATCCATCTGAAGCGGAAGGCACAGGTCACA
>Ga0315277_10001281_pt1 | contig 37061 bp, 33 predicted proteins | sample YL17G05_15_MG_FD_203695 | JGI IMG/M metagenome (GOLD analysis project Ga0315277, IMG submission 203695) | Sediment microbial communities from Yellowstone Lake, YNP, Wyoming, USA - YL17G05_15 | ecosystem: Environmental > Aquatic > Freshwater > Lake > Sediment | place: USA: Wyoming | collected...
CAGCCTGGCCGAGGCGAGGAAGGCTCATCACGGTTCCCGTCCTCAATGGATTGCGCCACGCCTACCGGCGCGCTGTGTGAGCCGGGAGTCCCACGAACTACCTCGGACGGGGTTTTCGGCTAGCACAGCCCCATCAGATATATAGGAGTATTACGGCCTAATAGCTTGCAATATGGGGTCATCTGTGGTACCCTCAAAGATCAGGGTTCCAGCACGTCAAGGGAATACCATCCAGACTGCCGTCAGAGAGGGGAAAGCGCAATGCCGAAGGCCGAAATGAAAAGCTATGGAAAGCCCGACGAGGTTCGAGAATTCCCGAAAGGACGCTTGGAACTTGTCAAGATTGGCGGTGCGACCGTAGGTCGCGCGATCTTCGAGCCCGGCTGGAGATGGTCAACGTCGCTCCAACCCATCGCCAAAACGAAGAGCTGCGAAGCCTCCCACTTTCAGTATCACGTGTCCGGCGTGCTGAGGATTCGAATGGACGACGGAACCGAGTTCGAGTGTCGATCCGGTGACGTTTCGATGCTCCCCTCGGGCCACGACGCCTGGGTGGTCGGAAACGAGCCCGCGGTCATCGTCGATTTCCAGGGGATGGTCGATTACGCAAAGTCAAAGTAACCCGGAGGTCACAGGTTCCCCCCGGCCTGCAGCCAGGGCAGGCTGGCCCGGACACCAGGACGGGCGAGTCCCGGCCCCGCTGCCTAAATGAAGAACCGAGGCCCTTTGAGCCTCGGTTCTCTCTTTGTCTATTCACGCGAAGTCAGCCAGATTTCCCTGCAATTGCGATGTTGCGATCGGATTCCGGATGCCGGACTGGTAACCACGCGATCGCTGGTTCGTGTCCTGGGAGCGTCATTGCCTCGAACCGCAGCCCGTCGGGCTCGCCGGGCTGCCGGCCCACATCCCGGACACGGCCAAACATCGCCGGGATGGGTGAACAACCACCCCTGTTCGTCGTGCGTGGAGGCCTCACGTCATCCGTCATGTGCGCTGCGTCTACGACGGGGGGACCGATTCTCTTATGGGCATGGTCTGAGGCAGGCACTGGAATGCGAGGCTCGATCCACCACGCGGTGCCCTCCTGGGCCTTTCTGCCAATCCTCGGGTGCCGTTTCCACTGCAACATATTCTCTCCCCTCGGCAACACATGGCCCCCTCCCAAGCGTTCGGTATTCACCTCTCGAGCCATGGGGTAGTTCTCGCGCGTCGCGCCGAGATTTGTCCATGCCCGACAAATCGCATCGCTTATGTGAGGTTAAAGGGGGTGAGATTGCCACGGTTGAGCTCGCGCGCCCGAACGCCACACCCGAGCCACACGGTCAGCAGGCCTACGGCTGGCGCTGACCCCCGACCTACGTGGGATCTCCTATTGATGCCGGGTCTATAATCAAGTCAGGTGTATCCTGGCGGACCCTCGCAGGGGGAAGACACATCCGACAACGGATTCTAAATCCTGGGCTTCCTCTTCGACGAACGATCGCCCCAATTCGCCACTAGGAGGTGCGTCCGTCCGCTTCTGTGCTATCGTTGGGCAGCGGAACCCGCGCGGGTAACGACCGCTCCTCTTCTTGGTAGGCATCACAGGTGCCATTGTTTGCCGCAGGGCGACACCGGAACGCCTACCGGCGCCCGAGAATTCGGCCAATGCTCGCCTCACGGCCAATGAGTGTGAAAGCATGTAGCTCTTGCCCCTAGAGGCAATCGTGCATCTGGTTCAGGCACCGTACGCAGAAAGGAGCACGGACGATGTGGATTCTGAGAATCAACATGACGGATCGGAGCTCTCGGCTGGAGGGAGTGCCCGAGAAGTACAAGAATCTCGCCGGGCGCGGACTGACCTCCTCCATCATCGCGGACGAGGTCCCGCCCCTGGCTCACGCGCTGGGGCCCAATAACAAGATCGTCTTTTCGCCGGGACTCGTGACCGGGACAGCGGCGCCGACCTCGGCCCGTCTCTCGGCCGGTGCCAAATCCCCGCTCACGGGGGGGATCAAGGAATCGAACGGCGGAACACCCTTCGCCCGGGACTTGGCCGTGATGCGAATCCAAGGTCTGGTCATCGAAGGCGATCCGAAGGATCAGAAGGACTTTGCAGGGATTCATCTCAGCTGGGACGCCAAAGCCGGCAAGCCCAAGGCGGAGTTCTTTGACGCCACGGAGTACGCCGGAAAGAACCTGTACGATGTGACCCCGGCCCTCTTCAAGCGCTTCGGCGAGGGCGTTTCGATCGCAGGCTGCGGCGTGGCCGGCGAATTGAGATACCGAAACGCTGGCGTGATGTATACCGACATGGCCCGGCGGCCCAGCCGGTATTCGGGGCGAGGTGGGCTGGGATCGGTGCTCGCCAGCAAACGCGTGAAGTTCATCGTGGTCGACAGTACGGGCGCGCCCGGCGTCGAGATTGCCGACAAGGCTCTCTTTGAGGAGGGCCGCAAGAAGATGACCGAGGCGCTGATGACACACGCCATCACCAAGCCCCAGGGCGCTTTGAATTCGTTCGGCACGGCGGTCCTGATCAACATCCTCAACGAGGCAGGTGGCCTTCCCACTCGCAACTTCGGCAGCGGGCGGTTCGAGGGCGCGGCGAAGATCGCCGGCGAGGCCATCTTCGAAGGCACTAAGCAGCGGCTGGGGAAGACGCTCTACAACCATGCCTGCAGCCCCGGGTGCATCATCCAATGCTCCAACACCTGGTACGACGTCAAAGGAAATGAGCTTGCCTCGTGCGTCGAATACGAGTCGGATTGGGCGCTAGGAGCGAACTGCGGGGTCGACAACCTGGATGACATCGCGGAGCTGGTGACCCTGTGCAACGGGTTTGGCCTCGACACGATTGAGACCGGAACCACGCTGGCCGTCGCCATGCAGGCAGGAGTCCTGCCCTTTGGTGACAGCAAGGGCGCCATCCGCCTAGTCCGCGAAATGGGCAAGGGCACTCCGCTCGGGCGCCTCTTGGGCGGGGGGACCGAGATGGCCGGCCAAGCCTACGGGGTGACGCATGTCCCGACCGTCAAGGGTCAAAGCATGCCTGCCTACGATCCGCGGGCGGTCAAGGGCATCGGGGTGACTTACGCCACAACCCCGATGGGCGCCGATCACACGGCCGGCTACACCATCGCGCCCGAGATCCTGAGCGTGGGCGGCAAGGCCGATCCGCTTAGCCCTGAGGGCAAGGCCGCCCTCAGTCGCGCCTTCCAGGCGACGACGGCCTTCATCGACACGAGCGGCCATTGCCTGTTCATCGCCTTTGCCATCCTCGACATCCCCAGCGGGTATGAGGGGATGATCCAGGAGTGCAACGGCGTCCTTGGCACTCAGTGGACGGCCGAGGACATTCTCAAGATCGGCGGCGAAATACTCAACAAGGAACTGGCCTTCAACAGGGCCGCCGGTTTCACCAAGGCGCACGACCGTCTGCCGGAGTTCATGAAGATCGAACCGCTTGCCCCGCACGGCCAAGTCTTTGACGTGCCCGACAGCGCGCTCGACGCAGTGCACGCCGGCTAGCTGCACTCCCAGGGATGTGGACAGGGGATCTGAACACTGTCCACATCTTCTTGAGGCGCGGGACGGTGTTGCCCTAGGGCGGCTCCCCGCTGGCCGCCTGAGGTGGCGAGCGGATTGTGGTCGATGACGAGTGGGATGTCCATGCGCGTGTTCGTCAAGCTCTACGCGAACCTGGTCCGCCACGTCGCCGGGACGAAACCCGGTGTGCCGTTTGAAATGGATGTGCCGGAGGGGACGACGCTCGGAGAGCTTGCGATCTGCCTCCGAATCCCACCGGAGGAAGTGAGAATCGCCTTTGTCGGCGGGCGCGTGCAACCGGAACTCTGGGTGCTCGCGCCCGCCGATGAGATCGGCATCTTCCCCTCGATTGGAGGCGGCTAGTGCCCGAAGTTTCGCTTGATGTGTGGCTATACGGCGATCTCGCGCACTTCGCCGGAGAGGCGGCACACGGCGGCTATGCCAACCTGCGCGTGCGGATGCACGCCGGGAGCACCATGGCCGATCTTCTGACGTCGCTCGGCATGCCCACCGAAGAACGCGGCATCACGTTCATCAATGGGACGTTGAGCGCTTTGCCGGGGCTGCAACCAGACCTCGATCAAGTGCTTGCGGATGGCTCACGCGTCGCCTTCTTTCACTTGCAAAGCATGTGGCCCTTCCAATACCGCCTCGGGGCACGCACGACGGATGAACTCAACCAGGCCATGCAGCACCGGGATGCGGGGCCGTTGCACCACGTGTACCCCAAGCAGAGCTAGTACACCGTCACCGTGAATAGGATGCACTGAAACTTGGACCGGTCAGGGTCAAGGAGACCCCGACCATGCCTCTGAAGAAGTATGTTGTGGACTTGACCTGTCCTGGTTGATATCCCCATCTGCCCGACATCAAACCCGCCAACAATCACGGAGACGATTACGATTGTGGCAATTGCTACATGAATGTCGGCTGTGACGAATTGCCGTTGTCACTACAGAGTCAGCTCCCGATTCGAATTCCTCATTGACATTATGACCCCGATCGACTATTGTGCGATTCGCTCTTGCCATCGAGGACATCCGGGTACGCGAGTATCGCGGATGTACAGGCAGCCTCGCGAGCATGGAAGTAGTCGCCGAGGCCCCGTCTCCAGGTGCGCAACTCATAACCAGGCGATCCCAGGTTCGTGTCCTAGGAGCGACATTGCTCCAAACCGCAATCCGTTGGGTTCGCCAGGTCACCATAGCACGCCGGGCTCAACCCTCGAGCGCTCCCGTTCGGCAACTCGAACCTGTCCTGGCCGAAAACCCCATCCGCCCGACAACAGACCTCGATCGGTCCTGCGATCTACTCTATCGATAAGCTCTGATTGTCCGTCGAGGGCATCTTCTGCATGCTTTCCCTTGTCGCCCGGTCTATTCGCCGCAAACGCTCCGCATCGTCGTTGTTATGGCTCGCTGCCCCCCAGCTTACTTGGCCATCTCGCTTTTCTATCCCTCTCGGCTCCGACCTCGACATCACTCGCTAAATGCCGAACTCGTGGCCGCGAACGCCACCCTCCACCAGCAGATCATATCGAAGCTGATCCACCACCGCGTCGAGTGCCCTACACACCCTTGAGACCTGGCTCGCCGGACTGCCGCCAGGGCAGGCTTGTCGATCCGGTCAACCCCAGGGACGGCAGCAGGTCATCGATCTTCCGGGTACTCACCCCCTCGTTGCAGGCCTGCTGGATCACCGCCACAAGAGCCTTCTCCGCCTGCCGGCGGGACTCCAGAGGGCTCAGGAAGTACGTGCCCGACCGCAGCTTCGGGACTTCCAGCAGGATCGAGCCGGCTCGGGTATCCCAGGGTCGCTGGCCGTGGCCAGTGCGCCGATTCGTCCTCTGCGGCGATCACTTGTACCGTCCCGCTCCAATCGGCTGCTACACCTCCTAATCTATCGCAAATTGGGCCATCAGCCTGGCCACCTCTCGGGGAAGGCACCGTCCAGGTCGACGCCCCTCTTGTCAAGGTGCAGCCTCAGTGTCATGCTGCTTTCGGTCATCGTGGCCTCCCATTGTGAACTTGCCATTTCACGCTAGGAGGCACACGAATGCCGTTTTGCCTAGCCACTCCACTTTTTACACCACTACGAGAGACATTATCGTTTTAACGGCCTTCCCGAAGCTTGCAGCTTCTTGACTCTGGGGCTTGATTTGCCTAATAATACGCATGTTAGCGTTATCATGGATCGCAGGCCTATTGGGTTGCCGCTGGGCCTGTCTGGCCCCCGGCAGCGAAGTTGCGCACTCACAGCAGGACTTGTGTGCCCCCGCCGGGTCTTCTGCGGGTGGCCTGCAGGCCGCAAGGAGGTGCCAGAGGGCTTTCCTGAAGGCCATCAGGATCAGCTTGAGGAGTGGGAGCTGAGATCGACTGGGGGAACTCCGTATCTTCAGGCCTGGAGCCGGCCCCAGTGCTTCCCCCATCTCAGCAGACACGCGCTTCTTGGAACGTCCTCGACCCCAAAAGTTTGAATCCCCGCACAGCTCAGTGTGATGTTGGCCTTGGCCCGGAGAAGGCACGCGGGCCCAAGTCGAGAGTCCATGTGAGCGACAAGGAGGGAAAGATGCACGCGCGCAGAATGAGCGCACTGGTTGGGGTCGTCATTGTGTTGTCGACGCTGGTGACGGCTTGCGCCCCAGCTGCACCCGCCACGCCCCAAACCATTGTTCAGACCGTGATGGTTGCGGGGACCCCGCAGGTACAGATCATCACCGCGACGGCACCCGCTGCTGCACCCGCTGGAGAAGGCAAGTGGTGCAGCGGCGTGCGGATCGTGTTCTTCCCTGGCGGACCGGAGGGCGGTGTCTTTGCGGTCAACGTGTACAACGGGGCCAAGCAGGCCGAAGCGGACCTGGGTCCCACGGTCCAGTACGTCTGGTCCGGCTGGGATCCCCAGAAGATGATCCAGCAATTCCAGGAATCTGCTGCGACGAAGCCGGACGGGATCGCCGTCATGGGGCACCCGGGTGACACCGCCTTTGACCCGCTGATTGACGACGCGGAATCCAAGGGCATCATCGTCACAGCCCAGAACACCGAGCTGCCCAACATGATCGCGAAGTACGCCGCTGCGGGCTTCGGCTATGTCGGCGCCTCCAACTACACCGCGGGTCAGGCCTTGGGCGCCGAAGCCGTCAAGCGCTTTGAGCTCAAGAAGGGCGATCGCGCCATGGTTTGGGGTTTGCTGTCGCAGCCAACCCGCGGTCTGCGCACCAAGGGCGTGATCGATGCGCTCAAGGCGGCAGGCCTTACCGTCGACTATCTGGAAATCGACTCAGCGACGAACTCCGACCCGCCGGCGGGCACGCCCACTTTCGCGGCCTATGTCTCTTCGCATCCTGATGTCAAGCTGGTGGTGACGGATCATGGTGGACTGACCGCCACGGCCCAGACCTATCTGACGGCTGCGGGCAAGAAACCCGGAGACATCAAGATCGCAGGGTTCGACCTTTCGCCAGCGACAATCACCGCGATCCAGGGGGGCTGGACCGGCCTGGTGATTGATCAGCAGGAGTGGCTGCAGGGGTATCTCCCCATCCTGCAAATCTGCCTCTCCAAGGTCTACGGCTTCTCCGGCCTGTATGTCAACACCGGGGCGGGCTTCGTGGACAAGAGCAACGTGGACGCGGTGGCACCTCTGGCGGCTAAGAACATCCGGTAGGAGTCCGAAGACCTGACAGGTCCTCCTGACCTGTCAGGTCTTTTTTTTAGGGGCAGACGGGAGGTGGCCTGATGGATGCCGTGATCCGGATGAAGGATGTCTCCAAGACCTTCGGCGAGGTGGCCGCGCTGCGGAATGTGGACTTTGAGGTGGGGGCCAATGAGATTGTCGGGCTGCTGGGGGACAACGGGGCCGGCAAGTCGACGCTGGTCAAGATCCTCACTGGCTTCCATCAGCCTGACCCGGGCGGCCAGATCTACTGGAAGGGCCAGAAGGTGGATCACCTGAGTGTCGCCCGAGCCCGCGATCTAGGGATCGAGGTGGTCTACCAGGAAAGGGCCTTGGCCGACCTGCAGCCCCTATGGCGCAACATCTTCATGGGCCGGGAGCTTTCCAACCGCTGGGGCGTGCTCGACCTGAGCACGATGCGCACGGAAACCGAGAGGTTGATGACCACTGCGATGGGTTTCACCTCCGCGGCCGTCACCGCGGATTCTGTGGTTGGGGGTTTTTCCGGCGGCGAGCGCCAGGGGGTGGCGATCACGCGCGCACTTTATTTTCAGGCCGAGCTCATCATTCTCGACGAGCCGACGATGGGCCTGTCGCTGACCGAGACGAAGAAGTGCATTGACTTTGTCCTGGGGATCAAACAGGCAGGCAAGTCGGCCATTTTCATTGACCACAACATCTTTCACGTGCACCCCGTAGCCGACCGCATTGTGGTGCTGGACCGAGGCACGGTCGCGGGCGAGTTCAGGAAGGGCGAGCTCACGCTCGATGGGCTCATTGAGCAGCTCTCTCGCGTCGCCCGCACGGGGAGCTTCAAAGACAATAGTCGTACGGTCCCCTGAGAATGGAGTAGACCCGATGGAGTCCGGAGTCGACGCACGTCCCCTCTCGCCCGCCGCGAAGACCAGCGCATTTGCGCGACTGCTGCGCAAGTACGCGATGCAGATCGCCGTTGTTTTCGTCGCCTTGCTCATCTGGGCGTTCTTCTTGTGGCGTTCGCCTCGAACGTTTGGGTCCTACGACATCTACAACTCACTCATGTCCACGACCCCCTATTACGCCTTGATGGCTATTCCCTTGACTCTGGTGATCATTGCCAAGGAAATCGACCTGTCCTTCCCTTCCATCATGGCGTGGGGAATGGCCGCCTACGACGTTGTCTTTCTGCTCTTCAGCGCGACCAACCCCTCCCTGGGCGTCTGGCTCGGGTTCGCGGCCTGCCTGCTGGCGGGCCTGCTGGCAGGGCTGCTGAACGGGCTGATTGTGGTCCGCCTTGGGATTCCCTCGCTGGTGGCGACCCTGGGGACTCAGTTCCTCTGGCGGGGGGTGGTCCTGGTCGTGACCAATGGCCAGGGAATTGGCATGGGCCCGGCCGAGGCGACCCTCCTGTACCCGGCGCTGGTCGGCCGCGTCGGGGGTCTCATCCCGGTGCAGTTCATCTGGAGCATCATCTTCGCTGTGGTCGCGTGGTTCTTCTTGAACCGGCACAAATTCGGCGCCCACGTCTACCTGACCGGGGACAACACGGAAAGCGCGAAGCTCATGGGCGTAAACGTGGGCCGCACCAAGATCCTGACCTTCGCCATCGTCGGGGTGTCGGCCGCATTTGCGGGCTTTGTCGTGAGCGAGGGGGTTCACTTCCTGTGGCCCACCCTCGGCGAAGGGTACCTGCTGAATACGCTTGCCTCTGTGTTCCTGGGCGGCACGTCGGTGTTCGGCGGGACGGGCAGCATCTTCGGGACGTTCGTCGCCGCTTTCATCATTGCCATTATCAACCCGGGCATCGTAGCCGCAGGTTGGACGTCGTACTGGACGCAGCTCATCTACGGCTTCATCATTGTCGTTTCCGTTTCGTTGCAGGCTGTCCTGCGAAGGAGACTCGCATAGCTGGCCACCCCTTGGAAGGCAGGGGGCCGATGGGAGCTCCGTCTGGGCCGGGCTGGGTCGCCAGGCAGATCGCCCTCGGATCTCGAAGGGGGGAGCGCTTGAATCCGCGTCAACGCGTCCAACTTGCCCTCAACCACCAGGAACCGGACCGTATCCCCATCGACCTCGGCGCAACGATCGTTTCCTCAATTGTCCGCCAGAGTTACATTGAGCTCAAGAAGCACCTGGACATTGCGGTCGAAGAGATACACATGCTGGACTACGTCCAGCAACTCCCCTATATCGATGAGGTGCTGCTGCAACGGTTCAGTGTTGACTTTCGGTTAGTCCAGCTTCCGGCGGCCACGGCACCCGGCCTGGACATCTTTGAGGAAGGAGGGTACTACGCCTTCATCGACCGCTGGGGCTCGAAACTCCACATGCCAAAGGATGGCGGGCTGTACTTCGACTGGGTGGAGTTCCCCCTCAAGTCCCCGACCCTGGACGCCTTGGAGCGCTATGCTTGGCCCAGGCTCGATCCGGCGGAAGATATCGCCCGCCTGCGCCAGCAGGCCGAATTCCTCTACCGCCGCACGGACTATGCCCTGGTGGGAAGTGCTGTGATCGGGGGCGGCATCTTTGAGCAGCCGGCCCGGATCATGGGGCTGGAGAACTTCCTGGCGGCGCTGCTCGTCGAACCGGACTTTGCTGATCGGCTGATGGAAAAGATCACCGACGTCTATATCGAGTCATGTAACAACTACCTGCAGCAGGTCGGGGAGTTTATCCAGGTCTTCACCTACTGGGACGATCTCTGCGGCCAGAACGGCTGGCTGGTCCACCCCGATCTCTACCGCCGGAGGGTGAAGCCGCAGCAGAAGCGACTGGTGGAGGCGATCAAGAAGAAGACGGACGCCAAAGTCTTCTATCACTGTTGCGGCGCCTGCCGCGAGCTGATCCCGGACCTCATTGAGGTCGGTTTCGACATCCTCAACCCTGTCCAGGTCTCCGCGCGAGGCATGGACAGTCGGGAACTCAAGCGCGAGTTCGGGCGGGACATCGTCTTCTGGGGCGGCGGGGTGGACACCCAGTCGGTGCTGCCGTTTGGGACTCCCGAGCAGGTGAGGGAGGAAGTCAAACGGCGCATTGACGACCTTGCTCCCGGGGGCGGGTTTGTCTTCGCAGCCGTGCACAACATCCAAGCTTTCGTTCCGCCTGAGAACATCGTGGCCGCATTCGACACCGCGCTCATATGCGGGGCCTACTAGGCCTTATGCGGCGAGGCCTGCCCCCGTCTCGGGGGAGGGGAGTGCGGGGGACCCGCCGTTGTGGGTGAGGGATCGCGCAAAATGAAACACAGAGAGCGGGTGCAGATGGCTCTTGGCCACCAGGCCCCAGACCGCCCCCCAATGCAGATCAGCTTCACGCCGGAGTTCGCTGAGCGTCTGCGCAGCGAACTGCAGGTGAAGGGGCGCGGGATTCACAACCCCCACGGGGGTGGAAATACCTACGAGCTCGAGAGAGCGCTGGATGAGGACATGCTGCTCACCTCGGTGGGGTGGGTCAATTCATACTATCCGGAAGGATATCAGGAGCGGGAGGCCTACAACGACGAGTGGGGGGTCACCTGGAAAACGGTCGAGTACGAGACGCGCTTCGGAAAGGGCAAGTACACCGAGCCGGTGGGGCACCCGCTGGCGGATGAGGGGGCCATCGACCACTACCTCGCGCCCGACCCCGCCCGCCCAGAGTTGTACGCCGAGGCCGAACGCGTGATCCGTGAGTTCGGGGACGAGTACTGGATTGTCGGGGTCACGGTGACGACCATCTTCGAATGCGCCTGGGCACTCCGCGGCTACGAGACTCTGATGATGGACCTGCTCCTCAACCCGGAGTTGGCGGAACGGATCCTGGACATCCCCTTCCACTATCACCTGACTGCCGCCAAGAGGCTGGTGGAACTGGGCGTCGACATGATCTGGCTGGGCGACGACGTCGGCGGGCAAGCCGGAATGCTGATGTCACCGCGCCTCTGGCGCCTGTTCCTTAAGCCCAGGATGGCGCGGTTGATTGCGGAGCTGAAGGGCACGAACCCCCGGCTCAAAGTTGCCTATCACTCCGATGGCATGATCTATCCCATCATCCCCGACCTGATCGACATTGGTCTGGATGTCCTAAACCCCTGCCAACCTGGGGCGATGGATCCCTCGCGGCTGTTCAGGGAGTATGGCGGCAGGCTGTGCTTCTGGGGATCGATTGACATTCAGCGCACCCTGCCATTCGGGACTCCCCGCGAGGTGGAACGCGAGGTGGCTTCAAGGAGACAGACGCTCGGGCGGCACGGGGGCCTGATCCTCGGGCCGACGCACAACGTGCAGATGGACACGCCCCTGGAGAACTTCTGGGCCATGGTGAGGGCCATCACCCGGACCCGGGCGCGACCGCGACTCTAAATGCCCCGCCCACCCTTGCGCTGGCGACTTGGGATGGGCCCGGGCTGGGTTGGAGGAGAATGAGTCGGCAAAGCAGCGGGCCCAAGATCGGCGAGCGGGTCACGATCGAGCAGGTTGCGGGGGATGCGGGGGTTTCCCCGCAGACGGTCTCGCGCGTGGTCAACAACCACCCATCGGTGGCCCCCAAGACCCGGCAGCGGGTCTTGAGAGCGATCGCCAGGCTGGGGTACCAGCCGAACATCCTTGCGCGCAGTCTGGTCCATCGCCGAAGCCACACCTTGGGGGTCGTGGCCTCAGGACTGGAATACTACGGTCCCTCGGGCACACTGGTCGGCATTGAGCAGCAGGCCACCGAGCTCGGCTACACCATTGTGCTCAACCTCCTTCATCGACCCCATGTCGACAATGCCGAGAAGCTGCTCAACGGACTGGTGTCCAGGCAGGTGGATGGAATTGTCTGGGCCGTTCCCGAGATTGGGAGCAACCGCGCGTGGCTCCAGGAAAGAAGCGCCCGGCTGCTTGTCCCGGTGGTGTTTCTGAGCATGCATCCCTCCAATAGCCTGCCTGTGGTGTCAGTTGATAACCGGTCGGGGGGTCGGCAGGCCACGGCCCATCTGCTAGCGCAGGGGTATCGGCACATTGGCCTGATCGCCGGCCCGGCAGACTGGTGGGAGGCCAGGGAGCGCACCTGCGGATGGCAGGATGCCCTGCGGGCCGCGGGACTAGAGCCCGGGGAGCGCCAGGTGGTGGTGGGCGACTGGAGTGCCTCGAGCGGAGAACAGGGTTTTAACCAGCTCTTGGCCCAGTGTCCGGCAACGGACGCTGTGTTCGCCTGCAATGATCAGATGGCTCTGGGGGTTCTGCAAACTGCCCACCAGCGCGGCCTTCATGTTCCGGACGATCTGGGCCTGGTGGGATTCGACGACATCCCCGAGTCCTCCTATTTCTGGCCCTCTCTGACCACGGTCCGACAGGAACTCAGGGATCTGGGTGGCACAGCCGTCCGGCTGGTGATCCAGATGATTGAGGCGAACAGACGAGGGGAGGCGCCCAGCCCGGTGCAGCCCATCCTGCTGCCACCGACGCTCGTTGTTCGAGCCAGCTCGGTTCGAAAGGGCAAGAGCGGGGGACCGCCGCTGGAGGCGTTTCCTCTCCAAGAGAGCGAACTCGGTCGAGTCCATGACCGCTAGAGGAGGCAAAAGTGCTGAAGGAATTGACTCTGGGTGTGATTGTCGGCAATCGCGGCTTCTTCCCGGATCATCTCTGCGAAGAAGGGCGCAAGACGATCTTGAAGGTGCTGGCGGAAGAGCGCATCCGCACCGTGGCCCTCGACCCTGCGGACACAAAGTCGGGCAGTGTCGAGACACTGGCGGACGCCCACAAGTGTGCGGAGCTCTTCAAGCAGCATCGGGAGGAAGTCGACGGGGTCCTCGTCACCCTGCCCAATTTCGGAGATGAACGCGCGGTTGCCAATACGCTACGTTGGGCGGAATTGAACGTGCCTGTGCTGGTGCACGCCTTCCCCGATGAGCCCGGCAAGATGCAGATGGGAGACCGGCGGGACTCCTTCTGCGGCAAGATGTCCGTCTGCAACAACTTGCTCCAATACGGCATTCCATTCTCCCTCACGGCACTGCACACCGTCGACCCGGGCAGCGCCAGTTTCCGCGAGGATCTGCACCGCTTCGCGAGCATTTGTCGCGTCGTGCGCGGGCTGCGCCGGGCGCGCATCGGGGCGATTGGAACCCGCCCGGCGGCCTTCAACACGGTGCGCTTCAGCGAGAAGCTGCTTGAGCAGTCGGGAATCAGCGTCGAGACTCTTGACCTTTCCGAGGTACTTGGCCGCGCCGCGCGGCTGAAGCCGGATGAACCCATCGTGAGGTCGAAGCTCGAGGCGATCGGGGCCTACGTCCCCACTCAAGGCATTCCTTCCGAGTCGCTCGTGCGCATGGCCAAACTCGGCGCGGTTATCGAAGCCTGGATGAAGGAAAACGAGCTGCAGGCCAGCGCCCTGCAGTGCTGGACGGCGATGGAGGAATTCTACGGGGTGGTCCCGTGCACGGTCATGAGCATGATGAGCAATGACCTCATGCCCAGCGCCTGCGAGACCGATATTGCCGGCGTCGTGGGCATGCTTGCCCTCACCCTGGCGTCGGGCAACCCCAGCGCGATCGTGGACTGGAACAACAACTACCAGGAGGATCCCGACAAGGGAGTCATCTTCCACTGCTCGAACCTGCCCAGGGACATTTTCGTCGAGGGGGGGGCTTCTCAAGAGGATCAGGCCGCGATGGACTACCAGGCGATTATCGCCGGCACGGTGGGCAAGAACCAGACCTATGGCACCATTGCGGGCCGCGTGCGGGCTGCTCCGTTCACATACTGCCGCGTCTCCACCGATGATCTTCGGGGAAAGATCCGCGCTTACCTCGGCGAGGGCGAACTGACCAACGACCCGCTCAGGACCTTCGGTGGCTACGGCGTGGTCCACATTCCAGACCTGCAGATCTTGCTCCGCCACATCTGCGAGAACGGTTTCGAGCACCACGTGGCCATCAATCTTGCGCGCACGGCTGCGGCGGTGGAAGAGGCCCTGGGCAAGTACCTGGGCTGGGAGGTGTACTATCATGGCCGCTAGCGGGTCGGCTGCGCATTCGCCGGGGCCCCGCATGTGGACCCTGTCGTGACATCCGGGATCGTGTTCGACATTCGGGAGTTCGGCCTGCACGATGGGCCCAGAATCCGGACGACCGTCTTCCTCAAGGGGGGCACTCTGCAGTGCTTGTAGTGCCATAATCGCGAGGGTCAATCCCGCGCCCCGCAGATGCTCCGCGTTCCCGGGCGGGAGCGGCTGGCAGGCACAGAGTATGCCGCCGACGAACGGGCCGCACTCCTCGGGAGGCAGGCTTCCTCGAGGCCCACGAGGGCGGCGTGCCTTTCTTGGGGGAGAGCCCCTGCTCCAGCCGGAGTTCCTGGCCGAGGTGATTGACCGCGTCCTGCTTGGCCCCTCGGGCTACGCCAGCGGAGAGGACTGGCGCCGGGTGGTCGGGCACGCGAACCTCCTCTTCTTGGATCTCAAGCTGATCGAGAGGCCCACCGGCGTTACACGGGGGCGACAACGACTTGATCCCGCGAAACCCGCGGACGATGAGCGCAATGGCTTGGTCATTTGTCGTCCGGGTTTCCATGGTACCGGGGGTTACCGACACCGATGAGAACACGGCCGCCCTGGCCAAGACCGTCTGCGGCCTGGCCGGGCTTGGGGTGTTGGGCTTGTTGTCATACAACCAGGCGGCGGGCGCGAACTACCGCGCCGCCGGGATGGAGTTCAAGCCGGACTGCGACGAAACGCGCGAGGAGAGAGTTAGCCTGGCTCCCTTTGAGCGCTGCCAGGTGGCGGCCCGAGTGGCATGAAGGAGCGGCGGCACGTCCTCCGCCAGCGAACGCGCGCAGAAGTCCGCCCGCGCTTCCGCCAGGCTTCGCCCCGGGAGATTCTCGTTGCATGCGAGCGCGGGCTTCTCAGCTGGATGCAGCGGATGGCATGGCTCAGTCGGCACTCGTGTGAAGGGGAACTCGTTGTCATTGAACCGGACGTCGTCGCCCGACATCTCTACGGGGGGTCTGACCATGAGCGAATTCGATGAGAAACAGGAGCACATCCACGGCCTCCTGGCCGCGCACGGGCTGGGGGCGCTGCTGCTGCGGCGCGTGAGCAGTTTCGCCTGGGCCACTTGCGGCGCGGCCTCCTACGTCAACAGCGCAACCACCGAGGGATCGGCGACGCTTGTGGTCACCCGATCGGGCCGCTATCTCATCACTAGCAATATTGAGGCGACCCGCCTCGATCAGGAAGAGGGCCTCCGAGCCCAGGGGTGGGAGTTTAGCGTCGCACCTTGGCATGAGACCCGGGATGCCGTCGCCGAGTTGACCCGCGGGCTGCGCCTGGGCGCGGACATGCCCGGCCCGGAGGGACTTGACCTGACCGGGGAAATCGCCCGCCTGCGGGTAAGTCTCACTCCCGAGGAAGGCGAGCGCTTCGCAATCCTGGGCGGGCTTTGCGCCCAGGCGATGGACAGCGCCATCCGGCAGGTGCGCCCCGGGCAGACCGAGCACGAGATTGCAGCATGCCTGGCCCGGGAGGCCGAGCGGCGCGGGGTCCAGGCCATTGTCAATCTGATTGCCACCGACGAACGTGTTTTCAAGTTCCGACACCCGCTGGCCACTGACCGCAAGCTTGAGCGTTACGCCATGCTGGTGCTGTGCGGACGGAAGGGGGGACTCGTCTGCTCGATTACCCGCCTGGTCCATTTCGGTTCCCTGCCGGATGTGCTGCGTCGGAAGGCCGAAGCGGTGGCGCAGGTGGACGCGACAGTGATCGAGGCCACCCGCCCCGGCCGCTCGCTGGGCGAGATCTTCCGCATGGCCGTGGCCGCCTACGCACGGGTCGGTTTCGCGGACGAGTGGAAGCTGCACCATCAGGGCGGGCCGGCCGGCTATGAGCCGCGTGAGATGCTCGCACGGCCGGATTCGACTGAGCTTGTGGCCGTGGGCCAGGCCTTCGCATGGAATCCCTCCATCACGGGCACGAAGTCCGAGGACACCATCTTAGTCGGGGAGAGTGGCAACACCGTTCTCACACACATCAGCGGCTGGCCGCTGATGAAGATCCCGGCGGAAGGGGGGCGGAAGCTGGCGCGGCCGGCCGTGCTGGAAATCCTTTAGGCCAGCCGGCAGGGCAACGGTTGAGGAGGGAGATGACCAAGCGGGAGGTTGTAAAGCAGGTGCTGGAGGGGCAAAGGCCGCCGTATGTTCCCTGGTCCTTTGGCTTCACCCAGGAGGCCAAGGCCAAACTGCAGCAGCACCTCGGGCAGGCCGACCTTGAGCCCGTGTTGCAAAACCACCTGCTCAAGCTGGGGAGCGACATCGGGTTTTTCGCCGACCTTGGGGGGAACCGGGTCCAAGACGTCTTCGGAGTCGTCTGGGATCGGAGCGTGGACAAGGACATCGGGATTGTCAAGGGCTGCGTACTGCCCGAGCCGACCCTGAAGGGTTACACTTGGCCCGACCCACTTGATCCGCGCTTTTTTGCGGACATGCCCGAGCGCCTCTCCCGCTATGGGGACCGCTTTCGCGTGTTCCAGATCGGGTTCTCGCTCTACGAGCGCGCGTGGACGCTGCGGGGCATGCAGGACCTGCTCATGGACTTCTACGATCATCCCACTTTCGTCCGCGAGCTTCTTGACGCCATTGCCGACTACAACATCGCCCAGATCCGGGAGGCGCTGAAGTACGACATCGACGCGGTCTATTTCGGAGACGACTGGGGTCAGCAGCGCGGCTTGCAGATGGGCCCGCACCTGTGGCGGGAGTTCATCTATCCGATGCTGAGACGCATGTATGCCGTCGTGCGCGATGCCGGCCGGTACGTGTTCATTCATTCCTGCGGTGATGTGGACGAGCTGTTTGACGACCTGATCGGGATTGGCTTGAACTGCTTCAATCCCTTCCAGCCGGAGGTGATGGACCTCCCTGCGCTGATCGCGCAGTACCGCGGGCGCCTGACCTTTCACGGGGGTCTGTCCGTGCAGCGCACGCTTCCGCGAGGGACAGTCGAGGACGTCCGCGACGAGTCCCGGAGACTGCTGGAGCTCGGGCGACCCGGCAGCTACATCTTCTCCCCCTCGCATGATGTCCCCAAGGACACGCCGCTGGAGAACATACTGGCCTTTATCGAACTTGCCCAGCAGCAGGCGGGTGGGCCCGCCTGAAACAGGGCCTCGCCCAGGAGGTGGTCATGAGCAAGCGCAAGTACGCTGTCGGCATAGACTTCGGGACCGAATCAGGCCGCGGGGTCCTTGTGGAAGTGGCCACGGGCAGGGAGGTCGCAACCGCGGTGTATCCCTACCCAAGCGGCGTGATCGACCGAGCGCTCCCCGTGCCGGGAGCCGCCGTCCGCCTCGATCCGGATTGGGCCTTGCAGGATCCGCAGGATTACATTCGCACGTTCAAGCGCACCGTCCCGACGCTGCTTCGCCAGACCGGTGTGGATCCTGGCGACGTAATCGGCCTGGGGATCGACTTCACAGCCTGCACCATGCTGCCGGCGAACAATGAAGGGACGCCGCTGTGCGATCTCCCCGAGTACCGCCGCAACCCGCACGCCTGGGTGAAGCTTTGGAAGCACCACGCCGCCCAGCCCGAGGCCGATCACATCAACCGGGCCGCGCGCACGCTAAAGGAGCCTTGGCTCAGGCGCTATGGCGGCAAGATATCCTCCGAATGGTTCTTCGCCAAGACCCTGCAGATCCTGGACGAGGCGCCCGAGATCTACTCGGCGACTGATCGCCTGATCGAAGCCGCCGACTGGGTGGTCTGGCAGCTGACCGGGGAGGAGACGCGCAATGCTTGCACAGCCGGCTACAAAGCCATGTGGTCCAAGCGCGACGGTTTCCCGCGGGACCGCTTTTTCGCCGGCCTTGATCCGCGGCTGGAGCATGTAATCGACGAGAAGATGTCCCGCCAGATTCGCTCCCTGGGCGAGTACGCCGGGGGCCTCAGCCCGCGCGCGGCAGGTTGGACCGGCCTCAGACCTGGTACCGCGGTGGCGATCGCGAACGTCGACGCGCACGTGTCGGTGCCGGCGGCGACCGTCACCGAACCCGGGCGCATGGTGATGATCATGGGCACCAGCATTTGCCACATGGTCCTGGGAACGGCGGAGCAGACTGTCGAGGGGATGTGCGGCGTGGTCGAGGACGGAATCATCCCAGGGCTCTTCGGCTACGAGGCTGGGCAGTCCGGGGTTGGGGATATCTTTGCCTGGTTCGTCGCAGCGGCAGTGCCTCCCGAATACCACGCTGCGGCCCGCAAGCGCAAGGCGGACCTGCACGCGGTCCTGGAGCGCGAGGCTGCCAGACTCCGACCGGGGGAATCCGGCCTCCTGGCACTCGACTGGTGGAACGGGAACCGGTCGGTGCTGGTGGATGTAGATCTGACCGGCATGTTGCTGGGGGCGACTTTGGCGACGCGCGCGCCGGAGATCTACCGCGCCCTCATCGAGTCCACGGCCTTTGGGACGCGGGTGATTGCCGAGGCCTTCGAGAAGAATGGGGTCATGGTGAATGAGTTCGTTACCTGCGGCGGGCTGCCCGAGAAAAACAAGCTGCTGATGCAGATCTACGCTGACATCACCGGGCGCGAGCTGAAGGTGACGGCCTCCAAACACACGCCGGCTTTCGGTTCGGCCATGTTCGGGGCGGTGGCCGCTGGGAGCAGGGCCGGCGGCTATGACGGGATCGTGGAAGCCGCCATGCGCATGGCACGGCTCAAGAGGGAGAGCTTCAGGCCGGTCCGCGAGAACTGCAAGGTGTATGACCAGCTATATGCGGAGTACTGCGGCTTGTACGACTACTTCGGCCGCGGCACGAACGACGCCATGAAGCGGCTCAAGGCTTTGCGCCAGACCCAGCGGCGCAGTGCGAAGCGTTCGGCCTGAGCAGCTTGAGCATCGCCCGCATGGCCGCGGGGGGCGGTGAGAAAGAGCCAGGCGCCCACGCGGCCGCCCAGCCCGGAGGATATCACCATGCTCGAGACCTTAAAGGAAGAGATCTGCCATCTAAACCTCGAACTTCCCAAGAACGGGCTGGTGGCTTGGACGAGTGGAAACGTCAGCGGGCGCGACCCCGGCTCCGGCTTGGTCCTGATCAAGCCCAGCGGTGTGCGCTACGAGAGTCTCACGCCCCAGGGCATCGTGGTCGTTGACCTGGAGGGGCGGGTGGTGGACGGGAGCCTAAGACCCTCGGTGGACACCGCTGCCCATCTCTACATCTATCGCCATCGCCCTGACGTGGGGGGCGTCGTCCACACCCACTCGACTTTCGCCACCGCCTTCGCTGCAGCTGGGCGCCCGATCCCGGCCTGTCTGACGTCCATCTGCGATGAGTTCGGTGGGCCCATCCCTTGCGCCGGATATGCGCGGGTCGGGGGCGAGGAAATCGGGCGCGAGGTGGTCGATCACATTGGGGGCAGTCCCGCGATCCTGCTCAGGAATCACGGGGTCTTCACAGTCGGCAGAACTGCCGAGGCCGCTGTCAAGGCCGCCGTCACAATTGAAGACGCGGCGCGAACGGTGTTCTTTGCCATGCAGCTCGGTCCTCTGGATGAGATCGCGCCGGAAGAGGTAGCACGGGCACACCAGCGCTACCTCGAACACTACGGGCAGAAGTAGCCGCCTGCCATTCCTGTGCCCCTGATCGCCCGCCTGACCCCCCTCTATGTCCCCGCGCTTGTCGGGCGCGGATGTCGCGAGCCCCCGCTTTCCTGGCCGAAAACCGCGTCCGCCTGATTCCAAACCCGGAAACAATCTCAGACACGCCCCCGATTGTGGTGAGAGCAACGCGACTTCCGGCTGTGACACATTGCGTCGGTCAAGACAGAGTCGGCCATCGATTCGAATTCTCCCGTTGACAGCATGACCCCGATTGACTATTCTGTGATTCGATCTTGCCATCGAAGACAACCGGGCTTGCTAGCATCGCGGACCTTCAGGTAGCCTCGGGAGCATGAAAGTGATCGCTGAGGCTCCTTCCCCAGGAGCGAATCTCATAACCCGAAGGTCCCAGGTTCGAGTCCTGGCACCGCCACCATAACAGAACCGTAGCCTGGTGGGCTACGGTTCTGTTATGAGCCCGGATGTCCGTGATGGCGAGACTCCTTCCGTCGAGGAGACATCGCCATGAACCGCAGTACTCCAGGTTCGTCAGGTCACCGTAGCGCGCCGGGTTCAACCCTCGAGCACTCTGGTACAGCTCCTTCCGTCCCCATCAGCAATGCCCTCGTCACTTTAACCAACGTCTGATTCACCGAAGGGCACTCTGCCCAGACCACCAACTCATAGGCAGAGGACGTGGCGTAGTGGATAGCCTGAAATGACGATCGCGGCGTTGCATCCAAACAGTCGATTCCGCTGTTGTCAGCCCAATGGTCTCTTGTTCCTTGGAGCGCCATGGGGTAGGCGAAGCCAGCGCCCGCAACCTAAATGAAGAACCGAGGCCCTCTGCGCCTCGGTTCTTCAGTATTGGGCTCGTTTCCCGGTTGTCCTAGGTTCCACTCTTGGGGGCATCCATCTTCTCAGCCATGGTCCATCAGCCTCGCAATCGTCCCGCCAGATTTGACCCTGAGATAGTCAATATGGTCGGACGGGGTTTTCGGCTAACACAGGTCTACGCAAACGCAAGTGGTCTTGAGTTACGGGTCATGGAGCATGTGATAGTACGGAAGCAAAGAAGAAGGCGGCAGGAACACTATTCCGCAATGACAAGCCTTCCGATGGCGAGCGGCGTCGGTTAAAATGTATGCTGTTTGTACTTATCCTGTAGGGAGAGAATATGTTGTGAATCATCTGATCGTGCTTTTTCAGAGCTTTGTCCAGGCTCTGCGCAGCGGACAATTGCCGCAACTTGGTACTTGGACCTACATCCTGCTGGCTGTGCTGGTGGCTGTGGAGGGCCCAATTGCCACTCTGCTGAGCGCTGCGGCTGCTTCAGCGGGTATCATGAAACCGCTTTGGGTGTTCGCCGCCGCAGCGACTGGCAACCTCACCGCCGATTCTCTCTGGTATACGCTTGGCTATCTCGGCAAGGTTGACTGGCTTCTGCGGTTTGGGAAGAAGCTGGGTATACGGGGCAATATTCTGACGCGGCTGGAAACCGAAATGCACAACGACGCCGCGCGCATTCTTTTCGTTGCCAAGCTGACACTCAGCATGACGATCCCGGCGTTGATCGCCGCCGGGCTAGTGAAGGCTCCTTGGAAGCGCTGGTTCCCCGCCCTCTTCGCTGGTGAAACGATCTGGACTGGATCGCTGGTGATTATTGGTTTTTATGCGACCGAGGCGATCAAAAGGGTGGAGCGGGGAGTGGAGTATGCTGCATTAGGAGGCGCTGTCGTCTTCGTTTTGTTCCTGGTCCTGGTTGGGCGGCGCGTTTTCAAGCAGCGATACCAAGGCGAAATCAATTCTCCGAAAGAGGAATAATACACATCGCGGGAACCTTATGCGTATCCTGATTGCAGCTTCATCGAATTACATCGCTTTCCATGGACAGGCAATCTTCACGATGAACCTGGCGGAAGGCCTGGCGCGCAACGGGCACGAGGTGATGGTAGCCGCTGGGTCGGACCGGGGCCATCCTTACCGCGAGCAAGTCAACGGCGTACAGTTGGAAGCCGTCAGAGCGCTCAGCCTGAAGGTGATCCATCCCGATTCCTATCTTCCCCTTTTTCCTTCTATAGCCGCGAGACGGATTCTGGATGCCTTCCACCCGGATATTGTCCATATTCAAGATCATTACCCATTAGGCCGCGCAATGGTTGTTGCAGCACGGCGACGTGGCATCAGACTCGTGGGCACCAACCATTTCATGCCGGACAACCTGGCGGCTTATGTGCCGCTTGTCCCCAGGATCAAGCCGCTCTATAACTTTGTGCTTTGGCACTGGATGCGGGAAGTGTTTGATCGCCTGGACGCGGTCGCGGCTCCGTCCCGGACGGCCGCAGAAATGATGAAGAAGGTGGGGGTGCGACCGCCGGTTTTCCCTATCTCCTGCGGTGTGGATACGAATCTTTTCCGCTTCGATCCGTCCGTCGACCGGTTGACTTGGCGCGCCCGCTATGGGATCGACCTAAACCGGAAGGTGTTCCTTTTCGTCGGCCGCGTTGACCGCGAGAAGCGTCTGGATGTGATCATACGCGCCGTCGGTCTACTCGACCGGGATGATATTCAGTTCATGATTGCCGGGAATGGCGCGGCAAGAGCGAGCTTGATGACGCTGGTGCAGGAATTGGGGTTGGAGGAGAGAGTGCACTTCACCGGTTTTATCCCCAACAGTGACTTGCCTTCGCTCTTGAATAGTATTGACATGTTTTGCATGCCAAGCGAGGCGGAATTGCTTAGCATGGCCTCGCTGCAGGCGATGGCTTGTGCCCGTCCCATGCTGGTAGCCGACGCCGTGGCACTACCCGAATTGGTTACTGCCGACGGGAACGGCTTACTCTTTCATCCCAGCGATATAGATGATGCGGCACGCTGCATGGCTTTGCTGGCAGATCATCCGGAGCGCTGGCCAGCCATGGGAGCGGCCAGTCTGGAGCGCATACAGCCTCATTGCCTCGAAAACATTGTGCATCGCTATGAGGATCTTTATAGGAATGCCCTTGTCCGCTAAAGAACATGACTCATCTCGAATCTTAGGATGCATCATGTTTTTGAAATAGTGGGCCCCCCGGAGTATGCTTTAGGTGAGGAACCGAAGCATCACACGAGGTCTACCGTGGAGCCTCAAGGTCAAGGCTCCACCTTATCGCTTGCGTCCCGCTCTTAGCCGTCTTTGGTTGGCTTTCCCACCCCCATTCCTCTTGAGAAGATTGGGTCCGGGACGAGTCATGTCTTATGTATCCCAGATCACCCGTTACGTCATGAGGCGGTGCGACCCCCTTGGGGCGTACGTACGCAAGGTTGTAGATTCGTCCCCGGCAGCAAATTCAGACTTGTCCCCGATTGTGGCAAGAGCAGCGTGAATACCGCTGATGACGCATTGCAGAAGTCTCGATAGAGAAGGCCCTCGATTCGAATGTCCCATTGACATCATGACCCCGATTAACTATTCTGTGATTCGATCTTGCCATCGAAGGCATCCGGGCACACGAGTGCCGCACACAACGGTCAACCAGTAGACAACGTAACACGTGGAGAATTGGGACGGTAAGCGCATGCATGCCGTGCGAATCGAACGGAGTTGAGACGCTTTATTTGCCGATTCGGAGTCGGCGTCATCGCAGAGAATCAGGGAAAAGCAAGGCATCGCCGTGATCTGAGAGTCGCCCTATTCCCAAGCAGGCATTCGCGGGTTCGAATCCCGTCACCCGCTCTCGTGGCCGGGAAGTAAGGCTCCTCGGACTCCAAGGTGGGGGTTAGGATCTAACACCATCCTTGCTTCTGAGGATCCTAGCCCTTGCACTGACGCCATCTCGCCAGCCCTTGCGGTTCGCCTCAGTAGATATCAATCGCCACAAGACCGACGACCCAAGCTGGGAGTCGCGCGCGTGAGTTCAGGCGGACCCTTCAGCTGGCTTGTTATCTCTTCTCGAAATTCGATCGGGGGAATTCGGCAGACAATCGGCCGCGGTGTATGCTCTTCGCGTTCGTCCGCTTTTGCGCCACCGATCTCTTGGGCATGCCGATTCGGTCCAAACCACCGCGCATCGGCTGAGTTGACACACGTCGTGAACCATGCTACAATTACTTACATCATGTAAGTAATTGTTTCGCCGAGTAAGTATACCGCCATTCATCCCCCTATAGGCTGAGTACAGTGTCACCTCCCCTCACAGTCACGGCCCAGGCGATGCGAGCCATCAACCGATCCGCGGTTCTGGAGACCATCCGCAGGAAGGGCCCGATCTCCCGCTCTGCCATCGCCCAAAGCCTCCACCTTAGCCTGCCGACGGTCATGCGCATCGCGGACGAGCTCATCGAAGAACACTTCGTCCGCGCCCAGGGGACGACGGAGTGGAGCGGTGGCCGACGAAGGCCTCTCCTGGAGTTCAACGCGGATGGGTTCGTGGTGGTTGGCGCCGACCTGGGCGGGACCAAGATGTATGGTGCCGCATCCAACCTGGCAGGGATCGTCCTCGATGAGGTCAATATCGCTCGCCACGGTACATCGGGAGAGGAGAGCTTCTCCTGGCTGGTGAGTGTCCTCGACACCCTTCTGGCCAGCCCCAAACTGGAGGGGCGGCGCGTACGGGGAATCGGGGTCGGGGTCCCCGGTGTGACGCAGCACAACGAAGGGGTCGTTCGCTGGGCCTCCACCTTGAAGTGGAAGGATTTCCCGCTGAAGGCGAGGTTGGAAGAACGATACAAGTTACCGGTGACAGTTGACAACGACGTGAATCTGGCCTGCCTGGGAGAGCTCTGGTACGGGGCTGGCCAGGGGTTGCAACACATGGTCCTCGTGGCAATTGGCACCGGCATTGGATCGGGGATCATCATCGACGGAGCTCTGTATCGGGGGTCCGAGGAGGCATCCGGCGAGATTGGCAACATGATCCCAGGCCGAGAGTTCTTGGGCAAGGACTTTCAAGGCTTCGGGGCTCTGGAGAGTGTGGCCTCGGGAACAGGAATCGCAGAACGGGCGCGCGCCCTGCTGCGATCCGAAGGACGGCTGGATGACGGCGACGACCTGCATGCCGAGGATGTCTTCGACGCAGCCAGGCGAGGTGAGAAGTGGGCCTGGACTGTCATCGACGAAACCGTCGACTACCTAGCAATCGCAATCGCCAACCTCATCACCTGCTTCGACCCGGAGGTGATTGTCCTGGGCGGCGGCGTCACTCGCTCGGCTGACTTGCTCATCGAGCCGATCGTGCGCCGGATTGGTACCTCAATCCCGAGCGTGCCAAGGCTGGTTGTCTCGACTCTTGGACTACGCGCGGCCGTGATGGGAGCCATCACAATCGTGCTTCACCAGACTTCCGACTTCTATGTCGTCCACAAGCTCAGCTGAAGGAGGTGAGGACCCTCAAGCGAAATCACAGCCAACCCTCTGCCAACCACCGCGCACGCTGTTTCGACAGCCAATGGGAAGGAGAATGCTATGCGCGCCCTGCACAAAATCGTCCTGATTGCGTTGACGCTCGTCCTGGTCATGGGTGCCTGGGGCTGCAAGCCAGCAGCCAATCCCACCGTGACCATCCACGTCCTCACGATGGATCAGGCCGGGCTGAAGCCGGCCGAGATCGATCAAATCGCCCGTGAATTTGAGGCCAAGAACCCAGACATCAAGGTAGTCATGGAGTATCTGGGTTATGACTACATCCACGACAAGATCACGACCGGGATGGCCGCCAAACCGCCGGCGTACGATGCCGTCATGATCGACGTCATTTGGCCGGATGAGTTCATCAAGGCGGGATACATGCTCGACGTGACCGATCGCATCACGTCGGACATGAAGGCGGGCATGTTCCCCGCGTCCTGGAACGGTGTCACTCGCAATGGCCGCATCTATGGCATGCCCTGGCTCATGGACGTCAAGTATTTCATGTACAACAAGGACATGCTGCAGAGAGCGGGCATTGCCGCGCCGCCCAAGACCTGGGAGGAGCTGATTGACCAGGCCAAGATCATCAAGCAGAAGGGAGTGGTCGAGTTCCCCATAATCTGGTCCTGGCCACAAAAGGAAGGCGTCATCTGCGACTTCACCGTGTTGTTGTATGGGAACGGCGGGACATTCTTGGACGCCAGCGGCAAGCCGGCCTTCAACAACGACAAGGGCGTCCAGGTGCTGACCTGGACGAAGCAGACCCTGGACGACGGACTGAGCAATCCGAGCTCGGTGTCGTCCGACGAGAATGCCGTACGGGACGCGTTCATCGCCGGCAAGGCTGCCTTTGCGGTGAACTGGCTCTTCCAGTTCAGCGACTCGAATGACGCCTCGAAGTCGCAGATCGTGGGGCAAGCGGCCTTCGCCCCCATGCCGGTTTTCGCTGCCGGTGCCGCAGCAGGCATCCAGGGCTCGAGCGTGGACGGTTCCAGCTCCTTCGCGATCATGGCCACCTCCCCCTATCCCGATCAGACCTGGAAGTTCCTGACCTATCTTGCCAGCAACGACGTGCAGATGCGGTACTCGGCGGAGATGCTGCCGGTGTGGCAGGATGACTTCAAAGGGGAGGCGCTGGCCAAGCTCGAGGGGGCCACGCCCACCAACGCGATCACCGTCCCGGCCTTTTTGGCGCAGTTCCCATATGCCAACGAACGGCCGACCGTGTCCTACTACAACGAGGCTTCGGCCGCGCTACAACTCGCAATCCAGGAGGCATTGACGGGAGTGAAGTCCCCGAAGCAAGCCCTGGATGATGCAGCGGCGAAGTGGGTGACGCTCGCCCAATAGTGCTGCACAGCTGATTTGCGAGGGTGGATTTGCGATTGGGCAAGTCCACCCTCCGCTTTCCGATATGGCGGCTAGCACGTCCCCCTTGCGCAAGAGGCACCTCTCCCTGCGGCAACAGGATGCACGCATCGCGTGGATGTTGGTCCTGCCCAGCCTGGTTGTGATCCTCGGTGTGACCCTCTGGCCAATCCTGTACACCTTCGCCCTCAGCTTCTACCATGCCCCCACCGGAATCAACCAGGTCAGGACCTTTGTCGGTTTTGGCAACTACCTGACCGTCATCCGAGACCGGACCTTCTGGGAAACGATCGGGCGAACGATGTATTTCACCGTGGTCTCGGTGGGCTTGGAGCTGATGCTGGGCCTGGGGATTGCCCAGCTCATTCACTCTAAGCCATGGGGCTGGAGGTTCCTGCGGCTCAGTTTGATCATCCCCTGGGCAGTTCCGACTATCGTCAACGGGGCCATGTGGCGCTGGATCTACAGCGCCGATTTCGGTGCCCTAAACGGCCTGTTGATGCAATTGGGCTTGATAAAGCACTACGTGCCGTGGCTGTCTCTTCCCAACGCAGCCATGAACCTAATCATCCTGGCGGACGTCTGGCACATGATGCCGTTCGTCGCCCTGATTCTGCAGTCCGCCTTGGCGACTCTGCCCGAGGAACTGGAGGAGGCCGCCGCTGTCGACGGGGCCAATGCCCTGCAGCGGTTCTGGAGCATTCGCCTGCCCATGCTGCGTCCGGCCATCCTGATCGCGCTGATCGTCCGCACGGTGGATGCTTTTCGCGTGTTTGACATCGCCTACATCATCACCAATGGCGGACCGGCATTCCGCACTGTCACCATCACTTACCTGACCTATTTCAATGCCTTTGCCTATGGCAAGCAGGGCATTGGCGCTGCCCTTTCGTTCCTGATCTCGGTCTTCTCGATCACCATGGCGGTCATTTTCATTCGCTTCCTCTATCGTCCCGAGGAGACCCAATGATCCCCTATCGAAGGATTCTGCGGAAGCTGGGATTGTTCCTCTTGACGCTTCCGGTGCTGGCCTTCATCTTCTTCCCGATCCTTTGGCTGTTCACCGCCAGCCTTTCCACCCAGGTTGAGCTGTTTGCGATCCCGCCGCATTGGCTTCCCCAGCATCCGACATTTCAGAACTACCTGGACATCTTCTTCCCGAGCCAGGCGGCCTCAACCGTCCCGCGGACCTTTGCTATTGCCCTGCTGAACTCAATCAAAATCGCATCGGCCGTGACACTGATCTGCATTCTGATTGGCAGCTTGGCCGCCTACGCCCTCGTTCGCATCCCCTTCCGGTTCAATCGTGCCATCCAGATCGGCATCCTGGGGTCTCGAATGATCCCCGAGGTTTCGCTGATCCTGCCCCTGTTCATCGTGGCCTCGACGCTGCAATTGATCAACAAGCCGATTGTGCTGATTATCGCCTACATGAGCTTCGCGCTGCCTTATGCCATTTGGATGATGGCGGCGTTCTTCCAGACGGTCCCGGTCGAGCTGGAAGACGCCGCGCGGATTGACGGTTGCAACCGCCTCGGCATTCTCCGCTGGATTGTCATGCCGGTCGCCGTTCCCGGGCTGATCTCCACAGCCATGTTCACTTTCTTGCTGGCGTGGGATGAGTTCTTCTATGCATTGATCTTCACCAGTACCCTCGCGGCCAAGACCGCTCCCGTGGCAATCGCCGAATTCATCGGTCGGTACGCGGTCAACATCACGGGGATGATGGCAGGAGGTGTCCTGGCGGCACTGCCGCCCGTCATCCTTGGTCTCATATTCCAGCGTTACGTGGTGAGTGGAATGACGGCCGGGGCCGTTAAGGGTTGACGGAATGCCAGAGCGATGGGCCACGGACCGCTAGCGATTGGGGCGGGCCGGTTGTTCATCGTCCTGGCTCGAACGTGTCCAGTGTCAGGCAACCACACCCGGCCCGCGATGCTGGGAGTCCAGCAAGCCGGCCACAGAACGAATCAACGCCTCGCGCACGCCGGACTCATCCAATCGCGCCGCCTGCATCCCAAGGAGCACACCCCCCGCGACGGGCGGCGCGGTCAGGCGGACGAGGCGGGCCAAGGGTGCCTCGGCCAAGATGGACGTGCGCATGGGATCGATGAGCATTGACCCGCCGTCGAACAAGCTCCCAACGAGTACGACCTCAAAGGCCTCGCCGCCGATTCTCAGTTGACGAATGACCCCGAGCGCCAGATTGCCCAGCTCAGTCCCTGCCCAGCCAATGGTCGCTCGGGCGGCCTCGTCCCCTTCCTCGGCGATGCGGAAGATCAGCAGCGCGGTGTCAGGCCCCAGAGTGTAGCGACGCGAGCTGAGGCCGCTGAGCAAATCCTCGACATTCTGCGCGCCGCAGTGCTCCACAAATCGTTCGGCCAGCAGGGTCTTCGGCCCACGGAGGGACCAGCCTCGCGAGACGGCGCGGATCGCCTCCTCTACGAGCTCCGCCGCACCGGCGGCCTCCCCCATCTCCCATCCGAGGCCGGTCACGCGCCCCACGCGGTGGTCCCGATCCCAACCCCAGCAGTTGCAGCCTGTGCCGGCGACAACCGCCACGCCCCATCCTTCCCGGGCACCGGCCAGTAGGCCAATGATGGCATCGTTGGCAATTTCAACCGGGCACGTCAGCCCCATCCTTCGCACGACAGCGAGCAGGGCATCTCGCTGGGAGGGCCAGTCGAAGCCGCCGATCCCGAAGCCTGCGCCTTGAATCTGGCTCAGCGAGGCACCGGCCCGATCGAGAGCCATTTCCACGGAGTCGTTCAGGACGTCAAGCAGGCCGTCGTACCCAACGTTGTCCGGGTTGCCTGGACCGGCCTCGCCGAATCCGAGCACCCGCCCGCTCCCATTGGCAACGAGCGCGTGGGTCTTTGTCCCTCCGACATCAGCCCCAAGGAAGATGTCCGACATCCCCTAACCCTTCCGCCAGAAGCGAGGCAAATGGGCGCGGTGCGTCCGGAGCATATCTTCTAGAACAGCAGCGACGCGATCGGCGGGAGGGCCGAGGGGATGCGCCAGCAGAGCCTGATGGGCAAGGGCGCGGTCGCCGCTCAGCGCCGCCTCAACGATCAGGAGTTCGACCATCTTGACCTGAGCGATAAGCCCGTAGCAAACCGGCGGCAGGGGTTCGGTGGGAAGAGGATGAACGCCTTGTCGATCCACACGGCATGGGAGTTCGAGCACCCAGTCCGCCGGCCAACCCGGCACGGCGCCGTTGTGTCGGGTGTTGACGACGTGCGTTTCGCCCAGCGCGTTATGGTGCGCCGTGAGGAGCTGGGTGGCGACGGTCGAGTAGTACGCGCCGCCGCGCTCCATCAGCCCTGGCGGAGGCGTGTTCCTCGCTGGATCGGCATACTCACGCAGGAGCCGCTCTTCAATCGCCATCACCTGCTCGGCTCGGGAGGGCGGCCAAGCCGCTTGTGCTGCCAGCATGCGGTCGGTCTGATAGTAGTAGCGCAGGTAGTCGTTGGGGATCATCTGCAGGACACGCAGGGTAGCAGCGTCCCACTCGGGCTCGGTTCTACTTTCGAGCTCTTCCAGGAAGCGGCGCATCACCTGGGGCCACAGGTCCTTTCCGTCGATAAGCAGGCCCCGGTGCCAGGTGAGATGGTTGAGGCCGAGCGTGCGCAGCTCCGCGCGCCCTGGCGGGATCTCTCCTACATCCGGCCGCAGCAGCTCGAGCAGCTCGGTCTTGGTGTGAACGGCAACATTGCACACACCCACCGAGGCGATGTCTGGAGCGTGCCGCTGCAGCGCTTCGGTAATCAGACCGGATGGATTCGTGAAGTTGACCAGCCAGGCCCCCGGCGCCACGGTACGCATGTCCTCGGCGATATCTAGGATCACCGGAACGGTCCGCAACGCCTTGGCCATGCCCCCGATCCCTGTCGTCTCCTGCCCGATCAGGCCGTGGCGCTTCCCCAGGTACTCGTCCTCGCGCCGGGCCGCCATCTGCCCGACCCGCAACTGCGTGATGACATACGAGGCACCCGCCAGTGCTTGACGGCGGTCGGTCGTGCAGACCACTTCGAACGGTGAGCCACGCGATACCACCATACGTCGGGCAAACCCGCCCACGACGCCCAGCCGATCGTCGTCAATGTCCATGAGGACCAACTGGCGAAGCGGGAAGGCCTCCACGCGGTCGAGAAACCCATTCACCAACTCGGGTGTGTAAGTAGAACCGCCACCGATGACTGTCACCCGCATGATCGTTGGCTCCCCAGGACGGCACGTGCCCCTTGCGGGCACGTCCCTAGATCGCTGCTTTGGGTCCAGCCCCAGCGCACCTTGCGGCGAATACTGGCAAGAGGGCTTGTTCGTCCTCGAAGGCGCAGTCGAGGAACGCCTTCGCCTTCGCATACGAACCACACAGAGGGTGAGCGACCAGCGCGGCGATGGCGATGCCGGGGTCACCCGTGAGCGCTGCCTCGATCGCCAGCTCCTCGTACGCCTTGACCGCTTGCACCAGACCGCGCACCGTGATCGGCATGGGGCCCACGGGCACGGGCTCGGTGCTCTCGCGCCGAAAGCGCGCCGGCACCTCGACACACGACCCCGGCGGCAGCTCTGGCAGGGCTTCGCCATTCCGCACGTCGGCCACCACGAGCGCGCCGGTGTCGTGAACAATCGCTTCGATCACCTGCAACACCGGCTCGTAGTATTGAGCGCCGCCCTTGGCAGCCAAGATCTCGCGCGCCTGCTGGTCATATCCGGTGCGCTGGTAGATCGCCCGCAACTGCTCGTCGGCAGCAATGTCCCGCTGCCCGTCGGTTTGCGGGCTCAACCGATCTTCTTCCAGCACCTGTTCCGGGTAGTAGAAGTAGCGGCAGTACCAGTTGGGGACCATGCCCAAGATCTGGAGCCAATCAGGATCCACCAGCGCATCGACCAGCCCGCGGCGGTAGAGGGTCGCCTCACGGTTGCGCGCTTCCGCCAGCAGGCGCCTGAGCACCTCCTGACCGTCCAGGTAGGCCCGAGGTACCCAACCCAGATGGTTGAGGCCGAAGTACTCGATCCGCACCCGGTCTATGGAGACGTCCAGGGCTTCGGCCAGACCGGTGACGAGGTTGATCGGGATGTTGCAAAAGCCGATCGTGCGCAGGGAGCTGTGGTTCAGGAGCGCCTCGGTCACAATCCCGGCCGGGTTGGTCAGGTTGAGCAGGCAGGCCCGAGGGGCAAGGCGTTCCAGGGCCTGGGCGTACGCCAGCGCCACCGGCACGGTGCGCAGCGCGCACATGAATCCGCCCGGCCCAGTCGTCTCGTTGCCGACCATGCCGAAGCGCATCGGCAGCGTCTCGTCGCGAATGCGCGCCAAGCTGCCACCGACCCGGATCTGCAAAATGACGAAATCGGCGCCTTCGAGCGCCTCGTCCGGGGCGAGGGTTGTCCGGATGCGCAGGCCGCGGCCCGCCGACTCCACGAGCCGACGCGAAACCCCGGCCACCAGATCGAGCCGTGCGGGGTCCAGATCCAGCAGCGCAACCTCGTCGACGGCCAGCCTCGAAACAGGCTGGAGCAGGCCGGCGAACAGTTCCGGCGTGTAGCTGCTTGCCCCTCCAATGACGGCGATCTTCAGACCCATGGCGATGCTCGAGCCCTACGCCTTGAGGGCGCCGGCCAGCAGGCCGCGCAGGAACTGCCGCTGCATGATCAGCACGATCAGGATGACCGGGACTGTAGCCAGGACCGAGGCGGCCATCTGACTTCCCCAGACCACCATGCCCTGGCGCAGTTGCATGTTGGCGATGCCGACCGGCAGGGTGAACATCGACTCCTTGCGCAGGACAATGAGAGGCCACAGGTAGTCGTTCCAGATGAACAGGAAACGGAAGACCACCAGCGTCCCCAACGCCGGCCGACTCAAGGGGACCATGACTCGCCAGAAGATGCGGAACGGGCCGGCGCCATCGACCTTGGCGGCGTCGATGAGTTCGTTAGGGATGGTCTCCATGTACTGGCGTAGCAGGAATATGCCGTAGGCGTCGATGACACTTGGCCAGATGAGGGCGTGGTAGGTGTTGATGAATCCGATCTTGGAGAACAGCCAGAAGGTCGGGATGAGCGTGGCATAGATAGGCAGCATCATCGTGCCGATCATCAACCAGAACAGGAATGCCTTGCCCCGGAAGGTGAACTTGGCGAAGGCGTAGGCGGCCAGGGCGTCCGTCGTCACCACCAGGATGAGACTGGCGAGGGTGACGATTAGCGTGTTCTTGTAGTAGGTGAGGAAGGGAACAACTAGCGTCAGGCCCTTGAAATGATACCCGTTGAGCAGCCGGTCGTACTGCTCCAGCGTCGGTGCTGCGGGGAAGACATGGCCCGAGAAGATCTCTGCGTCCGGCTTAAATGACATGGCGGCCATCCAGATGTAGGGGAACAAGTACAGGATGGCAAACAGACACAGGAAGCCGGCGATGCCCCAGCGCAGGATTCGGGCTTGTCGCATGATGCTCTACCTTCCCCGGTCTAGTACTCGACCTCGGCCTTCACGAATCGGAAGTTGAGATAGCTTGAGACGAACATGATCAAGGACAGGATGATAGCCATAGCCGAGGCATAGCCGAACTTGTGGTAGAGGAATCCCTGTTCGTACAGCATCACGGCGATGGTCTGCGTCTTCCGTAGTGGGCCTCCGCCGGTGAGCAACTGAGGCTGGGCGAAGATCCCCCACAGGTAGATCACGCTGGTGACTAGGACAAAAGCCAGCGTCGGGCGCAGCAGCGGCAGCGTAATGTGCCAGAACTCGGACCAGCCACTAGCCCCGTCGACGCGGGCGGCATCATAGTACTCGGAGGGGATCGAGCGCAGCCCGGCAGCAATGATCAGGGCGTCCCATCCGAGCCCTGCCCAAATGAGCATGACGATGATGGCTGGCAGGGCCAGGCGCGCATCCTGGAGCCACTTCTGCGGTGCCAAGCCCAGCTGCTGGACCAGGACGTTGAAGTAGCCGTAGTCGGTGTTGTAAAGGTACCTCCAGATGTAGGCGATGACGACGACCGAGGTGACGGAGGGCAGGAAGAAGATGACCCGCAACAGAGAAGCCAGGCGGTCGTTCACCTTCTCCAGGAGGACCGCCAGGGCCAGCGAGCCGGCCGTTCCGACGACGGTGCATACGACGGTGATGATCAGCGTCACGCGTAAGGCGCTCCAGAATCGCGGGTCCTTCGACAGGGCAATGAAGTTCTGCAGGCCGGTGAAGCGGATGCTGGTCATCCCGTTCCACTCGGCCAAGCTGAGGTAGCCGGAGAACAGGATCGGCAGCAGCTGGAAGGCAATGAACCCGACAAAGAACGGCGCGATTAACAGGTAGGGCGCCACGGCGGACTCGCGATGCGAGGCATGCTGGCGCTTTCCTGCTGGGGACAGGGCAGGACTGTTGAGGGATGGAGTAAGGACAGGCATGCTCACCTCCTTGAGGAGGGGGTTCCAGCCGGCGGACCGGCTGGAACCCGGGACGTCCGTCTCGCCGTCGCGGGCTAATCCAGCGGCGGCGCTGCAGCCACGGCCGCATCGAGCGCTTCCTTGGCAGTTGCCAGGCCCGTGGTGGTCTTGACGATGGCCTCGCCGATTAGGTCACCCACCTCCCGCGAGGGTAGTTGCATCGGCATCGTTCGCAGCGCCCATTCGGCCACCGAACGCCCGATGGGCACACCGAAGTATGGGTTCACTTCGTCGAGGGCGGGATCGGTCCAGGAGGTCTTGAGGGACGGAACACCCGCTACGATCTTGAAGTATTCCGCCTGGTTCTTGGCCGACTCAGCGTACTTCATGAACTCCCACGCCAGGTCGGGATGGGCGGCCTTCTTGGGGATGGACAGACACGCCCCACCCGTGGCGGCGTCATAGGGCCGGTTCGCCTGCCCCCAGGGCAGCGAGGTAATGGCCCACTTGCCCGCCAGGTCCGGCGCGCCAGAAGCCAGCTCGGTGGCAAACCACGAGCCGCGCATGACGGCGAGGATATCGCCGCCGCTCAGGGCCACCATCGGATCGCCATCCGTATTGATGTCCCACAGCTTGGCGACATTATGCTTGTTCACCAGATCGGAGTACAGCTGCAGCGCCTGGACCGCCACATCGCTGTTAAAGACGTACTTGGTCCCATCGTCGCTGATCAGGTTGCCGCCCAGGGGGGCCAGGAAGCTCTGGTACCAGATGTAATAGTCGTTCTGGTCGACGATCAGGGCCGGCTTCCCGGTCTCTTTGACGACCTGCTGAGCCAGCTTGATGAAGTCATCCGTGTTCTTGGGCAGCTCCGTCATCCCCAGCGTGGCCATCGCCGCATCGTAGACATCCTTGCGATAGAACAGGACGTTGAAGTCGAGGTCAAGCGGGACGCCGTATTGGACGCCCTTCCAGGCATACATGTTGTAGCCGCCCGGGACGAAGTCGGCGACGCTGAGCTCGGTGGCAGCCTTGTCCAGCGGGAGGACGGTCCCATTGCGGATCAGGTCGCCCGCCCACATTGGGTCGAGAGTGACAACATCGGGGACACCCTCGCCCGAAGCCAGAGTCGTCAAGATCATGGCCTCGTAGGGGTCGTATTCGAAGCGCCCGACCTCGACTTTGACGCCTGGGTGAGCAGCCTCGAAGTCGGGCTTGATGGCATCCAGCCAGTCTGCCGTCCAGACGAAGCCCCAAACCTGGAGTGTCGTCTCAGCCGCTGCAGCCGGGGGTTCGGTTGCGGCGGGCGGCGCGCTGGTGGCCCCACCGCCGCAGGCGGCCACCACCAAGCCGATGGCTACCAGAAGGCTTGCACAAAGGAACGTTCGGCGTGATCTCATGGCATTCCCTCCTTAGGGGACTTCGTTGGTGCACGGAATCCATATGTGATTCTTGTGGGGCATCCCCGGTGTGCTCAGAGTCTTGCCCGATCTCCCCTCCCTCTGCCTGCCGCTGCCGATCAGAACCTGATGGTGGGCGGACCCACCCGCAGTATGCCGCGACAGTCAGATCCGTAGCGGCTGTTATCCTCTTTCGCCCGCCCTTCTAAGGGCAGCCGCATGAGCGGCGGATCACCAGGTCGGTGGGAAACAACACCTCCCGTGGGATCAGACCGTGATGGGTCAGACGGATCAGCGCCTGGGCCGCCTCGTAGCCGGACTCCTCGATCGGGGCCCGGACAGTGGTGAGCGGAGGCGTGATGTACTGTGCTGCCGGGACGTCATCGAAGCCCACGACGGCGACGTCCTCGGGCACGCGCCGGCCGGCGCGGGTGAGCGCCTGGATGGCGCCGATGGCCGACTCGTCATCGGCGGCGAAGATGGCATCCAACCCCACGCTGTCCAGGATCCATTGCTCGACCGCTTTCTGGGCCACGCGAGGGTCGAACCCGCCGACCGCCAACAACTCGGGCCGCACGGGGATGGCGTGCGCCGCGAGGGAGTCGAGGTAGCCGCGCTCGCGCCAATGCGAATCGTTCGAGCCCTCGGGGCCGGCCAGGAAGCCGATGCGTCGGTAGCCATGGGCGTCGATCAGGTGATCGACCATGCGGCGCGAGCCGGCCTTGTTCTCAAAGGCGACGTAGGGAATGGGCGGGGAGGCTGGCAGGGTGAAATGCAGCAGCACAATAGGGAACCCGGAAGAGTGCAGCCGCAGGATCTCGGCACCGGGCATTCCGTCGGGGAAGACCAACATGCCATCGGTATTGTGGTTGCCAAATGCTTGCGCAGCCGGGCGTTCGGTGGGGCCGGCGCCGCGGCTGGAGTAGATCAGCAGCCCAAGGTTGTGCTCGACGGTGGCGGCCGAGATGCCGCGGAGCAAGGGTGGGAAGAAGTGATCCCACCCAATTTCGGGCAGGATCAGGCCGATAGCGTTCGTCCGGCGGCTGGGGAGGTTGCGGGCCGCAGCCCGGGGAGCGTAGTGCAATTCGGCGATGGCCGAGCGCACCCGTTCAGCCGTAGGCGGGGCCACGCTGTCCGGGTGGTTGAGCACACGGCTGATCGTGGCGATCGAAACGCCAGCCTGCTTGGCAACGTCAGCAATCGTGGCTGGCTGGCCTCTGGGCGAGCGGGCCATCCTTCCCCCTCAGCGTGTCGGCTGTAAGCGTTTTCTGAAAGCGCTTACAAGATACCCCGTTTCCGTCGGTCATGTCAAGTCCTGTCCCGGTTGTAATGGCACTGGGTGAGACGAAAGTGGCGAACGGTAGGTCGGGGCGGCCTCCCCTTTGGGAAGGGCGAACGTGGCAAATCTGGCGCCTCAGGCCTGCCATGCTGGCGCGAAGAGCGAGGTAAGCCGTGTCGCCTAAGCGGCGATAGGGCAATGGAAGGATGGTTGCGCGGATGAAGATCCTGCATTCACCCAAACCCCCTCAACGTTCGCGATTGGGCAGGCCATCCAGTCCCATTGTCAACCTCAGCTAACGGGATTGTGGCCATCTGGTCAAGCTGGCGGCTTTGCCTCCGAGAGGGGCGTTGCCCTAGAGGCCCATTCGCCCACTTGTTGTCAACAGCGGTCGAAAAGCAGTCCAGAATCAGCGGTTGAAAAGTAGGCCACTTTGTACCTAGCCCAAGACGGTGGCTGGGCTAGGCCTGGGTTTGTGGTCAGACAGCTTCTTGTCTCTGAGGCG
>Ga0315277_10001282_pt1 | contig 37039 bp, 27 predicted proteins | sample YL17G05_15_MG_FD_203695 | JGI IMG/M metagenome (GOLD analysis project Ga0315277, IMG submission 203695) | Sediment microbial communities from Yellowstone Lake, YNP, Wyoming, USA - YL17G05_15 | ecosystem: Environmental > Aquatic > Freshwater > Lake > Sediment | place: USA: Wyoming | collected...
GCCAACTCGACCTTCAATCTAGCCGTGGCCTTGCGGCCACGGAAACCGCGACGAACGCGGAAAAGGTCTCGGGCTGTTGCTCCTTCAATCTAGCCGTGGCCTTGCGGCCACGGAAACGACACCGGTCAGCTCGAACAGGACGCGGACGTGGTCCTTCAATCTAGCCGTGGCCTTGCGGCCACGGAAACAGCCGCATCTGAAACATGGCAGTTCGCAACGGTTTCTGCGGGCTGCGGCGAGCGCCTGCGCCGGCTGGCACCTGACATTGGGTCAAATTGTCAAAGAGCGAACACAAACTCGCCTGCTGCAACTGTGTGGCCTCTGCGAGCGCCTCTGCATGGTCACGACACCATTGCCATGCTCGCAAAAACTCTCACGACCCGTTTCCCCCGGCTAACGCAGTCGCCGCCCCGGGCGCAACACAGGATAACTGCCGCCCGCCGTCTTGACTTCTTTCCTTTCCGCGCCGAACAGCGCGAACACGCCGGCTGGCAGCGCCGCAGCGGCGGCGGCTCTGCCAGCACATCCCAGCACCGAGGCAACACCGGCCAGCGGTAATGCATCCTCCCAGAGCGGCCAGGACATAACCTCCCAGCCACGGTCTGGGAACAGGACGTTGCTCACGCCACCACGGCAGTCTGCGGGAAACAAGGGAAGAAACGCCAGGGCAGTGGTGGCCAGGAGCACCGCCCCCGGCACGCGGCGCGAGTCCCGTTCCGGTTTGCTGCCCAAATAGGCGTGCTGACGTTCCATGAGCGGGTCAAAGCCGAGCGGGTGTCCGTCCACATATTGCCACGGGCCAAACAGCGCGTTGGCGATGGAGGCCGTGCCCGCTTCTCTGACCTCAGCCCGCAGCTTGCTCACTTCACCCGTGAAGTCTTGCGGCCCACCGGTCATGACGAGCGGTCCGCGCAAGGGCGTTTCCCTGGTCGTAACGTCCGAAACCATGGCAGCGAGGAGCGCCGCCTCGTCAGCGTCCAGCTTGTCGAATTGCGCTCTGCACCCGGCCAGCGTGAGTTCCTTGAAGCTCTTCGTGCCAGTCACACTCTCCGGGGTCAGAGTCGAGCGATCGGTCAACCCTTTGAAAACGGCCTGCGCCAAGCCATCGGGATCGGCCGCAGCGCTCCACAACCGCGCATGGTGAGGAGGCTGGATTCCCCATGCGAGTCGCACTTCGCCCAACTCGCGGCGGCGCAACGCAGCGGCGACCGCGCCCAGGCCCGCCAAGAAGCCGAGCGGACTGCTGCCGTGCAAGGCGGTGAGTTGATGCTCAGTCATGCCACATTCGCTATTGAGTTTCCTCCGCCGAGATTTGTTGGTCGGCCAGCCGCAGAATCGCTTCCAGCCAGGCCAGTCCCCACCAGCCATAACGTTGGTTGAGGCGATGGAACAATTCGACCCAGCCGGACTCCAGCCGGTCCAGACCGTGGCGGGTCGAGCCGGCAAGTGGCGCGCCGTCGAACGAAACCGTCACGCTTTCCTCGGGCCGTTCTCCGTCAGCGGCGAAGAAAGGCCGGCCTCGCCCGTGGCTCGTGCCCGCCAGCCACCGCACCAGACCCCAGTCCACGCCAGCGTAACCTTGTGGGTCGGCGGTTGCCAGCAGCGCGGCGGACAGGGCCTCATGCCTCCAGCCTCGCCACGCTTCAGGCGTCATGGCATAGACGCCCGGAAGGCTCTTGGCGAGTTGCATGCCGGCGGCGCGCTCCATTTCCCCGCCGCGTAGCATCCGCTGAAATGGGGGCGCAGCCTTGCCCAGATCGTGACCCAATCCGGCAAGCTCCAGCGCCCGTTGGAGAGGCTTGGGCAGGCCGCAGCGTTCGGCATAAGTGCGGGCGCGTTGCGCCACACGGAGAGAATGGTCTTCCAGGAAAACGATGCGCCCGGCGCGGCCACGCGACTTCGCCCCCTTGCCGCGGCTGAAACAGTCCACTTCAAACTTCAGCAGCAAACCCTCGCTGTGGCGGACGGGATACCAGGAGCAGGCGACGAGTTGCTCCGACTCAAGCTGTACCACGGCGGTGTGCAATTGCTCGTGTGGCGTCTCCGCAAAGCACTTCCGGGCAAGCGCACAGGCCGTTTGATTGACCGTGTCTTCGCCGGCCTCCACTTGCTCCAGCAACTGCCGCAGTTCGACTGCAAGCTCGGGAGACAACAGAGCCGGATGCAGCCGCAGTTGCAGCAAGCCCTTGCGTCCGATGGCTGCCAACCGTGCTGCGTTGGCCGCTTCTGCCACGTCGGACACCGGCCCGGAATTGGGATCGAAACCGAATTGGTCGCAGCCTCCAAGCGTGGCGGGCAGGACGACGGTGTCTCCGGGGCGCACTTGCGCGGCAGTGATGAGCGCGGGTTCATCGGCATCCCATCGCAGGACTGGCGCGTTTGGCTGCGCCCGCCAACCACTGTCGGTTTCGCCTTCCACGTCCGCGATGGTCGCAGTCGTTCCGGCCATCCAGCGCCGGAAACTGCCGTAAGGCAGCGGCATCAGTTCATCAGCATACGGCGGCAGCATCGCAGCCAACTGCGGCCATGCGGCGCGATTGGACTCAGTGAAGTCGGCCCGCCAAGCCACATAAACTTCGGCGGGAGCGCTGTCCACTCCGTGCAACCAGACGCTGATGTCCGGCTGCGGTTCCGGAGACGGCGACGTGTGGGCGAGGAGGCGTGCGTGTGCTTCAAGGAACCAGGGGGCGTCGCGTTCCGGCACGGGCGGTTCGCCATCGGCCAGCGCCGCCTGTCGTGGGAACACCTCCGAGGCAAAATCAAGGCGCGGCGTGGATGGCGGTGGTTCGCCGCGCTTCCGCTTGGGTCTCGGCAACTTCATTTCCAGTTGCCGCAGCCATTTCCAATGCGCCGCCAAAGCGTGGCCGTAGATGGGGTCTGCCCTGTCCGCGACCGATTTGTCCGGCACGAGATGGAGAATGATGGCTTCCGCGGATTCGCGCAGTCCCAGTCGGTTGAGACGACCGAAGCGCTGCCTCAATGCGGGCAGTGGCGCGGACTCTGTCACCATCGCATCGAAGTCGAGGTTGGCGCCGACTTCGATGGTCTGGGTGGCGACGATGACCGTGCGGCACGGGGTTTGAGCACGCTCGCGCGAGGCATGGCAGCGCGGCAGCACCTGTTGCAGCAGCCGGCCTCGATCCACAGGGCGAATCCGGCCCGTGAGCAGGAACGCCTCCAGCCGCTGGTCGGTTCTGAGCCGGTTGAAGATGTCGCGCGCCCTCTGGACGCGATTCACAACCACGCCCACGACTTGAACATCCGCCTGACGCAGCAAGTCACGCGCGGCGGCGGCAGCAACGGTTGCGAATTCACCCGCGGCGGCTTCGCGCAGTTCGACGAGCTTCGGGCGACAGGTGCGCCGCTCGATCTCGGCATTGGCTTTGTCATCCTTTTCAAGTCGCACCACTTGCTTCTTCACTCCGGCTGGGGTGGCGGTTACTTGGACCACCACCGGCGGCGCGCTGACCGGGTTGGACGCGAGGCGGCTCCATTTTGCCGCGCGGAGCAGCGTTTGGGCAAACGGTTGCGAGAGGTGGGCTTCGTCCAGCACGAAAGCCGCATCGCAGCCGGCGAGTCCGGCATGCACCGGTCGGGCATATTCGCTCGTGCCGTAGCCTTGAAAGAGCAGGCGCGAGCCGGCTTGGTCAGCGGTCGAGATGACCAGCGCCGGCGTGTCCGGGGCAACCGCCCAGTCGAGTTCCAACCTGCCGCCTCCACGCATCGCGCAGGCGACCAGTGGGCGGCCTTCGACGGACAGCGTGGCCAGTCGCTTGGCGACCGTCAGCAGAATCGCGTCGACCGCTTCCGGCGTGAGAAGAGCATTCGCCAGCTTGGCCGCGAGTTGCTGGGCGTGGCCGAGAATGTCATCCACCACCAGGCGGCGATCAATAACGTAGAACAGTCGCCGGGGAAACTTCTTCGCCGCGTGGAAGGCGAGAGCGAATGTGAAGGCATCGAGAATGGATGTCTTGCCGCAGCCGGTCGGCACATGCACCGCCCCCGGCCACGTGCCCTGGCACAAGGACTCAGCCAAACGACACTGCCACGGGAATGCTTCCTGTCCGTTCACAGCTCGGAAAAAGCGGATGAAATCTCCCGCCTTCATACAGTGTCTTCAGCGAGTGGGAGCATCAGCCCCAGGCCGTAGTGACGGCACGAACCAATCACCAGCGGCCCTCTGACTGGCTCGGCGAATTCCAGGCGAAGATGGCCGTGAGGCAACGGCCGCCAATGCGGTCGCTTCGTCAGAAAATGCCGCGCATGTGGCACCCCGCGATGAAATGATTCAGGTCGGAACGTGAGGGAAGCCGGAGCGGGCAGCCCGATATGTTTGCACATCGAAGCGACGATGCGTTCGAGGGTTTTGTCCGGGCGCTTGCCAGGAAAACGGTTCAGGACTGCCGGCGTTGCCGTGATCCACACCCTGGCCGGGCCGCTCCAGCAATCCGCCCGCAAAGTGCGCGTCGGTTCAGTTGCGTGGCAGCGCAGCGCCCCGAATTCATTTCCGCCGGCCAGTCGCACGACTTCGAGCGCTTCGATGGCACGATAGCAAATCTGCCGGTCCGATTCGGACAGGTCCGGCGGCAGTATGATCATGAAGCCAAGCACACGCGCATCCGCGCGTGTGCCGAGAACGAACGGCAACGGTGCTACGACCACATGGTCCTGACGCAGCCTTCCGCCGTCAGGATTGTGTCCGTGCAGCACCGGCGGCACTTCCTTCGTGAGTTTGTCCGCCAGAGCAACAAGGCTCTGCCGCACAGCGGCGGTGAAATGCAGCCCGTGGGTCACCGAATGGCTGGGACGCCCACCTAAACGAAAGATGAAAACGTCCCGACGCGACGCTGGGCTGATCGTCATCGCCCGTTGTCCGGCGGTGTCGCGTCTGAAGCGGTAGGCGTGCTGGACGCCCGCAGGCGGATTGAGGCCGAGCGCATAGTTGCGCGACATCTCGTCCAACTGTCCGCCAAAGGGTACACGCAGGAACACTTCGCCCCGGGCGACTGGCTCGTAAGCGGGAAGTTCGCTCTCTTGTTCCGTCAGACTCACCCGCACAACACTGGCGGATTCTCCAAGGTAGGGCACAAGCGTTGTCAGACGAGCCAGCGCCTGTTTCTGTCCCTTGGGCGGTTCGATGTCGCGCCACAGGAATTGTGCGACAGGATGCGACAGTGTGACTGACGGAAACACACGAGCGACACGTTTGCGCTGGTCGCTTCGAGTGTCGTTCACGGGCACGAAGTGTTGAGGCGTCTCACCACGGCCATTGAGGCGCCGGGTTTCTCCGCCTACGTGGACGCTGGGGGCCAGTTGCAACTCAAGCCAACGCAACGCCGTCAACCCTTCTTCGTCCCCGGTTTCAAACGCCGCCGCCGCAAGTGCCGCAAAAAGGCGCGCAGGGGACGGCGGCCACTCTGCCGTTTCCCGGTGGAACGGATCAGCCGCAGCGCACCGGCCTGTGAGGAATTCCACTTCGATGCGCAGGTCGCCCATGGTCAAACCACTCCCTGTTGGCGGATCAATTGCGCGAACGCTTCATTCGGTTTGGCGACCAAAGCCTCCTTGCGCCACACGAGTCCAAGTTTCGCGGCAGCACTCACAGCTTCCTCGAGAAGCGCCGCCGCTTCTGCGGCTTTGGGCATCGGGATTGTGTCCACGGCACCATCCGCTTTCACGAATTCCAGTTCCGCCGGTGCGGCGGCGCTAAGTTCACACCGAGACCTGAGCCAGAATCCTTCGGCGTAGGAAACCGCAAGCGCATAAACACCCAGTGCCGCAATCACGACGCGCCCGGCATCGTTGAGCTTCTCATCGTTTTTTGCACCGGGCTTGAGCGGGAAGCGCAACCGGCGCAAGGCCGAGAGCGACAGCACCGCCGTCTGGGAGATTAGCCGGGCACAGTAACCGCCCGCGTGCGGCTGCCCGGACTCATTCTGCAGACTTGGGGTGATCTGCCCAAGACCTACGATGGAGATTTGGCCTGTTTCCCCATACTTCATCGGCGCACCGTTCTCTTTGCCGTCTTTTCGCTTGGCCTTGTCTTGCAGCGGCGTCCAGCCGCCGTCTTTGGCCTCGTAGATCGTCCCAGTAAGATTGAGGGGATCACCTTTGGAGGCTGGCCGTTTGCCCATCTCCGTTACATCGTAGCCGACGATCTCAGACACAATCGCTCGCGGGAAGCGGAATTTGTGAGCCAGAGTCTTATCTGGGTTATGTGTGTCCCAACCGCCGAAGAGCAAGGTCGCCGGGCTGTGCCGATAAAGTCCCGTTGCTTCGGGTTGGCGGTAGCTGTGGATTTCCTTGCCAGCCGGGCTGTTCCAGAATTCGTCCTTTCCCACCTTGGAGTTGACCAGATAACCGTCGAAGACACGGTGCGGCAGATCGAGTTCCAGCAGGCTCGGATGTTCGTCCAGTTCGAGTTTCACGGTCGGGAGGTGAATTTCTCCTCGTTCCAATCCGCGCTTGAGGGCTTGTTCCATGCGAGCCGCTTCGGACTGGACAGAATTCAGCAGCACGGCCCGCACCGTGCGGCCTTCGACGAGGCGTTCCTCCACTGCGTAAGTGGACCCTTCGTAGGTGGGTGGGAAAATCTTGTCTCCCGCGCCCCCAATCGGTTCCAGCTTCAGGTGCAGCCGTAGGGCTGATTCGTTCGCAGAAATGGATTTCTTGAGAGATTCAGCGTTCAGCTCTTTCATTTGTCATTCCTCTGATCATGGTTCGCGTTTGCATTCGTGCCCCCGTACGCCGCGGAGCAGCGCAATTCCACAGCCGGCGACCTTCAGTGGCAAGACCAAACCGCGGCCCTCGTGCGGTCAGGCCCTACCGAAGTGGCCCTGGATCGGCTTGAGCACGCCGAGTTTGATCAGGAGCACGATGAGGACGGTGTAGGCGAGCGAAATCCAGAGATCCTGCCACAACTCGCGTTTCGTTTCGGTTCTTTCCTCCGGCGAACGCCACCAGCGCACCCCTTTGCGCATGAGCACGCCGCCCAAGACGTTTGTGAGCCAGTAGCCGACGATGACGGCGATTTGAAACACGCGCTCGCGATTGTCGGCCGGGCAAGGCGCGCTGAGGATCTACGCGAACACGAGCCCCAGCGGCAGGTTCACGAAGGCGTCGTTCCACCACGACAGCGGCGAGACCATGAAACCCAGCGTGGCCAGAAGTCCGCCCGCGATCTTGCGCTTCAGCGTCGTGCGGGCAGGAGTGTTGGAGGCGGGCGACCGGAAGCAAGCGGAAAGGTCCGGGCGACTGTGAAACAGACAGAAAAACAGAGCGCGCCTGGCTCAAGGCGACCGCGAAGCACTGCCCGAGCTGAGGATGAGGTTTTCCCGGTCGAAGCGCTCGCGCACGGTTCGGGCGGGCGGGGCGTCCGGCGGCGGTGCCTCCGGGCGGGGCACAATCGCCAGATGCATGGCCTGCCGCTCCAGCAGCCGTTGGTACGCGGGCCGGAACGAGGAAACGACCACGATCTTAACGCCCGTCTTCTTCACGGTTTCGATTTCCGGGTCAGACAACGCCGGAAAGCCGAAGAACAGGACCACGGCACCGAGGTTCGCGTGGGCCTGCAGCGCTTTGAAAAAGTGGTCCGGCGGCACGCCGCCGCCCAAGGCCATCATTTGCATGGGCGGAATCTTGATCTTCTCCACGACGACACTCATGCCGCGCTGTTTCTTGAGTGTCTGCTGGAACGCTTCCAGTTGCGCCTCAATGGACGGATCTTTGACAGGCCCAAGGTCGCGGGTCAGGACCAGCACCTGGCCTTTGTTGTCGAGCAGCTTCGCGGTTTCCTCCGCCGTGACGACACCGACGGTGTCGTAGGTATCCAGGTTGATCTTCTGCCCGCGGCCTCCGGTGACGAAATATATTCCGACCACCGCCGCGCCGATGGCCAGAGTCGCCACGATGAAATCCTTGGTTCGCATAGTCCGTTGGAGTCAATAAAGCCCGTGCTGCTCCCGCACGCGCAACCCGAAGGCGGCGCTGCGGCATCGCTCATGACCCCCACGACCACATCCAACGCTCGTCGTAGAGGCCGTTGCCGCCGAGCCACTGTATGCCGGTGGCGGTTTTGCCCTCCGGGGTTTTGCCCGGATAGAACTGCAGGCCAATCTTACTGACCTTCATCGTCTCGGCGTGGCCTTCGGCGAACCCGGCGTTGCAGCGCCGGAGGTGGCGGCCGACAGGACGTTGAGGAGCACTTTCGTAGTAACCCTGGTTGGTGGGGACGCGCCAATAAAGCTCCTGCACGCCGGGCACCTCGAACCACTGGTCCGGGTCGCGCTCGCGCCAATTGCTGATCCAGCCGGAATCCACAAAAGGCAACTTCTTCGCCGGGTTCTTCAGGGTGGCAAGCTTCGGCCGCCAGTCTGTGGACCAGGCGGAAAGCTCCGGATGGCTCAGCGCGACGCCCAGCCCTCCCGGGCCGCCAACCCAGCCGGCGATGTTGGTGGTTACGCTGGGGCACATGATGAGGTTCGTGGTTTGCATGTAGGGCCGCAGCAAGTCCACCCACCACGTGACGCCTCCGGGATAGAATGCACCGGCCGGCGCCGTTTGGAAGAGATACAACGTGACGCAGTCATCTTTGCTGTCATCGGCATACAGGTTATAGCTCAGCGACATCTGGCGGAGGTTGCTGATGCACCTGATGGTCTTGCCCTTTTCCTTCGCTTTGCCCAAGGCGGGCAGCAGCATCCCCGCGAGGATGGCGATGATGGCGATGACGACCAGCAGTTCGATCAAGGTGAAACCGCGCGGAGGCCGGAGTTGCCGCTGCTGGCCGGAACGAAAATGGCCCGACAGCGCCTCAGGGAATAACCGTGCACGACGAGAGTTGGTTGCGCGCCCGTTCATGGTTCCGAGCATATCACGCTTCGCGGCGGCGGCAAGCCCGAATAGGAATCATTTGACGAACGCCCGGCCACTGGCTATGGTTCTGCCGTGAATTGCAACCTGGACCTGCTGCTGTCGAGCGCGCTGCTGCTGTGCAGCGCGGCAGTCGGGTTTTAGGTGCGACCAGAGATTTCCTGAACCCCACTGCCAGACTGGCGGTGGGGGTTTTGTTTTGCCTCGCCGCCGGCGCAAAAAACCAACAAACTGAATACCATCATGCTCAAGCAACCGTCGCAAAAATACCGCCCGTTCCCGCCGGTGGAGTTGCCGAACCGCGGGTGGCCCAGTCGGACGCTCACCCACGCCCCGCGCTGGTGCAGCGTGGACCTGCGCGACGGCAACCAGGCGCTCGCCGTCCCGATGAACGTGGGCCAGAAGCTCGAGCTGTTTCACGCGCTCGTGAAGTGCGGCTTCAAGGAAATCGAAGTCGGCTTCCCTTCCGCGTCGAACACCGAGTTCACGTTCAACCGACGGCTCATCGAGGAGCATCGCGCGCCCGACGATGTCTGGTTGCAGGTGCTCGTGCAGGCGCGCGAGGACTTGATCGAGCGCACGTTCGAGTCGCTCGTTGGGGCCAAGAAGGCCATCGTGCATCTCTACAATTCCACCTCGCCGGCCCAGCGGCGCGTGGTCTTTGGGAAATCGAAGGAGGAGATCGAAGCCATCGCCGTCCACGGCGCGAAGTTGATTCAGGAGCGATTGGCCCGCCTCAAGGGCACGGAAGTCATGCTCGAGTATTCGCCGGAAAGCTTTTCCGCCACCGAAGTCGAATTCGCCAAGGAAGTTTCCGAGGCCGTCATGGACGTGTGGAAGCCCACGCCCAAGCGGAAGATGATCTTGAATCTTCCGGACACGGTGGAGGTCGCGATGCCGAACGTGTACGCGGACCAGATCGAGTGGATGTGCCGGAACATCAAAGACCGCGACGCACTCATCATCAGCCTCCACACGCACAACGATCGTTGCACCGGCACGGCGGCCACCGAACTCGGCCTGCTGGCCGGTGCGGACCGCGTCGAGGGCACGCTCTTCGGCAACGGCGAGCGCACTGGCAACCTCGACATCGTCACGGTGGCGCTCAATCTCTACATGCACGGCATTGATCCGAAGCTGGATTTCAGGGACTTGAACACCCTCGTCGAGGTTTACGAGCGCTGCACCGGCATGGCCGTGCCACCGCGCCATCCGTACGCCGGCGAACTGGTCTTCACCGCCTTCAGCGGCTCGCATCAGGACGCCATCCGCAAGGGTCTGCAGGAGTGGAAGCGGGGCGGGCGCGTCGCCTGGGACGTGCCGTATCTCGCGATTGACCCGACGGACATCGGCCGCGAATACCGCGAAGTCATCCGCGTGAACAGCCAGTCCGGCAAGGGCGGCGTGGCGTATCTGCTCGAAAGCGAATACGGCATCGAACTGCCTAAAGACATGCAGCGCGAGTTCGGCCCGATTGCGAACGACGAGGTGGACAAGCTGGCGCGCGAGGTGAGCGGTGCGGAACTCAAGGCGATGTTCTGGCGTGAATACGTGGAACGCACATCGCCGTGGCAGTTGCAGGGTTTTGAGACCGAAAGCAAAAACGGCGTGGTGAAATGCCGCGCGCGGTTGCTGCGGGACGGCAAGTCGCTGAACATTTCCGGCGAAGGCAACGGCCCGTTGGCGGCGCTGGTCCACGGATTCACGCAAGCCGGCGTGCCGCGGTTTGAGATCACGGCCTACAGCGAGCACGCCTTGAGCGCCGGCGAGGAAGCGAGCGCCATCGCCTACATCCAGATCAAACACGCCGATGGCAAGACCCGCTGGGGCGCGGGCGTGGACACGAACATCGAGCTGGCGTCCGTGCGCGCGGTGCTGAGCGCCTTGAACCGGTCGTAATCTGGATGATGGGGACGATGGGGGGCAATCGTCCCTGTCATGACGGCGGACGTGAATCGGTCGTTGCTTGGACAAGGCGGTTCCTTGCATATTCCGCCAGTCGGCGGTTTCGTTTCGGCAACAGAACTCCAACAGAAAGGCAAGTTTGTGAACGGCACTTCAAGGAATTCACTCTCCCAAACTCAATTCACCCGGCGCGAGTTCATCGGCACCGCGGCCAAGGTGGCGGCGGTGGCAAGCGTCGCGTCGCTCGCGCCTTACGTTGCGCGGGGCCGCGTGGTCGGCGCCAATGACACCATCGGCGTGGGGTTCATCGGCGTGGGCGGACGCGGGCGCAGTCATGTGGCCACGGTGCAGGGCCTCATCAAGTCCGGCGAGAATCTCCGCATCGTCGCGGTGTGCGACGCCTACGGCTACCGGAGGGATGAAGCGGCCAAGTTGACCGGCGCGCGAATCCACAAGCGCCACGCGGATTTGCTGGCGGACGGCGAGGTGGACGTGGTGTGCATTGCCACGCCGGACCGGTTGCACGTGCCGCAAGCGATGGATGCCATCCGCGTCGGCAAGGATGTTTATTGCGAGAAGCCGATGGGCCACTGGTCGCAGTTCGAGCTGAGCAGGAAGTTCTATCTTGAAACGCAACGGCTCAAACGCGTCGTGCAGATCGGCAACCAGGCCAACTCTAGTCCGGAATGGAAGAAGGTGGGCGACCTCATCCGGCGCGGGGCGATTGGCCGCGTGCAACACGTGCTGGCGGGCTACTACCGCTACGGCGATTGGGGCGAGCGCATGCCGATTCCGGACAAGGAAGCCAAGCCCGGGCCGGATCTCGACTGGCAGGCGTTCCTCGGCGACGCGCCCAAAGTGCCGTTCACCGTGGACCGTTTCTTCAGTTGGCGGAAGTATCTCGATTACGCCGGCGGCCCGAGCACGGATTTGATTCCGCACCTCCTCACGCCGTTTGTCAGTATGTTGGACTTGAAGTTCCCGACGCTGGCGGTGGCCTCCGGGGGCATTTTCAAATACGACACCTACGACCGCGAAGTGCCGGACACCTTCAACATGTGCCTGGACTATCCGCAGAAACTCTCCATCGCGATGGTCTGCCTGCTCAGCAACGAGTATCAGACCGATCCGGTGATCCGCGGCGACGAAGGCTCGATCGTGTTGCAGACCGACTGGTCCTCCGGCGTGGACAGCCTCACGCTCGTGCCGCGCAAGGGCGAGCGGCAGGAGATCAAGGGCGGCCGCTCGGACACGACGCGCGCGCACTGGCGGAATTTCCTGCATTGCGTCCGCACGCGCGAGAAGCCGGTGAGCGACGTGGAGTTCGGCTTCCACGTGCAGGCCGCGTTGTGTATGGCCACGCTGGCCTTCCTGAAGCGCAAGGTGGCGACATTTGATTTCAAGCGGGAAAAGATCCGGTTGTGAGGCAGGACGAAGCCGGACTTGATGGTTGGCTGACGGACACTCAGGTTCCGAGGATGGGTACTACGCAGCAAGGCAGAAGGCAGAATTTTTCATTCATCCTCCAACCTTGTTTGTGTCTCGCCCTCCTGACCCGCGGCGTTCAACTGTCGGACGCCGGTGGCTACCACGCCGTTGTCAGCACCGCTGCCGGCTCAGCAACGAGTGTGGCGGCGGTGTTGACAACCATAAACCCTCCATGATCTTAATTAGCCGTCAATTGCTGGGCAGTTACAAACTGTCGCCATTCGAGCCGTGAGTTTCTTGACCCCGCCGGTTAGCCGCAGTAGCCAAAGCTGATAGACGGTGAAAATATGAAAACAGGACTATGCACGCTTGTTGCGACCTTTTGCCTGAGTGCGGGTGCTCCCGCTCAGGGCTTCATCAACTTGGACTTCGAACAGGCGATCATTGAGCGATTGCCACCCGACAGCATTTTCTTGGAATGGAGTCTTGCTGTACCTGGATGGGGTGGCGGTATGGCTTTTGTGTACTATCAGCAAACGCATCTTGGCGTGAGCGAGAGATACCTGCTGATGGATTCGACCAGTCCTGTGTGGGCCCCTGGGACACAGCTCGCCGGTAACTATTCACTGGCCTTCGCCAGTGGCCATAGTGCCAATGATCCATTTTCCCCGTGGAACAACGCTGGCATTACGCAGTCTGGCTTCATACCAAGTTCGGCACGGTCAATTCGGATGCTGGGCACAGGGCCGTTTAAGGTCTTTCTTGGCGGTGTGGAGATCCCCATGCTTTCTCTGGGCGGCAATTCCTATGGCGGCGACGTTTCGGGATTCGCGGGTACCACCGCTGGACTCCAGATCATAAACACCGCCAGCGCCGATGATTACACATGGTCGATCGTGGACAACATTCTGTTTTCGCCTGCGGCGATTCCGGAGCCGGACAGCGCGGTCTTGCTGCTGGCAGGGTGGTTGTTGCTCTGGTCGTATGGATGCCACACGCGGAAGCGATGAAGTGTGCAACGCTGCTTGACCCGCGCCCAAGTGGGCCTTGACCAGTTGCAAGCCCGCCTCGACCAACTCGCGGCCCAAGTCCGCCGCCAAGCAGAAACCTCATCGCGGCGAATCCGCAGAGCGTCGCCTTTTTGTTGAAAAGCCATTTGCGGCGCTCCACCGAGACGCCGCTACGCGTGCTGGCATCAGAACGCCTGCATCACCTTCGCCGCCGCGCTCACCGTCTGTTCGATGTCCGCTTCGCTGTGCGCGGTCGAGAGGAAGCCTGCCTCAAATTGCGATGGAGCGAGATAAACTCCCGCGTCCAGCATGCCGTGGAAGAATTTCTTGAAACGCTCGCGGTCGCTTTTCATCGCGTCGGCAAGATTCCAAACCGGTTCGCTGGTGAAATAACCGCAGAACATTGAGCCACAGCGATTGAACGTGACCGACACGCCGGCGGATTTCGCGGCGTCCTTCATGCCGGCTTCCAATTGCGCGCCGAGTTGTTCGAGTCGGGCGTAGGCCGAAACCCTCACCCCTAACCCCTCTCCCGTCGGACGGGAGAGGGCAACAGCAGCCGAGTCGCGTCCGACATTGGTTGGCCGTTCGGCATTCCCACCGGCGGGAGACGATTCTCCCTCTCCCATCGGATGGCAGAGGGCCGGGGTGAGAGTGCTGCCGAGTTCTTCGAGCGCCGCGATCCCCGCCGCCATCGCCAGCGGATTGCCGCTGAGCGTGCCGGCCTGATACACCGGCCCGAGTGGCGCGAGGAAATCCATGATGTCCGCTCGCCCGCCAAATGCGCCCACGGGCAAGCCGCCACCGATGATCTTGCCGAACGTCGAAAGGTCCGGCTTGATACCGAACAGTTCCTGCGCGCCTCCGGGCGCGAGGCGGAAGCCCGTCATCACTTCGTCGAAAATGAGCAACGCGCCGTTCGCCCTCGTGATGTCGCGCAAGAATTCCAGCCAGCCCGGTTTTGGAACGAACAATCCCGCGTTGCCGGCCACCGGCTCGACGATGATGCACGCGATCTCGTTCTTGTTCGCGGCGAACGCGGCTTTGAGTGGTTCGGTTTCGTTGTAAGGCAGCACGAGTGTGTGCTTCGCAAAATCTGCGGGCACGCCCGCACTGTCGGGATGGCCGAACGTGAGCGCGCCGCTGCCGGCTTTTACGAGCAGCGAATCACCGTGGCCGTGATAGCAGCCGTCGAACTTGATGATCTTGTCGCGCCTGGTGAATCCGCGCGCGAGGCGGATGGCGCTCATGCAGGCTTCCGTGCCGGAGTTCGTCATGCGCACCTTCTGCACGCTGGGCACGAGCGTGCAAATGAGCTTGGCCATCGCGACCTCGAACGGATTCGGGATGCCAAAGCTCGTGCCGTTGTCCGCGGCAGCCTTCACGGCGGAAATGATTTTGGGATGCGCGTGCCCGAGAATCGCCGGCCCCCACGTGCCGACGTAATCAATGTACTCATTCCCATCCACGTCCCACACGCGGCAGCCGTTGGCGCGGTTGACGAAGAACGGCCTTCCGCCCACGGCGCGAAACGCGCGCACGGGCGAGTTCACGCCGCCGGGGATGTATTGCAGCGCCTCGGCGAACAGCGCTTCGGATTTGGCTCGCGAAATCATGGGAGCAGAAGTTAGCAATCAGGCTCAGGTCGTTACAACGCCGAAGCGTTGAAGCGTCGTTTTCCAGCTTCAAAACGCTTGGCCGATTCAACGCTTAAACGATCCAACAAATCACGTCTCGCTAAACCGCTGCGCCACCGGCACGCGGCGGCCCACGCCGAACGCTTTGGTCGTCACCTTCAGCCCAGGCGCGGCCTGGCGACGCTTGTATTCGCTCAGGTCAATCAGCCGGATCACGCGGCGCACGGTGGCTTCCTCGAATCCCGTCGCGATGATTTCCGCGGCTGACCGGCCCTGCACGACGTAGGCTTCGAGAATGGCGTCGAGCACGTCGTACGGCGGCAGCGAATCCTGGTCGGTTTGATTCGGCCGCAATTCCGCCGAAGGCGCTTTGGTGATGGAGGCTGTGGGGATGATTTCGCACTCGCGATTCACCCAGCGCGCGAGGCGATAAACCATCATCTTCGGTACGTCGCTGATGACGGCCAAGCCGCCGTTCATGTCGCCGTAAAGCGTGCAATAACCCACGGCCAGCTCGCTCTTGTTGCCGGTGGTGAGGAGCAGCGAGCCAAACTTGTTCGAGAGCGCCATCAGCAGTGTGCCGCGGATGCGCGCCTGCAGGTTTTCCTCCGCGATGTCCTCCGGCCGCCCGGCAAAGACCGGCTTCAACTGCGCCTTGCACGCCGCGAACACGGGCTGGATCGGCAGTACGTCGTAACGGATGCCGAGGTTCTGCGCCAGCACACGCGCGTCGTCGAGACTGCCTTGCGACGAGAATTGCGACGGCAGCGAAATGCCGTGGACGTTTTCCCTCCCAAGCGCCGCGACAGCGAGGCAGGCGGTCAAGGCCGAGTCAATGCCGCCGCTCAGGCCCAGCACCGCCGACTTGAAGCCGCACTTCTGGAAATAATCCCGCAGACCCAGCACCAGCGCGCGGTAAACTTGTTCCTCGTCGCACGGCTCAAGCCTTTCGACAGCGGGAGCGGCGGCGATGTCCACGACCACGAGGTCTTCCTCAAACAGGCGTGCTTGTGCGACCAGCTCGCCGCCGGCGTTGAACACAAAGCTGCCGCCGTCAAAGATCAACTCGTCGTTACCGCCAACTTGATTGCAGAACACGACCGGCCGGCGGAGTTTCTGCGCGAGACTGCGCAACATCTCGAAACGCGTGCGCGTTTTGCCGAGATGCCACGGCGAAGCGGAGAGGTTGAAGATCAATTGTGCGCCGACGGCGGTGAGGTCGGCGGGTGGATTGGCGCGATATCGCCGCTCGGGCCAGAAGTCACCGTCGTTCCAGATGTCCTCGCAAATCGTGATGCCCAGCAGCTTGCCGTTCAGCGACACCGGTTCGTTGCTGAGTGCCGGCTCGAAGTAACGGTCCTCGTCGAATACGTCGTAGGTCGGAAGCAAAGTCTTTGTGCGCGTCGCCAGAACCTTGCCCGCTTGAAGCAGCGCCGCGGAGTTCGTGACTTCGCGCCCGGGCCGGATTTTGTTCTCGCCGACGAAGCCGACGAGTAGCGCGGTGTTGCCGGTCGCGACCGCCAGGCGTTCGAGCGCCGCCAAACTCTGCGCCACGAAACTCTTCTTGAGCAGCAAGTCACGCGGCGGGTAGCCCGTGACGCAAAGCTCCGGGCACACCACGATTTCCGCGCCCGCCGCCGCGCCGCGCCGGTAAGCCTCGAGGATGCGCGCCTCGTTGCCGGCGAAGTCGCCGACGGTCGGGTTTAGTTGAGCCAGCGCGACTTTCATGCGAGCGAGGGCGCTAGCGCCGCCAGGGGAAGAAAGTCTCCAGTAGCGACCCGCGCTCGGTGCGGACGACCGCGCCGGTGGACAGGTTGTGCCGCAGGAACCAGCCCTGCGGCACTTCCAGCACGAATTGAATGTTGTCCGACTTCGACTGGACGCCCACTTCATCGCCGGGCCGCAGGTCCACGATTTCCAGCACCGTTCCATCGGGCGCGATATAGGCGGCGGACAGCGGCACGACACAGTTGCGCATGTAAAAGTTGCGCGGCTGCCGGTCCGGGAAGACGAAGATCATCGCCGTGTTCTCGGGCATGTTGGTGCGGAACATCATGCCGGTGGCGATCTGCACTGGCTCGCGGGCGATCTCGGTGACCAACTCCTGATCGCCGAGCCAAACTTTGATGGTCGGCAGCTTGGGCTGCGCCCGCAACAAATGGCCACGCACCGGATCAATGTCCGGCGCTGGTTGCGCGCCGGGCCGTTGTTCGCAGCCCGCCACAAGAATCCACCCTGCCATACACGTCGCCATGGTCCAAAGGCCAGTCACGAGGCGAGGATGCGTGAACCGCGGCAACTTTTCAACCAAAGCTGCTCCGGGTGGCGGAAGACGCCCGCGGACTTCCCTGTGGCGACCTCTTGATTTACGTCAAGGACGGCTTGGCGGGGTTTGCCGCAACCTCTGGGCATGTTCCAGCGGGCGGGCGCTCCGGAATTGGTGTCCGACGCGACGGTTGCTGTGGTTCAGCGTCCGCGGCGTCACGCCAGGCTTGCTCCAATCCCGTTCACGCAAATGCGACAAAGCACTTCATGAAGACTCAACTCTCGACCTTGACCGCGGGCATCGTTTGCCTCACGCCTTTCGCGCTGGCCATAGCTCAATCGGCGGCCCCCACCGCGGCCCCGCCGGCCAGCGCCGGTCTGGTCAACGACTGGTTGCGCCCGCAAAACGACGCGTGGAAAGCGTGGGACCTCGGTGGCCAGGTTCGTCTCCGCTTCGAGGACAAGGAACACATGGCCATCCCCGGCCTGTCCGGCGCGATGGATTTCCGCGACCACAGGGCGGACACCAGCAACGCCTACGAATTACTCCGCACGAAAGTCCACGTCGGCTGGCGGGCCGCCGATTGGCTCAGCGTTTACGGCGAGGGTCGCGACAGCCGTTCGTGGAATGACAAGCGCACGCCTGAGCCAGAGGAAGACCTGTTCGATCTTCATCAGGCCTTCCTGGTCATCGGCGATCCGAAGAAGTTTCCCGTCACGGCAAAGGTCGGTCGGCAGGAACTGGTTTATGGCGACGAGCGTCTCATCGGGGCGTCCAACTGGAACAATCTTGCCCGCGTGTTCGACGCCGCCAAGCTCCGCTTCGAGAACTCCGCTTTCGGGCTGGACACTTTTCTGGGCCGCGTCGTTGTGCCCCGCGACGATCATTTCAACGTTCCGAACGACTATGACTGGTTTTGGGGCGCTTACTTCTCGACGAAGAAACTACTCCCAAAGCAGGAAACCCAACTTTACTTCCTCGGCCGTAACGCGAGCGCCCAGTCGCCATCGGCTGTGACCGGCGGCTTGATCGGCCTGGCCACGCCGCGCGACATTTACACCGCCGGCCTGCGTGCCAAGTCGCTGCCCGGGCAACTGCGCGGTTTTGATTACAGCCTCGAACTGGCGGGCCAATTCGGGCGTTTCCAGGAATCGGCCACCAGCGCGAGCCTCGACCATCAGGCCTTCGCCGCCCACGTCGCTGGCGGCTACACGTGGGAGGAGGCCGCGCCAAAACCCAGGCTTGGCGCGGAATACAACTTCGCCAGTGGCGACAGCAATCCGAACGACAACAAACATCAGACCTTCGAGAACCTGTTTCCGACGAATCACAAGTTCTATGGGTTCATGGATTTCTTCTCCTGGCAGAACCTGCATGACATGCGGTTCAGCGTCTCGGCCAAGCCCGCCAAGCCGCTGCAAGTGAGTCTGGACTACCACCTCTTCTGGCTCGCGGACACCGCCGATTACTTTTACCAAGTCAACGGCGCGGCCCGCACCGGAGCGGTCGCCGGTTCGGGCGCCGGTTACACGCGCAATCCGACCTACGACAGCTTCGTCGGTTCGGAACTCGACCTCGTGGCCACATACTCGCCCAGACCGTGGGTCAATCTCCAGGCCGGCTACGGACATTTCTTCGTGGGCAATTACGTGAAGCAATCGCTGGCGGCGACGACGCACGGCACGGCCGATGCCAATTGGTTCTACGTGCAGGCCACGCTGAACTTTTGACGACCTGCTGGCTGGTCAGAACTTCACGAACCACTTGCGGCGGTACATGCCCAACGCCACGAGGTAGAGTAGCGCCACATACATCAACGCCCAGAGGAGTGAGGCGTTTTTCGGGCTGGCGAGCGATGCGAACAAAGCTCCGAACAAGTACGCTTGAATCGAAACCAATTTGCCCGCCGCTTCAATCTTGATCGAAAGCAGCCGCCCCAGCACCCCGGCGAGCACGAACACGGTGATGGCGTTCATGCCGTAAATCGCCAGCGGTTTCACGAAGGTCCGGCAACCCTTCACGTCAACAAGCCAGTAATAAACACCCAGGCAAATCATCGCCAAGCCCGCCATGAACACTGCGTAGGAACTGGTCCAGAGACTCTTGTTGATCGGCAGCGCGAGATCCCAAATCAGTCCGAGCCACATCAACATCGCGCCGCTGACCATCAGCCACGCGGTCTTCTCCGCCGGACTGCGTTGCGAGCGCAGCAAATGTCCCGCGAGCACGCCGAAGAGGCAAGTCGCAATCGCCGGGATCGTGCTCACCGTACCTTCCGGGTCCCACGTCCCCGCCGCCTTCCAAACATGCGTGCCGATGACCGGGCCGTTGAGGAGCACGTTGTCCACGTAAGCCGAAAAGTTGTCGCCTTTCTCGAACAAGCCGGAGACGTAGCGCGCCTCACCGTGGACGTTCACGGGAAACGGCGCGAATTGCATCAAAGCCCAATACACGAGCAGCAGTCCTGCAATCCAGCCAACCTGTCCCCGGACGCCGGTGCGCAGAAAAATCGCCATCGTGACCAGGTAACAGACCGCGATGCGTTGCAGCACCCCGGGGATGCGGACGTTCGTCAGAACGTCGTGCAGCCATGCGCTGAAGCCCAGCTTCGCCAGCGAGCCATCAACGCAATGGCTGAACACCGCGAGAAAAAGTCCCAGCCCAAAAAGAATTGCCGCGCGCCGCAGCGCATGCCGAAAAAGCTGGCGACGGCTCTGCCCCTGCTCGATCCGGCGCGACACCGAGAGCGGAATCGCCACGCCGACGATCCACAGGAAGAACGGAAACACCGTGTCGGTGAACGTCCAGCCGTGCCATTCGGCGTGCCGTAGCGGTGCATAGACGTGCGACCACGAGCCGGGATTGTTCACCAGCATCATCGAGGCGATGGTCGCGCCGCGGAACACGTCCAGCGACATGAGGCGTTGGCCGCCGGGCGTGGCGGAAGGCGTGCTTTCCATGGCTCAACGGTTCGCCGCTGCGTTTTGCTCCGTGAGGAAATCCAGCCACGCCGCCATGCCTTCGCCAGTCTTAGCGGAAAGCTCGAACACATGGGCGTGATGGCTGATGCGTTGCACGTTGGCCAAGGCGGCTTCGCGATTGAAGCCAGCCGCCGCCGCCAGGTCGCACTTCGTCACCAGCGCCACGTTCGCCGAGTGGAAGATGGGCGGGTACTTCAGCGGCTTGTCCTCGCCTTCGGTCACAGAAAGCAGCACGACGCGCAAATCCTCGCCGAGATCGTAGTCGGCGGGGCAGACGAGGTTGCCAACGTTCTCGATGACCAGCACGTCGAGCGCGTCGAGGTCCAGTTTCTCCGCGGCGCGGGCGACCATGTCGGCTTCGAGGTGGCAAACCGTGCCGGTGGTGATTTGCACGACGGGCACGCCGGCGCTGCGAAGACGCGCGGCGTCGTTGTCGGTGGCTAGGTCGCCAACGATCACGCCAAGCCGCAGCTTGCCGCGCAAGCCGGCGGCGGTCTTTTCGACCAAGGTGGTTTTGCCTGAGCCGGGTGAGGAAAGGAGGTTCAGCACGAGCAGCTTCTTGGCGCGGAAGAAGCCGCGATTGCGCTCGGCGAGGCGATCGTTCTTTTCGAGCAACGAACGCTGGATGGCGACCGTTTCGTGCACGTGTTCGTGCGGATGCTCGTGGGCGTGTCCGTGCTCGTGGCTATGGCGGCCGGCGTGCGCGTGGTGATGGTCTTCCCCACCGTGCGTTTGACCGCCGATGTTCACCTCGCCGCCCAAACCGCATCCGCATTCTTTGCACATGTTACGAAACCTCTATTGACGCGATGTCCAGTTCCCGGCCCGCGCGCAGTTCGCCGCTCCACGCGCCGCAGCGCGGACATTGGGCCAGCGGACCTTCCGCGCCGAACTCAGCCGCGCACCCCCTGCACCACCAGACGGCCGGCACGGCTTCGATGGCGAGGCTCGCGCCCTGGGCTATTGTGCCGGCTGTCACTGCGTCGAACGCAAATCGCAGAGCCTCCGGTACCGCGCCGCTGAGTGCGCCGACGCGCAGACGCAATTCGTAAATCCGGCTGGCGCCGCGCGCCCGGGCCGATTCCACCGCCAGCCGCACGGCTTCCGTCATGATGCCGACTTCATGCATCGCAAAGCAAGATACGCCACAGCGACGGACGGCAGAAGCAAATATCTCCAGACGGGACGACTCGCGCGATTTCGCTTGCCGATCGGAGGCGAAAAAACGCTCGACTGGCAGGCATCAATGCCGGAAGGATAGCGCATGCGAAAATTCCTGGTGTCCCTCTTCCTTTTCGCTCCGCTGGCGCTCATCGCCGCGCAAAAGCAATCCCCCAATCTCGTCATCATCTTCTGCGACGACCTCGGCTACGCGGACGTCGGCTGTTACGGCGCGAAAGGTTGGACGACGCCAAACCTCGATCGGCTAGCGTCTGAGGGCATTCGCTTCACGCAGTTCTACGACGCGCAACCGGTTTGTTCAGCGTCGCGCAGCGCGTTGATGACTGGCTGTTATCCGAGCCGGGTCGGCATCATGGGCGCGCTCGGACCGAACGCGAAGATTGGGCTCAATAGCAACGAAGTCACGCTGGCGGAGATTGCGAAGCAGCGCGGTTACGCCACGGCGATTTTCGGCAAGTGGCATCTCGGGCGCGAGGCTCAGTTCCTCCCCGTCCACCAAGGCTTCGATGAATACTTCGGCCTGCCATACTCGAACGACATGTGGCCGTGGCATCCGGATTTTGCGAACAAGCCGCTGGAAGAACGCAGGCGCCGGCCCGGCTATCCGGACCTGCCGATGATTGACGGCGACAAGGTCGTGATCCCGTGCGTCACGTCCAACGAGCAGAGCCAGCTTACGACCTGGTACACGGAGCATGCGGTGAAGTTCATCGAGAAGAACAAGGCCCGCCCGTTCTTCCTTTACGTGCCGCACAGCATGCCGCACGTCCCGCTACACGTGAGCGACAAGTTCCGGGGCAAGTCGGAGCGCGGACTGTTTGGCGACGTGATCGAGGAGATTGACTGGTCGGTCGGCGAAATCATGGCCGCGCTCCGTAAGCACGGGCTGGAGAAAAACACGCTGGTGATTTTCTCGTCCGACAATGGCCCGTGGCTGCCCTACGGCAACCACGCCGGCTCGGCACTGCCGCTGCGCGAAGGCAAGGGCACCTGCTGGGACGGGGGCGTGCGCGTGCCGTTCATCGCGCGCTGGCCGGGCAAGATTCCGAAAGGCAAAGTTTGCAAGGAGCCGGCCATGACTATCGACATCCTGCCAACGTTCGCGAAGCTCATCGGCGCGAAATTGCCCGAGCACAAGATTGACGGGCTGGACATCTGGCCGCTGCTGGCCGGCCGCCGAAATGCGAAGAATCCGCACGACGCCTACTTCTTCTATTACGAGAACAACCAGCTCCAGTCGGTGCTGAGCGGAACATGGAAACTCCAACTGCCGCACACCTACCGCACGCTCGGCGGCAAGCCCGGCGGGCGGGATGGCGTGCCCACCCCGTACGAGCAGCGCAAGCTCCAGCAGGCGGAGCTTTACAACTTGGGCAGGGACATTGGCGAGGCCACGGACGTCGCAGCGCAACATCCGGACATTGTGAAACGGCTTGAAGCGTTCGCCGAGCAGGCGCGCGACGAACTTGGCGACTCGCTCACGAAGCGGGCCGGCAAAGGCGTGCGTGAACCGGGCCGCGTGGTGGAAACAAATTAGGCGGGGTGTGCCACTGGGACTCCTTCTCCTTCAGGGAGCGGACACGTGCTCTTTGAATGTGAGATTCGGATGCTCAGTCCGCATGGCGACCCGAAACGACGACGGCACGCTCGCGCCTACCGCTGTCGTCGGCTCGCTGCCCTTTGCACCGGAAATCTGCCTGCCGACCCTGCGCCGACTTTACGATCAATTCCGGACGAACCTGTGGACCGGCTATGGCTTTCGCGACGCCTTCGACCTCACCGCGAATTGGTGGGGCCCGGATGTCCTGAGCATTGATCAAGGCGCCATCCTGTTGATGGTTGAAAACGATCGTTCGCAATGCGTGTGGCGGCGCTTCATGCGGAGTCCGGAAATCCAGCGGGAGCTGCTCGCCGCCGGGTTCACCCAGTTGGCATTCGTCCCTCCCGGCATTCAGCGCGGGCAAGCTGCCGGCAGCATCAAGCTCACTTAGGCTGGCGAGGCCAACCATTCCTACCAGGTCGAATACTCCCCGATCTGTTCGACTGGTTCATCTCGACTACGGGATTTTTGACGGCCAACCGGCACGCCGCTGGATTTGACGGACGCCGGCCCGCCCGCCACCGATTCAAATCCAACCGGCGCTCCACATCGGTATGACCGCGTGTTTCGCTTCGGCCCACAGTGAGATCACGGCTCGACGCGATTCTCTGGCAAGCCGCACTGCTTGCACATGTTCCCATCATCGTTGGGCGCCATTCCGGGAGGTTGGAACGCGCGAAGATTGCCAAGCATCTGAACTCACGCGGACAGCACCGACGCAGAGCCGAGGCGGCGCAACCGCATTCCGGATTTCATTCGGGATTCGGAATTGGAGTAGTTCGCCGTTTGCACAAAACCGTTGGGCTAGTCGCCGCCTGTTGGGATTGGAGCGGGCGAAGGGAATCGAACCCTCGTGTGAAGCTTGGAAGGCTTCCGTTCTACCATTGAACTACGCCCGCGTCCACGTGCCCGCATCTTAGCGGCGGCGCTTGCCATGTCAATCCGCCGACGCTAGGCTCCCCGCCCGATGAACGCGCTGCTCCTTACCGGCGGGCGAGTGCTCGACCCCGCCAACCATCTTGATGCTCCCGCCGATTTGCTCATCGTGGACGGCAAGATCGCCGCGCTCGGCCCGGACGCCGCCAAGACGCTACCCGGCGCGGAACGCTTTGACGCCAAAGGCTGCGTCGTGTGCCCCGGCTTGATTGACCTGCATGTCCACCTGCGCGAGCCGGGCTTTACCATCAAGGAAACCATCGCCACCGGCACCGCCGCCGCCGCGCGCGGTGGATTCACCTCCGTCGTCTGCATGCCGAACACGTCGCCGGCCGTGGACAACGCCAGCACGGTCGCGTTGATTCACGAACGCGCCGCGCGACAGGCCAAGGTCAACCTCTTCGTCGCTGGCGCTATCAGCAAGGGCCTCGCCGGCGAGGAGCTCGCGTCCATTGGCTCGCTCAAACGCGCCGGCGTGGTGGCGATCACCGACGACGGCCATTGCGTCCAGAACAACGAGCTGATGCGCCGGGCGCTGGAATACGCGACGATGTTCGACCTGCCGGTGTTGGACCATTGCCAGGATTATTCGCTCGTGACGGACGGCGTGGCGCACGAAGGCTACTGGAGCACCGCGCTGGGCTTGCGCGGCTGGCCGGCGGCGGGCGAGGAAATGATGGTCGCCCGCAACATCCTGCTCGCCGGGACGACCGGCGGGCGCGTGCATTGCCAACACCTTAGCGCCGCCGGCAGTGTCGAGTTGATCCGCGAGGCGAAAAAACGCGGCCTGCCCGTGACGGCGGAAGCGTGTCCGCATCACTTCACGCTCACCGACGCCGCGCTGGCCGGGAGCGAGAAATTCTGGCGGGAGGACGGTCGGGGCATTTTCGGATTCGCGAACCGCGCCGAACTGCCCGCGTGGCCCGCTTACGACACAGCGTTCAAAATGAACCCGCCGCTGCGCTCGGCGAAAGACCGCGAAGCCATCCTCGCCGGGCTGGCCGACGGCACGATTGACGTGCTGTGCAGCGACCACGCGCCGCATTGCGGCTTCGAGAAGGAAGTGGAATTCGACTACGCCCCCTTCGGCATCACCGGGCTGGAAACGGAGCTGGCGCTCGCGCTCATGCAGCTTTACCACGCCAAGCGCCTGAGCCTCGCCGACCTGATCGCCAAGTTCACCATCGCGCCGGCGAAGCTGCTGCGGCTGAACAAGGGCACGTTGAGTGTCGGCGCGGACGCGGACGTGACGGTGTTCGATCCAGACCGCGAATGGGTGTTCACGCGCGAGGGGACGGCCAGCAAGTCGTTCAACAGCCCGTTCCTCGGCTGGCCGCTCCAAGGCCGGGCCGTGGCCACGTTCGTCGCCGGACGAAAAGTTTGGTTTGATGAAGGCCTGCATGTATAATCCTCCACCACGAAATGACATTCGCAAACAAGACCATGAAGAAACACATCATCGGAATCACAACTGCCGCCGCGCTGTTCACCTGGACCGCCGTCGCCGGGGAGTTGAATTGGCTCACGGACGCCGGCAAGGCCCAACAGCAGGCCAAAGCCGAAAGCAAGCTGGTGCTTCTGGACTTCACCGGCTCGGATTGGTGCCGCTGGTGCATCAAGCTGAACAAAGAGGTGTTCTCGACACCGGAGTTCGCCGAATACGCCAAGAAGCACCTCGTGCTGGTGGAGGTGGATTTTCCGCGCCGGAAACCATTGGGTGAAGACCAACAGCGTGTGAACAAGGCCCTGGCCCAGAAATATGGCGTGCGCGGCTATCCGACCCTCATCCTGCTGGATGGCGCGGGCAGGAAGTTGGCTGCGCTGAGTTACGAAGACGGCCTTGAAAACAAGGACCAAACGGATGTGAACAAACTCGTCGCCAAACCGGCCCCCTTCATTGCCGCGATCGAAAAGGCGGCCAAAAAACCGTGACGGAATTTCGGCGCGGGTCGTTCGCAGCGGTGGCCCCAGCCAGGAGTCGTGGCTTGCCGCCGGCCAGTCCACCAAACGCTTGACCCGCTTCGGCCCGCCCCTGGCATCGCGGGGCATTTGTGATGAAGGCAGTCCTGGCTCTCGAAGACGGCTCGGTGTTTCACGGCGAGGGTTTCGGCGCGTGCGCGTCGGCCTGTGGCGAGGTGTGCTTCAACACCTCGATGACCGGTTACCAGGAAATCCTCACCGATCCGTCCTACAAGGCGCAGATCGTCACCATGACCTACCCGCACATCGGCAACTGCGGCGTCAACGAGCTGGACGTCGAGTCCTGGCGGCCGCACGTGGCGGGCTTTGTCGTGCGCGAAGTCTCACCCGTCGTGAGCAACTGGCGCGCGGACGCGTCGCTGGCCGAGTATCTGGGGCAGAATGGCATCCCCGGCATCCAGGGCATTGACACGCGGGCGCTGACGAAAAAGCTCCGCGTCCGCGGCGCGCTCAATGGTTTCATTTCCACTGAAGCTGTTTCCGACGAAGAAGCCATCCGGCGGGCCAAAGAATTCGTCTTCGTCGGCGTGGACTACGTGAAGGAAGTCACGCACCAGCGGGCCTTCCGCTGGGACGAGCGCGATGAGCAGAGCGCGAGCTTCAACATCGTGCGCGGCGCGGAGCAAACGCCGCCCCGCACCGTGCGGGATCCGCTACCGGCGGCGGACATCCCGATTGTAGCTTACGACTTCGGGATGAAATACAACATCCTGCGCCGCCTCCGGCAGCACGGCTTCGCGGTGCAGGTCGTGCCTGCCGCCACCCCCGCGGCCGAGGCTTTGAACTACAAGCCCGCCGGCATTTTCCTCTCGAACGGCCCGGGTGACCCCTCCGCGTTGGGCTACGCCGTGCAGGCCGTCAGCGATCTGGTGAAGACGGGCATTCCGATTTTCGGCATCTGCCTCGGACACCAGATTCTCGGGCAGGCGTTTGGCGGAAAGACGTTCAAGCTGAAGTTCGGCCATCGCGGTGCGAACCAACCGGTCAAGGACCTCGTCTCGGGGCGCGTGGAAATCACGTCGCAGAATCACGGCTTTGCGGTGGACCCGCAGACGCTCCCGCCGGACGTGGCGGTGGACCGCATCAACCTGAACGACCAGACGGTGGAAGGCCTGCGGCACAACACCAAGCCGGTGTTTTGTGTGCAATACCACCCGGAAGCGTCGCCCGGCCCGCACGACTCCACGCCGCTGTTCGCGGAGTTTCGCGAGTTGATCCAAGGCAAGTAAGTCACGCCCGGAGCAGGGAAGTTGGGGTAAGCGTCTGGCGCGTTGTCCGGGAATTCAGCGGGCGCATCTCATGAAATGAGCGTTTCTGGTTCCAGTCGCCCGACTCTCCCTCACCCCGGCCCTCTCCCGCTGGGCGAGGGAGCAGCCCCCGGACATGGTGGGTCTGGTGGAGAACTTCCCGATTCATCCAGCGGCCAGTCTTCCCTTGTGGCGGCGAATGATTCTCCCTCTCCCAGCGGGAGAGGGCCGGGGTGAGGGAGGAGGCTCCACAACTTCAGCCCCCTCATAAACTGAGATGCTCCGGCGAGTTGATTGTGGCGAAAGAATCCTTGACAACGCAGCGGCCTTTTGGTTCCATACGGCGCAGAGAATCCAAGTTGCGGAAGTGTGCGTCGGGTTCGTTTCTTTCGGGGAGTTTCGCAGAGTGGATTTGATATGCGATGGGACGCGGCAAATCTGAGTGAAGCGAAATGCGGGCTGGTAAGGCTACAACCCCTGCCAGCACACACACACACACACTCTCTCTCTCGTCAGCTTTCCGGAGACTGAGGGTTGTTGCTCCGCACCGACTGCCGCTGCATCGTGGCCCCCTGCCGCGAATTTCTGCTCCGTTGCCGCCGAATCCCGGGCGAGCGCCGCGAAGTCGCGAGATTTTGCCGTTGAATCCGGACGGCCCGCCACAATGTTCGGACCGTTCGCCGCGCAGTCCGCAGCGCTTGCCGCAAAATCTTCACCGCTTGCCGCGCAATCCGAACTGCTTGCCGTGGAATCCGTGGGATTTGCCGTGGAATCCGGAAAGGCTGCCGCAGAATCCGGTCACCCGCAATCTGTCGCAGAACCACCTGCATTTCAGCGATTTAGCATGTCTCCGCCGACTAGGCACCCCAGTCCCCGCATCCAGCATCCAGTCTCCAGCATCTGCCATCCTCTAACCTCCAACCCCAAACCCCATCCTCAACAAACTTATGGCTGACGAACGCGAGTTCCACTTCCCGCTGAGCGTGCTGGAGCGCGACGGCGACCTGATCCTGACCGCCGCCGGGAAATACGCCGCGCAACTCAACCCCCGCCTGCCCGACGGCCACGTCGCCGCCGCGCGGACGCTGCTCCAGCAACTCGGCACCGACGAGGCGAAGCAGAAGAGTGACGCCGGCGATCTGGGCGACCTGACGCTGGCACAGGACGAGAAGGCGAAGCTCTTGCTCCAGTTGTTGAGCGACGCCAAAGAAACGGCCAAGAAGGCGTTCAAACACCAGGACGTGAAACTCAGTTCCGAGTTTCAAGTGGGCGTGAACAAGCCGAACGATTTGACCTCGGTGCTCGGACGCGCCCGGATCATCCTGGCGTCGCTGCAAAAAGCGGCGAACTAGGACGCGCTGAAAGCGCAAGGCTGGCTGGAGAGCAACACGGAGGAACTGGCGGCGGCGATTGCGGCGTTGACGACGACGGACACCGTTGCAGGAGGCGGCCAAGCACACGGGCGCGACCGGTGCGCGGGACCGCACGGGTAACACGTTTTACAACGCGGTGCTGACGATCCAGAACGCGGCGAATTTGCAATGGCCGGAACGCAACCCGGCGAACGCGGCCGTGCGCGCGGAGTTCCTGCTCGGCAGCTTCCCCCCGCGCAGCGCCGGCTCGGACAAAAAATCCGAGCCACCCAAACCGCCCGCCCCGCCGGCGTGATCGCGGAACGCGGAACTCGAAACGCGAGACGCGGAACTCGAAACTGAGAATGCCGTGGCCCCGTGTCGTAAGACCGGGGAACGGGGAGCGCGAAACTCGAAACTCGGAACGCGGAACAGTAAACGCCGGGGACCTGAAATAATGGCTGCGCTACAAGCGAGCGTGGTCGCAAATGTGAAGATAGCGGATGACGAGAGGGTCATCCAATTGGGAACGGGCTTTCCCCCGTCTCATGACGGAGGCACGGGCAAGGAGCGTTTTCGCATCGCACCGACCTGTGGCGGCTTGCCCTCAACCCTCAACATTCAACGCTCAACATCCAACCTCCGGTCTCCGGCATCCCGCATCCGGCATCCCGCATCCAGTATCCAGTCTCCGCCATCCAGCTCCCCCTCCGCGCTGCCGAGCCGCGGCTACGCTCCGCTTTGTTCCCTTCGTTCCCTTCTGTTCAGCCGTTTTCCTCCGCACTCTGCCGAGTCGCGGTTGCAACTCCACATGCTTATGAAAGAAGAACGCTCCATCATTGTCCGGCTACTCGCGGCGACCAACGCCGGGACTTGGTTCCGCTGCCTGTGTACCTACACCTGCAAGAGCTTGCAAAGTCATCCGCTGGCTTGCGTCGGGCTGGGGCTGACGCTGGTCCTGGCCACGGTGGCCATCGCCATGCTCGCTCAACGATCATTGGCCGCGGCGGCGCCGGACCAACTGGCTGTTGCCATCAAGCTGTACCAACAAGGCGAGGTCTCACTGGCGCAGGCCATGTTCGCCGCCATCCAGCCAAACGACCCCGCGTGCGGCGTCGCCCAGGCGTACGATGCCCTCTGCCGCTATGCCCTGTGCCGCGCGGCGCGGACCAACGACTACCGCTGGTTCTTGAACGCGCTGGCGTCACCAGCCGTGCAGCAGGCCGTCCTGCCCCCGGAACTGCGCGAAGACCTCGCGTTCAAAGAGATTGACGCGTTGTATCTATCTGGCCAGTTCCAAGAGGACCAAGCTCTGCGCAAAATCGCTGCCTTCCAAACAGCATACCCGGCCTCAGCACGGTTGAGCGTGATGGCCGAATACGATCTGGCCGCGCGCTTGGAGCGGGGCATGCAGTGGATTTACAAGGCGGCCCTGGTCTGGCCCGGGGACTATAAGAACTTTCAGGAACGTTGGACCAATGGACTGCCGCATTTGGAGCAATTCATGTCGCGGGCCCAGGCTTTTCAGACAAACGACTATACCAGTTTGCGCGATCGGTCACTGGCCGAAGACATGCAAGTGACGCTGGCAGTGCTGGGCGGCCAGCCGGCGGCGCTGGCCGAGATTACCGTCCGCGACGCAGAGCGCCGGGAGCGATACGGCCTGGTGCGGGTCGGAATGCACCAGAAGCTGAACCCGGAGGCGTGGGGTGAGAATCTGCAGATGCTGGCAGATTTCCAAGCGGAACTGCAGACGTTCCCGGCGTCGCCCCGGCGCCTGCGGGTGGAGTACGACTTGGCGCGCCTCGCGTTTCGCGCGGGCGAGCGGCTTTGCCAGGAGAACGCCGGCGCCCTGCCGAGCGAAGCGGAGATGGTCGCAGCCAAACGCGCGGGGGCGAGCCGTTATTTTGAACCCGTGCGCGCGCTCGCGCGCCGTGTGGTGGTGGACGAGGCGGCTGGGGTCGGCCCGGCAGAATTGGCGTGGGTGCGGCAGATGTGGTTCGCCGCCTATTATTACGAACAGGACTATGCTGGCCTGAGGGCAGCGGCGGAGGCCGAGGCCAAACACTCGAAGCCGGGTGACCTTGACTGGCTCAGGGCAAAGGTTTTCAGCGGCATTGCACTGTACCGGCAGACCCCGCCGCAGCGAGATGCGGCGGTGGCGGCGTTCGAGGAAGTACTGGCACAGGGCTTCCAAAGCGAAAATGAGCACGACGTGATGATCTTGGACGCGGGGGGCTGGCGGATGCAACTGGCCCTGATGGCTGGTGACCAAGCCAGGGTGCGGCAATTGTTCGACTGGGTGAAGCAGAGTCAGTGCGAGGCGAAGGCGAAGGCGAAGTTCTTCCAGGACCGGCGGGACCACGCGGCGCTGGTCGCGTGGCCGGGACGATGATGACACGGATACCCGATGGAGGCGAAAATGAACATTTCCTTTCAATTCCGAGCTTTGGCCCTGCCGGCCGTTTTGGCGGCAGGAATGTTCTGCGCGGTTCCGAGCGCGCCGAGTTGTCCGCCCTTGCTGCCTTTGGTGACGGTCACGGCGAGCGACCCGTCGGCGTCAGAGGTCGGGCCCAACACCGGCACCTTCACGGTGACGCGGACCGGCGGGAATCAAAGCCTGCCCTTGACGGTCTATTACTCTGTCAGCGGCACGGCGGGCAATGGCAACGACTATCAGACGCTGCCCGGGTGGGTGCAGATCCCGGCCTACGCCACCACGGCGAACGTGACGGTGACGCCGCTTTGGGATGGGACGGTGGAAGGCACCGAGACGGTCGTGCTGACCGTGACCGACACCGCGTACTACGATCTGGCCAGTCCGAGCAGTGCCACGGTCAACATTCAGGACGCGCCCCCGGCTACGTCCGTGGTGACGGTGGCGGCCACGGATGCCAGTGCCTCGGAAGTGGGGCCAAACACGGGAACGTTCACCGTCACGCGCACCGGCGGTGACCAAAGCAGTGTCTTGACGGTCTATTACTCTCTCAGCGGCACGGCGGGCAATGGCAGCGACTATCAGACGCTGCCCGGGTGGGTGCAGATTCCGGCCTACGCACCCACGGCGAACGTGACGGTGACGCCGCTTTGGGATGGAACGGTGGAAGGCACCGAGGCGGTGGTGCTGACCGTGCAGGCCAATGCCAGCTACGAAATGGGCAGCCCGAGCAGTGCCACGGTCAACATTCAGGACGCGTCCGTGGTGACGATCGCGGCCACGGATGCGTGGGCCTCGGAGCTGGGGCCGGACCCGGGGACGTTTACGGTCACGCGGACCGGTGGAGATCTGAGTGGCCCACTGACGGTAAGCCTCCAGACACCGACCGGGACGGCAACGCCCGGCGCCGACTACAGCGCGCTCCCAGCCACGGTGACCATTGCGGCGTGGGCGGCCAGCGCGCCGATCACGGTGACGCCGCTGCAGGAGGGGAACAACAACGAGGGGAGGGAGACCGTGATTCTGACGCTGGCCAGCAGCGGGAACTACGTGCTCGGCAGCCCGGCCAGCGCCACGGTGACGATTTTGGACACGCCGTCGGTGGCCAACGGCTTGGTGGGTTATTGGGCGATGGATGAGGGGAGCGGCAGCGCGGCTGGCGATGCCTCCGGAAATGGGAGCACGGGAACGCTGGTGAACGGGCCGGCCTGGACCGGCGGCCGGATCGGGGCGGCGGCGCTGAGCTTCGACGGTTGGAGTGCCTATGTGCAGGTGGGCGCCAAGCCGAGCTTGGTGATGAGTTCGGCGATGACCATTGGCGTGTGGGCTCGCCGGAGCTCGACCGGCACGGGGATTCTGGTCAACAAGGAAGGCGAGTACGAGGTGGGCGTCGCCAATGGCGAAGTGCGTTGGGCGGTGCAGAATACGATTCCGGGATGGAATTGGGTGTACACGGGCTATGTGCCACCCCTGAACGAATGGACTCACTTGACGCTGGTGTATGACAACGGAGTGGTGAGGACTTACGCCAACGGCGGACTGGTTCACACCTACAACGGCGCGGGGGCGATTGGGGACAACATGCCCACGCTGAACGATTTCCGGATTGGGGGGCGGCAACTTGGCCCGGAATACTTCGCGGGAGCATTGGACGAAGTGCGGGTGTACAACCGGGCGGTGAGCACCGCGGAAATCGTGGAGTTGGCGGCAGACGGCGACGAATTACCCGACGCCTGGGAGATGCAGTACTGGGGCAACCTTTCTCAGGGCGCCGCAGGCGATCCCGATGGCGATGGGCTTACGAACTTTGAGGAGTACGTGCTCGGCACGAACCCGACGACGTACACTTCGTTGAACGGACTGATCAGCGGCAGTGGACTGCTGGTGTTCACGCCGCTCAAGTAAATTGGGGCCTTCAACAATAAATCGTCAAGCTGTTTAAGCTGTTCCACAATTATGAAAATCCTAACGTGCTTGCTCGTTTCCGCACTCATCCCCATCGAAACATTGGCCCTGCCTGCTCCCCCGGGTGAGCCGTGCGGCGCCGAGTGTCAAGTAGCTATAGATGCGTTTCTCGCTCAGTTCACGGACAGGGATAGAGTCGTGGAAGCGGGCGGGAATAATCCACCATACTACAATTCGACCAACGTCAGTAAGACGTATGATGGTCCCGCCTGCCGTGCCTGGGTGACGTTGGAAATGCAGTTGGACCTCCCTGACGCGACTGGGGGCGGTTCGGGTTCTGCCGAGTTCGGCCCCTTAGGACCGGGCGGCGGCGTCAAAGCGATTGCCGGGCTTAATGACACTACACCGGAGAATCCATGCGCGAACCCAAACAGAAATGTCACAAATGTCTCGGTCTCAGCGGAAATGTTTTTCACGGCGTGCAGCGATTACTTTCTGCAGTTGACAATCGCGAAGGACAAGTGCCCAGACCAGATCGCCCGCACGAAGGTCAAGCGTCTCAGCGCTAGAGTCATCTGTTCTTCGGCCCCCCCGCCAGTTGGCGGCGGCTGCGCCACATGTGGCGACTCGTCCCCCATTGTGTCGGCGGTTGAGACCCTCAATTCCGGTCCGGTGGCCCGCTTCTCGTTCGGCACTGCCGACGCGCGTACCAGCGAGAAGCGAAGCGCGGGCCGATTTACGATGATGTACAACCAACCCGATACCAACCTGTTCTCACCGCGCGTGCTCAGTTACGCCAAAAGTTCCACCAATGTTGAAACCATCTACAGCACGAATGCTCCAACATACATCCGCCAAGTGAAAGGGCTCGATGGTCTTGCCGACATCGTGGTTGTGTCCACGAATCAGTATGAAGTACGCCTGTATCACCCCACGAATGTGCTCACCAAGGATGCGTCCGGGCTGTGGCAGGTCACGAATAGTCCGCTGCGTACGGTCACGTTCCAAAACGCCAATCCGGGTACAACCAACAGTGGTGAACTCCGCGTGACCATCGCGGACGGCGGCGCATCAGCCACGAATCACTTTTCTTGGGTGGCAACCAACGCGGGATGGCGGCTCATCCGCCCGCTGGGACTGAGTCAGCACACGATCAACACCGTCAGCACGAACGGCGGCACCCTCCGCAGCGACACGCATGAAATCGCCGACACGAATACCGCGGTTGTCAGCCTCAGGGAGCTTGGTAAACACACGAATTTTGCCTGGGGAAAGGAATTGATTGAGTGGTGGGTCAATCCGCTTACTTCTGAGCGGCGCACGACTTACGAATACTACACCGGCACGAATGAACTCGGTTACTCTCAGCTTAAGAAGCTCACCTTCCCCAGCGGCGATTGGGCGTACTTTACCTATGACTCCGCAGGCCGCCACAGGGAGTTGTTCCGCTCATTTAAGAACCAAGCGTACACCACCGATACAAACCTCTGCCGCTACACCTGGTTCGATTACGAACTGCTTGCGGGTTCGGGTGACGCGGGCGCTGATACCAATGCGGTGCGAACAAAGATCGAAGTCCTGCTCGGCAAGGAGGTCTCGCGTTCCTATTGGGTTTACCTTGCGGACGGCAAGAAAGAAATTCAATGTACCGCACCGGGCGCCGCATGGAACGACACGAACAACCTTGTCACCACGACGCGGTACTACACGAATGGCTCGTTCAACGGCTGGATGGCCAGCGTGCTTTATCCTGATGGAACGTTCACGCTTTATGAGTACGGGACGAACGCGACATCGCGCACCAACATCGTCTGGCACGGCCAACCCGGCGCCACCTACACCAACGTCATCGACGGGACCAAGACCGTTACGGTCATGGGCACAGCCGGACAGACACTTTCGATCTCGGTTTATGACATCAGTTCTGGCATCCTGACCGCGCAGGAAACCTATAGCAACTTCGATGAGTGGAACCGCCCCGGGCGGGTCACACATCTGGACGGCACCTACGAGGACACCGTCTATGGTTGTTGCGGCCCCGACTCGGTGACGGACCGGGAAGGCGTGACCACCGCCTACGGCTACGACGCCCTTAAGCGAAAAACGAGCGAAACCCGGAACAGCATCAGTCAATTATACACCTACGATGCCAGCGGTCGGCTGACCCGCACCCAACGGCAAGGCACGAACGGCACGCCGATCATTTTGAACCAGACCGCCTATGATCAAGCGGGCCGTATCCAATACCAGACAAATGCCCTTGGCGGTGTCACCAGCTACACCTACGGCACCAACGCTTCCGGACAATTGACCACGACGGTGACCAATGCCGATGGCGGCACGCGCCTCGAATTGTATTACGCCGACGGCCGCCTTGTGAAGGTCACCGGCACGGCTGTGCAGCCCGTTCGGTACGATTATGGTGTCGAAACCGATGGCGGAGTTTACCGTCTTTAGGAGAAGGAAATAAAGCTGGACGCCGCCGGCAACGACACCAGCGAATGGATCAAGACGTACACGGACTTCGTGGGCCACGAATATAAAACCGTCTATTCCGACTCCGCCTACAGCCAGTCCTTCTTCAATAGCCTGGGCCAATTGTGGAAGACGCTCGATCCCGATTCCGTCACCAACCTCATCGCTTACAATGCCAAGGGGGAACAGGAATACACCGCCGTCGATCTGGACAACAACGGGCAGATCAACTTGAGCGGTATTGACCGCGTCACACGCTCCGTTTCCGACGTGGTCACGAACAGCGCCTTGAGCGCCAATGTCCGGCGCACGCGCACCTTCGTCTGGTCCACCAACGGTGTTGATGCCGCCAATCTCGTCTCGACGGCGGAGACATCCGTGGATGGTCTGAAGTCCTGGAACACCATCTGGAACAATGGCATTGGGGTAACCAACAAGGCCCAGACCGTGTATGCCGGCAGCGGCAACCGTTACGTGACCAACACCGCGCCGGACGGTTCCTGCACCATCAGTATTTTCTCCAACGGACGGTTAATCTCGGTCACCCGCAAGGACTCCGGGAACAATCAGATCGTTCAAACCACCTATGGCTACGACGCCCATGGCCGGCAAAGTAGCGTCACTGATGCCCGCGGCGGCACAACGACCTATGGCTTCAATGATGCCGATCAAGTGACGAGCGTTACCACACCAAATCCCGGCACGTTGGGCGGTGCGCCTCAAACCACGCTCACCTACTACAACAAATCGCTCCAGGCCACAAACGTCGTCCAGCCGGACGGCACGAGCGTGACCAATGAGTACTATCTCACGGGGCTGCTCAAGCGGACGTACGGCTCGCGCACGTATCCGGTGGCCTACAGCTACGACTCCGCGGGCCGGATGAAGACCATGACCAATTGGTCCACGTTCAGTGTCAGCGGCGCCGGGACAGGCGGTCGCGTGACGACGTGGAACTACAACGCGTACCGCGGCTGGCTGGACAGCAAGGATTATCCGAATGCGACCACCGGCGACCCGGGCACGACTGGCCCCGACTACACGTACACCGCCGCCGGGCGGCCAGCCTCCCGCACCTGGGCGCGAGGCGTCACGACTTCGTACGCCTATAACCCCGCCGGTGACTTGGAAAAAGTCTGGTATTCCGACGGCACACCAGGCGTAACGAACACTTACGACCGGCTGGGGCGGCTGACCCAAGTGGCCCAAGGGAGCATGGCCACAGCGAGGACGTACAATGACGCCGGGCGGCTCTTCAGGGAATCGTACACGGGTGGGCCGTTGGACGGCTTGGCGGTCACGAACGCTTACGACAGCTTGCTCCGCCGTACCGCCGTGGCTCTGAACACACAGCCCACCACCCTAACGCAATTCGGCTATGATAACGCCTCGCGTCTGCAGACCGTCACCGCTGGCACCTACAACGCCACTTACACCTATCTTGCCAATTCGCCGCTGGTGAGCCAGATTGCCTTCAAGTCGAACACCGTGTCACGCATGACGACGACCAAACAGTACGACTACCTGAACCGACTGAGTTCGATTTCTTCGGTGTCGAGTCCGCCGGGCATCCTGCCAGTCGCGTTCGCGCACACCTACAACGACGCGAACCAGCGCACGCGCGCCACGTTGGGAGACCTGTCGTACTGGGTGTACGGCTACGACAGCCTCGGGCAGGTCATATCCGGCAAACGCTACTGGTTTAACGGCACGCCCGTGGCGGGCCAGCAGTTTGAATACGGGTTTGACGACATCGGCAACCGGACGCAGACCAAGGCCGGCGGCGACCAGAACGGTGCGAATCTGCGGTCGGCCACTTACGCCGCG
>Ga0315277_10001283_pt1 | contig 37012 bp, 61 predicted proteins | sample YL17G05_15_MG_FD_203695 | JGI IMG/M metagenome (GOLD analysis project Ga0315277, IMG submission 203695) | Sediment microbial communities from Yellowstone Lake, YNP, Wyoming, USA - YL17G05_15 | ecosystem: Environmental > Aquatic > Freshwater > Lake > Sediment | place: USA: Wyoming | collected...
ATCATCATCTATAAGAACAAATTTATTTGTAGACAAATCCAAATGAACGACGCCATCTACAATTGTCCCGGCGTCATATCCATAAGCATATCTATCACGTTCATTGTCTGACATAAAACAACATTACGCTTCAAGAAGTAATGAGGTTTCATATTCTTCTTCTAAAACTAACATAAAATCTTCTCTACCGTAAATACCTAATGAAAAACCGTCTTTATTTATCCAATAAAACTTATTATTTTCATCAACTTGATGAATGATCCCATATTTCTTTTCTCGAATAATATAAACTTTTTCATCTTTAAAAACCGGGGGTAAATTCATTAAGTTTTGCTCACCTTATTTACAAGGACGAGTTACCTCCATATAAAAGAGAAGTAATGAAAAGTGTGAGATTTAGATTAATTATGGAAATATAAACCTAACTACAGCCTGTTGTTATGCCGCAATTTGTACAAAGATGGCAAGATCCATTACGAATCGTAATGGATCCGCACCGTGTACACGGGGGAGAATCAAGATTCTTTTTAATCGGAGCAACAGGAATAGGAGTCGGGTATAAACTATCAACAGAATTTGGTGTTATAGACTCACTTTCTTCAGCAACAAGTTTCTTCAAATTTAAACCAGTATTTTCCCCATCGTAATACTTAAGATCAAGATACTTGAATAAATAATCATAAAAACTCTTAGCAAATCGAATATTCGGATTTTGAGTAAATCCAGCCGGTTCAAATTTCGTGTCGACAAAACTATGGATCAATTTCGGAAGAGGAACACCAAATTGAAGAGAAATACTGAGAAGCTTAGTAAAACCATCAATCAAACCGGCAACTGTCGATCCTGGTTTTCCAAGTCTTAGGAAGACTTCTCCCGGAGTTTTATCAGCATATTCGTTTACTATTATATAACCTTTATACCCATCAATGTGAAATACATGTCTGGTACCTTCTGCGTCATTCGGCATAGGACGACGTTTAGCACCGAACGATAGCTCAATGTCTTTCCTCGGTTCATCAACCATCTTAATATCATGCTGCTCATCAGAGCGTTCTTTGGTCGCAAGAGGTTGCGAAAGTTTACAACCATCTCGATAAAGAGCAACACATTTTAAACCAAGCTTCCAAGCTTCCATATAAACATTGCCAATATCCTCAGGAGTTACGGAATTAGGTAAATTAACAGTTTTACTTTGGGCGCACGTAATGAGCGGCTGAATCGCTGCCATCATCTTAATATGGGCCATAGGAGAAAGAGATCTCTTAGATCTACCAGAAGGCATGGCGCAGTCAAAAACTGATAAATCTTCTTCTTTAAACCCGGGAGCTCCCTCAATACAATCATTGTCATGAATATACTGACATATCTCTTCAGTAGACTCTTGTGAATATCCGAGATTCACAAGAGCATCGCGGACAGCCCCATTAACAAGCTTCATGAAGCCGCCGCCGACCATAGTCTTATATGAAACAAGAGAAAATGCAGGTTCGATTCCGGTCGTATTCATTTCCATCAAGAAAGAGATAGTCCCAAGAGGAGCTTGGAGAGTGGCCTGAGAAACACTATATCCATATCTCAAGCCAAAATCTATAACGTCATCCCAAAGTTTGGAACTAGCAGAAACTACATCATCCGAAATCGGATCATTCTCTAAATTCCACCGAGAAAGAATGACTGAATCCGCTTCTTTATGCTTTCGCATAATTCGCATCATATCGTCTCGATTATCTTTAAATTCTTCAAAAGCTCCGACTCGAGCCGCAAGACGAGCAGAAGTCAAATAAGCATGACCGGTCATAAGGCTTGCCATACGAGCAGCAATAGCACGACCTTCATCAGAATCATAACCGTATCCGAATTTCATAAGTAACGCACCAAGATCCCCGTAATTTAAACCTATGGGGCGGTTCGTTATACTATTCTTAGTTATTTCATCAGTCGGATACTCAGCCTTAGCTATGATAGCGTTTTGTGAAGTAACGAACAAACGAACAGACTGTTCAAATCTTTCGTGATTAAATTTCTTTCCTTCGAAGAATTTAGTTAAATTAATAGCGCAAAGATTACAAGCCGTATTGTCGATATTCAAATACTCTGAGCATGGATTAGAGGCACGTATTTTTCCTGATTTTGGAGTAGTATGCCATTCATTCATAGTATCATTAAATTGAACACCAGGATCAGCACATTTCCAAGCTGCGATGGAAATTTCTTTCCAAACATCACGTGCTTTATATGTGTGAACTGGTTTGCCAGTTAAACGTTCTTTGGTTTGCCAAAGACCATCATCTATAACTGCTTGCATGAAGGAGTTAGTTATGCTGATCGAATTATTCGCATTTTGCAGTGGAACTATCTTATAGGCTGAATTCGGATCGTCGAAAGATCCGGTATACCCAGCTTTTTGAATCAAATCATGGGCAATTTGCTCGGCTGCTGACTTAGCCTTAATGAAACCAGGACGTCCATCCTTAGTCTCAAGGATATCAGGATGATCAATATCAAGAACAACCATTTTAGCGGCATTTCTAGTAGATCCGCCAGATTTCATAGCCCCGGCATAATCATCAAGACCTTTCATCCAAGAAAGAGGCCCGGATGTGTAAGAACCTGAAGAAAGTTTTTCATAAGACGAACGAATCTTAGATAAATTAGCACCTGATCCGGAGCCAAAAGCAAAAATTTTTAATTCAGAACATTGAAAATTCATGATACTATCAAGCGTATCTTCAACACTCGATATGAAACACGCAGAAGCTGCTTGTTTCCTATCTGGAACACCCAAATTAAACCAGACAGGAGAATTAAATGCTCCATATTGATGGAGTAAAGCAAAAATCAGCTCTTCTTCAAAAATTTGAGCATCTTTCTCAACATTAAAATATTCTTGTTCGGTTGCCCATTTACGGATCGTCGATGCTACGCGGGAAAAAATTTGCTTAACAGAATTTTCTCTAACTCCATTAATGACCCTCATATATTTATCAGCAACAATATTTATGGCGGACTGACCCCACCAAATAGGAACTTCTACTCCTTTTTGCTCAAAAACGACGTTTCCGCCCTTCCCTTCAATACGAGCGTCTACTATTTTCCATTCAATTTGTTCAAATGGATGTATGCCTTCTGCTGTAAAAACGCGAGGCCAGTGACCGGCTTCAAGCATAATGTTTGAAGAAATTTGATCAATTTGAGAACTATCAACCACTCTTAACATTTTTAATATCCTCCGCCATTCTCACGAGTTCAAACCCCAAACCTAAACGAGCTGACGGTTTTCCAGAACGAAAAAGACCGTCTAATTCACAAAATGTGTCTACACTACGAGATAAAGATTTCATTTTAAATGAAAGCTCTTTCGCAAAAAATGGGACTTTAGAATTTGGGAACTTTTTAAATTGAAGAGCTTGAGATACATGACGATGCATGTATGATAAAATCCATCCAATATCATTATTTTCTTCAAATTTGTCAAAATAAGCTAATGTTTTAGCAGAATTTCCTTCTAATATGGCTTCAAGCATTTGAATGGGTTTAAGATCAGCTGAAAAACATAAAACAGATTTCGCTTCTTCTTGAGTAACAACGCCTCCTTTTTGAGTTATCATTGAAATTTTCTCAATTTCCATGACGATTTTGCGGAGACAAGATCCGCAGCTCACAAAAAGAGCATGCGCGACTCGCGTTAGATCTATATTGAGCGTTTCCCCTTCTCTTAAAACCCATTGAAGAATTTCGTTTTCATTTTTTGGAGAACGAATTGTTACAATTTTATGTTTAGTTGCGTCTAGTTTCTGTCCAATTTTTGTAAAAATCAATAGATCGTCATTTTTAATATCAGGGATTAATGTTGCTCCGTGAATAACAACAGAACGTCTTTCTTCTTTAAAAGAAGGAACATTTAAATACTCTTGAAAAGAATCAGAATCACCAGGAAGAAAAAACTCCAAACTTTCGTTTTCTGAAAGATAAGATATGGCTTCTTCTCGAGCCGCACGCTCAACTAAGAAATCATCATCACCCTCAATAACTAAAACAGTCACGGATATAAGTAAATTACATTCGTTCAGATATTTAAAGTTGCTTTAATCCAATAAGACTCAATATCTAAGGAGGGATATTTAGATAAATTGGATGCAAAATCTAATACAGAACAAACGCGGTCTACATTATGATTTAGTTTCAATGCAGTATGGAAACATATTCTAGATATTATAGAACGATAATTTTTATCAGATTTCTTTGCTTCAATAATAGCACTAGGAATAATTGAAGACCTAGGAATATCAGACAAAAATTCAGAAACATCTGATGAAAATGAGAGTAGAGATTCATTATTTATTATCGTTTCATATATCCCAGGTCTGCCTCTACAAATATCCATGACGTTTTCATTTACGTCTTTAGATATGAAGTTTCGCATTTCTTCATTTGATAAAATAGACCATCTTATAGTTTCTCTAATTCGGCTCAACAAAGCTGAAGAGATATGAGACGAATCACTAGCAATAAAAATGAAAATAGACCAATCAGGGGATTCTTCACAGGATTTTAAATAAGCATCCTGAGCCTGAAGACTCAAAAAATCACCGTCATTTATGACTATGAATTTATAATCATTAAATACGGGAGCTAAACATGAAAATTTAACGGATTCTCTCGCGCTGTCAACATCTAAACCGGGAAAGAGAATATCTGTATCTGAATTGATTTCTGATACGAGTTGTTTTATATAAGAAAATTTACCTATTCCCTGAGCTCCACAAATCATTATTGGATTCGGAGGAGTTGGGGAAATTAAAAGAGATTTGATTTTCTCTTGTTGTTGGGAATTCCCGTGAATTTGCATCATTGATTTCAGTTATACTAACAGTTATTGAATACTTAGTATTACATTCGGGACAACTAAGTATATTAACGGTTCCTGTCGATTCGAGACAGGAGCTATCTTTCATGCAAAAAAAGTTCATATTGGAGATGTTCCTCCTACTGGAATGATCCAGGCATGTTTACATTTATGACATCTGAAGTGCACAATATTAGAACCAGGAGGGGAAAGAATCTCCGCTAAATTCCCGTCACACTCTTGGCCTGTGGTGGCTCGATCAGAACCACGTTTGCATTTCGCAAATTTGATCGGGTGCCCTTCAGCAGAAACCATTGGGTTGTCAGACATGACAAACTATACTAGGCGAAAACTACTTTGATTTCAGATCGGATTCTAGCAAGAAGAGATTGATCAGATTCAGATGGAAATAGAGGTAACGGTAAAAGGCTTAAAGCTATTGCTTTGCATTTTTCCCAGTCCTCACTCAGTAAATAATAATTTATTTCTATCTTTAAAGGATCTTTGATTATGAAAATCTCTCTTCCACTGGCTGAAAGAGTTGTTGTTATAGGAAGTAAACGCGGTGCTTGAAGCTGAATCCTAGCAATCAAAAGAATTAAACTAGGATACAGTTCTAATGCACGATCAAGAGTAGCTAGTCTAACAAGTGTCCCGTTAACTTTGTTGCCAGCTACCGTTCCATCCATTACATCATTCCTATAGATTCGGGGATTCCGAGTCGCTTCAATTTATCTTCTTTCGGCCTTGTAGGTTCTATAGAGTCAACATCAACATTTTGCTTTATGAGTTTCTTCTTCAAACTTTCGTATGGAGATTCTTCTGATTTAGGAAGAACACCTTGTTGTTCCATCCACTTATAATCAGCGAGCTTCCTAGAATCGATACCAGATTGATATCCTTCTTTTTCTTGAATCTTTTTCTGCTCAAGTTTTTTAATATCAGAAGGAGTAGTTTCACCAAAGAAAGCCTCTTTGATTCTTTGGTAATCTCTATATGACATTTCTCGGTCTATATATCTCCAAATTTCATCAAGGAGTCTTTTGCGAAGATCTCCAACAAATCCTGACCAACGTTTCTGATTCTTCGCATACATGTCAGGATACTTCTCTTTAAGAGCAGAAGCCTGACCCATATTTTCTTTAATATCAGAACCAAAAGACCCGACACCTTCAGTGAAAACTAAATCAAAAAGAGCGCGAGAATCAGGAGTTAAACCATTACGAAGATCATCAATATGCTCATCAATCAAGTCCATGAATTCTTTGATGGCGGCTTTGTCGTCCAAGGCTGCACCAAAAGGACTACTATCTCCAAGATCAGGAACGCGAGCTTCGCCGCCCTCCGGAGCCCCGCCGCCCTCCGGACGAACCCCAAAAGCTTTATCGATGGGTTTTTCTCGTTTCTGCTTAACAGTCTTCCCCATAGACCGACTTATGGCAGTAGTACGTAAATTAGTGTATATTTTATCTAGAGCTTTTTGCCATGTAGGAGAATCTTTAGCAAAGTCCCAAGGCTTAGGAGTTGTCCTTTTTAGGGGTTCTCCAGTATCATCATCATAAGTGATTCTACCTTTAGCATCCGTTTCATACATAGACCCGACACTCAAATATGTTAATAAATCCTGAATGGCATCCATGGCGTCAGTGTCGTTATATTGGAGTTGCTTACGGGCGATTGCCATAAGTTTATGGCCTAAAGAAGCCGGTTCTATATCAATTTCTTGATCCGGATAATTTTTCTTCAAAATACTTATTAAGGATTTCCCAAATTGATCTTCAACCGCAGCATATAACTGAAACATTGCGTATATGAAACGGACAGATGCAGCAATTCGAGTACGGATCATAGGAGCCATACTCTCTATTTGACACTAAAAATTTATTCAAGAGAGATATACTCTTCTGAACTATTTCCAACTACTTTTCGAATTTTCCTCAAAGCCGAAGAGCGTATTTCTCGGACAGATTGAATGCTCAGTCCATTATTTCCGGCATATATTCGAACAGTAGACTCTGACAAATCTATACCAATTATAGTATCAACTTCTTGTTCATCGAGATTAGCAAGATGAATTATACTAGAAATATCACGACGGATTTCTAAGTTGGAAAACGCCGCATTAGACTGCATATCAACGAAAGTCCTAATCATATTAGACTCGTCATTTTCATCTTTCTCCCAAACTATGGAATCACTATCCATGGCCTCTGGAGAAATTCCGTCGTTCATGACCATGGAACCAAGATCGTCACTCCTAGACAAAAGTTTAAAATCATTTTTGACAGCGTTATCAATAACTGTCTTAGCGTATTTCAAAAGACCAGCTTCAACCCCCTGAACAGCCGAATCTCTCATAATATACAATGGGGTTGTTTTTATTTTATTGGATTTCTTCCAATCACGAAGAAATGGTTTGAGTTGACTATCATTCCAGCGTAATTTAAGAATTTGGTGGGCAACGGACGGATCTTTCCAATCATGAGCCAAACTTAAATTCTTAAGTTTTAAGGATAGCCGACCAGATTTACAGATAGGACAATCAGAAGATTTAGAACACTCGTGCTCCGTCATTTCAGACGGAAGCAGTTTTCCTTGACGATAAAGAGACTGAAGAGATCCGAAATGATCGAAACACCACTCCGGGCATTTCTTCGCCTCTTGCAAATTCATATTCTTCGGAGCATAACCGAGAAAATATAGAATCGTAGCAGTATTTAAAGTATGATTCTGAATTGAATAGTAATATCTTTCATAGTTGAAATTGGAAAATTCGAGAATATCAGATATTTTCCAAATTGAATTTGGATCGGTTCGATCTCCTTCGACAGGTTTTAAAGCATCATTAAAAACAATCCCGCCAGACTGAGATTCATTCAAATATGACTGAATGCGATTCTTAGCATCCGTATCATGTTGAAGGCGAGCTTGCCAACTACGAACGTCTCTTGGACGGATAAGCTGCTCACGTATCAAATTCTTGAATCTATGGTCATCAGGACAACCAGAATATAAAATATACTCAGCCTGAGTGCGATCCACATATTCGCCAGTTAGGTGTTTAAAAAACCATCTTCCAATGAAGTCTTTACTTAAAAGACGTACACGAACACCCTGAACCGTGTCAGGGACCCTCTCTTTATCACGCTTGAAATGTTTGGCGACCTGGGCATGAGTCCAGTTATGCCATTGTTTCAGAAACGACTGATTCGTCGGGATAGATACAGGAAATTTCATTGGAGCCTCCATGCGACGATCGACTCGTCGACTTACCGGGTGACCCAACTCGATGTTGGATTTGGAAGAATTACCTTACCACAAGGCAACTCTTCCAGTCAATACAAAAATAAATAAAAGATCTACGAACAATGAAAGCAAAATTTAAATGACACCGGTTCTCCACCACACAAGAACTAGTGTTTGAGTTTCAACGTAAGACGGGGCTCGATCCCAATCACAAACCACTTTACCCCTCAAACCAGCAAAAGCTCCTTCCCATGTATGGCAATTAATATAACCGAAACGAAGAGCTCTCAAAACACAATGTGCCCCACCTCTATAACTATCTAAAGTACCGTCAGGAAAATCCCAAGCAGCAGTACACCAACGGTGTACTTGAAAGGGCCCGCGAGCTTTACCTCCATCACATTGTTGACCTTTTGGCATTTGGTCACAATGCCCAGTTAAAACTAAACGAGCATTTTTCGTTTCCTTCCAACTATGAGAGATTAAAGCGGCTGCTTCTTCAGCAGAATGAGCTTCTAAATGAATTGCCTCAGCAACAGGAGTTAGTAATTCAATTCTTTCTTCATTAGTATCATGATCTAAACTCCATTGCGGTAACCTTAAAAGTGCAGCAAGGATTTTCGCTCTGGTCATTCCTGTGGCTCCATCCGTCGGATTTTCAAAAAAATCACAATTTAGTTTAATCTTGAATTGTTTTTTATTATATTACTTTTTCGGATTTAATTTCGGGGTCAATTCTAAATATTGGGTGAAACCGATCGGTTTTGTAGTAGAGTATTTAAGAATTTTTCGTGAAATGACATAATTTCCATTAACCTTACGAGAACGTTTCATATTAAGAGGATTCACTAAATTCATATCAAATTCAATTATTTCACCTTCTTGCAATACGGGAAATCCATCAACTCTCCATTCAATATGCTTCGGTAAATCAGTAAATATTAAAAACGTTGTTACAGCTGACATGGAAACACATTACAATGAAAAAACATAAAAGACATGAAATAGAATCTGAAGTAATACAATATTTAAAAAAGAACATCGGACTAGAAAAAGATACAGAATACTTCAAAAATATGATCGTTGATTTAATAATAAATAACGCTGTACCAATTGAATTGATAAAAAACGTCCCGCAAAAAGCATTAAAAATCGGGAAAACAAGATTCGACCAACTTTATGACGCCTCTATGAGTTTAGCTTTCCCAAGTTATGGAGAAGACACATTAAGTAAATTAATTTCTGAAAGCACTGAAGATACAAAAATTTGGAGAGCTATTTATCCTGAAAAGTATAAATTATCACATGTCTTGATAAGAGCCGTTTCTTATCAAGAAGCTTTTGCTCTGGCATGTGATTTCGGGTGTCGAATGTCCTTAAGAATGTATAGGACAATTCCTTCGGATATGACAATTAAAGTATCATTCATGTCTGAAAAAGCAATAAGAAGATACTTAAAGATAAAATGGGCTAATAGATTGAACAAAAGAAGAAAACTTCAACTAATAGGCAGAGAGTTTACCGCTAAAGAGATATCCGGAGCAAAATTAATAGCATTGGGGAATAAAGACAGTAAATATAGTATAGTCAAATATTCGGAAAAAATTGATTTAGCGAGAATCTCAAAAAATCACGGGCAAACCAGAGTTTCCAAAATCGAACAAGAATCTCTTAGAAGAAGAACGTAAGTGTACTGTTAAGCATGAAGACAGGAAAGTTTAACGTAGTTTTAGATCAAGCTTGGGGAAGTTCTGGAAAAGGGAAAATATCCACTTGGTTAGCTGACCATTATAACGTAACAAAAGTTTCTTCAGCTAATTTTCCAAATGCAGGGCACTCAGCAGTTTTCGAAAATGGGACGAAGTTCATATCGAAAGCTATACCAACATCAGCAATTCTTAAAAAAGTGATGGGACTCGGTATGGAGTGTTTCTTATCTCCAGGATCAGGGTTGTTTCCAAAACAATTAATAAAAGAATGGGATGAAACAGGAAGACCAAACATATATGTTCATTCTAGAGCAAGCATTGTAACCAATGAACACGCTGCTCGAGAAAGAGAAGGAAAAGACTCCACGAAGCACGTGGCTTCTACTATGCAGGGGTCAGGAACAGCCATTTCTGACAAAATTCTTCGTAAACCGGACGTTGGTTTAATGGATTCTTTCCCGAATCATGTGAATTTTTTAAATGCTACGGATCCAGATATCAACAAAATTCTTGAAAAAAATCCAGAAGATATTGAAAAAATAAAAATTATTCAACCAATGGAATTCAGGAACATCGTTCATTCAATGATTGAAGAAGGAGCAACATTGCTCCATGAAGGATCACAAGGATACGCTCTATCCATAGATCACGGGTCGCATTATCCTTCATGTACATCACGTAACTGCACACTTCAAGCCGCGATGGATTATATGGCAATTCCACCTTCAATGGTGGGGGACGTTTATTTAAATTTGCGAACTTTCCCTATACGCGTTGGGAACGTATATGAGGACGGTGTTCAAAAAGGATACTCAGGAGACTTTTACCCGGATTGTGAAGAACTGACTTGGAGTCAAATAGCAAAACAATCTGGAATGCCAGAGTCTGAAGCAAAAATTTTAGAAGAACGCGAGCGAACAACAGTCACAAAACGAGTTAGACGTGTTTCTACGTTTTCATGGATAGGATTGAAAGATGCCGTTAGAACTAACGGAGCGACAAAAATCTGCATAAATTTTGTACAATATTTGAATTGGAAAGATGCAGGTCTTAAAGGTGGGAGAAAAGTTTTCAATGATCTCTCAAAAGAGTCACGAGAATTCATTGAAAAAGTAGAAGAAATAGCCAACGTTCCGGTTGTCTTAATTGGAACAGGAGCGTTGCATAAAGAAGTGATAAACCTTCTAGATGAATAATCACAAACCTATTTGATTTTTCCGAGTCTGCGCTCTTTTTTTCCTTTTCATGTGTATCCCGATTTGATCGGGATTTCCAGTCATATATTTATATACTGATTCAAAATAACCTTGTATTGGTCTAGAAGCGTCTTTTAACATTAAAGATTCTAAAATCAATTTTCCATCACTGGACTTTGAAAAGATCCAATCTTCATCTATTGGAACATCGAGAGAACGTTGACTCCAAACGTTCCCGTATGGGAACATCAAAAGAATAAATTCCTGTTTTTCAATTTTCGGGACTGGAGTAGCAATAAAAAATTCGCGTCGTTTTATAGAAAGATATACACCATCCGGCAGATTTATTCCATTTGGAGTTGACGTAACCCATCTTTTAATACTCATCCATTTTACTTCAGGAGTTTTAATTTTCATATGTTTTCGACAAGACAACGAACAGTTATATAACGCTGAAGGGGATAAATTAGACTCCCAAGGATGGAAAGATTCAGGGACATTTTTAAACACATGAAGTTTCTTCATGTGTAAAATCTTAATGTTAGAAACTTCATCTTGGAGTGAAGGAAACTCTTGGTCCATGTAGTTAACACTACCGGAGAAAAATGAAAGTATCGTGCCTGACAAATGATGGCAACATAATCTCCATTAAGAACCAAATGGAGATATTGAGGGGGTATGTAAAACCTGAGTCAAATAAAGAATGGGTGTTGGATAATATAAACGAACTAGTAAATATAGTTCTGAATATTGAAGGAATATCTATAATAGCAAGTAAGTATATAGAATCCTGGCAAAGACCGAGTTATTTAGAAAAAAGCACTAGAAAAGAAAAATTTTCATATGATTTCATTGTCCCTCCAGGTTGTCCTGATACAATGAAGAATTTTGCACTAAGATTATATGATTCATATGGAAAGTTATATGATTCTATTTCAGAAAAATACGCACTGGAACTGAAAACAGACATAGATGATCCTGCAGTTAAGCTAAAATCGTTTGACAGCGTACGACATCTACTACCTGCCGGAACAGGAACTAATGTCATATGTTCTTTAAATTTAAAAGATGCTAAAGAAATGGCCGAAAATTTACTCGGCCATTCAAACAGTGAGTTCATCGATATAGGAGGTGAATTGAAAAAAATACTAGAAAATCTTTTTGAGATTAAACCGAATAACATGTTGTTTCAGACAAGAAATTTAGGAAATTTAAGCTCGAAGTTTAACATATCTGAACCAAACTGGTATGTTGATATCTTTAAATCATTCTTAATAAACCCGGAGTTAATTTCAAAATCATTCGAATCTCAAGTGATAGATATGTACGGGATGAGTTGGGAATCATTTTCGAAAATGATGGAAAAAAGAGAAGGCCAAGTCCCGGATGTTTTTAAAACAATCAAAATAAGCTTTGACTGCATGATGGATTATGGGGCTTTTAGAGATCTTCAAAGACATAGGAGATGTGAAAAATTTTCAGAACTTCTAACGATCGATTATGGTTATGTAGTCCCAGACGAAATTAAAGGGTCTGAATTTGAATTTGAATATAAGAAAACATTAGAGTCTGTTGCAAATTATGAAGACGAAGAGATTTGTAATAATCAAACATATTTTCAGTATATGATACCACTCGGTTATTTACATAGATCTATATTTCAAATGGATATGAAAGAACTCTATCATATAATAGAAACTCGAATTAAACCAGAAGGACATAGTTCATATAGAAAAATAGTATACGAAATGTACGAATTATCAAAAGTTCTATTTCCAGAACAAATGAAATGGTGTAAAATACAAAGTATTTTATGAAGGACTTTTCGGATATATTAAATGAACAGGATAATCTGATCTTTCCCTTTCATTTAAAAATGGTTTATGAAATATTTTAGTTATTACAAAACGAACTTTTCCTGAATCTTCATCATAAGTCGGGACTTCTGCAATAGTCAAACAAGGACCGTTCTGGGCGGATGATTGTTTAGACTCTTCAGAAAGAATGCTTTGATCTATTGGGATTCTCCCATATCCACCTATTACTTGACATAAATGCGGATGATTTAAGATCATGAGAGGACTTGATCCAAACCGAGGACAAGTTTCCTTCACAAGACATTTATCACATCTCATAGCAAGTATTGCTGCCATAGAATACAATACGTTTTAGAAACCTAATTGGAAATCATTTTAGATGACTATCGGACCGTCAATCGATCCAATGAGCTCTGTTGAAAACGCCGCCGTAGAACTAATTAAAACCGGGGTAATGGGGACTTTATTAGTCCTTGTCGGTTCTTTTGCCATATGGGCTATTTATAAATGGAACCAAGTAAATGAAAAAAGAGTAGAGGACCAGCAAAAAATGACTTTAACGCTATTAGAAGTAGCTACAGAATGGAAAAATGGTATAAAAGACATGACAATGTCCATAAATAACTTAAAAACGGCTACCGATGATGAAAGAAGAACTTTAGATAAACTTGAATCTACTATAGACAGTGTAGTTAGGGATGCTGTAAAAAAATAAAGGTGTCGAAATGAAATTCCTGAAATTCTTGACGAAAAAAGGACTTGAAGAAGTAAAGAGCTCAGAAAAAAATTTCGATGAAGCATTAAATGGATTTAAATCAACGATCTTAGATATAGATTCTTTAAGACAAGAACTTCAGACAATTTCACAAGAAGTATACGAAAGAGCGAGTAGTATACCTTCAGACCCTCCAGTAAGAAACGAGGGAATGGGACAAGAAGAGAATGGGACAAGAAGAGAAGAAAATGGAAACGAAATCTCAACTTATCGAATCGTTCGATCGACTAATTGAACCACTAAATCAAATTCTCGTAATGATGAAAAAAACGTTGATCGCTCAACGCATAATTACTATTCAGTCAATATTGGTTTTGTTAGGAGTGATTGGAGCCGCGTATTTTCAATTAGGATTATTAAACAGACTCGAAAATTTAGAAGCAAAAATTGGAGGAATAATATCTACTTCTTATGAATCAAATACGGTAGCGAAAGAAACTCAGAAAAAAGTAAATGAAACTGGTGAAAAAATTGAAAAAATTGAGGAAATTCAAAAAACTGACAAGATAATAACTATCCAAGTTGAACCGGACAAAAAACCATTTATAGTAAAACGGCCTAAATGACAACGTCTAGTACAGATTTTCCGGCTTGATCCGCGAATATCGGATAGTGCTTGCAATCTTTAGACAAACTCCGACCTTTTAGAAAGTAAGATAGATTCTTAGTCCAATCAGAATGAATTTTTAAATTCATGAGAATTTCCACATCTTTTTCAGACATATTAGAAATTTTATTTGTTATCATCAACTCGTAAGCCATGCGACTTAATCTAAAAATCTGGTCCATATATTCTACACTATGATCCGGTTGCGGGATATATCCAAAAATGATAGGATCGTAATCAGAGTGATATTTAATACTCTTTTTGAGCAAAGAAACGATTTCTGTAGACAAAAATTTATCAAAAGATAAATTTAGAAAACCATTTTCTACGTTTGCTTCATATCTATTCATATCTATTGTTACTACCTAGAAAGTTAAATTTACAATTATTCTCTATCTTTAAATTTCGGGGTTTTGATTTCAGGGAGTTCGGAACGTTTCAAACGAGCACTTTCCAAATCCGGAGCACGTCTTAGAGGCGGAGGCTCCGCCTTTTTCTTAGATGGGGCTTCCTCGCCCTTGGACGGGGTTTCCTTGGGCTTAGAACCACGAGGTGGAATAGTAGGAGCTCCTCGTGTATCGTTAACTTCGTCGGACCCCATGAAGTTTTCTATCTTTTCAAGAGGATTGGTTGAAAACCCCATCTCATGAACATCCTCGTCCTTTGTTAAACCAACATAATACATATATCCATCAGGTTTAATAGTAGCCTCAAAAACATCTCCGACGTTTATAACTAATGACCCATAAACTTCTTTAACGTCCCACCCTTTTCCTTCGAGCTTATTTTTCATAGATTCAAGATGCTTTTTAAAATCAGAAGTAGATATTCTAACAGGCGGAAATTTATTTAAAGAAGCTAAAACAAATTTTAATACTCTCGAAAATTCTTTCTTTGAAAATTCATTTATTCTTGAAGCTAATCTATTAAGGACATATGAAATGTTTTCAGGACTTGAAGAATGGAGCTTCTTTAATAACTCTTCACCCAATGCTCCTCCTCCAACAAATTCAGTGATAAATTCAACAGGATCTTCAATATTTTCTCCAGATTCTGAGTCTGATGGGTCATCTATACTATGAATTTCAACTTCATAAGAATACTTAATTTCTAATTCAATAAGATTCCCGTATGTGCCAGTTATGGCATCATTTTCTTTCTGAGGATTCCAACGATTATCTTTAAGCCACTTAAAGATTTTTTCAAATTCAATGATCGTTGATATACGAGTGAACATCAATTAAATGAAAGAAAAAACGGTTATTATAGGGATGATACTATTCCGTCAACCTTTCGATATAATTCTTCCAAAGTCGAATCATTATTTATAACAAAATCAAATTCAGAGTCTGGAATAGTTGATTGTTCAACTTCAGATCGATGATCATATGGGGGATTTGGTATAGATGGACGTTTGACCCTAACAATTATAGGGATAGTCTCTACTTTAGCCGGAGAATCAGGCCCATGTTTTCTCAAATAGGATATTTCATTTTTGTGCCTAAAATCTGAAAAAGTCGTAAAAATTTTTCCGGGCTCATTTCTTTTTATTACTGAGTATGAAATTTTAAGACCACCCATTCTAGTATATAAACAGTCACCTATACCCAATTGATGATGGATATAAACACCTTTTTGTATCCAGGTATTCGGATAAAGATCATTCATGAGACCCATATATTTTTGAAGGGCTTCCCTAGGAGATAAATAATATTTCGGATCCCCTTCTTCAACACCAGGGGATATTTCTTCAAATTTAGGGTATTTCATATCCCCAACATTTCTAAAATGACTAGGACCGAAAAGTTGTTCCTCAGTCCATCCATAAGTGTCAGCCATATGTCTTTTCCCAGGATCAGCAAGACCAGTATGGATAGCATTATACGATCTAACTAATTGACCGGAGCATTCGTCTTTACCAACACCAGAATACCCGGAAAAGGCAATGATATAATGTTTCATCGTTGACCGTCTTTCTTTATCTCTAAAGTTCCAAACGTACTGGCTGAATACCATAAAATCAAGTCTATGATTCCTAGAGGATAATCATACTCTTTTTGAATACTCAAACACATTTCATCACAATCTTTAAAACCCCAGTGTTCAGCCATACGAACTAAATGAAGATCAGGCTTTACACAATCAAGTATTCCAATATTCCTGGCTAAATGAAAACAAGTAACTGGTCCTACATGTGGAAGTTGTGCAAGAGTTTGTGGAGAGATCAGTCTGGTTGATTTAAAAGTTCCCCAATCGGAAAATTCAGAAGTCATCAACTTCGCCATCTTATGGATAGAAGAAGCCTTTAGTTTATTATTACAAACAGGCTGAATTCGAGACCAAGCAGTAGAAAAATCTTCATTTGCTAAAATAGCATATGAACCATAAGCATTTAAAAGTTTGTCGAAAAATTTTCCGACAGCTTTTGCAGAAAAGCCAGTAGCATGAACTACCCAAATATATTCTCGAAAAAAGAAATCAGGACTAACTGATTCAAATTTCGTTGAAGAAATACGAGTCAACTCTTCAGAATAAAACTCTTTCGCGAATATTTCAGCTTTTTGAAAGTAGGATGATGGCCCGTCGTCTAAATTCGGACGATATTTTTCAGTTCCAGACCCAAGATTCTTGTGGATTTCCATCTATTTCAAAAATTACAGCTTCGCTACTAGACCAATCTCCAGAACTGAACTCTACATCATCCTGAACATGATTCCAACACACAACACAGTACATGAAGTGAATATTCTCAGAAGTAAACCGACGTATGCAACTATTGCGACTCCCGCAACAACTACATTCACCTTTTTCAGGGCTCCAGAGGATTTGCCTCATACTTAAAAGACTCGATGAAAATCTAACCGAAAAAGAACACTGGACTGTTGATTGGAAATTAGCTTTTTGATGGTGCGAGAACTTTCTCGAGTGTAAAATCAAAAATGTCATTAATAGATTATCCGATATCGATTCCATATGGACAAATTATGTTCGATGGGACAATAGAATGTGAAGAGGACGAAGTAGCAGTCATAATACCAAAAAGCGTTATGACTGAAAAACGTCTAAAGTATATGGATTGGGTCAGAATTAAAGCCATGGCCCGAATAGATGAAAACCCGAAAAAGGAACACTCACAGTATTATCATAGAAAGGGCTGGACATGTTATTCAACATTAAGAGACATAGAAATAGACCGTATCGGCCCTGTTGAAACAATGCGAGCAATTAAAGATGCTCAAAATGCAATGAAGAGACATTATGAAGATTGGGATTTTAACTACGATAAAGAAACATTAATCAGAACAGTTAAACTTCTAGAAGAAGCCAGAGCTCAATTAGGAATTTCGTTAAATAACATAGTAAATCATGAAAAAGAAATGAACGCTCCGATTAAATCTGTTGAACTGAGCGTCGATTGAATGCGCATACTGCCTTGATACTAAAAAAAAATGAAACCCAATCCATAAAACTTCTAAGCATCAACCACGTCTTTAGTCAATAAAGTATCAATAAACTGAGAATAATTGTCTGCTATAGCAGACCAAAACGCATTGCTGCGTTCAGTATCAACACAGCCTATAGTTTTAAATTTTCCATCTGTAATTTCTACAGAAGATCCTCCGGTTCCATCAGAATGATTACCGGAACTGATAGTGATTAAAGGATTATCTTTCACATAAAAAACATCTGGTTGGATCGCAAGAATATGCCAGAAAATATTAATTATTTCAATATCTCGTTCCGGCCCATATTTAAATAAAAACTCTCCATCGAAAGTTAGAGTAAACTCTTGAGGATCAGGCCCCGGACCTATGATCTTAACACAACTGCCATTCTGAGAAAGATCGGACAAGTATGCCTCATTTCTTTTGTAGATTTTGAAGAGCTGGACCTAATACTTCAACGAGAACTTTTAAACTCTCTTGAAGATTAATACTAGGACTATTTGCAGTTTTAGGAGATCCAAGTAAAATATTTCTTCGTTTAATTTCATTAGAAACAGAATTTAAAATAGAAAATAACTCAGTTTCAGTATATTCAATAACAGGTTTTGTTAACATAAAACACTTTACATTATCCATCTATTACTGGAATAGAGTATAGCTCGTTAACAACCTGAATTGCATCTTCATAAGAAACTTTTTCATGTAAAGAATAACTTTTTACTATATTAAAGAATATGACTTTCTCCCATTTAGACAAAAACTCTTTTTCTGCATGGTCAGAAAGAAGTGCTATATTTGCACTCCCAAGAAGAGTTACGCATATGTTGCTAACTTCATTAGCAATACTGTTGATGAATTCCATCCGGTTATAAGATACATCACCGGTAACATTAACAGCTTGTTCTATGGATATTCCGTCATAAACGGCAATACAAACACGAGAGTTATTTTTAAAAGTCAAATTGACCTTTAAAACACCTTCCATCATATTATCAATAAATATTGATAATAAATTTTCTTTAATTAAGAAACCCATTAAACATGATATTTAGAAAATATTTAAATTTACGAAGCGTGGGTTGAATGACTATCTGATACAGGTCTACCACAAGATGGACAGGAGGGTATTTTAGAAATTTCTTCTTCCAAATTTTTCAACTCAAAATCAAAAGTGTTAAACGAGGAACACAAATCGTCCATTTCATCGGTGATATCTTTAATTTTTCCATTTAAGACTGACATCTTAGAAAAATTATCAAAATCAGCATCCGATTCAGGTACGTCGAGTTTCTTATTTAAGAAAATGATAGATTCAGCAACAACTCTGATTTTGTCATTTAGATTTGACATAGATTTAAATTCATCAAATTCCTGATTTAAATTTAAATCAGGAATGACCATAGACTTGTCTAAATCAGAAACCGATTGTTTTAAATCAGTATATCCTTCAAATCTTTGAACAGACTTGAAAGTGTCATACTCTTTTTCCAGCAAATCAGGAATAATTAATTTAGATCCGTTCCTAATAGAAATAACTTTATTCGCTGCGCTATCTATCAACTTCCAAAGGGAATGGACTTTAAAATAATAATCAAAAAGAGGAGTTATTTTATCGTCAGGAACATTAACACCGTCAATACTGGATAACGAGTTAACTTTGTTAGAATGAGAACTGATTTTTTCAATAAACGATTGACCTGAAAGGATTTTGCTCTCATACTCTCTAATAGAATTGGCTTGAGCCTCAAGGTCCAAACCTAAATTTATTAAATCATCGAGTTTATTTAAAGATGATATTTTATCTTTTGCGATTTGAACATCGAGTGTCTTAATCCTAGCTTCATCGAGTGCACTCTTTTTCCCTTTTAAACTGATTGAGATCGAATTTTGAAGAACATTTAAACGAGATACTTCAGAAATGAAGTCAGTTATGGCCGGGCCGGATTCATCCAACAAGAATATAGGAGAAAATTGAGAAGCCAACCAAGGATAAGTGTTTTTGCTCCCTACTTTAACAGATTTAAACCCTAAACTTTGAACTGGTTCTATCTGACCTTGACCAACTTTATCATATGATTTTCCGTTAACGAGATACTTTCCAGATCCTTTTTCACTTTTCTCCCAAATAAGTTCCCAATCATTAGAACGAACTAAAACAGAACAAAAAGAAGCACCCTTTCTGACTGCACCGACAACAGGGTTGTTTACTAAAGCTGAAGAAATAGCTCTAACAATGGCACTTTTACCAATATTAGATTTTCCGGTAATACACGTGAATCCGTATATTTCAAAATTAAGGTTATCTATAGATTGGTAATTTTGTATGCTAACTTCAATAGGATGTAAGTCTTGATTCATGAATCTATCTCAACTTGGAGAGCCTTGATATCGCTTTCTTGTTCAGGAGCTGCTTCAACAAAACTTGGCTCTCCTGAGTCTTCATACTCGTCCCCTCCTTCTTCTTCAGCAGAAGTGATTACCGCATTTTCTGAAAGTTCCGCAAGTTGAGCATCATCAATTTCTTTAAACCCTTGAAGAATATGCTCAGTACTTATAGAAAGCATGTCATTTAAAACATCTTTATCAGCATTAACTTGCATACGAAATTTTTCGATTCCGATGGTTTCTATAACCTTCCCAGTTGAAGGGGAAGTAAAAGAAAAAATATCTTGTTTTCTGCTGTTTTTCCCAGATTTCACAACACCATAAGCAAGAGCAACGTTTAGCATGGTCCGCATCTCATCAACACCGACCCCGTAACGAATAGTGATTAAACCTGAGTGTCCTTGACGAGAATCGATCTTATTTTTAATCATTTTAGCTTCAATATCATTCGATATTTGAACATCTTCATCTTGCTTTAAAAGAGGGTTGAAAAGTTTTGCTTTTGTTGATTGTTTAGGCTTAAGCATCATACGTATAGCGGCCCAAAACTTAAGAGCATTCCCTCCAGTGGTACTCTTCTTAGCTTCTTCAGTGTAACCCATGGCTCCGATTTTATCTCTGGTCTGGTTCAGAAATATAACTAAAGTCTTAGTTCGTGAAATAACTTGCTGTAATTTCGGCATCCAACCGGACATTAAACGAGGAATTTCAGCAACACCCAATTTTTCAGTTTCATTGATTGGATTTCTTGATATTTCACGACGTGAAACTAAACCAGCAACAGAATCGATAACTATTATATCGACTCCGTTTAACGCGGCACTCATGACAATAGCCTCAGTCTCTTCAAACGTGTGAGGAGAAGCGCGTAAAGCACGACCGCCTCCACCAAGTTCAGGAGAACGAAAGTCAACACCGAGTTTCATGGCATAATGATCTTTAACTGCACATTCTAAATCAACATAAAGACCGCATCCGTTCGCAGAAATAGCTTGCGCCATGGCAGTCAAAGCAATAGTCGTTTTCCCAGAGCTTTCTCTACCATAAATCTCGACAATATGTCCTCTAGGCCATCCAGGACAAACAAACGAACCGTCAGAAAGACGACTCCCACCGATGAGCATATTCATCACTGTGCTACCAGTATTTATACAATCAATCCGAAAACTCGGATTGACCATAACGTCTTTTAAGTTTGCTTGGCCGTCCACCATTTTGATGACACGAGCAAGTTTCGGGTGAAGAGCTATCTTTGATGCCATAAATCCTCCGGTGAACGAACGTACATTTCAAACAGATTCACTTTTCTCAAGAAACTTCAAGAGATTTTCGTCTATTTGAGTTTTAAGAGGAAGATTTAAGTCTCCATGAGGAACATGACTAAAACGAAAAAATCTACTATTTTCCCGAAATGCATAAGCAGTACGTTTAACTATTTTAATACCTGAAGGACGTTTAATAGTTTTCGTTCTTCCTATAAAAACCGATTTTTCCGTTTCAGATAAGGAATTTGGGTCAAGACTACCATTAACAGTATCTATCATACGAGAACAAAAACGAGCAACACAATAAGCGTCAGCTTCATTATTGTTTACAGTTTTCGTTGAATTCGTATCCATCATAACGAATTTTTGCATATCTGATTTACCGAATATACCTTTTTTATTCGGATCAGATTTGGCTAAATATTTTAATGTAGCGGGATCGAAAAGAACACAATCTAAACGACTCTCAAAAGTGGCCTCTAAAGAAAACATCATGAGACCAAAATGAGCTTCGCTAAAAGGCCCTCCTCCGTATGCCGGACTCTCAATCCCGACAGCCTCGATTGAATACTTTTTAATTATATCACGAACAAGAGCACGAAAATGCATAAATCTAGCAACAGGAACAATAGAATTCAGCGTTCCATCGTGACCACTAGCCACTAAACGAGTTCTGGGACCCGCTTTACTATCATAGACACACCACCCGTATGATCTCAAACTCGGGTCTAAACCAAGTGCTATCATGTATTTTTCAACAAATATTTAAGAGCTGATATAACCTAGAGCACGATGCTACGGAGCGGAAGATACTTCCGCTCCGTAGCACTAAATTTTTATCACTCCAAAAGTGAGTTGTATCCAGATGTTAGCTTTGGCTTCTCTTCTTCTCCCCCGGAGAAGGACGGGCTTGACCCGCTGAGACGCTCAAGCAACTTCTCCTTAGGCATGGCGTATCCAAGATTATCAGCCACGTGCTTATAGGCACGAAGACCTTGCTCGAGTACCCAAGTACGGATGGCCGGATCCACACCCTCACGAGCCCAAAAAGCAGAAGCTGCGGTCTCAATAGTCTGCTTCTGATACTTCGGATCACCGTCGAGCGTAACCTTCAGATCAAGAACAGACTTATTGTCCTCTTTGGCCGTGTTGTACGTTGCAACAAGCTTCTGGAATTTCTTCGATCCGAGTCTCCACACATAAACATTTGTATATTTACGTGCCTTGAGGAGATCTTCATCAACTCCGAAATTGGAGTCAACCGGGTAGGTCATGCAAACCGTAGCTACGGTTTGATCCGCGTCCCCGAACTTATCACAGCAAATTTCTTGCTTGAGAACATTGCTACCTTCATACTTGCTTAAGCATCGGATAGTCCCAACCCCATCACCATAATGGGTGAAAGAGTATGAAAACTTCGGATGCCGAATGTCAAGGCGGTCAACCTCAGTCAAATCCTTTTCGGACTTATTGAGCTGACCGGCAAGATTCTTCTCAATCTTAGCCAGATATTCAGCCTTCTCCGCGTCGGTTAAAGGAGAACCCTTCTGGCTGGTCTTATCAGCGAGGATAATATCGTGAATCTTTTTGAATGCTATCAAAGATACCCGATGCTTTTCACCACTCCTGGTCTGCTTGAAAAGTTCAATACCCTGCGCCTTAATGACCTTCGCTTCGTCAAAACTGAAATCAACAACATCTGACATTTTTCTATGTTCCTTCTACTTTCGAACTGTTACGGTGAACTACCCTTGAATGGGTAAGAGAAAAATTACACTGAAGACCACATTATTTAAGAAGATCAGAATAGTCAACAGATACAGGTTTCTCAAAATCACTAGACTGAGATTTTTGAACGATCGGTTCTGGTTGAGAACGAGAATAGAATTCTGCTATCTGCTGAGCATGAACAGCATCAACTGGTTCTGGGAGATCCGCAGGACGCTTATCCGGATCTAAAATATCTTTAGGGTCTATGATTCTCGATCGAACAACTGGAGGCAAACCACCTAAAACAGAACCATCCCGATCTTTAGTTGGTGGTTGATACCCATCATCTCCAGGGCCTATATCGTCCCGGACCATATTTCTCTGAAGTCTTATATCCTGATTGGTGGCTCGAAGATGATCATACTTATGTTTAATGATTTTTGATCCTTCTTCAACATTTAGAAGAAAGACTCTTAATTTAGCTAAATTTTCATGTTCATCTTTAAGTTGAGAAGCCGCTAAGGCTTTCCTATCTTCAATGCTAGGCTGTTTTCTTACTATTTGGTCATCGGCTAAGAGATTATTTGTTTTTAAATCAAGATCAAGTTCATATTCCCGAACCTGAGAACGAAGAGATTTTTCAGTTCGTTTAGCTAGTTGTAAATAATATTGGACTCTATTTAAATATTGGCGACATTGAGATAAAATACGTTGTAAGTATTTATTTCCCAATTCAGGAAGAGTTGGATCTTCTTCAAGCTTTACTTCATATCCTGAAATTTCCTCAAGGATTTGATCTATTTTTTCAAGAGTTAAATCTTGATTCATCAGTTGTTTTCCAGATCTTCGGTTGACCCATCAGCGACAGGAATTGGTTTAGAAAGAGCTTCACGAAGATTATCACAATTTTGACGAAGATCAGAAATTCTTCCGTTTGCTTGTTCCAAAGTCAAATATCCACGAACTAAAGCGTCATGGATAGTTGCAACGGCAACTTTGTAAGAAGCTTCTATGTGGGATAAAGGAAAATCTTCTACAGAAACTGGGTTCAAAAATTCAACTCCGGCAGATACGAAAGAAGAAGACTTTTCGCCCCCTCTATATAATTCCAAAGAATATGATACTGTAAAATTCTTAATCGTTGCTTCAGTCATGAAAAATAAATACACTCAAATCATGTTAATTTTTCGGGAGGAGTGGTATCTGAAAATTGAGAGGACGTTAAAGCAATTAGACCTTCGATTTGAGCCCTATGATCATCACTCAAAATTGGAAGGTCTGACATATCAAAATGTTTGACGGATAATGTATTGAACACAGAATGCTCAGTCTTACGATATTGCTCTTCGTCCGCAGTAAAATACCCTTGAATTTTTAACAAATGAACAAAGGCATCAGGATTACCCGCTAAAACAGCGGGCCAAGCTTTACTGAACCGATTGAACATTGAGGACAAATAAATCTTAACCCCATCTTCAATCGTATTTGATGCTCTAAAACGACTCACCGGATGATCAGGCCAAAAATAAACGGTCCACGTTCCATCTTTGTTCTTCGATTCTAAAGCTACGTTAGAAAGGCCAGAACCATCACTACGTTTCCCAGCATTATTTATATAATGCTGGGCCTGTACCGGGTCGTATCGCTCATCACATTTATAATATACATAATCATATCCATCACCATCAGAAGATTTAAAATTACCGACATTCCAACAATGACAACTCTTACCCCAACCCGTTTCAAGCACCCACTGGCAAAGAAGAACCAAAATTGAATTGATTTTGGGAACTTCATCGAACATATTGACCCATGCTAATGCCAAAGCATGGAACATCTGTTCTGGAGTGCAAGTCGTAATGACGTCAGGTAATCGTTTTGCCATTTATTCGGTAACTCAATAAACGACTGAATAATATATTAATCTATATCATCATCATCTTCTTCTAATTCTTCTTCCTCTTCCTCGTCTTCTTCGTCAAAATTAGAACCGTCGTCATCTACGGTTTCGTCATCAACGTGGTCTGAAACTTCATAATCGAGCTCCTCGAGCTCCTCGACTAATTTATCCTTTTGTTGTTCAAACTCGTCTTTATTTGAAAATTCAACCATTTTAGAAACAACGAAAGAAATTTCCTTCGACTTCTTCTTCTCTTCTTTTTTCTTCTTATTTTTGACCATGGAAACCTCTGAGTTCAGGAACTTTCTGGCAAGAGTTTATCGAAAGACAGTCTCAAGTCTTTCGATTTGACTCCATTCTTCAACGCCAACTTTACAGAGCTTTCAAATTTATTAAGAGCTTGTTGATAAACATGATGTTCGTAAATCCTTCTAGATTCTCCTCGGACTTTTTTTATCTTTTGGACAGACTCATTCGTTAAATCATATATTTTCTTAGTAACAGAGGGGGATATCAAAATTTTAGATTTAAGCTTTGGATTTAAATTATTTTTCCTAATCCCGATATCAATTAATTTTGAGAAAATAATCTTTAAATTAGACCGAATCACATCTTTATCAGGCTTAAATGATCCTATATTTACCGATTGGCCGTCCACAAAAATCATTATTTGCCCACCTATTTTATCAAAACTAGGCAAGACCTCAACAGAAATTCGAAGAAGTTTTTTAGATATTAGATCCACTAGCGAACTGTACAATACATTATGAGACCGGAACCGTTACAAGTTTTAGCATCTGTCAGGAAGTGTCATGAAAAACTACAAGCAGAATTTGTAGGGTATCCTTTGAACGATAAAATAATACGTCAAATGAACAATTATGTAAGAGATGAATTTAGATCAGAGTGCTTTCTCAATTCCTGGGAGGACATGTCTAATAGTTTGAATGTGGAAAGAGGAACTATAGAAGACCCATCCGAGGTCCGAATCGTAACAGAATTGAATTCTAAACTCTACTATTTAATGGTAGAAGGTTTTTCAATTGAACACGAAATTGCTGAAGTTGTTGATGGATGATCAACTATCGACAACTTGTGCGGTCTCAATTTCTTTCATTGAAGATTTTCTCAAAAGTTCAATGTTACAATTGAATTTTTTTACTGATGATAAATGCGAAGGACCGAAAACAAAATCCATTACAATTATTTTTGTTTTCGGTCTCATGCCTATTGCAGATTGAGAATATTTAAACGAAACTTTCCAATATGATTTCGAATCAGAATGATAAACATAAAATGAGAATAATTTAAAAAATATTTTCCAATAGAAAATCTGAGCTTTTTGCCAAAATTTAATAGGACCCGTTTGTAACTGCCGAAACCCGAGTATTTTCTTATTTGTAAATCTATATGATTGCCTCCCAAAAACCGCATAACTTAACCACCGTTTAATGAGTTGAACCATAGATATAGATAATTTTGTTCTTGATGAATATTTAAATATTATCCGCCAACTACAGAAAGAGTTTTATGCTCATCATCTTCAAATTCTTTAGAGTGTTCGAAAATATCATTAATCATTTGATCGCAAACCGGACAAATTAAAATAGGGGTTATTCTTCCTCTAATAGGGTTAGCCATAGACTGAGCTAATTTCATTCTACGGGTTATTCTTCCTCTAATAGGGTTAGCCATAGACTGAGCTAATTTCATTCTACCTTGAGGAGTACTTAAATAACTTTTCATAATTTCTTCTTTTTTCTCCTCTATAGTTTTCTTTGTTGACATATTCTAACCTTCAATCAAACACATGGTTTTTTCTAAATCAGTTCTGTGAGTAGGTTTATTTTCAATATAAACCGCTAAATTATAACAAATAGGGCATGGACCTAAACGAACTTTACCCGAAATCCCTTCTGTTAAAAGATTAAATTTATCAATCGTTAAATCAACTGGTCTGTTAAATATTTCACTATCAACAAAAACATCTGTAATTTTTCCTTCATATAGACCATCAGTAATTCTTTTATCTACATAAAAATAACTATTTATAACACAGTTTGTTAAAATAATATTTAACATATATTTTACATTACTATAGTCATGAAAGAATTATCTGCTCAGTCAATTTAAGATCTATTTCGTCGAGAATTTTTCTATGATCGAAAGGTTCATTTGATTCATTGATTCTGAAATCAAAAATCAAAGGGTTTTCATATTTACGATGATTTGAATTTAAAGTCCACTCATGTGCATGGTCAGGATTATGATCATCTTTATATCCTTGAACTCCAATGTAGGGGCGTCTGTTATGGAATCTGATAGAAATTCTCACATACATACCTTTAAACCAAAAATACATCCCTTTACCGTGAGTGGAAGCCCATCCAACAAATTCATATCCATTCATGTTTAAATCAGACAAATCTTTGAATATATGATTCTTAACAGAATTGATTTCTTTCTGAAGAAGTTTAAAATTGATTTTCGTAAGTTTATTTATGACCATATTAGTATTTTGTAAATGTTTAAGATTAGCCTGAAATTCTTCGAGTTTATATTTCAATCCACTAACTGAGAATTCTGGAGGTATCTCCGACCAATGGCTCCGAAGTAATTTTTCTATAATATAGTGTCTTACTTTTGGTTCAAAATTCTCAAAACTTTGGATAAATAAATTAATTTCACCCCTATAATCATGTTTGGGTTTCATTTTATCGAAAACGATATAGGATTGAAGTTTTTAATTGTACAGTAAAAGTGGGTAAGCAGACAGAAAGTGCGACTTACCCCCTCAGTCGCCATCTGTCTGCTTACCCACTTTTTTTTCTTTTGGGGAGTTTAACATCAACAATTTGATTTTTCGGCCAAAAAATTCTTTCTTCAAGAACTTCGGTAGTAGTTTTTAAATTCTGCCACGCAGACATACTAAATTCTTCCAATTCTTTTTCTATTTTATCATTTTCATATTTCACCCAACGAAGTTGTTTTTCAAATTCAAATTCAACATCGATATTATATTCTTCTTCTAAATCTCAGAAGTAGATTTCAATTCCAAAACTGTTTGATAAAAATCACCCATGTCTTTTTCTATTTCAGTAATATCATCCGGATTCACTTCCATTTCTTTTCTTGCATCTTCAAGAAAAAATGATTTTAGAAGTTCTTCATCTTCTTGAGTCGGTTCAGCTTTCTTTTTAGTTTTCTTTACCATCTTAACCTTCAACAATTGAAGTAGTTTTTACAGAGTTCCAAGCAGAAAATACGGCTTCGTCAGACAAATCAGGACAGATTGAAGAAATGAAATGCTCAAGAAGAGCGACTTTTTGTTTTTCCGTTAAAATTAATGAACTCATATCAGCTTTAGCATAAGTATAATGACCTCCGACAGAAACATTAGATAAATGAGAAATAGAATCTTTTATTGTTTTAAATATAAAATTTCTAGCTTGATTTACTTTTTGTTTAGACACAGCGTTGGCTTTTTTAATAAATTGAGCTTTATGCTCATCAGATAACTTCAATATCGGAGCTGGCGCAATTCCTATTTTAGTAGTTGTGAGACGAGCAATGAACTCTTTCCAAAGAGACAATAATAACTTTTTGTCTCCAGAATCGGAAACTATGCGCAAACCAGAAATATTTCTACGAAAAAATCGGCTCCATGTTGGTGTTTTCCAACGTGGGTCAAGACTCATGATGAAAGAACCTGGAACGCCGTCACGAATAAAATGAACATCGCATTTAGTATAAAGAAATTTTGCTATATTAGAATAAGAATCAAATTTATCGCCAGCTTTAATGGAGGAGGGAGAAAGTTCATACCTACGATTATCAATACGAAAAGTGATTTCCACAAAAGCAGTTTACACTTGTTCATAGATCTTATAAAAGACTAGCAATCGAGTACATCCAAGGTCTTAATTTCTTCTTCTGTTAAAATGATCTTCATAGCATCTGCTATGAACTTTTCCGATTGATGAAGTTCGCACCCGGCAATAGTAGCCGGAAAATCTTTTTGCTTCAAATAATTTATCAATTTCATAGGAGAAAGCCATTCTATGTTGTTTATTAAACTAACCCTGAGAGTGTCCAAATCCTCATAAGATGTGCAACCGAGAAGAGAGTCACATGCTGAACAAGAACCATAACTGAAATTCAAAAAACCATAATACCTTCCTTCTTCTGCCCGAAAAATATAAAGATAATCACCTTGGTAAGAACCGAATTCTTGAATAAGAATTATTTCAGCATTCAAACCTTGAAAAAGTTCTTTATATGATGGACTATCAAAATAACTAACCCTGCTGCTCAAACCAGGAAGAGCTTCTTTTGTTGGAATAACTTTTACTTTGAACATGCGATTATCAACCATATAAATATACACACAAAATATGAAAATTTACCGAGAACGACGTCGTTTCTTTCCAACTAAGGCCGTGCTTTGAGCAACACGCATCCTTTCTATATCAACTAATTTAGATTTAATTTTGGCTACAGACGCCTCTATTTCATAAAGGCAAGATTGAATACGATAAGTGGTATCTAAACTATAATTCCTAAACTCATTAAAAACTACATATTCAAAATTTATGAGATTTTCTCTAATAGAAGAAACCTCTTCGAGAATTTCCTGATCTTTTAACTCATCTCCGCGAATGGCTTCAGACATGAGCCATTTTACATTTATTCAGATTCAGGCTTTGACGCGGGCTTTTCCGGGGCAGACTCTTCAACCTCAGGAGAATCAATTTCTTTATTTGAAAGCATTTTATTAGCCATGGAAAGAGCCTGAAGAATTCTCACAGTCTCATCAAGGGTGCTCTTAATGATTTCGAAATCTAATCCTTCATGACCCTCTAAATACTCGAGGATTTCTTTTTCTTTTTCTTCGTCAATACCATCCGTAACTCGGGCAAGAAGTTCTTTGGCCTCCGGAAGAAGAGTTTCCATGGCCTCGAAATAAGGATTCCCATTTTCGGACGAAAGAGCGACCGCCATAGAGTCATCTTTAGCTAATTTAAATATAATTTTCTTTATATCCGACGCAACTAAATTGCGATCTGGATTTTTAGAAGCCTTAATTTTATCGGCTATGACTTTTAGAGCTTGGGCGACCTGAACAGGTTTCATGTTTTTAAAATCGAAATAAAAATTTATTCAATCTTTAGAATCTATTTTGGCATCAACCGAAATAGATGAGTCTGAGCTATCCGATCCAGCGTCGGAAATCGATCCAGCGTCTTTAGACACGCCGGCATCGGGTTTTTTATCATCTTCCGACGAACTGCAAGCACAAAAGAGGAGACTGACTAAAGTTATGTAAGTTCTCATGCTGGGTGCAATTCATAAATACTTTAATCATTGGATCCTTAATATCGTCTAAAAAATATGAAAAATCTCAGATATTCTAAAATCGCCATTGTGATGCTCTTGGCCGGATGTTCAGCTAAAACAGTATCTGACCCGAAATCGACAAATTCAGACAGAGGAGGAATTCAAAACAGATTATCTGTTTTGAATTCCTGTTCATATGATATATGGGTTCAACAACAAGGCGTTTCAGGTCCTAGTGTTGTGCTTGTAAAAGCAGGCGCTATGACTACTTATGATATCCCCGCCGAAGGATTGGCCAGCACGCGATTTTGGCCAAAGAAGGGGTGCGATGCGACTGGTCAAAATTGTATGATGGGACAGTCCAGCTCTCCATGCCCGCCGACTGGATGCGCGCCTCCGCTCGATTCGAAGCTCGAAGCTACTTGGGGATGCACTTTAGCAGATAAAAAACAATGCGGGAAAACGCCCCAAGGCGTGTCGATGATAGACACATACTGGAATTCCAGTGCTGTGGACGGGTATACATTCCCATTCTCTATTGAAACTCACGGTGGAGATGGTCGGGCATCTTGCAAGCCTGTGGAATGTCAGGATTTGGGTCTCGCAAAATGCCCGACTGACGAAGATTTATCGAATGGCGGAGCGAATCCGACATACAAAAATCAAAGTCTCGTGGCCACGGGAAGCGCTGGGTGCTTCTCGCCTTGCATGAAATTGAATTATCCCGGTTTCGGTGGTGATGGTTTAAACGCGCCAACTGGTCCGGTAGAACAAATGTACTGCTGTCCAACGCCGCCGATCAGTTCTCCACAGTGTCAAGCGGGACCGGTTCCTAAGACGAAGTTTGTAGACCTCGTTCATAAGGCCTGTAAAGGAACATCATACGGTTATGCCTACGACGATGGTCTTGGTGGCCGGAACTGTTCAGGCGATACTGTGATTGCTATGACCATCGGTCCGAATTGCCCCTGATATGAATTTCTCTAGGATAGCGTCTAGGATAGCGTCTAGGATAGCGTCTAGAATTGCTAGTATAACTTTCTATAGCGATTCTCCGGCCGAAGTTAAAGAAAAAGAGGAAATCTGTATATGTACATATTTTCCTGAATATGAGAATAATCAAACTGCAAGAAAAGAATTACAGGAAATGCTTGACTCCGGAGATCCAGAATTAGAAAAAGCCGCCAGAGAAGAAGCTGCAAAACATACAGATTTTCAATGTTATGGATGTAAGAAAACCGGGATTGAAAAGACAAAAGAAAAACAAGAATTCGAATTCAATTATTCAAACTCAAACGCGTTAGCGATGCTTGAGGTGCTTGGTCTTCCACCTGAATATAACGGAGAAATTTCAATACCTGAAATGAAACGTGCGTTAATACGAGCAAAAAATCGCTCGTCGCTTGAAAAATTTGAACGAAAAGAAGAGATTTTAACAAGACCGCGTGAAACGGAAGAAGGCGTAACGGAACTCCACGCCCCATATTTTTATAGTACGGGATTATCAGAGTACGACATCAAAGATCGTTTAAAAAGTTTTGAACGTCTTCTTAAAGAAGCGGAAGCTAACGGAGCTAAGAATATTATCTGGGGTTGATTAATGTAAAGTATTATATGCAATTTCAGTATAGACATTTAAATCGACTCAAATATCCGACACACCACATATTGGTTTGTGAAGATGATTTAACAAACCAGCATGCAATGGTACAAAAATTACTCAGTATGTTTGAACCTCAGGGGACAGTGCAGATAAGCGTGGTGCCGGGAGGACTCGCTGCGGCAGCTATAATCCATTTTTGCAAAGTTGATTTAATTTTGCTCGATCATGATATGCCGGAAGGAAACGGTGCGGATTTGCTCGGTTGGATGAAAGAAGAAAACAAAAAGATTCCAGTGATAACGTTTTCAGGAATTCTTGAAAACAACATAATAATGATGGGACTTGGGGCGACTCATCAATTTATGAAAGGAGACGTTCTAACCGGAGCGGCGGATGAATTGATAAAAGGATACTTAAATGGGTAGGCCCTATTATGATGATTATCCAAAAAGAAAAGCAGTTCAATCAAAATGGGTTTTAAAGATAGGAGATGGACCTATACTGTCTTATACAGAAAATGAAGATCAACTGAAAAACTTATACGAGAAAAAATTAATTATTGAAGGAAGCGAAATATACGACGTAAAAGAAAAACGCGTAGTGCCAGACGAAGAAATATTAAGGTTAATAAAGAAATGACCGATGAAGATACAAAATGCGTTGGAATCTGTCCGAACGAAGCAATACAGTTCTACGTTCCATTAAACGATTCAGTATATTTCTCATCTCTCCCCGACGGCCCGCTGAGCGGCGAACTCTTGAAAGGAAGATGCAAAAATCATTTTGTTCATATAAATGATATGTGGAAAGAAGTATCAAAAGAAGAATTTTTAACGTGGAAACTAATACACAGTTAAATAAACCAATCTTTCGGTAAATTTTTCGGCGGGATGATTAAAAGAACGCGTCCATCGACATTATAAAGACCGATGATTATGTGGTTCTGATCAGAAACAATCTGAGCACCACATGTGACTTTTTTACGATATGCTAAAGGAACTCTTCCAAAGAAGAGTTCCTTTAGCGTTTAAATGAACGGCGTGAATTTTATTCACGTTTTAAGTGTGAATTATGACTCTAAAAGTTCTAAAGTAATAAATTCATTGAGAGAAATTTCGTGATGACGAAACGATCTATCTAAAGGATGGATAACGCAACGAGAATGAAGTTGAAATTTTTTAGGAGGCGAAAGAGGAAGAGCGTAGAAAATGGTGGATTTCGAAGAACAATTCTTCCAACCGTCTACGTTTTTAGACATACATTCGAACAAATACTTTTCAGTGTTGTTTCGAGAATTTATAACCGGCTTCTGAAACCGCATTTTCGAATTCGTCATCAGTTAATTCAAATGGTTCACCATTAACTGTGACACTAGTAATCTCAACATCCCCGCCCTCTTCAGGGTAACTATCTTCAGGGGCACAATCAATTCTACCTGGATCATAATCGGAAATATCAGCTTCAATATCTACTTCAGTACTAACAAGCTCACTATCAGGATCATTCGGGTCTACGGGTCGTTCAATATCAATAGTAAAATTAATACTCCCTCCGGGACGACATCCTCGGTTTCTATACCCGGATGTTTTGATAGGAGAAATAGAAGAAATTATTTTCAACAAATCTTTTTTGACTAAAGACCGGTCGGGGTTAGACGAAGCTTCAAGCTTTGAAGCCATATGAAGTAAAGATTGAATGACTTGAGAAGGTTTCATAATTTATAATTTAGATAAAAAGTCAAACTATTCAAGCCTCTAAAATCTCAAAAGCGATATATTCATCAAGAGATACTCTATCCGGATCCCAAGAATGATGTATGGGATGATCTTCACAACAACAATATCTTCTTGAGGACGCTGAGGTTAGATACTTTTGGCTATCGGAAGCCACTATATAAAAGAAAATAGGAGGACGAGAACATTCATTCCGTACGATCGTCCACACACGACCAAACCTTGGTTTCAGCCCGTGATTGGTTTCATGATACATACATGTGAACAAGCTATTCATGATTCTAAGACTTCTTGAGTGATGTATTCATCACGAGAGATTATAGAAAAATATGGATTAACGTCTCCCCACGGGGTAGATAGTTTTAAAGGATGACGGGCGCAACGAGAGTGCCTTTCACGATGACGGCTTATGTAAAAATGAACGGAAGGTTCGCGACAATAAGAAGTGTTATCAGTCGCGTTCATTATAGCATCGCAAAAAATTTCCTTCATTTCTAAAATAAAAGTTACAATTAAAAATAAAGGCTCCTGTGTAAATTAAAAAAAGATGATATATTTCATAATGATATTTATATTATTTTTGACATCGGATAATATTGAAAATAACCGACCGATTGTTTTGCCGACAGTAGAAGTGGAAGTGGAGATGGAAAGAATAACGGAAAAAGAAGAAAAGAAACCGAATCTACATGTTATAGGAAAACAGGAAACGCAAATTCACGGAAGCGCGGAACGTATTCTAAATATTAAAAGAGTGGTGGAAAAATTGAACGGGGTGAAAATTGAACGGGGCGAAACGTTTAGTTTCAACGCGAGGGTTGGGGAGAGGACGAAAGAAAATGGATTCTTTCCGGCACCGGAAATTTTTATGGGAACGTTGACGGAAGGGGTGGGGGGAGGGACGTGTCAAGTGAGCTCAACGCTGTTCGGAGCGGCACTAAGAGCGGGAATGAAAATTGTAGAAAGGAGGGCACATTCAAGGCTGTCGGATTATGTGGGCCCGGGATGGGACGCGATGGTGGCGTTGAACGAAAAAGAGAAATGCGAAAAAGATAAAAACGCATGTTCTGATTTAAAATTCAAAAACGAAGGAGACGACGTTGCCATTCTAGCAAGGGTCGAAGGATCGAAGTTGATAATTGAAATTATGGGGGAAGAGGGGATGGCGACGCCGAAAGTTAGGATTGTATGGATTTCAAAAGAAAGAGAAAAATTCAAAACGAAAATGAAAACGAATGCGAAAATGGAAAAAGGGGCGAAAGCGAAAGAAGTGGAGAAAGGAAAAGACGGAATGACCGGTTTTCTTTTTATAGAACCAAGGAAAGACCGGGAAATCAGTATTTACAAAAAAGTGGATAGAGTTTTAGAAGTCCCGACGGGGTGGAAAGGGGAAAAAGGGGATGTGGATGGAGATGGAGGAGTGAGTTTTTAAATTATCTAAAATAAATTGATTCCCAATCAATCAATTTTAACTTTCCGTCGTGACCCCAGGCGACATTACCGGGATGAAAATCATCATGCCCTATACCTTCTTCATCCATGCGTTGGAGTAAATCAATTTTATCATACACGATTGGATACGGATATGGCCGTTGTATTTCATCAATATTTTCGAGCATTTTTTCTAATCGAATTTTTGCATCTCCCGGATCGTCCATGAGATCGTCACTACCTGATGGATCTATATTATTAAGCTGATTTATTTCTTCTCGAGTTAAGGGAGTGAGTTTCTCCATGACGATGACGCAAATATTAACATCAAGGGGCTCGGCATATCCACCTGTTGTTTCATATGCGTCTTCTTTAGTAACGGAGAAGGTGTCGAGATCGTAAACCTCAGGGACGGTGGTGAGATTGCGTCCTACGGCGGTATATGCGGATTCACAAGCGTTCGGTGTGTCAACGAAAGCGACAATATTGCCCTCGGAATTTTCAAAAACGGAAGAAAAATATCCGGAAGTGAATGGTTGGGCGGAAGAAGGGATTTTAAAACGGGATTTTATATCGTCGGTAATAAGACGAGTGAGGGCAGAACTGTCACCAACGGTTTCAACGCGAGCTATGCGGGAGGCTATTTTAGAAAGATTCATGATTCAATCGCCTATAAAGATTGGTTCCCAATCTATTAATTTGAGTTTCCCGTCATGGCCCCAGGCGACGTTTCCGGGATGAAAATCTACGTGGTGAACGTTTTCTTTATCCATGCGATGGAGTAAATCTATGACTTCCTTTTGAAAATTTGTAGGCTCTAAACCGTTGAGTGATTTAATCAATTTTTCTTTTTCTTCTTTAGGGTTTCTTTGGTTATAAGATAAAAATAAATCATCAAATGCCTTATAATCCTCACTGGAAATTGGAGTGAGTTTCTCCATAACGATGACGCAAATATCAACATCCCACCCGCCATAACTCTTACTAATATAAGGTTTGTTGTCTTTTTGTTTATTTACTGTGAAAGTGTCGAGATCGTAAACCTCAGGGACGGTGGTGAGATTGCGTCCTACGGCTTTATAGGCAGTAGAGCAAGCGTTAGGCGTATCGATGAAGGCAACAATATTGCCTTCTGAATTTTCAAAAACGGAAGAAAAACTGCCTGATTTAAATGGTTGGGCGGAGGCGGGGATTTTAAAACGGGCTTTTATATCATCTGAAATTAATCCAGTGAGAACTGAGCTATCGCCAACGGTCTCAACGCGAGCGACCCTGGCAACGCGTGAGGCTATTTTATGGAGATCCATAGCATTCTTCACAATCGACGATGCCATTTATAACTTTAACGGAATTTTCCGCGTGGTCCGGCAGTTCTGTGCGGTCGACTTCGCTACGATCGGTTTTCAGAGCCATGTCGTTGCCTCCAGGCGTCCCAGCCTCCCACGGGTTCTCGCGTCTGCGAAAGCTGGATGTCTTCGCCGTCTATCTTGACGACGGTTCGGTAGATGAAGTCGTCGTGGAGTCCGTTGAGGATCGGGTACTCGACCTCTTTGCCGTCGACCTCGAGAATCAGTTTCTTCGCTACGGTTGTTTCCATCAGTACGCGTCTCCTTGTCGGGGTGGTGGGTTGCCGCCGGGGGCATCAGGCACAAGCCCTCGATCGATATCTTGCTGGTCGAACTCGAAGTCAGGCTCTTCGAAGCTGCCGAGCGATACCTGCCGTTGCTTGAGCTCGCCACGCCGTACCGACCTGACCTGTAGGTCCTGCTGCATCACCTGCTTGGTCAGGGCCAGGACATTGCCGGCGTAGCTGGTGTCATCGTGGGTGAGGCCGAAGTACTCTTGGAACCGGGCACCAAGGAAAGAGGACATTGGGTAGGTTCACGTTCTCCAGTTTTATGGAAATTTTCAATATCGGAACACATAGGGCAAATTGAGGCGTCGCCCTGAGAATTCAAAATTAAAGAAGAACGGGCGGGAAAACCGCAACCGTCACAAGTTTTAGG